>Ga0153956_1002286_pt1 | contig 14518 bp, 14 predicted proteins | sample TSFL040MetaG_FD_104704 | JGI IMG/M metagenome (GOLD analysis project Ga0153956, IMG submission 104704) | Attine ant fungus gardens microbial communities from Florida, USA - TSFL040 MetaG | ecosystem: Host-associated > Fungi > Mycelium > Unclassified | place: USA: Florida, Wekiwa Springs... | reverse complement strand
GACGGGATAGAACTGCGCGGCCCATTTGCGGATCGCGGTGAAGCCTTCGTATTCGGCGTTCGCCAGCGCGGGTGGGTCCGAATAGCGTTGGTAGCGCCAGATATCGATGTCCTGGGCGAATTGCCGGATTACCTCTTCGCCGAACATCTGTGCCTTGTCGGCGGTGCGTTGATCGTCGCGGCCGGGGGTGCGGCCGATGTAGACCATGAACCGCACATCGGAGGTGGACTCGTCGACCGGGGTGACCGCGGAGATGGTGCGGTTGTCGATCATGCCCCAACTCTTGGTCACGGCGATGCCCAAGCCGCCGTTGATGGCCTCCACACCGCTGTTGATGTCCTCGATGTTCTGCCCGTCGTCACCTTCGAAGGTGATGGTGAAATCGACGTACGACCACGGTTCGTCGAAGTCGTGCCGGGTGAACTTGGGCACGATCGGCGTCTTGTGCACATACTTGAAATGCGCGAAGTCCACACCATTTTCGAGGACATACTGCGGATGCATCTCCAGCGAGCTGCGGAACAAGCGCTGCTGCGGATAATAGTCCTGCTCGGTCTGGTCACCGAAGTCCGCGAAGATGTCCGGCGCCTCGAAGTAGGGTGGCCGGCCTTCGACGTCATGCCAGATGTACACCGACGCATTGCGTTCGGTGACGGGATAGGTACGGATGCGCCGACCGCGGTTGGGGCGGTCCTGATAGGGGATGCAGACGTTGCGGCCCTCGGTGTTCCACTGCCAACCGTGGAATGCGCACTCGATGACCTCACCCTCGACATGGCCGCCATGGCCCAGGTGGGCGCCGAGGTGTTCGCAGTAGGCGTCCATCACGGTCAGGACGCCGGATCGGGTTCGCCAGGCGATCATCTCGCGACCGAAGTAGGTCATCCGGTGCACCTCGCCGCTACCGATCTCGTCGGACCAGGCGACCTGGAACCACCCGGTGGGTGTCATCGACAGCGGCGGTTTGGCCATGCCTGGTGACTCTAGAAAAAGATCATAGAGGTGTCAATGAAATGTGGCACCCGGGTTACGATGCCTGACATGGCGGAACCGGACAGCGCACGGCGGCGGGCCAATCGCCGGGGCCTGGCATCCCGCGAGACCCTGTTGGAAGCGGCCGTCAAAGCGCTCGCCTCCGGTGAACCGGTGTCGGCCAACCGGATTGCCAAGCACATCGGGGTGACCTGGGGAACGGTGCAATACCAATTCGGCGACACCGACGGATTCTGGGCCGCCGTCATGCATTTCACCGCCGAACGCCGGGCCAACCTGTTCGGCCGGACCAAGGCCAGCCGGACCTTGCGCGATCGGGTGGCCGGCATCATCGACACCCTGTACGACGGACTCACCGCCACCGACTCGATGGCCATCGAGAATCTGCGCGCGGCCTTGCCCCGCGATTACGCCGAACTGGAACGTCTCTATCCACGGACCGCCGCCGAATTCTATTCGTGGGGCCAGAGTTGGCAGGAAACCTGCCAAACGGCATTCGCCGACCTGCACGTCGATCCGCAGCGGGTGCGTGAGGTGGCCTCGTTCATCCCCGGTGCGATGCGCGGCATCGTCTCGGAGCGTCAGCTGGGCACCTACTCGGATCTGGACGAAGCGCGCCGGGGGCTGACCAACGCGATCGTCAGCTATCTCGGCGACGGCCGCGCCGAAGCTTGAGCGGCGGCCTCACGCGGCCTTGCCGGCCGATGTCTTGTGCGGCTGGGAATGCGCACGCTTGCCCTTGGCGGTCCGATTGCGCTGTGCCGTTTGCTCTTTGACGGTGCTGCTGTCGGTGGTGGCAGTCGGTGCCGGTGACGACGATGCCACGCGATCGGGCTTCGGTGTGCGTGGTCGGTGCTGTTCGGTTCCCGGAGCCGGAGCCGGAGCCGAGTTCGGCGAGCGATCATGCGAACGTGATTGCACTGCAGCGGTTTTCGGGTGTGTCGGCGCGGTTGTCGGCGTGGTCACCGCCGGGGTGGACGCCGCTGCGGTTTGGGGCACCGCCGCCGGAGCGCTTGCCGCCGGATGCAGAATGGCCCGCACATCGGTGACGAAATTGTGGATGCCTTGGCCGATGGCGCCCGGAATGGCCCGCAGCGCGGCGATGATGCGCGGCAGCGGGGTGATCAACGAGAAGCCCTGGAACTTCTCGGGATGCAGGTTGGCCCGGTCGGTGTAGGCCATGTCAACGGCGACCCGCAGCAGGGGTTCGACCGCGTCGAGGATCGGGTTGACCAATGGCGTCAGATGCAGCGCTCCGGCGATGACGCGCACCGGTGCCAGCAGCGGCAGGCTGTTGGGCACGAATATGTAGGTGTCGGTGCCGCCGGCGCTGTTGGTCACCGGCGTCGTGATCGTCGGCGTGGTGCCCAGTTTGATCGCGTCGTAGTACGCATCGGGGTGTGCGTACAGGACACCCAGCAAGGTGTTGACCAAGGCCAGGGGATTGAAGTACGCCGGGAAGTCGGCGTAGGGATCGTATTCGTTGGTGACGTAGGTGGTGTCGTACGGCGAGGCCTGGGCCGGGCCCATGTTGTTGACGATGAACGGCACACTGAGCCCCGCGAAGCGTGCGAACATGCCGCCGTTGCCGGCGAAGGGCGAGGCGATCTGGAGGAACTGCAAGTCGCTGGATGCCGGCCCGGTGCCGTTCTTCACCAGTTGACGCTTGGCCGCTTCGGCGGCGAGCGTGCCTTCGGAATAGCCGGCGACGATCAGTTTCTCGCCCGGGCGCGAGGTGATGCCCTGATAGACCAGCGGGGCGGACACGTTGGTGCTCTTGGACAGCTGGATCGACGCCGGGTAATGAATCGGGTCGTAGTCGTAGCCCGTTGGGACCACACCGTCGTCCAATTTGGCTGGGATATTGGCCGACGGCGCGTCGCCGCGGCCACCGATGCCGATCACGGTGTTGGCCAATCCGACGATCAGGCCGGAGGTGGCGTTGGTCGCCTGGCCGATCAGGAGCAGGACGCTGACGGTGAGGGCGGCGAAAACCCTTGGTATGAAGCGGATCGGCGAGGATGGCGACTGAGGCATCAAGGATCGCTCCAGGTGTGCGGCGGCGCTGGCATGCTGACGCTACGCCTGGTGGACGTCGGAACACAGGAATTCGCAAGGTTGCCCAGCGCCACGTCGGTACAGCAAGACGGGCGGCACTTCGTGCAGGAGTGCCGCCCGTCGTCAGCGATCGGTCAGGGGCAGGTGACTTCCATCTCGAAGGGCTTGGTGCTCGGCGCCATCGGGTTGGCCATGTCGACGGCCATGATCTTGCCGCTGATCTTGTAGGTCTTGCCGTCCTTGGTGGCGTTGGCCTCGCTGCCCGGGACGCCCGGGGCGTACGCCAACTGCTGCCCACCGCCGACGCTGCCCAGACCCACGGCCTCGACCACGGGCGGATCGGCATCGGTCAAGGTGGCGCCGAGTCCGCCGCCGGCATTGCCGATGGCGATCACGGTCTTGCCGGCCGTGGTCGTGCAGGCGATCGAGCCGGAGACATCCTGTGCCTTGCCGTCGACGGTGACCTTGGCGGTTCCGGTGCCTGCGGTCGAATTGCCGCCGCCCGGTACGGCGGCGCTGGCCGATGGGGAGGCCGACGAGCCCTCCGAAGACTTTTTGTCGCTGGAACAGCCGGAGAGGCTGGCCACCACGAGGGCGGTGCCCCCGATGGCGACGATCAAACCACGCTTCACAGTTGTGCTCCTTTGCTGGGTGCGAACCCGTCAGACTGGCGGGTCGTCGGTTGCAGTATGCGGTGCCGGACACCTCCGCGCGGGGGCTAATTCAAAAAAAATATATTATCCGGATCGATCGTGACGTGCCATTCGCGCAGGCCAGGGCTGCCCGGCGCGGTCAAGTTGATTCAATGTGTCGATGAGTGCAGCAGAGCGGCAGTTCTTCGAGGTCAAGGCCGAGTTGCCTGGCCGTCGCGGTCGAGTGGGTACTATCCATACCCCGCACGGCGATATCACGACCCCCGCGTTCATCGCCGTCGGCACCCAGGCGACCGTCAAAGCCGTGCTGCCCGAAACCATGAAAGACCTTGGCGCGCAAGCGCTTCTGGCCAACGCCTACCACCTCTACCTGCGACCGGGGCCGGATGTCGTCGACGAAGCCGGCGGACTCGGAGCCTTCATGAACTGGCGTGGACCGACATTCACCGACAGCGGTGGATTCCAGGTCCTCTCGCTGGGCGCGGGCTTTCGCAAGGTGCTGTCGATGGACGCCACCCGGGTCCAGGCCGACGACATCATCGCCGCGGGCAAGGAGCGGCTGGCCCATGTCGACGAGGAGGGGGTCACCTTCCGCTCGCACCTGGACGGTTCGCTGCACCGGTTCACCCCGGAGGTCTCGATCGGTATCCAGCATCAGCTCGGTGCCGACATCATCTTCGCGTTCGACGAATTGACGACGCTGGTCAATACGCGCAGTTATCAAGAGCGTTCGGTAGCGCGGACGCATCGCTGGGCGGTGCGCTGCCTGGCCGAACACCGGCGGCTGTCTGGGGTGCGCGCCGAGAAACCGGCCCAGGCGCTGTTCGGGGTGGTGCAGGGCGCGCAGTACGAAGATCTGCGCCGGCAGGCCACCCGCGATCTGGTGGCCATCGTCGACGAGGACGGACACGGCTTCGACGGATACGGCATCGGCGGCGCGCTGGAAAAGCAGAACCTGGCCACCATCGTCGGTTGGGTCACCGACGAACTGCCCGCCGACAAGCCCCGGCACCTGTTGGGCATCAGCGAACCCGACGACTTGTTCGCCGCCATCGAGGCCGGCGCGGACACCTTCGACTGCGTCTCACCGTCGCGGGTGGCCCGCAACGCCGCGATGTATTCGGCGACCGGCCGCTTCAACATCACCAACGCCCGGTTCAAACGGGACTTCACCCCGATCGACGCCGACTGCGACTGCTACACCTGCACCAACTACACCCGCGCGTATCTGCATCACCTGTTCAAGGCCAAGGAGTCACTGGCGTCCACCCTCGGCACCATCCACAACGAACGGTTCATCATCCGACTGGTCGATCAGATCCGGGACTCCATCATCGGTGACCATTTCGACGAACTGCGCGAGCAGGTGCTGGGCCGCTATTACGGGTTCAAATAGGGAGCCGCCTGGGCGTTCGGCGGCACGTGCACAATGAACGGCATGACTGCTGCGCCCGCTGCTGCCGACCCGCAGACACTGTTGTTGGGCCTGCTCGACCCCGCCAATCGCGCCGATCCCTACCCGCTGTACTCGCGGTTCCGGGCGGCCGGGCCGTTGAGCATGCCCGAGATGAACATGTTGGTGTTCGCCGGGTATCAGGAGTGCGATGAGATCCTGCGCAGTCCGTTGTCCGCCAACGACCGGCTGAAATCGACCCTGGAGCAGAAACGCATCGCCGAAGGGGTAGTCCAGGAGCGGCCGCTGGGCGAGCCGGGCTTTCTGTTCCTGGATCCGCCCGATCACACCCGGCTGCGGACGCTGGCGCAGAAAGCGTTCGCGCCCAAGGTAATCAAGGCCCTCGAACCGGAGATCACCACCATGGTCGACGAGCTGTTGGACCAGGCCGCGGCCGCCGGCAGCATGGACGTCGTCACCGACCTGGCGTACCCGTTGCCGGTCGCGGTGATCTGCCGACTGCTCGGGGTGCCGATAGCAGATGAGCCTGAATTCAGTAGGGCTTCAGCATGTTTGGCGCAGGCGCTGGACCCGTTTATCGCCTTCGACGGCCAGGATCCCGAGGCCGTGCGGGCGCGCCTGGACGCGGGCCGGTGGCTGCGCGGATACCTGTCGGCCCTGATCGAGAGCCGGCGCAGCTCGCCGGGCGATGACCTCATCTCGGAGCTGATCGCCGCCGAGGAAGACGGCGATCAGTTGTCCTCCGAGGAGATCGTCGCCACCTGCAACCTGCTGCTGATCGCCGGGCACGAGACGACGGTGAACCTGATCTCCAGTGCGGTGCACCTGATGTTGCGTGACCGCAAGCACTGGACGGCATTGGCGGCCGACGCGGGCCGGGCCTCGGCGATCATCGAGGAGACCCTGCGATTCGACCCGCCGGTGCAGTTGACCAGCCGGGTCGCCGTCGAGGATATGCACGTCGGCGGTGTGACCGTGCCCAAGGGCGATTTGATGATGCTGCTTTTGGCTGCCGCGCAACGTGATTCGCGTACCTACGATCGGCCCGACGAATTCGACCCGGATCGCGGCGTGATCAAACACCTGGCGTTCGGCAAGGGGCCGCATTTCTGCTTGGGGGCGCCGCTGGCCAGGTTGGAGGCGGCGGTGGCACTGTCGGCCCTGACCGCTCGATTCCCGGACGCCCGGCCCGCCGGTGAGCCGGTGTACAAGCCGAATGTCACGCTGCGTGGGTTGGCCTCGCTGCCGATCGACCTCTGAGGGCCGCTACGGACGGAAGATCCACGGCTGCCGCGGCAATCGGACCGGATCGAACTCGGCGAGCATTTCCTGCGGGGTGCGGGCGGTGTAGCCCAGCGAGTCCGCGATCAACGCCATTGCCCTGGCCGCCCCGATCGCCGAAACCGTCACCGCTCCATCGCGTTTGGCCAGACGTTTGCCGTCGGTGTTGAGGACCAGCGGGACATGCGCGTAGTCGGGTTGCCGATACCCCAGTAGCGCGGCCAGATAGGACTGCCGGGGCGCCGAGGACAACAGGTCATCACCGCGCACCACCTGGTCGACACCTTGTGCGGCGTCGTCGACCACCACCGCCAGGTTGTAGGCGGGCACCCCGTCGCCGCGACGCAGTACGAAATCGTCCACCACTGCGGTGTATCGGCCGTGAAGGGAGTCGGTCACGGTGAATTCGGCAGTATCCGAACGTAATCGGATTGCCGGAGGTTTGACGGCGCGACGTGCGGCACGGTTGTCGTCATCGAGATCGCGGCAGGTGCCGGGGTAGGCGCCCTCGGGGGCGTGCGGCGCCCGTGGTGCGGACAGGATATCCCTTCTACTGCAATAGCATTCGAAGGTCAGGCCGCGTTGGGTCAGGTCGTCGATCACCGCGTGGTAGCGGTTCTCGTGTGTGGTTTGGTATTCGGGCTGCTCATCCCAGGTGAGGCCGACCGCCGCCAGGTCGGCCAATTGCCGCTGTGCGATCTCGGGATGGGTGCGATCGTCGAGGTCTTCGACCCGCACCAGGAATCGTCGCCCGGTCGATCGGGCGAACAACCAGGCCAACACCGCGGTGCGCACATTGCCGATGTGTAGGTCGGCGGACGGGCTGGGCGCGAACCGTCCGGCGGGCGAAGTGGCCACGTCAGCACTATACGAGTTCTACGACGTCGACGCCCTGGCCCAGCGGCTATAGTTCGCAAAGCACACGCGCCGATATGAGGACCTTGTGCCCGAACTCAATTGGCGGTCTGAACGCTCAATCTACGAGTCGATCCTCAAACCCGGCATGATATCGCCAAGGCTGAAGGTGAGCGGTTGTTCGAGTTGTGCATACGTGCACGAACGAGGATCGCGGTCCGGACGCCAACGGTTGAACTGCGCGGTGTGACGGAATCGGGCCCCCTCCATGTGGTCGTAGCGGACTTCGACCACCTTCTCGGGACGAAGCGGTACGAATGCCAGATCCTTGCCCGCATTCCAGCGGGAGGTTTCGTTCTTGCGCGGCGTTCGCCCGCCGGCCTCGTGGGCGGCCCAGTTCCAGGGGTGGTCATCGAAAGTGGTTACCAGCAGCTGCATTTCGGTGAACAATTCCCGCCGTACAGCCATCGGGAATGCGCCGATGACACCGACCGAGGCCAGGGACCCGTCGTCGGCGTAGAGGCCGAGCAACAGTGAGCCGATGGCTTCGTCGCTGGACTTGTGCAGTCGGTAGCCGGCCACGACGCAGTCGGCCGTGCGTTCATGCTTGATCTTGAACATGATTCGCTTGTCCGGCTGGTAGGTGATCGTCAGGGGTTTGGCGATCACCCCGTCGAGGCCCGCACCCTCGAACTCCTCGAACCAGCGCTGCGCGGTCGCCACATCGGTCGTCGCCGGCGTGAGGTGAATCGACGGACCAGAATCGGCCAATGCCGCGACGAGTGCGGCACGACGCTCGGCGAACGGCCGCTCGGTGTAATCGTCGTCGCCCAGGGCGAGCAGGTCGAAGGCGATGAATGATGCCGGAGTCTGCGTGGCCAACAGCTGCACCCGCGAGTCGGCGGGGTGAATGCGTTGTTGCAGCGCCTCGAAATCCAGCCCGCGATCGGTGGCGATGATGATCTCGCCGTCGATGACGCAACGCTCGGGCAACTCGGCGATGACCGCGTCGACCAATTCCGGGAAGTATCGGGTCAGGGGCCGCTCATTGCGGCTGCCCAGCTCGACTTCGTCATGGTCGCGGAAGCAGATCGATCGGAAGCCGTCCCACTTCGGTTCGTAGCTCGCGTCGGATGGCATCGACGCGACCGGCTTGGCCAGCATCGGTGCTACCGGGGGCATCACGGGAAGCTTCACCGCACTCATTGTGCCGTGTCGGTTGTGCCGTGTCGGCCGTTACCCGGTTGGTACTCCGCGCGAACGCGTAGTTTCGAGGCGTGAGTGGTCCGCGATCCGACGGTATGCGCTGATGGTCGGTAAGGCAGAAGAACTCGACGTCGACGGGATCATGGTCCGGCTGACAAATCGGGACAAGGTCTACTTCCCGGCGTTGGGCGCCAGGGGGACCAAGGGCGCCATGGTCGACTACTATCTGGCCGTTGCGCAGCCGATGGTGCAGCTATTGCGCGATCGCCCGACACACCTGCAGCGTTTCCCGGACGGGATCGACGGTGAGGAGATCTACCAAAAGCGGGTTCCGGTAAAGCATCCCGATTATCTGCAGACCTGTCAGGTTACGTTCCCCTCCGGCCGCACGGCCGATACGCTCAGGGTGACCCACCCCGCCTCGATCATCTGGGCTGCGCAGATGGGCACCGTCACGCTGCACCCGTGGCAGGTCCGGTGCCCAGACACCGAACATCCCGATGAACTGCGCATCGACCTGGACCCGCAGCCGGGTACCGGATTCGCCGAGGCGCGCGAAATCGCTTGTGCGGTACTCAAACCGCTGCTCGACGAACTGGGTATGACCGGATATCCGAAGACCTCCGGTGGTCGCGGGGTCCATGTTTTCGTACGGATCAAACCCGAGTGGGACTTCATCGCGGTGCGCCGGGCGGGAATTGCGTTGGCCCGCGGGGTGGAACGCCGGGCACCGGAGGCGGTCACCACCTCCTGGTGGAAGGAACAGCGCGGCACCCGCTTGTTCATCGACTACAACCAGAATGCTCGCGACCGTACCTTCGCGTCGGCGTATTCGGTACGCAAGACCCCGATCGCCACCGTGTCGACACCGCTGACGTGGGCAGACCTGGCGACCGCCGACCCCGACGACTACACCATGGCCACGGTACCGGATCTCCTTGCCCGACAAGGCGATCCATGGTCGACGATCGATGACATCGCACATTCTTTGGAGCCGCTGTTGGAGATGGTGCAGGCCGACGAGCAGCGCGGTCTGGGGGACCTGCCGTACCCGCCGAACTATCCGAAGATGCCCGGGGAACCCAAACGGGTGCAGCCGAGCAAGGACCGGGACCGAGCGGGAAAAGACCTCGATGGGTAGGGGGCGCAGTTTCAAAATATTTCGTCTGTGGCGATTTCGGCGAATGTGAGCCCGGCGGTATTAGATTGCTGGCCATGAGTGGAAGCTGGGGCGATGTCCTCACCGGGTTGGTTCCGTTGGGGTTGGTGATCGCCGTCTCGCCGATCACCGTGATCCCGGCCGTGTTGGTTCTGCAATCGCCGCGGCCGCGGCCGAGCGGGCTGGCCTTCCTGGCCGGCTGGTCGGCAGCGCTGGCCGTGGTCACCGCGGTGTGCGTCGCGGCGTCGGGATTGCTTGGCGGACTGCACAAGTCGCCGCCGGGGTGGGCGTCGTGGCTGCGGGTGGTGCTGGGCTCGGCACTGATCGTGCTCGGGGTGTATCACTGGTTGACCCGGAATCGGCGCACCGAGTCGCCGAAGTGGATGCGTTCCTTCGCGACCATCACCCCGGTGCGGGCGGGGCTGATGGGCGCGGTGCTGGTGGTCGCGCGCCCGGATGTGCTGTTCGTGTGCATCCCGGCGGGGCTGGCCATCGGAACCAGTGGTCTGGACCTGGCCGATATCTGGCTGGCCGCGGTGTTCTTCGTCATCGTCGCGATATCGACAGTCGCGATACCGACGCTGGCCTACGCCGCGGCCGGCGATCGCCTCGATGAGGCGATGGGTCGGGTGAAAGCCTGGATGGACGCCAACAACGCGGCGTTGATGGCAGCGATCCTATTGGTGATCGGTCTGATGGTGCTCTATCACGGCGTTCATACGCTGCACCACGTTTAAAGACCGTTTAAGGCAGCGAGACGATATCGGCCGTCTCCCACGCGGGCGCTGGAGACGGCCGACGGCTGGCCTGGACCAGACCGATGGTGCTGACCATGCCGGCTTCGAGCACACCCAGGACCAAGAGGGGCCAGAGGGCACCGGCGAAAATGGCGGTCAGCAGTCGATGATCGACACCATCGCCGAACGCGGTGAGACGTCGACCGCTCAGTTGGGCGACCAACGTGGTGAGCGTCCACGCCACGACGTATGCCGTCACATAGCTCTGAACCATCGGTAACCCCCGCGCGTCAACACCGCGGCCAGACCGACAGTGTCTAGGCCAAATGTAACGCGCATCCGGTAGCCCGCCAAGGTCTACGTCCGGGATTACGCCGTTGGTACGACACCGTGAGGCAGGATCATCGGCAGGTCGGCGTAGGTGACGATGCCCGGGGCGGCCGCGACGACGGCCGGGATCGCGTTGATCGGCGGCATCGCGGTCATGATGTGACCCAGCACCATGAACTCCTCCAGGGTGGTCGCCTCGAAGTCCGGCGGCGGCAGGAAACCGACCTTCATGGTCACCGTCGGACGCCCGGCCACCTCGATGACCCAGCCGTCCTGATCGATCTGCCAGTCCGGTTCCAGGGTCTGGCCCTTACGCCAGCGCAGCGTCAACTCGGCCCGGATGACGCCGTTGACCAGTCCTTTCCAGCTGACGAAGACCCCGGCCACCCCGCCGGCCGGGATGGTCCACGAGCCCAGGTCCAGGTCGGCGGTGGTCTTGGCGTATTCGGCATCGCAACGCACTTCGTCGAATTCGATGCCCAGGGCGTCGCCGATCATCCGGATCGCCTCGCCGAACACCCCGGTGCCGTGCGCGGTCATCGCCGGCAACTCCGGGTCGTCGATCGGCCGGCCGAAGCCCACCGGTTTCTCGGTCTCGGGGGAGTCGTAGAACGTGGTGTCGGCGGCCTCGTTGACGGTGATCTTGTCGACCCGGTCGCAGATGCCGGCGGCCACGATGGCCAACTGGTTGACGTAGCCGGGGCTGATACCGGAGCCGAACATCGTCGCGGAACCCTCGGCGCAGGCGGCGGCGATGCGATCGCGCCCAACGCCCTGGTTGTGTCCGGTGATGAACGACGCGGTGGCCACCACATTGACCCCGGCGGACAGGATCCGCACCAGTTCATCGACGTTGATCCACATGGGGTTGTAGACCACGACATCGGGCTTGAGCGCCAACAGTGCGTCGATGTCGTTGGTGGCGGTGACACCAAGCGGTGCGATGCCGGCAAGTTCGCCGACGTCCTTACCGGATTTATCTTCTGACCAGGCGTAACAGCCGACGAGCTCAAGGTTCGGGTTGGCCGCGATGGCGGCTACCGAGCTCTTGCCGACGTTTCCGGTGGTCCACTGCACGACACGATATGGAGCATTGTTGGGCACTCGCTCAGCATAGGGTCGGCGCAGCGCCGCCGGGGCGGTTTCGGCTCAGGCGGTCAGCATGGCGCGGCCGTTGCGCTGCTGCCCGGTGCGGTCGATCCAGAGCAGGTCGATGGCGTCGCCCGGGTAGTGCCGGTCCAGGGCCGAGGTCAGCGCCGTCGCCGAATTCACCGAGACGCCGTCCACACTGACCAACACATCACCCGAGACCATGCCGGCCTGCTGGGCCGGTCCGCCGTTGATCACCTCATGGATGAGCACACCGGGAAGCCGGGCCTGCTGATCGGCGCTGGTGACCCCCACACCCAGCAGTGTCGGCGGCCCGATGTGCACGCTGTCGCTCGGGTTGTGCGAGCGGATCTGTCCGGCGATGGCCAGTGCCTGATTGATCGGGATGGCGAAGCCCGCGCCGCCCGGTCCCATCTTGTAGTTGAGGGTGGCGGCGGTGGTCATGCCGACGACCTGACCGGCGCTGTTGACCAGCGGGCCACCGGAGTCGCCGGCGCGCACGGGCGCGGCGAACTGGATCAGTCCGGTCACCTGTTCGGAGCTACCGGTCAACGAATCCTGGGCATTGATGGAACGGCCCAGGCCGACTACCTGGCCGGCCTCCTTGGTGAGCAGGCTGCCGGTGCCGTCGGCATTGCCCAGCGCCACGACGGGCTCGCCGGTGGCCACTTGCGATGAGTCGCCGATCGCGACGGTGGGCAGCCCGCCCGCACCGCGCAACTGCAGCACGGCCACGTCATGATGGCGGTCGTAGCCGACCAGGTCGGCCGGGAACTGGCGGCCGGCGACGGTGGCGTTGATGGTGTCGGCACTCTGCACCACGTGGAAATTGGTCAGGACGACACCACCGGGATCGAGCACGATCCCGGTACCGGCACCGATGGCGTGCTGGTAGTGAATGGCGGTATCGATGCGCGCGGTGGCCGGTTCAACGACGGACACCGCCTGGTTGAGATCGGCGTGCGCCCGTGCGCAGAACTCCGGCGAGATCGCTGGGGCGAACATGACCGTCGCCGCCAGCACTGCGGCGCCCAATCGAGGACCGAAGCCGAACCCACCCATGTGTTGCCTTCCGGACTGCGGCAGTGTTGCCGACTGTCAGCTCTCGTCGAGCTACGCTCCGCCGCTCGAACGGCCGAACAGGCCCTTGCCCGAGCGCCGGTTGCGGAGCTTGCCCGCGGCGCTCGGTTCGGCGTCGTCCTGGTCGGCTGCACCGGTTTCGGTGGTCTCGGCATCGGACTTGTCGTCCTCGTCCTCGGCCTCGTCGGTGGACCCGGCTTGTTCATCGTCGCCGGATTCGGTTTCCGTTACGGCCTCGTCGGAATCGTCCGATTCGTCCGCGGCGGCGGTCTCCGGGATCGCGGCGATCTTGACCGGTGCGGGAGGCGGGGGCGGCAGCTCCGCCACGAACGCCAGGTAGAAGGCCAGCGCGGCCAGCAGCACGATGCCTGCGGCGGCGCCGTAGAGGCCGAACAACCACTGCCCGGCGCGGTCCAGGGACAGCCAGATCTCACTGATCGCGACGCCGATGATGAGCACGCCGCCCAGCACGTGCAGCGCCACCGACGCGGTGCGCAGCGACAACGCCAGTTGCGGTGTGCCGTATTCGGGCTTGCGGGTGCGCTGCAGGGTGAGCAGGACCGGCAGCGCCGCCACCGCGATGAGCAAGCCGCACACGATGCGTGCCACGGTGCCCAGGGTGTGCGAGGTGGCGCCGGTCAGTTCGTACCAGCGCGGCAGCACGAAGAAGAAGTAGAGCGCTGCGGAGATGACCAGGAACGACGCGTGCCAGGTGATTGCTACCGAGCGCCGCATGGTCCTCCTTGAGTAGTGATCCGGGGTGCGACCTGGCTGTTAGGCCGATCGCACCCCGGATCGAGTGCGGAGGATAGGGGATTTGAACCCCTGAGGGCTGTTAACCCAACCCGCGTTCCAGGCGAGCGCCATAGGCCACTAGGCGAATCCTCCGTCGGCAATCCTAGCCGACGCGGCATGGGACGCCCCAACCGTGGCCACCGGCAGGGGTATTACACTCGCTGTCGGATCCCGCGCGGCGTCCATCCTGTGAACTCCCCCAGGGCCGGAAGGCAGCAAGGGTCAATGGGCTCTGGCGGGTGCGCGGGGTCCCCTCAATTCTCTTGGCGGCACTCGATGCGAAAGGCGCGCCGTGTCGTTTCAGTCTCTCGGCCGCGACGAACTGCAGGCCCGGTATGACCAGCAGCAGCGCAAGTACGCGGAGCTCCAGGCGCGTGAACTGAGCCTGGATCTGACCCGCGGAAAGCCGGCACCACAGCAACTCGACCTGTCGAACGCCATGTTGTCGCTGCCGGGCCCGGATTTCCGTGCAGCTGACGGCACCGATACCCGTAACTACGGCGGCCTGGTCGGTCTGCCCGAATTGCGTGCCATCTTCGCCGAGCTGCTCGGCTTGCCGGTGGCGAACCTGATCGCGGGCAACAACGCCAGCCTGGAGATGATGCACGACATCGTCGTGTTCTCGCTGTTGCACGGCGGCGTCGACTCGCCCCGCCCCTGGGTGCAAGAACCCATCGTCAAGTTCTTGTGCCCGGCGCCCGGCTACGACCGTCATTTCGCGATCACCGAGAGCTTCGGCATCGAGATGATCGCCGTGCCGATGCGCGAGGACGGCCCCGACGTCGAGGTTATCGAGCAGTTGGTAGCCGATGACCCCGCGATCAAGGGCATGTGGTGCGTGCCGGTG
>Ga0153956_1002285_pt1 | contig 14519 bp, 15 predicted proteins | sample TSFL040MetaG_FD_104704 | JGI IMG/M metagenome (GOLD analysis project Ga0153956, IMG submission 104704) | Attine ant fungus gardens microbial communities from Florida, USA - TSFL040 MetaG | ecosystem: Host-associated > Fungi > Mycelium > Unclassified | place: USA: Florida, Wekiwa Springs... | reverse complement strand
TTGGTGGGGTGTGTGGGAATCGAACCCACGACCAGCGGATTAAAAGTCGTAGTACACGCTCATTTCTACTCCACCGGGCACCCCACCCCACCACATAACACGTTGATTTCGTAAGAATCAGTCAGAGGCGTGAAGCGTGACCGAGAGTACCGTAGAGTAAGCAACTGCACTGAATTTGCACGGAGTTGCTCATGGCGAGAAAACAAAACGAGCCGCCCAAAGCTCCCGCCACTCTCACGCAAGATCTCGATCAAGCAAAGGCCATTTTGGCTGATCGCATACGCCTGGGTCAGGAACTGTTCAACCGTCACGTCAATTACGGCGGCGAAATGGAGGTCGCAGGAAAGGAATTTAAGAAGTGGGCGGACTACAACGTGGCCATGCTGGGGCGCATGTTCACGACCGATGAGGAGGCTCGAGCATACGAGTGGGCGGGAGCCGGATCTATTCAGATCAGTTTTGGTGACTTCCCTTCCCCGGTGGAGGAGTTCAATGGCGCCCGTGCCATAGTCAAGGAGCAGACGGAATACCTTGAGTCACTACTTAACCGAATCGATCTACTAGCCCCAACCTCTCCCGGCTTGGCACCGACGGCGCGGCGCTCTCTCGGTGCCCTGACCGCTGCCGACCAGTCTCACGAGAACCCCTCGCGCGTGTTCATAGTCCATGGTCAAAGCGATGCAGTACGCGAATCCGTGGCCCGCGTCCTTCAAAATGCAGGCATACAGCCGATCATTCTGCATGAGCAAGCCAATCGTGGCGATACCATCATTGAGAAATTTGAACGCAACGCCGATGTGCATTTTGCAGTGGTGTTACTCACAGGGGATGACGAAGGTCGCCGTAAAGGCGATACAAATCCCCTGAAGTTGCGCGCTAGGCAGAACGTAATACTTGAGCTTGGATATTTTGTAGCGCGGCTTGGCCGCCAGCGTGTGTGCGCCCTGTACGAGCACGGCGTTGAGATACCAAGCGACTGGAACGGCGTTGTCTATGTTCCGCTTGATGCCGGCGGTTCTTGGAAATTCCAACTCGCCAAGGAACTTAAGGCCGTCGGATTCACAATCGATATGAACAAACTATAGAGCAACTCGAAAGGGGCGCGCTCATGGACCTAAAAGATTTCGTCGCCGGATCACTGACTCAGATCGCGGAAGGCATCCAAATGGCCCAGAAGGCTACGATGGCGTCAGGCGCATGGATTAACCCCATGAGCACTCAAACCCCTGGTGGGGCTGACAAGACGCTCGTATACACCCCAGAGGGCCGTCGCTATCTCCAAGAAGTGACGTTCGACGTTGCGGTTACCGTTGCTGATGAGAAAAAAGCCGATGCCGGCGCTGCCATCAAGATTCTTGGTGCAAGAATTGGAGCCGACGGCGAGGTCGCCTACAAGAACGCTGCTGTCTCACGGGTTCAATTCTGTGTACACGTCATGTGGCCGGGTGACCTAAGGCCCGAAGTGGATAAAACCATGAGCGAACGGCGGTCGGCGATTCTCTAAGCAATGAACCGGCCTTAGGAGCTTAGACCGCTCTGGCACTGTTCGCGCGGCGAGTTCGCCAGGCCCGATGCGCGCGGGCGCCACTTGCTCGGGCCTAGCCGTTACGCGGTTCAGTGAGCTGCCACTACAGCCGGCTCAGGTTCGGAATCTGCGCCAGCAGATCCATCTCATCGAGCAGTACATCGACCTCAAAAGCCGGCCGCAATCGCATGTCGGCCCGAGTCCTTGCATCCTGAGCCATCGCCTCACGCAATGCTGGTGATGCACGATCGAACGCCACGCCGCTGGCGCGGGAAGCCATTGGGCAATCGTGCAGGATCCCGTTGACGAGGCGAGCACTCATAACCGGTCGTAATTCGGGATCAGCTTAGCGATCGCACGATCACGCTGCGTCTGTCGATGCGCTCGATCATAGGCCGCGTCATTCGCCGAGCGATTCGCCGCCCTCGATGCAGGCGTCTCAAGGGTGCTCTCGCTGCGCCCGCCCTTCGACGGAGTGCCGGACGTCGCCTGCGGCAGGTCGTCCTCGCCCCCTCGACTGGCACGGAACCCTTTCAATGCGGCGCGAATTGTCGAGACGAGTTCCTCGTCTGAGAGACTCTCAAGCTCGTCCAGCTCATCGCTATTCAATGACATCTTCATCAAGAAACTCCATCCTGTTTAGAGGGCTCAGCGCAGCGCCAGGAGAAACCAACAGCCCGACGCCGCGCTGATACCGCCGGGCTCCCACCCGGCCGAGCCACGACAAAGCTCGCGAGTTGACTGTATTCGCAATCTCGCTGTACTTTCAAGCCGTCTATCGATATCTATTGTGCGATTGAGCGTATCAATGAGTCTTAGCGAGCACATATGAGTAGTAGCGATGCGCAAGTCTGATTCCAGGCAGCGGGCAATGGCGATTGGTGCGACCACATACGAGGGGCGCGCCTGCTCCCGCTGCGGCAGAACCGTCCACTACTGCGCTTCGCATTGTTGCATGCATTGTTCAAATCGCCGTGCAGCTAGATATCGAACCTACGTTCTCGTCATCCACATTTCCGAAAGGATCAACCCATGAGCCTCCCTGATCTCGATGCCGTCGCCTCACAGCTTCATGCCATGGGTTACCAGCCCACCTGCGTGGAAACTTCTTTCGACGCCGCCGGCCGCATCACACGCAACTACGAGGTGCAGTCAATGCGCCCGATGCGCATCCCCAACGGCAGCTCGGGCTGGACGCCGCCGCTGAACCTTGCAGTTCTCTCTTTCGCATATCCCTCCGAGCATTGGCCGGAGAGGTTCTCGAGGATCGCGGGCAAGTTTGCCGACGCCCTGATGAAGGCTTTCACGTTGCCAGGCGGGCCGTTGATTCGACGAACAGCTCGCAGCGTGGAAATTATCTGGCGACTTGAGTCATCGATCGCTCCTCGGCTCTATGACATGAGCGCCTCTTTCTCCTGCGAACTCTACCCACACGGGGTTATGACCCGGGACCGCGATGCGACGCTCGTGTTGTGCAGCGGCTGTCCGGAGATTCCCGCGGGCGGGGATGCGATCTGGGATAACGATCGGTCCCCGCTCAACACACCACGAAATGATCTGCCAGAGTGGAACGGAGATGCCGTTAGCGCAGCCCTGGTTGCGCTTGTAGATCGTTGGACCGCGACCGGCGACCTCAAAGTGTGCGATCGGTATCTCGAACCGTCTCGGACTTCGGCGAGCGGCCCACAAGGCAGTGAACCCTCTCTAAGCGTAGACCCGGCCTCGTGGGACCCTGCAGATCCGAGGCGTAAGGCTCCCGGCCTTGCCGCTCGTGTACGCAAGCTGCGTGAGGACCTCATGGGCGGCTCCACGCCAAGCCGGCGAATCGACAACGATCAGCTATTTGAGAAGATCCAGGAGCAGCGCGCAGCGACTCGCGGTATTGGTCGTGAGTGCCCATGGCTTGACTGACGTCGTTGTTAGATGATTTCAAGCACCTCGTCGCTAATTGGAAAGCCCGTTTTATGCGGACTTAAGGCCATCATCACGGCGTCGCCCGCATTGGGGCTGGCGCCGGTCCCATACTTGTCCACGTAGAGCTTCTGCCCGCGCCATTCGCTCGTGATCTGCCCGAGTTCCTGCATCAGCTGGTTGAGGTTCGGGTTTTGGGACGACAACGAAATGATGTCGTGTTCCTCGAACTTATAGCCTGGCACCGTCACTGCGTTGTAGGTGATCTCAAGGCGTCGTGCCAGGTCATCATAGCCCTGACTCTTGCGGTTCGGCAGAATGTCCTCGACTTTCTCCTTTGATCCAGGACGATATCGCCTCGTCGGGTACTCGGGGGCGGCGCTTGCCCGGAACGGGAAGAACCTGATGGGTGGCTTTCCCTCAGTTTTACGCTTCGCCATTATCTGCCTGAATGCGCCCTCAAGCCCCTCGCCGACGCCGACCGAATCCCCGGAGAATGCAAATACGTCGTGCTGTTCAGAGAGTCGTACGGCTTTCTCACATTCGCGGTATTGATCCTTCGAGGACGGCCATATTTCCACGTGCTCGACAAGCATGCCGCCATGGACGATCGCGAATGCGTTCGCATCATCGCCAGCGCCCACGTCGAGTGCGCCATAACGGCGTCCGACTGGCGTCAACTTCAACTTGAGGTGCGAGTCGATCGCGGCGTTGAGCCAGACCTGCTTTATCATCTGATCAGCATTGCCGGCCAGGAAATCGCAGCCGTACTCGCGGTCGAACTTCCGCTGTCCATCTTGGGCGATGAGCTTCGCGGCGAACTCGGGAGTTTTCCTAGGGTCGTCTGTCCACCGATACCAGAACGTGCGGTTCTTACCGTCCATCGCTCGACGTGCGAAGGGGTTCGAGGTGCCGTTGACCGAGCTGATGTACCACTTGCACGGGGTCGTCGCCATCAGTGCCTCATCGATCTTGTCTGGATGCAGCAGATGCGCATACTCGTCGAGCAACGCGACACTAGCGCGTTCGCCGCGGCCGATCGCCTCGCCGGCCTGACCGAACAGCACCGAGCCATTAGGCCACCACAGGCGCATGTAGAGGTTGCCGTTCTTCGGCGTCCAGCCGCCCCGAAATTCCTCCGGCAGGTATTCAAGGAACATACGGGCCTTTCCGAACAGTGTGTTTGCGTTCGTCCCACTCTGGTCAATCTTTGATTCAAGCTGCGAGCCGATGAGGCAAGTAAATCCGTCCTCGAATATCGCGAGTGACACAGCGAGACAGACGGCAACCCACGACGCGCCGCTGTCACGGCTCTTGATCAAGGTCAGCGAGTCGCCGGTGCGGTACGAGTCGAGCAACGCCTCGGCAAGCTCCCATTGCTTGGGGTAAAGCTTGAATGGGATCAGTTTCGCATCGCGCAGTCTGGGGTCAAAGGTCAACGCCCAGTCGTCTATGAACTGCGGGATGTGCTTGCTGTAGTAGGTCAGCAGCGCAGCAACACGAGTTTCGGGGTTCTCGCGCATCCACTTAAGGCGCCTGTCACGTTCGCGCAACGCCTTGGTCTCTTGCATGAATGCCACAACCTGGGCGCGCGTATCATCGTCCACACTGGCGAGTACTGCGGAGCGTGCTGCGTTCGTGGTGAGGCGTTCGCATTCGAGCGCGACCTCAACGTGACGGGGCAACTTGATCATTGCCTCATAGACAGCTTCGGCTGCAACGTCCGCAGGGTTTCGACCGGTAAACTTGTTCACTATTGCTCACTCACGATTGACGGATCGTTGCGCACCGCATCTGCGGTCGGGGCTATGTCTTGCATGATGGCGAGGGCCTCTTCGACGCTCATGCCGCGCTTGAGAGGTTTGACATCGGCGTGCAGATTCAAGGCGACGCTGCTGGTCGGCGCATAGAAGCCCGGCACAGTGCGGTGCAGTTCTGTGCGGATCTGGGCTTGGTCGGCCAGTAGGATCTTTTTCACATTGCCGCTGCTATCCAGTTCGTATCCACGCACCAGGCGCCGGGCTGCTGGAGACAAATCTGATGTCGGCGTCGCATGCACGACCTGCCGGCCAGCCCCAAGACACCGGGCGCAGTGCGACCAGGGCGCACGATTGGGGTCGAAGTGACCGACTAGGAGCGGCTCAGGGGGCAGCTCGATTGACCCGGCATCAAGGGCGGCCGCGGCAGCGTTCGCCCACCAGTCGCCATATGCGGGGCAGCTGTAGCAGTCCGAACAGTGGACCACCTCCAAGCGCACGATCTCAGCCACATCGACAGCCAGGGCGTCCTGCAGATCGGCGACCAGTGCGGCTTGAGTCGCCTTCGGGCCTGCAGCGGCAATCTGGTTGCGCAGCTCTGTAATCCGGGCTCGCACGTGTGGCCGGGCCTTCATGGCGTAGGCCTGGCTCTGAATCGACCTGCGCCCCGTGGTCGGACGTACTTGCCCCGAGGCAATCCAAGCGGCCGCAGGATCATCGAATACGGCAAGGTGCTCGGCAAAACGCGCCTCACGCTCGGTCAGTGTTGCTAGATGCAACATTGGCATTTCAGTTTGCATAAGCTAAGGCTACCACGGAACCATCGGATATTTAATCCGCTGGTCAATGACAACAATCCCTATATTTTCTGGCTAATGCTCCACATCCATCTAAACTCCGTGCAGTTCCCGTGCAATCCGCCTGGAAACTGGTGTACAGCTTGCGCACGGGGTAGCCGCCGTCGCGAAAATTCCAGGGTCCGGCGGCGCTCTCGGCCGCGCCAGGTGGGATTTCCACGATGGTAGGCCCGAACCCGTTACACACGTTGCAAGCCTTGCGTTGCCTAGAACACCAGCCGATCCACACGTTGCAAGACAGAGCCTGAACGGATGTAGGGTTTGTAGGGTATGTAGGGTTCTCTACGTTCCTTTGCATAGCGTTTTATTTAGGGCGCTGAATAGGAACAACCCTACATACCCTACAAACCCTACATTCACGATCGCACCCCGTAGAAGACGCCGGCCGCCATCCGCACCGACTCAATCTCGCGTTTGTCGAGCGCCTTGCCGAAGGCCGTTTGCGTAGAGGGCTTCACCTCGCGCCCCTCACCCGCGCACCAGGTAGCGAACTGCAAGAACAGTTCTGAGCCCCGAACGCCCTGCTGAGCCTGGCAGCGACACAGCGTCCCCAGCCAGAGCCCGAGGGCGTCTTGATCGTTGAAATACTGTCGAGTCCCCTCGACGACCTCCGTGGGCGGCACGAGCCCCTCGCTCTGGTACAGCCTGGCACCGCGTACCAGCCACGCCAGGACGCCCTCGACCTCATGGGTGCGCAGGTAAGCCATCAGGCCCTTGTCGCCGTCAGGGAGCGCTGGATTGCGGTCTGACTCGCCAGGGCGGTTCCAGCGTCGGTCAAACGGGATCAGGTGCAGCCGGCCGCGTATGGCGGGGTCGATATGGTCGATCCCCGGTGGCGCATTCGTCAGCAGCCAGGGTTTGTGCGAGATCGTGAAGGTCACCGGGTCGCTTCGCATCTTGCGGGCAGTGAGTTTGCTGTCACCCGTGTGGGACTTTACGACGGCAACATCTAACTTCTGGCCCTCCTTCGTCTCCGAGGACACCACAAGGCGCACACCTGCAAGGCTTGCAGCCAGGGCAGTAGGCCGCTCGGCATCGTGGGAGTTCTTCGTAGCCATGAACATTTCGGAGGGCATGGGGAAGGCGTAGGGTCCTAGCAGATCCAGAATCGTGTCGAATACGACTCCTTTGCCGTTGCTGCCTGCCCCGACGCCAATAAAAAACTTCTGCTCTTGGATGGACCCAGTGAGGCTGTAGCCGAGGGCCTTGTGCAGGTAGTGGGCAAGTGCGGGCCTGGGGGTGAAGCGGCCAACGGTGGCCGGGATCACATCACCATTCGCGTCTCGCACAGCAGGAACAGGGGCGCCGGTTATTTCTGCGATAGCCTGTTCCCACCGCGGCGCAGGAGCATCAGGGTTGTACTTGACCTGGCATCGCCGGGTCACATAATCCTCGCGTGCCTCAGTCTCACGCAGCTGGCCGGTGCGTAGATCCACGACGCCATTCTCGACTCCGAGTAGCCAGGGATTGCGGTCCAGCTCAGTCAGCGATATCGGCACGCCCGGAGCCTTGCGCGCCAGGGAGATCATGGAGTCGATAGCTTTCTTGCTGCGGCACTTGCTCGCCCATTTGTATACATCATCTGCGAATTCAACCGTGCCCTCGTCTGGATTGTAGGTGTGCGAGCCTCGGCGAAGGGCCTTAGCCCTATCAAAATAATGCTCGGCGACGTTGACGGCGTACGTCGTTACAAAGACCTCGTGGGTGTCGATTTGCCAGCGAGCGCCAGACCATCTCAGCCATTGCTTTGTCTCCGCCACGTAGCGCAGATCGCCATTGGCCAGCCGAATAAGTAGGTTCGCATTGCCTTTGTCTGTATGATCGATTCGTGCCTCGGAGGGCGGTGGCGGCACCGATGCACCCTGCTGCACCTCTGTAGTTTCCATGGGCGCACCGGCATCAGATTGTCGGCCTCCGTAGTAGCCGCCTGTATGGTCGGCGAGAGCCTTGAGGATCGTGTCGCGCAGGTATCCGGTGCGGTCGTATTTGTCCCGCATCAGGTCGGAGCCGCGCATGATGCGTTCTGTTTGTTCGCAGTTACCCCGGGTCCAGAAAATGCAGGTGTTCGCAAGGGCCTGATCGGCCTTCGAGCGATTGAAATCGTCGCCTTTTTCTGAGGGGTACGCCCGCGCCAGCACTTCGACGTTCGCTTTCAGCAGGTCGCGGATGTGTGGCTTGCCGTTGAACGCAGTCTCGGGACTGCCATTGGAATCTAGCATCCTCCGCACAAGCTCATCATCGGCAATAGGTGCCGAGCTGTCGCGCGGTGCGTCGGTCCACTCCGCATCGTCTCGGGCCACAAGTCCTGGGGGCACCTGCGGCAGATTCGCGAGCACCGGCCCCGGATCAAACACAGCGCCTTCATGCAGTTCAAACCGCGACACGGGCGGCCCGGCGTCGGGGCAGCTGCTCGGGAAGTAAAATAAACGCGGGGCGTCCTTCGCCGCGCCATCGAGCGCACCTTCGAACAGGTCGTTGAAGTAATGCCATAGTCGCCCATGGTCAGCGACGGACACCGGCTGCGTATACGGCACCACAAGCCGGAATTTGTTGTGTGCCGCACTATTCGAATATGTCGTGTAGATGAGGATCTGAAATCCGGTTAGAACCGTGGCAACCTCATCCGGTGACCACGTGCCCTTGTCGAAGTCGCCCACGAAGCCGGTGACACTTTCAACGTTGTCGGCATTGCGCACTGGGGCGCGGAACCTCGCCAGGCTAAACCAGCATGTATCCTTGTCGGCCTTGACCGCGTCCGTGTCTGCGTATCCTTGAGGCAGCTTGCCCCAATGCCACCCGGCATGCAGCACTCTGGCCAGGTCGTGAAGTGTGAGCTGCTGCTGCTGATCGATAACGTTCGAGTATGCGGATGAGCCCAGCGCAACAGAAAGAGTCGTCATGAAAAAAAGTCCCTCAGTATCTGTTCGCAGCGTCGGCGGGATCCTGAGTCGCGCCAAGGTGGATTGCTGTCGTCGTAGAACCATTCCTCCCGTACGATATTTTCAATCCACTCGTCGCCAAGCATCGCCAAGACTGCGGTGCCCGGCGAGCGCGACCAGATCGGCTTGTATCCCCTGTTGAACAAAACGACGGTGCCGTTGGCGCACGTCCATTTGCCGTAGGGCAATTCGCGCCATTCTTTGCGCCGCTTCAGCGGCGGGATCTGTGATGCCCGCCGTCCCTTGATAAGGATCTGGCGGTGAACTGGCGCACGCGGTACACTCTTTTCGTCGAGCCTGTCCTGGCCGATATCGTGTCGAACTCCGTCGCCTCCGGAAGCCACTCCGGGGGCGCGGTCGTTTTTGGGGTTCATAAAGTCACCGGGCCTCCTGGCTGGCGGCCGCCGATGTGGTGGCGCGTGATTTCTTAGGACGCCAGGCTCGGGGCTTGGCCCTTCCAGCAAGTCCCAGAAACCAGCGCAGAAACGATGGCTCGTGTATCAGGTATTCGCCGCAGGGCGACGCAAACACGGCGCCAGCGGCCTCTAGGCCGTTGTCAGTGCGGTTCCTCACGGCCCAGACGATCCGGTTGAGGTTCAAAAGATGGGTATGACGCTCCGCCAGCTGGCGCTGTGTGAACAGCTCCGAGGTCGGAGGCGTGGGTACGTTGTTGGGGGACATCGCGGGTAACTCCGTTTAGTACCATCTGGTACAGGGAGCCACGATGCCGCACATGCTCCCGCAGAAGCACTGGCAGACACTTGAGTTTGAGGTTGTTACCGGCGATCGTTGGCCCGGCGGATCTCGAATTTTTCGTAAAGCCGTTGAGACACGCTGTTAACGAAGCGTTCAAACTGCCTGTGCTCTGCGAATGCAGTCCACACGCGGGGATCGACAACCTGCGCCAAAAAACGCTTGAGCGTCTTGAGATCCAGGACGTTGCCGGTAACTGAATAGTCCCTGAGTTTCGACACGATTTCTGGGTTCACGCCCCTGACCAGGCGTTCGACGCACTCCGTTGGGGAAGGCATTCGCAGGCCGCCACGTAGAGTGATCGCGCCATCTTTCACACCCTTACCTGGCTGCGCACGCTCCTTAGTCAGCTTGCCCCAGCTCTGGTTGTCCGCCCTCGTGGGTGTGCCGCGACTTAGCAGTGCAGCGCGTTCCCGAACTTCGGATCCCTGCACAGTTGGACAGCGTTCGACAATCTCGCCCGTCTCGCGGTCCATGATGACCCACGGCCCGAGTTCGCCGCCCTCGACGACAGTCTCACCGGTTTTAGGGTCGTAGGTGATTTGCACCGGATCGCCTTCGATATCCGCGTAATAGCGATCGTTGGCGGTTGCCGCGCGCTCCGCGGCCCCTGTACGGTAATAAGCTGGGATAGGACGAGTTCGCCGCTGTCGAGGCTTCGTGACCACCTTAGAGCCCCTTGGCCGCGATCATCTTCTCAATGACCTTGGCCTTATGATCTACAACCAGGTGGCTATATCGCTTCACCATGGCGAGGGTTTTGTGGCCCAGCACGTCCGCGATTTCCAGCAGCGAGGCGCCCTGGGCTGCGAGCATTGACGCCGTGGTATGACGCAGGTCGTGAAAGTGGAAGTCCCTAATGCCCGCCGCTTCCAGGGCTGCGTACCAGTGCGCGTCAAAATACGCATAGGGGGCATCTAACTGCGGCTTCCCGGTCTCAGGGTCTAGTACCACGGTGGGCGCCGGGAACACGTAGGCACTGCGCACGGCATTGTTCAGCTTCAACGCGCGGATGGCTTCCAGGGCCTTGCCCGCCAGCGGCAACGTGCGCTGCTCATCATTCTTGGTTTCACTGACCAGGGCGCGGCCGTTCTTGATGTCCACATGGTCCCAGCGCAGGCTGATCAACTCCCCCTTGCGCGCACCCGTGGTGATCGCCAGCAGCACCAGAGCATGAAGTGCCGGCCACTTCGATGCCGCACAGGCATTCAGCAATTCGGCACGCTCGGCGTCGGAAAGGAACCGGGTACGGCCGCGCGCCTCTTTCTTGCGGCTTAGGTCACTGACCGGGTTACGGTCCACCAGCCGCCGCTCCTTCACGGCGAAGCTGAACGCATGGGAGAGCGCGGCAATGTAGCGATTGACGGTGGCGCCACTGCGCTGGTGTTGCTTGGGTTGGGTCACTTCCCCGGTTTTCCGGTTCGTCCGCGCCTTCCCCCGGGCGAAGGTTTCAGACGCCAGCTTGTCCCGGGCCTTGGATACCCGGTCGGCCGTGATTTCGGCCAGGGTGGCGCCCTTGAATTGATCTGCCCACCACGCCAGTTGCCGGCCGCGGGTCACCCGCTCTTTGTCGTCGAACCGCCCCGCCTCATTCAGGACAGTGGCGGTGTAGTCCTCGGCCAGCGCATCGAAGCTGGTGCGCCGGGCCGCAGCATGGGGGAAGTGCTTGCCCTCGCGTATGGCGACCTCCAGGGAACTCGCCCAGTCCTGGGCTTCCTTCTTGGTTGGGAAGGTGGCCGACTCGGTGGGGCGACCCTTACGGCGCACCTGGGCGCGGTAGGCCGGCTTGCCGCCGTCCCTGGTGCTGGGAACCCTAACGATGGTAGCCATGCCGTGCAGCCTTGCGCCTGTGTAGCGCGGAGTAAGCAACTGCACTGAGTTTGCACGGAATTTAAGATAGGTGACAGAGTGTGCGACGTTATGCGTCGTAACTTATTATTTTTATAGAATTTTTGGTGGGGTGTGTGGGAATCGAACCCACGACCAGCGGATTAAAAGTCCGATGCTCTACCGACTGAGCTAACACCCCTGATTCGTTGCAAAAAGTGGCCTGCGGCCCTTTTTGCACGCCCGGGAAAAAGCGTGGTTTTTACCCGGCTGGCGCGAGGCCGCGCATGATACTACAGGCCCGCGTAGCGAGTGGGATCGGCCACGCCCGCGGTCTCGAACCCTGCCCTGCGGATGCGGCAGGAGTCGCAGCGGCCGCAGGCCCGGCCCGCGCTGTCCGCCTGGTAGCAGGACACCGTGAGGCCGTAATCCACCCCCAGGCGCACGCCCTCGCGGATGATCCCGGCCTTGGTGAGCTGGATCAGCGGCGCCTCGATGGTGAGCGGATGCCCTTCCACCCCGGCCCGGGTGGCGCGCGCGGCCAGGGTCTCGAACGCCGCGATGAACTCGGGGCGGCAGTCCGGGTAACCTGAATAATCCACGGCGTTGACGCCGACATAGATGTGCCCGGCCCCCAGCACCTCCGCCCAGCCCAGCGCGAGTGACAGCATCATGGTGTTGCGCGCCGGGACATAGGTGATGGGAATGCCGCTGGTGGGTTCCTCGGGCACGGCGATGTCAGGGTCCGTGAGCGCCGAACCACCGATGCCGGCCAGGTCCACCCGCATCACCCGGTGCTCTTTCGCCCCCAGGGCACGCGCCACCAAGGCCGCGGCGCCCAATTCCGCGCTGTGGCGCTGGCCATAGGCCACCGACAGCGCGTAGCACTCGAAGCCGCGCGCCCGCGCCATCGCCAGCGTCGTGGCGGAATCCAGGCCGCCCGACAGCAACACCACGGCGCGCGCGGGCTGCGTACGGTTCATGCTCATGGGAGTGCGCACGGCTGGCCGGCACGCGCGCTGAAAAGCGTGGCTTTCATCGCGCTACCGGCCCGGCGTATTGCCCCAAAGGTACTTGTGCAACTGGACCTGGAAGCGCACCGGCAGCTGGTCCTCCAGCACCCAGTCAGCCAGGTCACGCGCCGGCAGCTGCTCGTGGCTGGGCGAGAACAGCACCGTGCAGCGCTCGGGCAGCGCCAGCTCCGCGATCTTGCCACGGCTCCATTCATAGTCCGCGCGGTCGCAGACCACGAACTTCACCAGGTCCTTGGGGTTCAAGTGCTGCAGCTGGTCATAGCGGTTACGCGCCTCTTCGCCCGAGGCGGGCGTCTTGACGTCCACCACCAGCACCACGCGCGGGTCCACGCCTTCCAGGGACAGCGCGCCGCTGGTCTCCAGCGAGACCCGCAGGCCGGCATCGCACAGCTGGGTCAGCAGCGTAAGGCAGGCCTTCTGCGCCAGCGGTTCGCCGCCGGAAACGCACACGTGGCGCGTGTTCAATGACCGGACTTTGTCCAGGATGTCCTCGACCTGCATCCACTGCCCGCCATGGAAGGCATAGGCGGTGTCGCAGTACTGGCAGCGCAGCGGACAGCCGGTCAGGCGCACGAACACCGTGGGAATGCCCACGGTATCCGCTTCGCCCTGCAGCGAACGGAAGATCTCGGTGATCTTCAGGAGCGTCATGAGCGTCCGCGGATCACTGGCCGCCGGCGTTCATCTGCTGCAGCCGGGCCGTGGCCAGCCGCGCAGCGTCCGTGCCCGGGAACCGGACCCCGACGCTGGCCAGCGTGGCGCGAGCCTGTCCCGGCTGCTTCAGCTCCACTTGCGTGTAGCCGAGCTTCAACAGGGCATCAGGCGCCTTGGTGGAGTTGGGCCAGTGGTCCAGCACCGCCTGGAAGGCAGCCGCCGCATCCTGGAAATCCCGGGTCACGTAGTAGGACTCCCCAAGCCAGTACTGGGCATTGTCAGCCATGCTGCTCTTGGGGTACGTGGCCAGGAACTGCTGGAAGGCCGTGATGGCATCCGAGTACTTGCCGGCCTTCAGGGTGGAAAACGCACTGGCATACGCGTCCTGATCCGACGGCGTCGCCGCCGCGGCGCCCGCGGCCGGTGCGCCACCGCCCTGTTGCTCCAGGCGCTTGTTGAGGTCGGCGTACAGGTCGCGCTGCTGCTTGCGCAGGGTCTCGTTCGCGTTTTCCAGCACCTCTATGCGGCCCCGCAGCACGCTGAGTTCGTTCTGCAGCTGGTCGGTGCGTTGCGCCATCTGCAGCAGGCTCTGGTTCTGCACCACCCGCTCGATCTTCTGCGTGCGGGCGTCCAGGTCCGAGAGCCTGCCCTGCAGCACCGGATCGTCTTCCGGGGCGGTGGCACAACCGGCCATCACCCCCAGCACCACGAGCAGCGGCAGGTACGACGCAACGGACCGCTGGTTGTCACGACGCGGCATGGCGGTCACTGCACGTAGTTGATTTCGACGCGGCGGTTCTTGGACCAGGCCGCCTCGTCATTACCGGCAACCGCCGGACGCTCCGCCCCATAGCTGACGGTGTCGACCTGGCGTTCAGTCACGCCCTCGAGCAGCATGGCGCGCTTGACGGCCTGCGCACGGCGCTCACCCAGGCCGATGTTGTACTCGTGCGAGCCACGGTCGTCGGTGTTGCCTTCCAGCCGCACGTGGGCGTTCGGGTGCGCCACCAGGTACTTGGCATGCGCTTCGACCAGCGCCACGCCCGCGCCCTTGATCTCGCTGCTGTCAAAATCGAAGTACACCACGCGCTGCGCGAGGATGCCCTCCTGGGGACCGGCGATGTCCTCGCCATTGCCGGCGCCCAGGTTGCTGCCCGCGGCGTTGGCGCCATTGGCACCGTTGGTCTGGGCCTCGTTCGATCCCACCTGGGTGGTCGGGGTCGGGCCGGGCTTCGGCGGCTTGTGTGAACACCCGCCGAGCG
>Ga0153956_1002284_pt1 | contig 14537 bp, 13 predicted proteins | sample TSFL040MetaG_FD_104704 | JGI IMG/M metagenome (GOLD analysis project Ga0153956, IMG submission 104704) | Attine ant fungus gardens microbial communities from Florida, USA - TSFL040 MetaG | ecosystem: Host-associated > Fungi > Mycelium > Unclassified | place: USA: Florida, Wekiwa Springs... | reverse complement strand
TCAGCGAGCGGTCCGGCTTCAGCGAACGCCACCTCACGCGGATCTTCCGGCGCGAGCTGCAGACCACGCCCGGACGCTATGTCGAGGCCGTCCGGGTCGAGGCGGCGCGTGGCCTGCTGGAGGAGAGCGAGCTCGGCCTCGACGGCGTCGCCGACCGCTCCGGGCTCGGTTCCGCGGAGACCCTGCGACGCGTCTTCGTGCGCGAGCTCGGCATCCCGCCCGGGACGTACCGGCGCCGGTTCGCGACCGCCGGAGCGGGCCCCCCGTAGTCCCGCGCGCGGAGCGACCGCCGCAGACAGGCCCTGCGGACGTCGTTTCGAGCGCGACCGAGCCGGACGAACCCACCCTCCAAGGCGATCGGCTCGCGAGATCTCCGCCGCGGAGCCCGACCCGGCCCCGACCCCCTCCTGCCGATTTCGAGACGGCTGACCTTCAGCCCGGAGGGCCGAGATTCGTGTATTCCATGACGATCGTCCTTTCGGTTGAGTGACCATTCATGGACCAGTCCACTACTTCGAGTGCGCTCGAAGTCAAGGGCCGCCGCGTTAGGGCGTGGGACGGACCCACCGACGTCCAGTGCGCGAGGGACGACTCGAAGAATCGACATCGGAGCTCGACGAGTCTCGGCTAGAGGGCTCGACGGGCCGATCCCCGGTCGGAAACCTGCTTGCGCCGAAAGGGCACACGATTTTCAGTCGTGTGGTCTACCAACTGAGCTATCCAGCCGCGGCGGATAATCGTACCGGCGTCGGGGGGCTCGGCGGCGGCCGGTGGGGGATCAGGGGGCGGTGGCGCAGGAGAAGATGTGGAGGACGTGGAGGCGGGTGCCGTCGCTGAATCCGGCTTCGCCGCGGGTGCCCCAGTGCCCGGTGGGGCAGGTGGCGGTGAGGAAGCTGCGAGATTGGCCCTGGTAGGTGAAGCGGCGGCCGACGTTGAGCTGGAACTTGGTGACGGAGCCGGCGCCGCCGGCGATCCGGGGGATCCGGGCGGTGATCTCGAGGCCGTAGGGGCCGTTGTGGATGCGGGTGATGTCGGCCGGGACGACGATCGCGGTCGGCGCCGGGACATCGACGTAGGCGTGGAGGAGGACCTTCGTCGTCTTGCCCCGGACGCCGGCGTTGAAGAGGAGGAGCGGGCCGGTCGAGGAGAACGGCGCCTGTTCCGGGAAGGTGACTTCGACTTCGGCGCTGCCGCTGCCGATCAGCGCGTCGGAGCAGGCGCGCTTAGCGGCGCTCGAGCTGGTGGCGAGGACCTGGTGCAGCTTGCAGACCGGCAGGCCGACCGCGTCGACGCCGATCGTCTTCGAGACTTCCAGGTCGACCGACTGGAGGGCCGGCGGCTGGGTGCCGTCGAGGGTCGCGACTTCGGCTTCGAGCCGCGCGGACGCGGGCGCGCCACCATGGGCCGGCAGCTTGTAGGGGGCAATGCCGCCGTTGTCGCTCAGTTCGAGGTTGCCGGAGCGCACGACCTCCTTGGCGGCGAGGGCCGCGCCGGCGAGGACCAGGACGATGGCGAGGGCGGCGAGGCCGACGCGGATCAGGTTCCGTCTCATGCCGCGATGCTCCGCCGCCGGCGCTCCCCGCGCCGCCCCGATTTGGGGAGTCGACGCCCCGCGAGTGCCCAAGGTGGGAAACGGGCGCTGGGACGGCGGGCGGCGTCAGTCGCCGAGACGCAGGGCGATCTCCATGTCCGCCGCCGAGCCGTTCAGCGGCCGGCCGAGCAGCTCCTCGATCGCCGCGAGGCGGTTGCGCACGGTGCGGCGGTCGACGCCGAGCGCCGCCGCGGTCGCCGAGACGTTGCGCTCGGCCTCGAAGTAGGTGCGTAGGGTGCGGCGGGCGAGCTCGCCACCGTCGCGCGCCGACTCCAGCGGCTCGAGGTAGCGCCGTCGCAGGGACATCGCGATCAGCTCGTCGCGCACGATCGCCGCCTCCAGCGCGACGTCGACGAAGCGGACGACCGGCCGCCCGCCGCGATCGGCGATCGGCAGCGCCGCCTTCGCCTGCGAGTGGGTGAAGCGCCAACCCTCGAGCCCGTCGGCCGGCTCGCCGACGGTGAGGACGACGCCGTCGAGCGCCATCTCGCCGAGCGCCCGCAGGACCTCCTCGGTCGCCATCGGCCGCCGCCCGCCGAGCCACGCGGCCCACAGCGGCTCCTCCTCGCGGCGCACGGCCAGCAGCCGACGGTCGAGCCGCGCGGCCAGCTCCCGCAGCAGCCCCTTCGCCGCATCCCCCCGCGCCATCAGCGCGACGTGCTCGCCCTCGAGGTCGTAGCCCAGCTCGGCGCGGTCGACGAGCTCCCCCGCGAGCAGCCGTTTCACGCACTCGCGCCGCCGCTCCGCCGCCGTGGTCGGGCGGTTGCGCACCTCCCGCGCGTGCTCGGCGCCAGCCGCCGCGAGCAGTTCGTCGAGCCGCGTCGCCTGGGTCGCGAGCAGCCCCCGCAGCGCCGCGCCGCCCACCCCCGCCCGCTCGGCCTCCTCCGCCAGGAAGTCACCGAAGATCGCGTTGACCGCCAGGTAGCGCCGCGTCGCGAGGTCGAGCGGCACCTGGTCGCGCGCGTCGAGCCGGGCCTGCGCGAGCACCTCGACCGGCACCTCGGGACGCCGCGCGTCGCCCGCTTCGAGGCAGTCGAGCGCGTACCCGACCGCCGCCGGCAGCGCCGCCTCCAGCCCCTCGCGATAGGCCGGATCGGGGACCGCCGCCGGATCATCGAAGGCCCGGACGCGCGTCGCCACCGCCGCCCGCAGCTCCGGCAGCCGCTCCCGCAGCGACGCGCCGAGCGACCCGCGGCTCTCTGGGCCCGCCTCCCCCATTCAGCCACCATACCCCCGCGCGCCCCGCCGGCCGACGGGGCCGCCGCTACGGTTCCGGGCGGTGGAGCTGATCGGACGGGATGTCGAGCTGGCGCGGCTGCGGGAGCTCGTGGGCGGCGCCGGGGCACTCGTCGTCGCCGGGCGTCCCGGGGTCGGCAAGAGCGCGCTGCTGGCGGCGGCCACCGCGGACGCCGGCCGGGTGCTGAGCGCCACCGGGGTGCAGAGCGAGATCGCCCTCCCCTTCGCCGGCCTGCGCGAGCTGCTGGAACCGGTGCTCGACGAGGTGGACGAGCTCCCCCCACCCCAGCGCCGGGCGCTGCGGGTGGCGCTGGCGCTTGACGAGCCGGGGACGCCGGACCGCGGCACGGTCCTGCACGCGTTCGCCGCCGTGGTGGCCGGGCTGGCGCCGGTCGTGGTCGCCGTCGACGACGTGCAGTGGCTGGACGAGTCCTCCCGCGAGGCGATCGCGTTCCTGGCCCGGCGGGCCGAGCGGGTCGGGGTCGCGATGCTCGTCGTCCGCTCGCTTCGCGGCGAGCCGCTCGACGGCTGGCCGGAGCTGCCGACCCTGGCGCTCGACGAGCTCGGCCGCGCCGACGCCCTCGACCTCGCCGGGCGCGCCGGGCTGCCGCCGCCGGGTCGCGGAGGCGCTCGTCGGCGCGGTCGGCGGCAATCCGCTGGCGCTGCTCGAGGGACCGGCGGAGCTGACGGCCGCCCAGCGCGCGGGCACCGAGGCGCTGCCCGACCTGCTGCCCGCCGGCGGCCGGATCACCGACGCCTACGCCGCCCGCCTGGCCCGCCTGCCCGCGGCCACCCGCACCGCGCTGCTGCTCGCCGCCGTCAGCAGCGACGGGGCCGCCGGGCCGCTCGCCGCCGCGCTCGGGGGCGACGGGATGAGCGCCTTCGACCCGGCCGAGGACGACGGCCTCCTGGTCGTCGAGGAGCGCGGAGTGCGCTTCAGCCACCCGGAGGCGCGCAGCGCCGTCTACCACGCCGCGGCGCCGAGCGAGCGGCGCGCCGCCCACCGCGCGCTGGCCGCCGGGCTCGCCGAGCACGAGCGCGCCTGGCACCTGGCGGTGGCCGCGGACCAGCCCGACGAGGAGCTCGCCGCCGCGCTCGAGCGCTCCGCCGCCGACGCGGTCGCCCGGGGCGCGCCCGGCACCGCCCTGGAGGCGCTGCGTCGTGCCGCCACCCTGTCCCCGGACCCGGGCCGCGGGCGCGACCGCACGCTCGCCGCCGGACACCTCGCGCTGCTCGCCGGCCGGCCGCACACCGCGATCGCGCTGGCGACGGCGCTGCCGGCGACGACGGACCTGGGAGAAGACGACATCTGCGTCACCAACGCCCGCGTCGCCCGCGGGATCTGCGAGCGGCTCGGCATCAACTCCCACCGCGCGGTCGCCGAGCAGGCGCTCGGCATGCTCGCGCTGTCGAAGGGAGAGCTCGACGCGGCGATCGACCACCTCGAGCGCGGGCGCGAGCACCGGCTCCGCTACGGCGCCCGCGACCCCGGCTACATGTTCAACGAGAGCGACCTGACCGAGGCCTACGCGCGGGCCGGGCGGCTCGAGGACGCCGAGCGCATGCTGGCGGAGCTGCGGGCGGGCGCGGCGCTGACCGGCGGCGCCTGGGCCGCCGCCGCGACCGCCCGGTACGCGGCGCTGCTCGGCCCGAACGAGGCGATCGACGGGCACCTGGAGGCGGCGCGGGCCGCGCACGCCCGGGTCGACTTCACCTTCGAGGAGGCCCGCACCCAGCTGATCTTCGGCGAACGGCTGCGGCGGGCGCGGCGGCGGGTCGAGGCGCGGCCGCCGCTCGCCGCGGCGGAGTCGACGTTCCGCGCCCAGGGCGCTCGCCGTTGGGCCGACCGGGCCGCGGCCGAGCTGACGGCCGCGGGAGGCCGGGCGCCGGGCGCGGCGGGCGCTGGCGTGGGCAATGGAGCGCTCGCCCCGGCGACGGAGAGCCTGACCGCCCGCAAGCGGGAGGTCTGCGCCCTGGTCGCCGGCGGGGCCACCAACGCCGAGGTCGCCGCCTCGCTCTTCCTCTCGCCGCGGACGGTCGAGCACCACCTGAGCCACATCTACCGCAAGGTCGGCGTCCGCTCGCGCGCCCAGCTCGCCGCGCGCTTCCCGGCCGGCGGCGGGTGAGGGCCGGCGCACCGACGGCCGACCGGTTCGCGGTGATTGCATGCGGGCGTGCGATTCGCCCGCGCCGCCCTCCTCTGCGCCGTCGTCCTGGCGGTCGGCGTGCTGCTCGTCTCCGGCGGCTCCGACTCCGGCCCGCAAACTCCGGCGGCACTGCCCGGCCTGCCGCCACCGTTCCTGGGCACGACGGTGAGCGGGGACGGCGGGCTGACCGCGGCGGTCGACGCCTACGGCGACGTGGTCGACCTCCGGCCCGGACCGGCGGGCGCGGCCCTGATCGACAACCCCTCCGACCGCCAGGCGGCCGGGACGGTGCCCGAAGACACCGGCATCGTGCCCCGGGTCGACGGCAAGGCGATGTGGGAGGCGGACGCGGTGTCCCAGCGCTATCTGCCGGGGACGAACGTGGTGCGGACCGTGGCGCGCTTCGGTTCGCGAAAGGTGCTGATGACGACGGCGGCGACGGAGCGAACCCTCGCCGTCTCGGTCAGGTCGCAACCGAAGGCGAGCCTCTCGCTCGACGTCAACGTCCACGGGATTCGCTGCGCCAGGGAAGGACTGGCGGCACAGCTCGACCTGGTTTGCGGGCTGGGTCGAGCCGTCCCGCCCGTCCCCGCCGCCGCGGCGAGGAACGTCGTCGCGGGCGCGACCAAGGAGGCTCGCCGCTGGCTGAGTCGATCGCGACCGCTCGGCGCAGGGGACGCGCCGGCGGGGCAGGCGGGACCACGGCCTTCGAGCGCTGACGCACCGCGCTGGGCGCGGGCGATGTACGAGCGCTCGCTGCTGGCGATGCACGCGCTGACCTCGCGGGAGACCGGCGCGGTCGCCGCCGGGGCGCGGGACGGCTGGGCGTACGTCTGGCCCCGCGACGCCGCGACCGCCGCGCTCGCGCTCGAGGCGTCCGGCCACCGTGCCGAAGCTCGGCACGTCGCCCGCTTCCTCACCGGCCTGGACCTCGACGCGGCGGCCCGCTTCACCGAATCCGGCGCCCCCGTCCCCGGCCGCCCCGCCCAAGGCGACGCCTTCGGCTGGACCGCCGCCGCCGCTCGCGCCACCGGCGTCAGGCCACCGCGGGGACCGTTCGCGTGGCGAGACCGAGCCGACTACCAAGAGTCCTCTCCCGGCACCTACCTGGCCAACGCCCTGGCCGCCGGCGAAGCAAGCGAGCGCGTCCTCCGCACGTTCGGCGCGCACGGCGGGCTCGTCCGCGAAGCCGACAACCCCGCCTCCGGACTCGACTCGGCCGCCGCCTGGGCGGTCCGCCCGTTCCGACGCACGCCGCTCTACCCCGCCGCCGAACGCACGCTCCTGCGGCTCACCCACGCCGGCACGAAGTACGGCATCACCCCCGGCGAAGGCTGGAGCGGCGGCAACGACCCCTGGTCAGCCCCCACCGCCTGGAGCGCGTGGGCGCTCGCGGCGCTATGGAGGCCCGGCGTGAGGGACCCCCGAACGAACCTCCCCGCTGTTCGTGAGAGAGGGGGTCCCTCACGCCGGGCCGCCTTGGAGCTCCTCTCGGACCTCCGCCGAGCGGCCACCCCCGCCGGCGATCTCCCCGAGCGCGTCGGCATCCACACCGGCATCCCGACCTCGACCACGCCCCTTCTGTGGTCGAGCGCCTTCACCGTCCTGGCGCTGCGCGAACTCTGGCCCTAGGGCACGCGCCAGCGGTGCAGCGAGTTGCGGTAGCTGAGCGTCCGCCCCGCGCCCTCGCCGCGCACGACGAAGCTGCGGGCACTCGCCGGCGCTTCGGCGACGAGGCGCTCGATCAGCTCGGCGTTCAGCGGGCCACCGGAGCCGCGGTTCAGCCACTCCTCGAAGTCGATCACGAAGGGGACCTCGCGCTGGAGGTCGGGGACGAGGCCGACGCGCTCCGCGAGGGCTTCGATGCGCGACGGCGTCAGCAGCGCCCAGTGCGAGGGGTCGCGGAGACGCTCGATCTCCTCGCGCCACGCGGCTGCCTCCGCGTCGTCGTCGGTGACGAAGTCGGAGACGACGACCCAGCCGCCCGGCCTCACCACCCGCCGCATCTCCTCCAGCACCCGCGCCGGAGCCGGGATGTGGTGAAGGCTGAAGCGGGTGATCGCGCCGTCGAAGGAGTCGTCGGGCAGATCGAGCGCGGTCGCGTCGCCGACCTCGAAGCTGACGTTGTCCACGCCCGCGGCCGCGGCCTCCGAGCGCGCCTTCTCGACCATCGCCGGGGTCAGGTCGAAGCCCCGCACCGAGTCGACCCGCGAGGCCATCCCCCGCGCGACCAGCCCCGGCCCGCAGGCGACGTCGACCCACCGCGCCTCCGGATCGGCGGGCGCGAGGTCGACCACCACGCCGAGCGTCTCCGCGAGGCTCATCCCCGGGCTGTGCGCGAAGGAGTCGGCCTGGTGCGCGAACTCGTCGCGGACCTGAGTGCTGTGGGAATCGGTGGTCTCGCTCATCGGTGAATCGTAGGAAATGCCCGACATTTGCCAAGGTTGATCGATGCACGTCAGACCGGTCACCGATGGCGACATCGAGGAGCTCGCGGCCGGCCTCAAGCTCGTCGTCGACGAAAGGCGCTGGGTGGCGATCCAGCCGCCGGTCACCGAGGCCGAGCTGGCGGAGCGGTTCCGGACCCGGCTCGGGCGAAGGGCACCGGATGTTCGCGCTCGAGGACGACGAGACCGCGGACGGCCCGGCGAGGGCGGCGATCGGCCTCTACGAACGGATGGGCTTCGAGCGCGAGGGCCTGCGCCGCGACCACTACCGCCGCGACGACGGCAAGCTGCACTCCTCCGTGATCATGGCCCGCCTCTTCCCCGACGCCACCCCACCGCCGCCCGGCGTTCGCAGTTAGCCACAACAGTTGTCGATAAGTGCGAACTCACCCGGGGGTGGGGCGGAGCTCGGCGAGGGCGGCGGCGACTGCCTCTTCCGGCGTCTCGGCGGGGATGACGCCGGGCGCGCCCTCCATCCGGTCGCGGCCGGTGAGGGTCCAGCTGCGCAGGGCGACGACCGTGCGGCCGATCGACCGCGCGTGCCCGATCTCCGAGAGCGTCCCCCACTCACCGCCGATCGCGATCACGACCGCCCCCGACCCGACGACCGCCAGGTTCCGCGCATGCCCGATCCCGGTCGCGACGACATGGGTGACGTCCGGATTCGCTTCCGCCGGATCGGACCCCGGAAGCACCCCGATGACCTCACCTCCGGCCGAGGCCGCACCGCGCGAGACGGCCGCCATGACGCCCGTCCGCCCCCCACAGACGACCCTCACCCCAGCTTCCGCCAGCCGCTTGCCAACCTCCTCGGCGAGCCGCCAGGTCTCCGAACCTTCCGCCGCGCCCCCAGCGCCGATGACGGCCACCTGCCGCGCCGGTGACGGGCGGCATGAGGGGGCCTCGACCGAACCTCCCCGCTGTTCGTGAGGGAGAGGCCCCCTCATGCCGCCCTCCGCACCCCCCCACGAGCAGCCTGCATCTGCCCCATGAGCTCCAACGCCCCGGCCTTGTGCAGCGGTTCGTTCAAGTTCCCGCACTTCGGACTCTGCACGCAGCTCGGACACCCGCTCTCGCAGGGACACTCCGCAATCAACCGCTCGGCATCCCCCAGCAGGCGCTCGAACTCGTCGTATCCCCGCTTGGTGATCCCCACTCCGCCCGGGTGCCCGTCGTAGATGAAGATCGTCGAGCGCCCGGTCTGGAAGTGGACGTTGGTGGAGAGGCCGCCGATGTCCCAGCGGTCGCACATCGCGATCAGCGGCAGCACCGCGATCTGCCCGTGCTCGGTCGCGTGGAGCGCCCCGAGCAGCACGTCAGGCGGCAGCGTCCCGAAGTTCCCCTCCGGCAGGACGTACCAGAGCGCCTGGGTGACGAAGCTCTGCTCGGGCAGCTCGAGGGCGACGATGTCGATCGGTTCGTTGTCGGAGATCGAGACCCGCTGGAAGGCGATCACCTGCTCGGTCACCGAGACCTCGCCGAAGTTCAGCTGCACCCCCGCCACCTCGCGCTGCTCGTGGACGCGCTCGATGTAGATGTCGGTCTCCTTTTTCGGCCGCGTGTACCAGTCGCCGTCGAAGCTCGACACCAGCGCCCGCCGCTCGCGCACGTCGAGCTGCTCGACCTCATAGGACCGTCCCAGGTGCAGGTAGACCGCGCCGGGATGGATCGTGGTGAAGGCCCGCTCCGCCTCGACCAGGCCGAGCATCTCCCCCGACTCGCGCTCGATCACCGCGACCGAGTCGGCGGAGGCCGAGCGCAGCGGGATCCGCGAGGCGACGAACTCGTTGCGTCCCGGCGCCAACCGCCCGCGCGCCCTGCGCAGCTCCCCGGCTTCCAGCAGGCGCTGCGCCCGCTCCCGCCAGCCCTCGCCGAAGAACTCGTCGTCGGCGTCCGACAGCGGGATCTCGTAGGCAGCCGCGATCAGGTGGCGCATCGCGATCTGCTCGTTGCCGTGGTCGAGGATCGCCCCCTCCACCGGCCGCCCGAGGAACTCCTCCGGGTGGCGACAGAAGAACTGGTCGAGCGCGTCCTGCCCGGCGACGTAGACCGCCAGCCCGCGCCGCCGCCGCCCCGCCCGTCCCCACATCTGCCGCAGGGACGCGACGGTCCCCGGGAAGGTGACGCAGATCGCCGCGTCGAGCTCACCCACGTCGATGCCCAGCTCCAGCGCGTCGGTCGCGACCACCGCGAGCAGCTCGCCGCGCGAGAGCCGGTCCTCAATATCCCGCCGCTGCTGTGGCGTGTAGCCGCCGCGGTAGGGAGCGATCCGCGCGGCCAGCTCCTTCTTCCCGCGGCGCTCCAGGTTTTCGCGGGCGAAGCGCTGGATCAGCTCGATCCCGCGCCGCGATTTCAGGAAGCAGATCGTCCGCACGCCCTGGGTGACGAGCTCGGCGAGCAGGTCGGCCGCCTCCGCCAGCGCCGAGCGCCGCGCCCCGGTCGCGGCGTCGAGCAGCGGCGGGTTCCACATCGCCACCTCGCGCCCGGACCGCGGCGCGCCGTCGTCGTCGATCAGCTCGAACTCGGTCCCCACCAAGCGCTCGGCCAGCTCCTCCGGGTTGGCGATCGTCGCCGAGGCGAGCAGGAAGCGCGGGTCGGCCCCGTAGGCGCGCGCCGTCCGCCGCAGCCGACGCAGCACGTTGGCGACGTGGGAGCCGAAGACGCCGCGGTAGGTGTGTGCCTCGTCGACCACGACCCACTCGAGGTTCGCCAGGAAGTCGCCCCATTTGCGATGGCTGGGGAGGATCCCGACGTGCAGCATGTCGGGGTTGGTGAGGATCAGGTTCGATTTGCGGCGGATCGCCGGGCGCTCCTCTTTCGGCGTGTCGCCGTCGTAGATCGCCTCGCGCAGTCCCGGCGGCCGCAGCTGGGCGAGCTTGCGCGCCTGGTCCTGGGCGAGCGCCTTGGTCGGGTAGAGGTAGAGCGCCCGCGCCTTCGGCTGGCGCGCGATCGCGTCGAGCACCGGCAGGTTGAAGGCGAGGCTCTTGCCCGAGGCGGTCCCGGAGGTGACGATCAGGTCCGAGCGCGGCGCCGTCTCCCAGGCGCGCAGCTGGTGCGAGTAGAGCGACTCGATCCCGGCGGCGCGCAGGCGCTTGACCAGGTCCGGCGCGAGCTCGGCGGGGAGCGCGACGGGCTTCGCGGTCCGGTCCGGCTCGGAGGTCTCGGCGACGATCCGCCCGTCCCGCCGCGCGGGAGCGATCGCGACGCCCCACTGCGTGTCGATGATCTGCGAGCGCGCCATCAGCCGCGGACGACCTCCCCGGCGAGGCGCATCGCCTGCAGGGAGCTGCGGTCGTGGAGGCGGAGGATGTCGGCGCCGCCGCGCACCGCGAGCGTCGTGGCCGCGACCGTCCCCCACTCGCGCTCGCCCGCCGGCCAGCGCTCCTCCCAGGACCCGGCGAGCACCGCGCCGATGAAGTCCTTGCGCGACAGCGACACGTAGAGCGGCAGCCCGAGCGCCTTCAGCTCGGCGAGGCGCCGCATGATCTCGAGGTCCTGCTCGGGCGAGAGGTCGAAGTCGAGCCCAGGGTCGATCGCGATCTGCTCGTCGCGCACCCCCAACTCCCGCATCCGTCCCACCCTCTCCTCGAACCAGGCGACCAGGTGGTCGACGACGTCGCCGTACTCGCGCCAGGGCCGGTCGACCCGGGGCGGTCCCTCGATGTGCATCAAGACATAGCCCGCGCCCGTCGCGGCGACCAGCTCGAACATCTCGTCGCACCCTCCGGAGATGTCGTTGACGCAGACCGCGCCCGCCTCCAGCGCCCGCCGCGCCGTCTCGACCTGGAAGGTGTCGGCGGAGATCGGGACGCGCCCGGCCATTCCCGCGATCGCCGGGACCAGCGCCGCGCACTCGTCCTCGACCCCAACCGGCGGCCCGCTGCGCGCCGCCACCGCGCCCACGTCGAGCATGTCGAAGCCCGCCTCGACCAGCCGGGCTCCGTCGGCGATCGCCTGCTCCGGCGTGCCGCTGCGCGCCCCCTCGAACATCGAATCGACCGTCACGTTGACGATCCCGGCCCCCACCGGTCGGGCCAGATCCAGAGTCAAATCGCGTAGCCGCCACTCCACCATCGCTACGGTAGCGAGCGGCCGATGTCGCTTGCCTGCGTGTACACGGACCTGGACGGGACCCTCCTCGGGAAGGGAGGCGCCCTCTTCCTCGATCGCGACGGCAACTTCTCGATGGCGCAGGCCCGCGCGCTCGAGGCCTGCGCCCGCGCGGGCGTCGAGGTCGTGATCATGAGCGGCCGCCGCGAGCCCCAGGTCCACGAGGCCGCCCGCCTGATGGGCCAGGGCTCCTACATCTTCGAGGCCGGCTGCGCCTTCACCCTGGACGGCGAGGTCACGCTCCTCACCGGAGAGCTGCAGCCGGACGAATACGAGGGCACGGTCTACGAACAGATCGAGTCGCGCGGCATCCCGGCGATGCTCTTCGAGCACTTCCAGGGGCGGCTCGAGTACCACTCGCCCTGGCACCACGGCCGCCAGCACTCCCACCTCTTCCGCGGCAAGGTCGACGTCGACGAGGCCAACGCGCTGCTCGGCGAGCACGGCGACGACGACCTCCGCTTCCTCGACAACGGCGCGATCGGCACGCCGATGAAGACGGTCGAGGGCCAGACCCACGCCTACCACCTGGTGCCGCGCACGGTCTCCAAGGCGGCCGCCGTCGCCGCCCACGCGCGCGCCCGCGGCTTCGCCACAGAGGACTGCATCGCGGTCGGGGACTCGGTCGAGGACCTCGAGGTCGCCGCCGCGGTCGGCCGCTTCTTCGTCGTCGCCAACGGCCCCGAGAAGGACCCCGGCCTGCGCTCCTACCTTCCCCAGTTCGGCAACGTCACGGTCACCGAGGGCACCAACGGGGACGGCTTCTACGAAGCCGTGGTGGCGTCGTTGATGGAAGCGCGCTGAGCGCGGGCGGCGCCGGTGACCGAGCGCGGCTCCGCCTCGACCGGCTCGCCGATCCGCGGCGCGTCCGGGTTGAGCGCCGGCGTGGCCGCCGGTGCGTCCTTCCGAGTCTCCACCGCCATCGCCTTGCGCCGCGGCCGCTTGATCCGCCAGTACTCCGCCCCGAAGTAGGACCCGAGCACGAGCGCCGCCGCCAGCGCCTGCGCGACCAGCCCCTCGACGGTCGGGAAGACCGCGAACCAGAGGCCGACCCAGCCGGGGATCGCCAGCGCCACCGTCGTTTCCGGCAGCCAGCCCGCCAGCTGCATCTCCTGCACCGACTCGCCGACCATCACGATCAGGACGACGCCGAGCATGACGCCGGTCAGCACCAGCATCCGCTTGTAGGGCATGTGCTTGTGCGCGAGGAAGGTGACGACGCCGACCGCCGCGGTCAGCGTCAGGCCGAGCGCGACGCCCTCCAGCACCGTCCCCGCCCCGTAGGTGAGGCGGAGGTTCTGCAGGAAGAGGACGACCTCGAAGCCCTCGCGGTAGACCGAGGTGATGCCGAGCAGGATCAATCCCCACATCGCCGCCTTGCGCCCGTCGACGCCACCGGATTCGGCGCCCGCGAGGATCTTCTTTTTCTGCCGGTTGCGGTTCTGGATCCAGCCGGTCCAGTAGACCTTGTGGAAGAACCAGTTCATCACCACCAGCAGGACGATCACGGCGAGCAGGCCGGTCGCCGCCTGCACCGCGAGCCCGCCGGCGCCGAGCTGCCCGAGCACCCAGGCGGCGAGGAACCAGGTGGCGACGCTGGCGAGGAACCCGATCGCCGCGCCGAGCGCGATCGGCCGGCGGTAGACCCCTTTCGCGCCGACCATGCTGGCGGTGACGGCGGCGAGGACGAGGATCGTCTCGAGGCCCTCGCGGAAGACGAGCAGGGCGCTGTCGAGCACGACCGCGCCGTGGCTCAGGTGCTCGCCGGCGCCGGGTTCGGGGGTGCCGCCGTGGGCGCTGAACGCGCTCCACGCAAGTAGCGCGACGAGCAGGCCTCCTAGGTAAAGTGGCCAGTGGCGACGCAGCGATTGTCCGGTCGCCGTCAAGACACCACATCTTAGGGAACCCTGATGAGGGGCGCCTAAAAGGAGGACGAGTTGGCAGCCGACACGGCGACCGTCGCGGAGCAGGAGTACCTCGAGTCGATGTTCTGGATCGACGAGGCCGGGCTGCCGATGACCGGCGCCAACATCGCCCGCGCGATGCAGCTGTCCGCCCCGACCGTCCACGAAATGGTCGGCCGCCTGGTCAAAGACGGCTACGTCGAGCGCAATCCGGACAAATCGCTCGCCTTCACCGAGGGAGGCCGGGAGAAAGCCTCCTACATCGTCCGCCGCCACCGGATGATCGAGCGCTTCCTCACCGACGTGCTGAAGATCCCGTGGGACGAGGTGCACGAGGAGGCGGAGCGGATCGAGCACGCGATGTCGCCGGTTCTGGAGGAGCGGATGCGCGCCGCGATCGGCGACGCGACGACCTGCCCGCACGGCCATCCGATCGTCGAGGGCATCCGCGAGCGCGGCTCCCTCCTCGCCGACGTCGAGGTCGGCGCCGACGTCGTCGTCCTGCGCTTCGAGAACGAGGCCGAGGAGCTCCTCCACTACCTGATGGACGCCGGCCTCCACCCGGGCCTCGAGGGCAAGGTCTCAGAGTCCGACGACGACCACGTGACGATCAAGTCCGCCGACGGCGACCACGTCGTCACGCATTCCGTCGCCGAGACGGTCTCGGTCCGCGCCGATCCGGCCCCGCCGCCCAGAGCCGCGATTCCGGAGCAGTTGGTGCTGAGCAGCGACAGGTACGGGCGTTAAGGGTTCGCGGCGCCGGCAAGCTGGCGCCCGGGGATAAGGGACGCAAGGGTCTGCGGCTAGCGCGGCCGTCTCGGCCACGGCCCTGGCAGGCTGTGACCGTGCCCGAGACGGCCGGGTATGAAACGAGTGACGAGACTCGCAAGCCGTGAGGGAGACGCCGGGAACGTCACGCTTCCGTGCGTGTTGGGCAACACGGACTTTCGCGCTGTCGACTTCAGGGCCCCCATAGGGGGCTCAAAGTCGACAGCGCGTTTTCGGGCCTTTGCCGTGGTAGCTAACCGGTCCTATGAGGCGGTAAAGCACCACGGGCACCGGGAGAGGATCACGGAAGTCCGACTTCGTGCCCGACCCGTGC
>Ga0153956_1002283_pt1 | contig 14537 bp, 11 predicted proteins | sample TSFL040MetaG_FD_104704 | JGI IMG/M metagenome (GOLD analysis project Ga0153956, IMG submission 104704) | Attine ant fungus gardens microbial communities from Florida, USA - TSFL040 MetaG | ecosystem: Host-associated > Fungi > Mycelium > Unclassified | place: USA: Florida, Wekiwa Springs... | reverse complement strand
TAGATCTGGATGCGGCGGGGTTTCTTCTCCTCCGGCACGATCTGTTCCAGGTCGACATGCAGCAAGCCGTTCTCAAGCTTGGCGCCGCGCACTTCGACGTGGTCGGCGAGCTGGAACCGGCGCTCGAACGCGCGGCCGGCGATGCCCCGATAGAGCACGCTCTTGCCTTCATCGCTCTCGCTGTTTTCCTGCTTGCCCGCGATGGTGAGGACACCGTCCTTCACTTCGACGTTCAGATCCTTCTCGGCAAAACCGGCGACGGCGACCGTCACGCGATAGCGGTTCTCGGATGTGCGCTCGATATTGTAGGGCGGATAGGACTGGCTGGCGTCGAACTGCGCGACCTGGCCAAGCGTATCGAACAGACGGTCAAAGCCGACCGTCGAACGCGAAAGCGGGGAAAAATCGAATCTCATGGTGTCAAACCTCCTTGAAGCGTTTGGGTTTGGCCCCTCCCGGAACGGGCAAAGGCCGGTTTTTTCGTGCGAGCGCCCGAAGGCCGCCCGTACATTTCCTAGATAAGAAAGGGCTTTGGCGCTTCAAGAGGGGGAGTGCCAATGCAACCCTCGCGGGGAGCGCCCTTGGACCTTGGTCTAATCGAGAACCGGCCCAGCACGGATTAGGAAAAGCGGGCAGCTTCGAAAAGGCGCTCCCCGATGGCCTCCAAACCCAACATCCTCTTCATCATGTCCGACGACATCGGCTGGTTTAACATCAGCTGCAACAACAACGGCATCATGGGCTATCGCACGCCCAACATCGACCGCATCGCCAAAGAAGGCGCGAACTTCACCGATTTCTACGGCCAGCAAAGTTGCACCGCGGGACGCGCGGCGTTCATCACCGGGCAATCGCCGATCCGCACGGGCCTCACCAAAGTCGGCATGCCGGGCGCGACCTTGGGCATCAAGCCGGAAGATCCGACCGTTGCACAATTCCTGAAGAGCTATGGCTACGCCACCGGACAGTTCGGCAAGAACCATCTGGGCGATCGCAACGACCAGCTTCCCACGATGCATGGCTTCGACGAGTTCTTCGGCAATCTCTATCACCTGAACGCCGAAGAAGAGCCGGAATATCCGGACTATCCGAAGGACCCGAAATTCCGCAAAAAATTCGGCCCGCGCGGCGTGATGAAATGCAAGGCGACGGACAAGGACGACACCACGGTCGATCCAACCTTCGGCAAGGTCGGCAAGCAGATTATCGAAGACACCGGCCCGCTGACACGCAAGCGCATGGAAACGGTGGACGAGGAATTCGTCGCCGCCGGTCTGGACTTCATGGAGCGCAAGACGAAAGAAGGCGTGCCATGGCTCTGCTACATGAACACCACGCGCATGCATGTGTTCACGCATCTGAAGCCGGCATCCGTCGGCGTGACCGGACACGGGCTTTATCCCGACGGTATGGTGGAGCTGGACGGCTATGTCGGCCAGCTTCTCAAGAAGCTCGATGATCTCGGCGTCGCCGACAACACCATCGTCGTCTTCACCACCGACAACGGCGCGGAAGTGATGTCATGGCCCGACGGCGGCGCGACGCCGTTCCGCGGCGAGAAGGACACCAACTGGGAAGGCGGATGGCGCGTGCCCTGCGTGATGCGCTGGCCGGGCGTGATCGAACCGGGCCGCGTGATCAACGATATCTGCTCGCTGCAGGATTTCATCCCGACCTTCGCAGCGGCCGCCGGCGATCCCGATCTCGTGGAGAAAACGAAGAAGGGCACCAAGATCGGCGAGACGAATTTCAAGGTACATCTCGACGGCTACAACCTGATGCCGTTCCTGGCGGGCAAGGAGAAATGCCCGCGCGAAGGCTTCCTCTACTGGAGCGACGACGGCGATCTGATGGCGCTGCGCGTGCATCAATACAAGATCGTCTTCGCCGAACAGAACGCCACAGGGCTCGATGTCTGGCGCAAACCGCTGGCGCAGCTGCGCGTGCCCAAGCTGTTTGACCTGCGTGCAGACCCCTTCGAGCGTGCGGAAGAAAGCAGCTGGTCCAACCAGTGGTTCACCGAGCACCTGTTCGCGCAGTACGGCGCACAGGCGATCGTTCACGAGTGGCTGGAGAGCTTCAAGGAATTCCCGCCGCGCCAGAAAGCGGCCAGCTTCACCGTTGATCAGATCGTGGAAGCCTTGATGCCCAAGACCTGAGACGGGGACGCGCCGTGAGGCCAGCAATCTCTCGCGCTTTCCTGAACTCGCTTCTCTTCACGACATCGATTGCAGCCGTTCTCGCTGTCACGGACAAACTCGCATCGGCTGCGGCGTGCCCGAGCCCGGCGGTGGCCAACAACACGCAATGCACGGTCGCGCCTGGCACCACCATCAATGTCGCCACTGCGAACGGCGTCGGCCTGAGTACTTCGGGCATACCGGGATCGATCACCGGTGATGGCATCACACTGAATCTGGGTGCTGCAACCACCACCGGCGCGCTCGCGCGATCGGGCGCAACGGTTTCTTTCGAGGGCAGCACCCTCAAAACGACAGCAACGACCACCGCCACAGCAGCCGGACAGATCGGGCTGCGGTCATTGGATACCGATAGCTCCATCATAGTAGTCGGCTCATCGATCACGATGGGACCGCCCAACGGCACGACAGCCGCCAGCAACATGATCGGAGTGATTGCCGATAGCGGCGGTGGGCTCACGCTCGCCAATACGGCAATCCAGATGTTGGGGGGCACCACCGGCGTCAACAATTCCGGCCTTGTGGCAAATGGAGCCAACAGCACCATCGCATTCTCCGGCGGCTCCATCGCCACGCTGTCGCGCGGCTCGTTCGACGTTTTGGCGCAAGCCGGCGGCGTCATCACGCTGCAGAGCGTAGCCAACATCACGACGAGCGGCGGAGCGACCACCGGAACGCTCGTCGGCAGCCACGCCCTCTATGCGACGGGGGCCAACAGCATCATCAACGCCGCCGACATTAGCGCAAAGACAACGGGCGCCGTCGCGGATGGCGTGCGCGCCGATGCGGGCGGCAGCGTGCATCTCATCGATGCTCAGGTCACGACCACCGGCGCTGGACAGGCCGGTAGCGGCAGCACCCCTTCCATCGGCAGCCATGGCCTCTATGCCTTGGGTACCGGAAGCCAGATCACCGGCTCCAATGTCACCGTCAGCACCGCGGGCTCATTCACAAGTGCAGCGCGTGCGGAAGCTGGTGGAACGATATCGTTGAGCGGCAGCAACCTCTCATCGGGCGGCACATCCGCTGCGGATACCGATCCGACGTCGGCGGCGCGCGTGATGTCGGGTGGCTCGCTGTCGTTCAGTGGCGGTCTTCTCTCGGGCACCGGACAGCGCAGCGACGGCTTCTCGGTTCAGGACGCGGGCTCGAACGCAACGATTTCCGCTTCCACGATCTCAGCAACCGGCAGCCGCGCCAACGCCGCCTTCATCTTCAACGGCGGTCAGGCGACCGTCTCGGATAGTACTCTGCTGTCGACGGGCTCCAGTGCTGTCATCGTGCAAGATGCGGGTTCTTCGATCGACCTGACGGGCACCACGATCGAAAGTGGCACCGGACCGACGCTGATCGGTTACGGATTGCGCGTAAGCGCGGGCGCATCTGCGACAATGACAGGCGGCTCTTCCACGACCACGGGACGGGATTCACCTGGCATCCTCGCCGGTAACGCAATGGTCACGGCGACGAATGTCACGATCGTCACCTCCGGTCCGGACAATTCCATCGGCGCTCTCGCCGACTTGAACGGACACATCACGCTGCAAGGCGGCTCGGTCACGACATCGGGAGATTCGGTGCGAGCGGCGTCCTATCCGCATGCGCTTGCCGCCCGCAATCCAGGCGCTGTGCTGACGGCAAACGGCACCACGATCCTGACCACCGGCAACATCGCGATGGGAGCGGTGGCGGATGACGGCGGGACAGTCCGCCTGATGGGAAATTCACTGACAACGCATGGCACAAGCAGCATCGGATTGTTCGCCGTGACGGAACAGACCGGAGCGCAATTTCCTGCAAACCTCACCGCCAGCGATGCGGATATCGAGACGTTCGGCGTCAATGCGTATGGCGCGGATGCGCAGGCCCGCAACGATATACCGGTCGAGACAGCCACCATCACGATCGACGGCTCAACCGTCACCACACATGGCAATGGCGCCGTGGGCCTGCGCTCTGTGCTCGCAAACTACGGCACCGTGCCGATCACGGGACGCGGTGAATCGGCCGTGATTGCGAACGACAGCACCGTGCTGACCGAAGGCATCGCGGCGCATGGCGTGCTCTCGCGCGACAATCCGACATCGGTGACGTTGAACGGCACGACGATAATGGCGACCGGCGCGAACGCACATGGCGCGGTGGCGGAAGCGGGCGGACTTGTTGTCGGCAACAATGCGGCAGTGACAGCCAGCGGCACCAACGGGTCCGCGCTGTTCGTGACCAGCGAAGCTGCACCTGTTTCCGTTGCGAATTTCAACAACAGCACGTTGAACAACGCCATCGGCCCCACCATCGGCGTGGGCGGATATGGCGATGTCACGCTCACAAATTCCCTCGTGCAGGGAAGCGGCGAATGGCTGCGCGTGGGAACGTCGGGAGACTTTGCGCCGCTGGCCCGTCCCGAACCTGTGCTGACGGGTGTGCCGGATCTCTCATCCGATCCGCCGGGTGCAATCACAGTGCAGCCTGTGAGTTCTGCGCCACCATCCAGTCCCGCGCCCGGTCTTGCGAACATCACGGTGGATGGATCGACGGTGACAGGTTCGGCATTCACTGCAGTGGGCAGCGTTTCGAATGTCGTGCTGCGCAACAACAGCCGCTGGAACATGACCGGCAATTCCAACCTGACCAATCTCACCAACGATCCGAGCCTGATCCAGTTTTCGCCGCCAGCAGGCGGCGTGTTCAAGACGCTGACGGTGGTCAACTACACCGGCGACGGAACGATTGGGCTCAATACTTTCCTTGGTGACGACAGCTCGCCCTCGGACCAACTGGTGATCGATAGCGGCACGGCAACGGGACGAACGGGTTTGCACATCGCCAATGCCGGCGGCCCCGGCGCGCTCACAACGGGCAACGGCATTCCGGTGGTCGTCGCGATCAATGGCGGGACAACAGCGGCGGGCGCGTTCGGCTTGAACAATGTGGTTGCTGCTGGCCCTTATGAATACCTTCTGTTTCGCGGCGGCGTGACACCGGGAACCGAGAACAACTGGTATCTGCGCGATGAACTCGGGCCGATTCCGCCAGCGCCACCTGTGCCACCGACGCCTCCGCCCAATCCGCCGTCACCACCTGAGCCGCCGCCCACGCCGACGCCACCAGGGCCATCTCCAATTCCACCAGCACCGTTCATCCCGATCTTCCGGCCCGAAGCTGCTGTCTATTCGAAAGTGCCCCAGCTCGCGCGCGAGATGGGCATGCTGATGCTCGGGCAATTCCATATCCGGCAGGGCGATCAATCTCTGCTGGGACGCGATGAAGATAAAAACGAAACCTGGGTGCGGGTGTTCATCACCGGGCTGGATCAACGCGGCGGCGGCGTGCTCAAGCCTTCCTTCGACGGCACGGTCTATGGCGTGCAAGGCGGCATCGATCTGGTGACTATGAACCATGACGACGGCGATACCGATCATTTCGGTCCCTTCGGCGGTTACGCGCATACGGACGGCAATGTGAATGGCTTCGCCTTGGGCCAGTTCAATTTCGGCGCGGGCAAGGCGCCGATGGACCAGTCCAGCGTGGGCGCCTATTGGACGCGTGTCTCGCCGTCCAACTTCTACATCGATGCGGTGGGCATGGTGAGCTGGTACGACGCCAGCCCCCATTCCCACCGCGGGATCGGCGCGCATTTCGACGGCCAGGGCGTCATGCTGTCACTCGAAAGCGGTTATCCGATCCTGCTCGACAAGCAATGGACGCTGGAGCCGATGGGACAGATCGTTTGGCAATCGGTCAATTTCGGTTCGTCGCACGATCCTTTCAGCACCATGCGCTTCGATACCGACGATGCGTGGTATGGCCGCTTGGGCGCGCGGCTGGAGGACAATACGACGATCGACACGACGCCGACGCAATTTTTTCTGCAAGCGGATCTCTGGCGCGCGTTCGGCGGCACCGACACGACCGTGTACAACGATGTTATTCCGCTGGCGCAACCGTTCCATCATACCGATGTGCAACTGGGCGCAGGCGCGAACGCGAAAATCTCCGAAGGCCTCAACCTCTATGCGCGCGTGGATTACACCTTCAATATCGAAGGAAATTACCAAAGGGCAATACAAGGAAATGTCGGCGTTCGCTTCGCGTGGTGAACGGACGTGACTATCAGTTCATGCCCGTCTTGATTTTCGCGGCCGCCTGTTCGCGCGAAGCCTTCGACTCCAGAAGCAGGCGATAGGCGATGTAGTATTTGTAGATGTTGCTGACATAGGTGACGGTTTCCTGGCCGATCTTGTCCGCCGCCACGTATTCGACATTGCCGAACCAGACATTGGGATCGAGACCGCGGCGCTTGGCTTCGCGCCGCAACTGCGCGACGCGGCCCGGCCCTGCATTGTAGGACGCGAAAGTGAAGAGCGCCTTGTTCAGCGGCGTCATCGGCTCGTTGGCGTAATACTGGTTGATCATGAAACGCATATATTTGACGCCGGCCGCGATATTCGGTTCGACCTTGTGGATGTCCCCGACATTCATCTGCTTGCCCGTGGCGGGCATGAGCTGCATCACGCCGATGGCGCCGACTCTGCTTTTCACATTCTGGTTGAGTTGCGATTCCTGGTAGCCCTGCGCGCCCATAAGCACCCAGTCGACGTCATACTGCGCGCCGTATTTCCGGAAATACTGGATCAGCGCCTCGAACTTCTTGCGCTCAGATTCGGAGGCCGCGTTCTTCACATATTTCACGTTCTTCAGATACCGCGCCAGGATCATGTTGCCGATGGCGGTGCCCTGCTTGTTGCGCGCGACGAGCGCATCCAGCTCCGCCTTCAGTTGCGGGCTGTTCTTACGGATCGCCCAGGCGATCTGTCCGCCCGTGCGCAGGGCGATATCGGCGTGCACGGTGGTCTTGGGAAAGATCTGCTTCCAGAAATCGGCAACGTGCTTGTCCACCACGATGACCGAGACGAGGCCCGCGTTGAGCATTTCCAGCAGGTCTTCGTCTTCCAGCTCTTCGGGCGCCGCTTTCAGGACGACGGGTGGTTTCTTCGCCGCTGCGAATTTCCTGTTGAGCGCGATGAGGCTCTCGTAATAGCTGGACGACTTGCGGACGAACACCGTCTTGCCGGAGAGATCGTCAAGGCTCGCGATCGGCGGAGACGCGGGACCCGTCACCGCCACCTCGCTCACATTCGTCAACCCCGCGGCCGAGAAATCGACGATCTTCTGGCGCGCCGGCGTGATGGTGAGATTGGCGGCGGCGATATCGCCCTTGCCCGCGGCGAGTGCCGGCAGGATCTGATCGCGGCGCACCGGAATGAAGACCACGCGCAGTTTCAGATTGCGGGTCTTGTTGGTCTTGTCGGCGGCCAGCTTCTTGTTGAGATCGTCCTGCAGGATCTTGCCGAAATCCACGACCATGCCGCGCAGCACGGCTTTGTCCGCGAAATAAAGTGTGCGGCTGTTGACGGTGAGGATGCGGATGTAACGGCGCTTCAGCATGCCGTCGAGATCGCCGGTCCACGGCTTCTGGATCGCCGCGGGATCCAGAGAAAGGCTCACGGATGGCTTGGGCTGCGCGATGGCGGCAGAAGCCGCAAGGCAAAACGCTGCGGCGGCGAGCATGCGCATGATCGCGCGTGTCTTTGGAACAAGCATGACGCGCGGCAGGATCGGCCCTTCGCCGCCGCGCGTGCATTGGACTTAGGTCCGATTGCGCCGCAAAGCCAGGAGGATTGCGCGTTCCTTCAGCCCCAGAACAGCCAGCCGTTGAGGTGCGAAAGGCCGAGCAGCAGGAATGTGCTCATCAGGCAGTAGATGAAAACATCCATCGCGAAATGCGAGATGTCCCAGCCCGTCAATTTGCGCGCGAGCGTCCAGAGCCAGCCGCCCTCTTCTGTGTTCGTTCCGGCGACACTGCGCCACCGGCCGGTGCGGATCATCGTTTCGATGTTGTTGAGGATGCAGGTGTTCTTGTTCACGCGCCATTGCAGCACGACGGACGGAATGAAGAAGACATAGAACCACAGCGCCGGTTTGAACGGGATCGCCCAGCCGCCAACGATGTAAAGCATCATGACGAAGTGGTGATAGAAGAACGCGTTGCCCATCGCATCGCGCTTTTGCGGATGCTCGGGCACTGCCGAATCCAGAATGTCCGTTTCGTCTTCGTCCGTGATGCTCACGCGCGCGCCCCGGTTCGTTTCCCCGGCGGCAAGCTTAGGTCCATCTTTCCCAACCGCCAATGGCCTGAAATTCCGGTCAAAAATCCACCGCGTCCGGGAGTTGTGCCGGTTAATGACAAATGCTCATATCTGCCCTCGCGCCTCGGCTGGATACCCGAAATCCGGGACCACAACGCTGGCGGTGGGAACTGGATTCAATAAGTAAGGGAAGGACGACTTTCATGGCTTCGGAACAGGTCAAGCAGATCATCTCGCAGATGAGCACGGCGATCGGCGACAATTCGGGTCTGGGCGGCACGCTCAAGTTCGATTTCGGCGAACCGGGCAGCGTCCTGGTCGACGGCAAGTCCACGCCGAACACGGTGACGGACGGCGAAGGCAAGACCGCGGATTGCACGATCTCGGTCGCGCTCTCCGACTTCGAAAAAATGGTCAAAGGCGAACTCGACGGCACCTCCGCGTTCATGCAGGGCAAGCTGCGCGTGGCCGGCGATATGGGTCTCGCCATGAAACTCGGCCCGATCCTCGCCAAGGCGCGCGGATAAGTCTTCCTTCGGGATGACGCAGCCGCGTTTCATCACGACGCGCGACGGCAAACGCCTTCGCACGCAAGTCTTCGACGCCGCGTCCGGAACCACCGGGCGCGGCGTTTGCGTGCTGCTGCATGGCCAAACCGAATTCATTGAAAAGTATCTCGAGGTGATCGGCGAATTGCAGGGGCGCGGCTTCACCGTCGCGACGTTCGATTGGCCGGGACAAGGCGGCAGCTATCGCTTCCTTGCCGATCCGCTGAAAGCGCATGTCGGCAATTTCGCCGAATATGATTCCGCGCTGTGGCTGTTCATGGACGAGGTGGTAAAGCCACTGACGGACAAGCCGCCGGTGATCCTCGCACATTCCATGGGCGGGCATATCGCGCTGCGCGCGATGCATGACCGGCCCAACGCCTTCAGATGCGCCGTGCTCTCCGCACCGATGCTGCGCGCGCTGACGCGAGGCTATCCGCGCGCGGTGGCGCGCGCCGCGTGCTGGATCGAGAACCAGATTGGTGCGGCGAACGATTGGGTGTGGGGCATGGATCAGCGCGATCCGCACAAGGTGACGTTCGACACGCAGCTCGTCACATCCGATCGCGCGCGTTTCCAGCGCACGCAGGATTTTCTGCGCGCGCATCCGGACTTGCGCCTCGCGGGACCGACTTGGGGCTGGCTGGAACAGGCCTATCGCAGCATGGCGACCGTGATGGCGCCCGGTTACGCCGAAGCGATCGCCACGCCGGTGCTGATCTGCGCGGCGGGCAAGGACCGCATCGTCGATGTCACCGCCGAACACGAATTCATCAAGCGCCTGCCTAAAGGCGAATTGTTCGACATGCCCGAGGCCGAGCATGAAATCCTGATGGAAAGCGACCCGATCCGCGCCCGCTTCTGGAGCGCGTTCGATGCGTTCGTGGGGAAGTTCTTTTAACGAGCTTTTGCGAAACTTCCTCCACAGTTTCGCGACAAGTCTCTGTCAGATTTGCACGCAGAGCCGCAGAGACGCAGAGAGATGGCGGAGCGTGACAGACTTACAGGCGAAATTGTAGATGCCGCATTGAAGCTGCACCGGGCGCTTGGACCGGGGTTGCTGGAGAGCGTTTATGAATCGCTGCTTGCCAAAGAGCTTGAGCGGCGCGGCTTGCGCGCCGTTCGGCAGGCCCCGGTATCGTTCGAATATGATGGCCTATCTTTTCAGGATGCGTTCCGCATCGATCTGCTCGTCGAATCTCGTGTCATTGTCGAATTGAAATCGGTCGAGCGACTCGCGCCGGTGCATTCCAAGCAGCTGCTGACCTACCTGCGGCTAATGGATTTACCTGTCGGTCTTCTCATCAACTTTGGAGCGGCCACTCTAAAAGAAGGCCTACATCGGATCGCGAACAGCCGCGTCCCTCTGCGGCTCTGCGCCTCTGCGTGACAGTTTCTCTTTTTCAACTGCCGCGCCGCGCGAACCACTGGTTCACGAACGCGATCGGCGGGCCGTAGGTCAGCATGTTCGCGATCAGGTTGGCCCACCAGCCATAAGTGCCCACCGTCTGCATATGCAGCCCCGCGAGCGGGCCGACGATATGCATCAGGAAGAGATCGCACGCGCCGCCGAAGAGGATGCCCATGATCAGCCATTGGCGGATGAGAATTGGCAGCCGCATCGAGGCGAAGGCATAGATGCCCGCCGCAACGACCGAGATGAATTCCTGCAGGAACGCGCCCAGCAGCACGATCTCCATGCCGCCCGTATGTGCCGCTTCGCGGCCGACCAATCCGGCCGCCACGGATTTGAGCACCGGCGCCGGCGGCGCATGAAAGATCACGCAGGCCACGCCGATATCGATAGCGCCCGCGAGCAGACCGCCTACAAGCGCTGCTTGAATTGCTGTTCTGGTGTTGAGCATTGCCGTCCCCGTTTGCCGACACCGTCAGCTTGCCACGGCCGGAGACAATCCCCGTTCACAGTCGCTTGAGCGCTATCCCAGGCCTTTGAGCATGGCGATGGCTTCGGTGTGGGTGCGCCGGTCTCCGGCGGCGATTACGCTGCCGCCATTGGAAAAGGGATTGCCGTCCCAATCGGTGACGATGCCGCCCGCGCCTTCGATCACCGGGATCAATGCCGCCACATCCCAGGGCGCGAGCCGGCCTTCGACGATCACATCGATGAAGCCCATCGCCAGCAAGGCGTAGGCATAGCAATCGCCGCCGAAATAACTCATGCGCGATGCTTCGCACACGCTTTCGAAGGCGGCGCGTTGGCCGCGGTCGAAATAGCCCCAGGGATGCGTCGTCGAAACCACCGCTTGCGATAGCGACGAGCAAGCGCGCACGCGCAACGGTTCGCGGCCATCGGCGGTGATCATTTCGCTTTTGCCGCTGTGGCCGATGAAGCGTTCGCGCAGGATCGGCTGATCGATGATGCCGAGTGTGGGACGCGTGCCGTCATGCAGCGCGATCAGCGTGCCCCAGGTGTGGCGGCCGGTGATGAAGGCGCGCGTGCCATCGATGGGATCGAGAATCCAGGTGAGTCCGCTGGTGCCGGTTTCGTGGCCATGCTCCTCGCCCAAAATCCCATCGCGCGGGCGCTCGGCATGGATGAGATTGCGCATGACGGTTTCCGCGCCGCGGTCCGCATCGGTCACCGGATCGAAGATGGGCTTGGGCCCGGTCGCACCCTTGTCGGTCACCCGGATGCGCTGGCGGAAATAGGGACGGACGACATCGGCTGCCGCATCGGCGAGGCTGTGGGCGAAAGCGATGGTGTCGCGATCGATCGTCATGCCGGGTCTCCTTTCCGCTATAATAGGGCAGGCTTATTGGAAGGGGCAGCAAATGAAAAGCGCCGTGGTTACCGGTTCCTCCACCGGCATCGGTTGGGGTTGCACGAAGGTTCTCATCGAAAAGGGATTCCGCGTCTTCGGCAGCGTGCGCAAACAGGCCGATGCGGACAGATTGACCAAAGAATTCGGCAAGAATTTCACCCCGCTTCTTTTCGATGTGACCGATGCGGCGGCAGTAAAACGCGGCGCCGATCAAGTCGCGGCCGCGCTCGGCAATGACACGCTGTCAGGTCTCGTCAACAATGCCGGCGTCGCGGTGGCGGGACCGCTGCTTTATCTGGACGTGGGCGAATTCCGCAACCAGCTCGAGGTGAATCTCACGGGGCAATTGATCGTGACGCAAGCTTTCGCGCCGCTGCTCGGCGTCGATCCGTCGCGCCGTGGCGACAAGGGCCGCATCGTCAACATCACCTCGGTCGGCGGCCGCAACGCCAATCCGTTCATGGGGCCGTACAACGCGTCGAAATTCGGCTTCGAAGGCTTCTCGGAATCGCTGCGCCGCGAATTGATGATCTTCGGCATCGATGTGATCGTGGTCGCGCCCGGCGCGGTGGCGACGCCGATCTGGGACAAGGCCGACCAGATCGACACCACGCGCTACGACAACACGCCGTATGCCGGGTCAATGGCGACGATCAAGAAATACATGCTCGATCTCGGCCGCAAGGGATTTCCGCCGGAGAAGATCGGCGATGTGGTGTGGAAAGCGCTGACGCTGAAGAAGCCGAAGGTGCATTACACGGTGTCGCCGAACGGCTTGCAGGATTTCATCACCGGCAATCTTCCCAAGCGCGTGGTTGATAACATCATCGCCGGGCAGCTCGGCCTTAAGCCGGGCGCATAGCGATGTTCTGCAGCGCGGTATTCGCTTTTTTCTGCATCCAGCTTCCCATCGGCAATTCGACGGCGCAGATGCAGAACATGGGCTTCGGCGGCGTCGTAACCGTCGGGACGGATGGCTGGAACGCGTTTCTCGGCATGGGCAGCGATGCGCCCGAAGTGATGAACCCGACAAGGCTCGCAAAATACTGCGACGCCAACAAAAAATGCGTCCTCTACTACCGGCATTGCAAAGCGGATGGCAGCTATTGCGATTTCGAATTCGCGCTATCGGGCAACACCATACCGGCGCGCATCACTATCAAGGACACGAACGCGCATGCGTTGGATGATGTTGGTATCGCCATCGATCCAGACAAGCCTTTGGTGGGAACGCCGCTCAGCGCGTTGACGGTGGAATCGAAAGACGAGCAGCCGCCGGTTTGTGAATATTACAACGACCGAAAGCCGGACGCGGGCTGCCCAGCACAGCGGTAAAAAAGAAAATCACGCAGAGACGCAGAGCCGCGGAGTTCTTCTTCCTCCGCGGCTCTGCGTCTCTGCGTGAGAATTCTTACTCCGCGTCGGCCTTCGCGCGCTTGCGTAAGTGCGGCAGCAAGGCGCGTTTGCGCAGGCGTATCGACTGCGGCGTCACTTCCACCAGCTCATCGTCCTGAATGTAAGCGATGGCCTGTTCCAAGGTCATCGGGACGATGGGCGTCAGGCGCACCGCTTCGTCTTTCGACGTGGTGCGGATGTTGGTGAGCTGCTTGGCTTTGAGCGGGTTCACATCGAGATCGTTGTCGCGCGAATGTTCGCCGATGATCATGCCCTGATAGATCTTGGTGCCCGGCACGACGAACAGCTTGCCGCGCTCTTCCAGATACCACAGCGCATAGGCCACCGCTTCGCCATCGCCGGTCGCGACCAGCACGCCTTCGCGGCGGCCTTCGAGCGTGCCCTTATACGGCGCATAGCCGTGGAACATGCGGTTGATGACGCCGGTGCCGCGCGTGTCGGTGAGGAATTCGCCGTGATAACCGATGAGGCCACGCGACGGCGCGAAGAACACCAAGCGTGTCTTGCCCGCGCCGGTCGGGCGCATGTCCTGAAGCTCGCCTTTGCGCAGCGAAATCTTTTCGATGACGGTGCCGGCATAGGGATCGTCGACGTCGATGGTGACTTCTTCGATCGGCTCCATGCGCTCGCCGTTCTCGGTCTTGTAGAGAACGCGCGGACGCGAAATCGAAAGCTCGAAGCCTTCGCGGCGCATGGTTTCGATGAGCACGCCGAGCTGGAGTTCGCCGCGGCCCGCCACTTCGAACGCGCCTTCGCCGGTTTCGGCGATCTTGATAGCGACATTGCCTTCGGCTTCGCGGAGCAGGCGGTCACGGATGACGCGGCTCTGCACCTTGTCGCCTTCGCGGCCCGCGAGCGGGGAGTCGTTCACCGCCAGCGTGATCGCCAAAGTCGGCGGATCGATCGGGATCGCGGCGATGGGCGTTTCGACGTTCACATCGCACAGCGTGTCGGCGACAGTTGCCTGCGGCAGGCCAGCGATGGCGACGAGATCGCCCGCTTCCACGCGGCTCACCGGAACGCGCGCCAAACCACGGAACGCCAGCAACTTCGTCACGCGCGTGCGTTCGATTTCTTTGCCGTCCGCGCTCAGCGCCTTGATCACGCGGTTGACGTTGATCGCGCCGGTTTCGATGCGGCCTGTCAGAATGCGGCCCAGATATGGGTCCGCTTCCAGCGTGGTGACCAGCATCGTGAACGGGAACTCATCGCCCGCCTTCTCTGCGGCCTTCGGCGTGGGAATGTCTGCGACAATTCGGGCAAAGAGCGGCGACAAGTCCTTGCGATCATCTTTCAGATCGGCGACCGCCCAGCCATTGCGGCCCGACGCGTACAGAACATGGAAATCGAGTTGGTAATCGTTCGCTTCCAGCGCGTGAAAGAGGTCGTAGATGCTTTCCAGCGTCTCGTCCGGCTGCGCGTCCTGGCGGTCGATCTTGT
>Ga0153956_1002282_pt1 | contig 14543 bp, 13 predicted proteins | sample TSFL040MetaG_FD_104704 | JGI IMG/M metagenome (GOLD analysis project Ga0153956, IMG submission 104704) | Attine ant fungus gardens microbial communities from Florida, USA - TSFL040 MetaG | ecosystem: Host-associated > Fungi > Mycelium > Unclassified | place: USA: Florida, Wekiwa Springs... | reverse complement strand
TGTTTGTTGTTGAACAATAAAAACAGATGCCGCTCAGGTATCCGTTGCTATGGCCGCCTGCGGCTCGGCTTGGCACAGCGCCTGCCGGTGCAGTCCTTCGGCGAGGCTGGCGAGATCGTCGCAGAGCACGATCAACGCACTCCATAAATTGTGTTCGTCGAAGGGACTCAGCGGGTAATCGCTGATTTGTTCTGCTTCAAATAACGCATTCGGCAGGTCATTGCCTTTTCTCCTGCAACAGGCCTATCGCTTCGACGTGCTGCGCTCATCCCTGATCTTCACGCCCTGGCCGCTTGCGGTGGTATTGGTTGCGCCCCTGGCGGAAAAACTGACCGGACGGATCGGCGCGTCCCTGCTCGCGTCCGCCGGCGTTTCGATATTGGCAATCGGACTTGCCGCGCTCGCGTTGTTGCCGGGCTCAGCCTCGATCGGCGACATTCTGTGGAGACTCGCCCTTTGTGGCGTCGGTTACGGATTGTTCCTGCCGCCCAACAACAGCGAGAGGCTCGGCAACGTTGCGAAGCATCGCGCCGCTACCGCGTCCGGTGTGCTGTCGACCGCCAAGTCCCTCGGGCAGTCGCTCGGCGCCGCGCTGGTGGCCGTGGTGATGGCCATGACGGTTTCGGACGCCCGGGGTTTTAGTGCAACGGGATTTGCCCGCGATGCGTTTGGCATGGCCTGCATGGCCGCGTCGATCTCCTGCGCCGTCAGCGTGGTTCGAATCCGTCGACGGGCCGCGCATTAGCAGGGGCGATTCGATGTTGAATGCGTTGAGAATGGCTCGCTCGTTGAGAGCGGTTCGTTGATGTCATCGCCGGCCTTGTTTTTTGCAGGCCAGGGAATCGCCGCAGGTCCGACACTGTGAGCGCTTCAGGTCGCGTCGTCTTTGCGATACAGCGACGAGTCGGCGAAATCATTCGCCGTCAGCACCTGGCCGACCACGATCAGCGCGGTGCGCTGAAATCCCTTCGCCGACACCTTGGCCTCGATATCCGCGAGCGTGCCCGCGACCCAATCCTGGTCGGGCCAGCTGGCGCGGTGGATAACGGCGACGGGGCAATCCGCGCCATAGGCGGGCAGCAGTTCCTCGACGATGCTGCGCAGGTGCGGAATGCCGAGGTGAATCGCCATGGTCGAGCGATGACGGGCGAGGTCGTGCAATTGCTCGCCGTCGGGCATGGCGGTTTTACTGGCGTAGCGCGTGAGAATCACCGTTTGCGCAACGCCGGGCAGCGTCAGTTCGATGCCGAGCAGCGCGGCGCAGGCGGCGGTGGCGGTGACGCCGGGAACGATTTCATAGGGAATGTCCAGCTCGCGCAGGCGACGGATCTGTTCGCCGATGGCGCCGTACAGGGACGGATCGCCCGAATGCACGCGCGCCACGTCATGGTTTTTCGCATGGGCGGCGCCGATCAACTCGATGATTTCATCGAGATGCAGTTCCGCCGTGTTGACCACCGTCTCCGCGTTATGCCCTTCGAGCACCGCGGCGGGAACGAGCGATCCCGCGTACAGAATCGTCGGGCAGCGGCGAATCAGTTTCTGGCCGCGCACGGTGATCAGGTCGGGATCGCCGGGGCCGGCGCCGATAAAGTAAACCGTCATTGCTGTTCTCTTGCATCGATCGATGGCCAAACGCGCGCCAGCGCAAAAGTGGCATCGGTATTTTTGTGTTTGCGAATAATCAATTCGGCGCGCTGGCCGCTTCGGCGTTCGGCCAAGGCCAGCGCGCTGGCCTCGGCGACGCTGGCGGCGCCGACCGCGGCCAAGGCGAACTCGGATTTGTCGCCGGCGCGATCGGCGCATGCCGCCAGTTGTTCCGGAGAAAAAAACATCAGCGGCAGATTCATGCGTTGCGCCAGAGCACGCAAACCTTCTTCATCGTTTTTTCGGTCGACGCTGGCGAGGCCGCTCAACTGTTCGACGCGAAATCCCTGCGCGCTCAAGGCCTGTTCCATCAGCTCGCGCAGCGAGGTTTCGGAGCAGCCGCGACGGCAGCCGAAGCCGGCGAAGTACATCGGTGTCGTCACCGGTTTCCCCGCAGGGCGTCAATCAAGTCCGGCACGGATTCAAAATCGCGCGTTGCCGGCGGCAGCGGCGGCCGCTTCAAAATCAGCACTGGCACACCGCGCTCCCGCGCGACTTGCAGTTTGGGTTCGGTGGCGAGGCTGCCGCTGTTTTTGCTGACCAGGACATCGAAGGCGTGTTCGCTGAACAAGGCGCGCTCGTCTTCCAGTAAAAAGGGGCCGCGCGCGCCGATGACGTGGGCGCGGGCGTTGCCCGGCACCGCGTCGAGGCAGCGAACCGTCCAGCATTGCGACGCGGGAATTTCATCGAGATGGGCCAGCGGTTCGCGGCCCAGTGTGAAAAAGGGACGCCGGAACGGGGCGAGGGCGCGGATCAGCGCGGCCCAGTCATCGACGTCGCGCCAGTCGTCGCCGGCCTGCGCATGCCAGCCGGGGCGGCGCAAAGCCCAGCAGGGAATATCGGCCTTACGCGCCGCGGCCACCGCGTTGGCGCTGATTCGCGCGGCGTAGGGATGCGTTGCGTCGACCAGCAAACGGATTTGCTCAGCGGCGATGAATCGCGCCAATCCTGCCGCGCCGCCGAAGCCGCCGACGCGCACGGCGCAGGTCAGGTCCCGCGGTATTTTGCCCAGGCCGGCGAGGCTGTAGATATGGCGCGGTCCGAGTTCCCGCGCGATGGTCAGCGCTTCGCGGGTGCCGCCGAGCAGCAGAATGCGCGCTGTCATATCGAGGCTTTCACTCATCTCTAGGCTTCACCCACGATATTGCCGACGCGATCGATGGCGAAAACTTCCAGCGCGACCTGGGGCGGCACGATGCGGCGCGCGAATTGAAGCGCATGTTCACACACGGCGTTGCCCAGCGCGATGCCGGCGGCGGCCGCCATGGCCAGCGCCTGCTGGCTGGTGTTGGCGGCGCGGATGGCCTGTTGCAGCTCGTCGGATGCGCCGAGAGCGGCCGCCCATTGCGCCAGCAGCGGCAGGTCGATGCTGGAGCTGCGGCTGTGCAGGTCGAGATGGCCGGCGGCGAGCTTGCTGATCTTGCCGAAGCCGCCGCACACGCTGACCTTCGCCACCGGCGCCTTGCGCAAATGCTTCAGCATCGCGCCGGCGAAATCGCCCATTTCGATCAATGCCATTTCCGGCAGTCGATAGCGTTGGCGCATGGTGTCTTCGCTGGTGTTGCCGGTGCAGGCCGCGATATGCGTGAAGCCGTTGGCGCGAGCCACGTCGATGCCCTGGTGAATCGAGGCAATGTACGCGGAACACGAAAACGGCCGCACGATGCCGGTGGTGCCGAGGATCGACAATCCGCCGAGGATGCCCAGGCGCGGATTCATGGTTTTTTGCGCCAGCGCTTCGCCGTTCTCGACGCCGATGGTGACTTCGAAACCGCCCGGGTAGCGGTGCTCCGCCGCGAGCCGGGCGAGGTGATCCGTCATCATTTGGCGCGGCACGGGATTGATCGCGGGTTCGCCCACCGCCAGGGTCAGGCCGGGCTGGGTCACGGTGCCGACGCCGGGCCCGGCGAAAAAGCGCACGCCGGGTTCGGGGCTCAGGCGCACGCGCGCGAATACCAGCGCGCCGTGCGTGACATCGGGATCGTCGCCCGCGTCCTTGATGGTGCCGGCTTCGGCGCCGTCGCCGAACGCGCGGCAAAATTCCAGTCGCATCACAACCTGCCGACCCTTCGGCAACACGATTTCCACCGCGTCGTCGGCGCCGCCGTTCAGCAGCCATTTGGCCGCCGCGAGCGCGGTCGCCGTGGCGCAGCTGCCGGTGGTGTAACCGCTGCGCAGAGGCGCGCGTTGTTCGGGGGTTTCGTCGCGCATCATGGTTTGCGCACTTCCAGCAGGGTGATCGGCAGCGCCGCGCGCCAGGTATCGAACTCGCCCAGCACCTGCGCCTGCGCGATCTGAATCCGGGTCAATTCGCCGCCGTGGCGTTCGCGCCATTGTTGCAGTGCCTGCTCGCTTTGCAGGGTGACGGCATTGGCGATCAGCCTGCCGCCGCCGCGCAATTGTTGCCAGCAGCTGTCGAGCATTCCGGTGGCGGTGACGCCGCCGCCGATGAAAATCGCGTCCGGCGTTTCGAGCCCGGCCAGCGCCGCCGGCGCGGTGCCGCGCACCAGCTGCAAGCCCGGCACGCCGAGCGCGTCGCGGTTGTGCTCGATGCATTGCTGGCGGCCGGCGTCGGCTTCGATGGCGACGGCGCGGCAGCGCGGATGCGCGCGCATCCATTCGATGCCGATCGAGCCGCAACCCGCGCCGACATCCCACAACAATTCACCGGGCGTGGGCGCGAGCCGCGCCAGGGTGATCGCGCGCACGTCGCGCTTGGTCAGCTGGCCATCGTGCCGATACGCGGCGTCGGGCAGGCCGGCGGTCAGCGGCAGGATGCGCGCATCGGCGCCGGCGACGCATTCCACGGCGACCACATTCAGCGCGGCGGCCTCGGCCGTCGCCCAGTGTTGCGCGTCGCCGTCGATGCGCCGCTCGCGCGCGCCGCCCAGATATTCAAGAACGCTGATGCGACTGGCGCCGAAACCGCGCTCGCGCAGCAGGTTCGCAATCGCCGCCGGACTGGCGCCGTCGTTGCTCAGAATCAGCAGGCGCGCGCCGGGATGAATCTGCGCGTGCAAAGCCGCGAGCGGGCGCGCGACCACCGATAACAGCGCAACTTCCTGCAGCGCCCAGCCGAGCCGCGCCGCCGCCAGCGAATACGCCGAGGGCGCGGGCAGCACGCGCATCTCCGCGCCGGCGACCTGTCGGGCCAGGCTGGCGCCGACGCCGAACAGCATGGGATCGCCGCTGGCCAGCACGCAGACGGGTGTGGCGCGGCGGCTGAGTACCGGCGTTAGAGAAAACGGGCTCGGCCACTGGCAGCGTTGCGCGTCGATATCGGCTGGCAGCAGGGCGATCTGCCGCGCGCTGCCGAAGATCACCGCCGCCGCGCGCAAGGCGGCCCGCGCGTCCGCGCCGAGCCCGGGATAGCCGTCCTCGCCGATGCCGACCACGGTGAGCCAGGGGGTCAGGGGTTCACTTGCATTCACGTTGCCGAGTACCGTCGCTGCGATAAAGCGGGCATAATACCCCAGCGCCGGTGCTCGTTTCAGCGAGCTGAAAAGGGAATACGGATCGGTTCGGACGCTGTTCGACCGTAACCGTGGCTGCCCCCGCAACTGTAAGCAGCAAGTTCATGCGCCCGATCGCCACTGGAAAGATCGCCAGAAATTTCCGGGAAGGCGTGCATGAATGATGACCTGCGAGCCAGGAGACCTGCCGACGCCGTCAGTCGCGAGTGCCAACATCGGGCGGGGTGTACCGATGCCGACAGCGTATTTTGCTCCGCGCTGTTCCGGTTCGGTCGCCGCGATATTGTGTTGCGGTGATCGCGTGTTTACCCCATCGTCCTCCGTCCATTCTCCAGACGCTCCCGTGCGCCCCTCGGCCTGTCCGGGTCTGTGGCGTATCGTGTCGGCGCGGGATGGCGGCATCTGCCGCGTCAAACTGCCCTGCGGGCAATTGAGCTCGGCGCAGGCGTTCGCGGTCGCCGCCGCCGCGCGGCGCCATGCCGGCGGCGTGATCGAGCTGACCAATCGCGCCAATCTGCAGTTGCGCGGCGTGCGCGAGGAGCGGCAGCACGCGCTGATCGAAACGCTGCTGGCCGCCGGCCTCGGTGCGCGCACGCCGGGCGGCGACGACGTGCGCAATCTGATGGTCAGCCCGGCGCTCGGCATCGATCCCGACAGCCTGCTGGAGGTCGCGCCGCTCGCGGAAAACATTCTGGCGTCATTGCAGGCGCAGGCGCGTTTTCAGCAGCTGTCTCCGAAATTCGCGCTGCTGCTCGACGGCGGCGAAAGCGCGGCGATGCTGGATCATCCGCACGATCTCTGGTTGTCGGCGCTGGCGGGCGACGAGCCCCGCTTCGTATTCGGATTGGCTGGCTGTCCACCGCGCTCGGGCGCGGAGCGCGGCGCGGTGGCGGTTGTGCCGGCGGCGCACGCCCTGGCGCTGGTGGAGGCCGTGCTGCATGTTTTTCTCGATGGCGCGCAACCGCAACAGACCCGTATGCGCCACCTGTTGCAGACGCTGCCGCCCGAGCGTTTCGTGCAACAGGTACAGCAGCGTCTCCCGTGCCGGTTGAGCCCGGTGCCCGAGGGCTGGCGGCGGCGCCGCGTTCAGGCCGGCGCGCCGCTCGGACTGCGGCCTCAAATGCAGCCCGGCTTGTGTTCTGTCGGCGCCATGCCGGCGCTCGGCCGCTTGCGTGTCGAGCAATGGTCCGCGCTGGCGCAATTGGCCGCCGATCACGGCGACGGCACTTTGCGGCTGACGCCCTGGCAGGGCGTACTGCTGCCCAATATCGCGCGGGCGTCGGCGCCAGGCGTTTTGCAAACAGCGCGGGCGCTGGGATTGACGGTCGAGCCGGGCGATCCGCTGGCGCGCATGATCGCGTGCAGCGGCGCGGCGGGTTGCGGCAAGGGCCTGGCGGATACCAAGGCGGACGCGCTGCGATTGGCGCGGCTGTTGATGGCAGAAAATGCCGCGCCGGTCGACGTGCACCTCAGCGGTTGCGCGCGCTCCTGCGCGGCGCCGCACATCGCATCGTTTACCTTGCTGGCGGTGGCCGACGGCCGCTACGACCTGTACCGGCGCGACGAACATCGTCCGGGTTTTGGCGAGCTGATGGCCAGCCATGTCGATATCGAGCACGCCTGTTTGTTACTGCGCTGAACCACTCATTCGTTTCAAAGAGAAAGCACATCCATGATTGATTACATTCGCGACGGCCAGGAAATTTATCGCCGGTCGTTTTCGATCATTCGCCGCGAAGCGAATCTCGAAGCCATTCCGGCCGATCTCGAAAAACTGGCGGTGCGCGTGATTCACGCCTGCGGCAACGTCGACGTGGTGGACGAACTGCGTTTTTCTCCCGGCGCCGGCGCCGCCGGACGCGCGGCGCTGGCGGCGGGCGCGCCGATACTCTGCGATGCGCGCATGGTGTCCGAAGGCATCACGCGCGCGCGCCTGCCGGCGAACAACCGCGTGATCTGCACCTTGCAGGACGAGCGCGTGCCCGGACTGGCGCGGGAGTTGGGGAATACGCGTTCGGCGGTCGCGCTCGAATTGTGGCGCGAGCATCTCGCCGGCAGCGTGGTGGCGATCGGCAACGCGCCGACCGCGCTGTTCTATCTGCTGGAAATGCTCGACGCCGGCGCGCCCAAGCCGGCCTTGATCCTGGGTTTTCCGGTGGGTTTCGTGGGCGCCGCCGAATCCAAGGACATGCTCGCGGCCGACAGCCGTGGCGTGCCGTTTGTCATGGTGCGCGGCCGCAGCGGCGGCAGCGCGATGGCGGTGGCCGCCGTCAATGCGCTGGCGACGGAGGTGGAGTGATCGTGGAGCAGAAGAAAGGGCGTCTGTTCGGCCTCGGCGTCGGTCCCGGCGATCCCGAACTGATTACGGTAAAAGCCTTGCGCCTGCTGCGCGCGGCGCCGGTGGTCGGCTACTTTGTCGCCAAGGGCAAAAAAAGCAACGCGTTCGGCATCATCGAGGACTATCTGCACGATGCGCAGGTCAAGGTGCCGCTGGTATATCCGGTGACCACGGAAAAGCTCGAACCGCCGCTGTGCTACGAAGATATCATCCGGGATTTTTACGACACGGCCGCCGTGGAGCTGGCCGTCTATCTGGATAGCGGCCGGGACGTGGCGGTCATCTGCGAGGGCGATCCCTTTTTTTACGGCTCCTACATGTATCTGCACGATCGCCTGGGCCATCGCTATGACACCGACGTGGTGCCCGGCGTCTGCTCGATGCTCGGCGGGGCCGCCGTTCTGGGCGCGCCGCTGGTGTATCGCAACCAGACGCTGTCGGTGATTTCCGGCGTGCTGCCGGAGGAGGATTTGAAATACCGCCTCGCCGCCGCCGACGCCGCGGTGGTGATGAAACTCGGCAGGAATTTCCAAAAAGTGCGCCGCGTGCTCGATGAACTGGATCTCGCGCGGCGCGCGCTGTACGTGGAGCGCGCGACCATGCGCAACCAGCGCATCGTGCCGCTGGACGAGGTCGATCCGATGGCTTCTCCCTATTTCTCGCTGATCGTGATACCGGGTGAAAAATGGCAGGCTTGAACCAGTCCCGGCGTATCGCCATCGTCACGCTCAACGAAAGCAGCATCGCCACGGCGCGCAAAATCCAGGCGCGATACGCCGATGCCTGCATTTACGGCTCGCGCAAGCGCGTGGCCTCCGCCGAGATGTTTTACGACGATTTCGGCGCCACCCTGCAGGACCTGTATCGCAACGACACGGCGATCATCGCGTTGTGCGCGGCGGGCATCGCGATTCGCAGCCTGGCGCCGTTGCTGGCGCTGAAGGGCGCGGAGCCGCCGGTGCTGGCCGTTGCGGAGGACGGCAGCGCCGTGGTGCCGCTGCTCGGCGGTCTCGGCGGCGTCAATGCGATGGCGCGGGAGATCGGCGCCGCGCTGAACGTGCCGGCGGCGATCACCACCAGCGGCGAATTGCGTTTCGGCACCTGTCTGCTGAATCCGCCCGCCGGTTATGCGCTGGCGGATATCGAGCAGGGCAAGCGTTTTGTTTCCGATCTGCTGAGCGGACAGCGCGTGCGCATCGAAGGCGAGGCGCGGTGGCTGGACGGCGCCGATCTGCCGCTGGATGACAGCGCGCGCCACGTCATCCGGATCAGCGCCGACGCGGGCCCCGAGGGCGACGATGAATTATTGATTCATCCGCGGACCGTGGTGGCGATTGTCGATAACGCCGCCGACGCCGTGAGCGCGCGGGTGCGGGAAGCGCTGGCCGAGGCGGGCTTCGCCGCGCAGTCGCTGGCCTGCCTGGTGGCTCCGGTGGCGGATATGGCCAGCCTGCCGTTGCAACGCGCGGCGCGGCAACTGGCGGTGCCCTTGCGCTTTGTCGCGGATACGGGCGCGCTGCCGTGGCCGCGCCCACCGGTTGCGGTGGCCGGCATCGCGCTGTGCCTGGCGGATCAACCGCTGGACCCGCAATCGATCGGGCAGGCGCGCGGCAGTCTCACGGTGGTCGGCCTCGGGCCCGGCGCGCAGGAGTTCATGGCGCCGGCGGCGAGGATGGCGCTGGCGCGGGCCGAGGATATTCTGGGTTACGAAACCTACGTGAACATGGCCGGCCCTTTCCGCGCCGACCAAGTGCTGCACTGCACCGATAATCGCGAGGAAATGCAGCGCGCGCGCCATGCGTTCGCGCTGGCGGCGCGGGGGCGCCGCGCGGTAGTCGTGTCCTCGGGCGATCCCGGCGTGTTCGCCATGGCGGCGGCGGTGCTGGAGGCATTGCACGAATCCACCGATCCGCTCTGGCATGCGGTCGATCTGGAAATCCTGCCGGGCATTTCGGCGGCCTTCGCGACCGCGGCGCGCGTCGGCGCGCCGCTGGGACACGATTTCTGCGTCATGTCGTTATCGGACAATCTCAAGCCCTGGGACATCATCGAGCAGCGCCTGGAACATGCGGCGGCGGCCGATTTCGCACTGGCGTTCTATAACCCGATCTCCAGGGCGCGGCCCTGGCAATTGGGGCGCGCGCTCGACATCGTGGCGCGCCATCGCGACGCTGCTACCGTGGTGGTGCTCGGCCGCGACATCGGTCGTCCCGCCGAGGCGGTGACGATCACCACGCTCGCGCAGTTGCGGCCCGATCAGGTCGATATGCGGACCATGGTGATCATCGGCTCGTCGACCACCTGCCGCTTCGGCGGTCCCGCGAGCGGGCAGGGTGAAACGTCCGTTCGCGACTGGGTGTATACGCCGCGCTGGTATGGACGCTGAGTGGGTTTAGACGTCAGCGGGGTTTAAAGGGACTCGCGGGCCAACAGGCTCGCAAGTCCTGCAAACGGTTTTACCTCAGCGGACCGTGAGTACGATCTTGCCCTGGATGTGTCCACGGTCCGCTCGTTCACGGGCCTGGCGGGCATCGGCAAGCGTGTCGATCGCCACGCGAATCGTTCCGTCATCAGGCAAGCGGCCGAGTTCCGCGGGCTGCGCGCCGCTCGAACGCACCTGGGTCGCCGAAACCGAGACGCCCAGTTTCCCGGCCGCCCCGGCATCGGAGAAGCCGAGGGGGGAATACGGGGAACAAGGCGCCGCCATGCTTGAGCGTGCGCAGGAAGCGGCCGCTGGTCGGGCCGCCAACCGCGTCGGCGCCGAGTTCGCGCAGCGTGCCTCGTGCCTGCCCGACGCTATGGCGATCACCCGCGCGTCCCGTCCTTCGATTTGTCACTCACCAGGCGTCGCGGTTTCAGCGGCCAGCCATTGCAGCGTGTTGTCGAGAAAGCGTCGATATTCGGGGATCGTATAAGTTTCGGCGCGATGCCCGATGCCTGAATAGACCGCGATGCCTCGTCCAACCCGGCGCCACCAGATGATGGGATGGTCGCCCATCCTCAAGCTGTCCGCGAACCAGCCCTGGTCATTCATGTAGGTGTTTTCGTCGAGCGTTGCCAATACCGAGACTTTCGCGCGCGGCGGCGTCGAGAAACTGTATAGCTCATCGGTCAGCCAGAAGGATTCCGGCAGGCCCGCCAGGGCGGGATGATTGCGCTGTTCGAAGACCAGTTTCGCCCGCGGGTGCGGCGGGGTCATCGTATGCGCATTGAAGGTGGCGCCGATGACTTCGTCGACAAACCAGCGCCACTGGAAGTGGTCGCCGCTGGCGCCGTGCAATCCCAGCCATTTGCCGCCGTGTTCCAGCCAGCTCTGGAAGGCCTGTTGCTGATCGGCGGTCAGCACGTCGCCCGTATTGTTGTTCCAGATCACCACATCGAATTGCTTCAAATCCCGGGCGTTGATGACGGCGCCGTTATCGGTCGTATAAATCGAATAACCATGCTCGCGCGCCAGCTCCTGAAACAGCGTGTTGACCGCGGGTATCGCTTGCGCGTGGATGTAGCCGTTGGTTTTGGTGAACACGAGCACGGCGGGATGCTTGAGATCGGGTAGCGCCGGCGCCTGCGTGTCGTAGACCGGCGTGCGATAAAGGCCCATCGAGCGCAGCCAGAGGTAAGTCGATCCGGCGCCGAGCAGCGCGATGGCCAGCAGGGAGAGCGCGATTCTTTTTATCCATTTTTTCATCGTGATTCTCGCGGTGGGTTGGGTTACGACGCGACGCCGCGTCGGCGGTTTTTATTGTTGCGTTGCAAAAGCGCGCAAGGTCGCGGCGACGCCGTGCCGCATCAGGCGCGAAAGCCCGTTCAGCACCGCGCCGACAAAGCGTGGGTCGGCCGGCAGGTCGTCGCCGAAAATCTCCCTGATTCGCAGCAGCGAGCGCGCCATTTGATCCGGGCCTGAAACCGCCTTGACGGCTGCCCGGATGCGCGAAGCCAGAGGGTCGGAGAATACCAGCGCGCGCCCGCGCTCGTCGTGTTCCAGCGTGCCACGCATCCAGGCCGCGACGATCAATGCCAGGCGATTGATCGGCAGCCCCGCGGCCAGGCGCTCGCGTATCGGCGCCAGCAATCGCGGCGGCAGTTTTTGCGATCCGTCCATCGCGATTTGCGCGGTGGCGTGTTGCAGCGCGGCGTTGTTGAAGCGCTGCCGCAGGGATTTCATGTAATTGGGCAGGTCCGGCTCGTCGTTGCGCGGCAGCGTGGGCGCGAGTTCGAGCTCCATCAAATCCCGAATGAAACCGGAGAGCAGCGGGTCGCGCATCGCGTCGTGCACATAAGCCTGTCCGCCCAGGCAGGATAAATAAGCGATGGCGGAATGCGCGCCGTTCAGCAGGCGCAGCTTGGCTTGTTCAAAGGGCGCCACGTCCTTCACGAAGCGGGCGCCGCCGGCCTCCCAGGCGGGGCGCGGCTGCGTGAAACGGTCCTCGATGATCCATTGCCGGAAGGGTTCGGTTTTGACGCAGGCGGCGTCATGCACGCCGAGTCCGCGTTGCAGCGCGTCGATATCGAGGTCGGTCGTTGCGGGAACGATGCGATCGACCATGGTCGATGGAAAAGCCACATGCCGCGCGCACCAGTCGGCCAGGTCGGCATCGCGGGCCCGCAAGAAACCCAGGACCGCGTTGCGCAATCGCACGCCGTTGTTCGGCAGGTTGTCGCAGGACACGATGCCCGGCGCCGGCACGCCGCGCGCGCGTCTCAATGCGAGCGCGCCGGCGATGATACCGACGGCGCTGCGCGGCGTGTTATTTCCGGCGAGGTCGAAGGCGATGTCGGGATGCGCGAAATCCAGCGTGCCGTCGGCCGGTCGCAGGCAGTAGCCTTTCTCGGTAATGCTGAGCGTGATGACGCGAGTCGCGGCACGGGCCATCAGCTCCAGTACGGCCTTGGGATTTTCCGGCGCGACCAGCATCGTTTTGAGCGCGCCGATCACGCGCGGCCGGCTCCCGTTGTTATCGCATTCCGCCACCGTGTAGAGATAGTCCTGCGGCGCCAGCCGGTCGCGGGCTTCGGGGCGCTTGAGGCTGACGCCCGCGATGGCCCAGTCGCCGCCCGCGGCGGCCAGCGCGTCGTCGGTGTAAACCGCCTGGTGCGCTTTGTGAAAGGCGCCGACGCCGAGATGGACGATGCCGATGCCGCTGGCGCCGCGATCGTAGCGCGGCCGCGCCACATCGCCCGGCAATTCGTTCAAGGTGGCGTTGGAAAGTCGCTGGCTCATGTTCGCGCGTGTCGTTGTGAAAGTTCGAATGAAATGGCGGCCGCCCGTGTCGACGCTGGTCGTGTCGATATTGGCGGACAGGGCGGCCGCGGGCTTGTCATCAAAAGGCCAGCCTGGTGCTGATGCCCACGTAGCGTTCGTTATCCCGGGGCAGTTGCTGGAAATAGACCGGCTTTCCGCCCCAGAGGCTGCCGATGTTGCCGATGCCGACGGTGTAGTCCTCGTTGAGCAGGTTGTTGACGAACAGCGTGACCTTATAGCGGCCCGCATCCCGTTCCTGTATGCCCAGGCTGAGATTCATGATGCCGTAGGCGCCCTGGACCGTGCCCGGATCGCCGGTCATGTCGAAGTTGACCTTGTCCTGCCAGCTGTAGGACAGGTTGACGAAGCCATCGAAGGGCAGGCTGTTGAGCGGAATCTTGTAATCCGCACCGAACGTGCCCTTGAGTTTGGGCGCGTTGGGCAGGCGCGTGTTGGCGAGATCCTGCGAGCCGAGCAGCGGGTTGGACGGGTTGGGCGTGCAGCCCGTCGCGGCGGTCTGTCCGATCCAGCACGCGGCGTTTTTGAATTCCTTGATGACGGCGTCGGTATAGGCCAGCGACAGATTGAATTGCAGGTCGTCCGTCGCCAGCAGCGCCGATTCGATTTCGATCCCCTTGGTTTCCAGCTTGCCGACGTTCGCCAGAATCGTATTGCCGGTGGTGACGCCGTCGACGGTCAAATACTCGATCGTCTGCGCCTGGAAATTGTTGTACCGGGTCCAATAAGCCGTCGCGTTCAGCATCAGGCGGCGATCGAACAGCATGCTTTTCACGCCGACCTCGAACGAGCGCGATGTTTCCGGGTCCAGCGGCTGGCTCGCCTGGCGCGCGGCGTTGAAGCCGCTGGACAGATCGTAGGCCTTGCCTTTGTAGCCCAGCGAATACGTGGCGAAGGTCATCACGTCCGGGTCGATGCGATATTGCAGGCCGATTTTGCCCGGCATGGCGAAATCCCTGTCGGAGCCGCTGAAGTCCTGGTTCGCGATGAGGTCGCGGAATTTGTAGGAGATTTTTTCTTCATTGAGGCGCAGGCCGGCGATCAGGTCGAGATCGTCGGTCAGGTTGTACTTGGCCTGGGTGAACAGCGCGATCTGTTCCGTGGTGCCGGTCGGTCGCCATTTCACCGTGCCCAGCGGCCCGCGATAAAACGTGCGGTCGGTATCGCTGTTCGAATAGTACGCGCCGGCCACGTAGCTGAAGCGTTCGTCGCCCGGCGACACCAGCCGCAATTCCTGGCTGAAGGTTTTGAATTCGTAAGGGCCTTCCGATTTCAGGCTCAGGCCGTAAGGCGACACGGTGGAGTCGATATCGGCGAGGCTGTACAGATACCAGTCCCGATAAGCCGTGATCGAGCTCAGGGTGTAATCGCCGATGGCGTAGTTGGCCTGCAGCGACGCGCCCCAGTCGGTAGTGGTCGATTTCGGCTCGATGTCGAGGGCGGTCTTGTCGTTGTCGGCGCCGGGTCTGACGCCCGGCAGGGCGAGGCTGGGCGGCGCGGCGTTGAACAGGCGCCGGCCCGCGGAAATATCCCGATAGGTATTCACGCAGCAATTCGTCCAGGTATTCGAATAATCGACGATGAGCAGCAGGTCCAGGTCCGATGAAAGGTCCGCCGCCAGCTTGCCGCGCGCGCCGCGGCTCTCGCTGCCGTTGATGTCGTGGCCGTTGCTCAGGTTTTCGATATTGCCCTTGCGCTCGTTGGCGTAGGCGGTGAGGCGGCCGCGCAGGTTGTCCGCGAGCGGTCCCGAGGCCGACCCGGATACGCGCCATTCGCCGTCGTTGGTCAGACGGGTTTGCAGGACGGCTTCCGGCGTGGCGGAGGG
>Ga0153956_1002281_pt1 | contig 14551 bp, 13 predicted proteins | sample TSFL040MetaG_FD_104704 | JGI IMG/M metagenome (GOLD analysis project Ga0153956, IMG submission 104704) | Attine ant fungus gardens microbial communities from Florida, USA - TSFL040 MetaG | ecosystem: Host-associated > Fungi > Mycelium > Unclassified | place: USA: Florida, Wekiwa Springs... | reverse complement strand
CTTGCGCATCAAGGAAGTGAAGCGCCCTGACGGATCCTTGAGCCGAAAAGTAGAGAGCGACGACGTGGCCTCCCATTCCGGACTTGAAAAGCGTCGGGCACTCAAGGCAAAAGCGGAGCGGAACCGAGAATGAAGGCCTTCGCGAACGATGCCGCCTTAGTGTCGGTGCTGGACGGATATAGTGAGATTGCGATTGCAGTCAGCGGCGGCGTTGACAGCATGGTTTTGGCTTACATCGCGCATCGTTATTCGCGTACGAAGGCAGTGATGCTGCATGCGATCTCACCTGCCGTACCGGAGGCTGCGACGGCCCGCGTCAAGCGTTATGCGGACAGCGAAAGCTGGAATATCACTTTGCTCGATGCAGGCGAATTCGAGGATCCGAACTATCGCGCCAATCCGGTCAATCGTTGCTATTATTGCAAGTCAAATTTGTATGATCGCATTCGCGGCGCGACATCCTCGCAGATTGCATCGGGCACGAACACGGATGATCTCGGTGATTTTCGCCCGGGACTGAAAGCTGCATCTGAACGGGCGGTGGTTCATCCCTATGTCGAGGCGGGTCTTGGCAAGGCAGACATCTATCGTTTGGCGGAAAAGTATGGACTGACCGATCTTGCCGAACTTCCGGCGCAGCCCTGTCTTGCGAGCCGTGTTGAAACCGGCATAGCGATCGAACCGGAGGATCTTGCTTTCATCGAAATGATGGAGGGCAGGGCCGCTTCGCTCGCGCCCGTAGCCACGGACATTCGATGCCGTACCACGGCCATGGGTGTTGTCATTGAGGTTGGCGGGACGTTTCCGCAATCTCAGCGTGACACCCTTGCCGATGACGCTGTCAAGCTATGTGCGGCTTACGGACGAATCTTTGTGGGGGTGCGTAATTATCGCCGCGGGTCTGCGTTTCTGCGCTGAAGTACTGACTGTGGGGGCTTATGTTTGGAATTCTGGTGCTAGGCTTTCTGCTTGGTATGCATCATGCGCTTGAGGCTGATCATATTGCGGCGGTGTCTAGTATTGCCGCTCGCCGCTCCAGCGTCCGTGAGATCGTCAAGCACGGCCTGACCTGGGGTGTTGGCCACACTATAACGCTGTCTTTATTCGCGGGAGTATCTTTGCTCCTTGGCCATATGATTACGGATCATCTGGCCGAACGGCTGGAGTGTGCCGTCGGTATCATGCTGGTTATCATGGGTGGGTACGTGTTGTGGCAGCTTTGGCGCGAACGCATTCATTTTCATAGCCATGTTCACGGCGGGGTTGCGCATTTTCATGCCCATGCGCATCGCGGCGAGACGGAGCCTCATGAGCGTAGCGCGCACGCACATGAACATGGTTTCCGCTGGCGCACGCTGCTGGTCGGCCTGATTCATGGCATGGCGGGTTCGGCGGCGCTGCTGGTGATCGCGGTATCGCAAGTTGAAGCCCCCGCTTATGGTCTGCTTTATCTGGTTTTGTTTGGCGCCGGATCGATGGTTGGCATGGGCGCGCTGTCGGCGGTGATCGCGGTGCCGCTGGCCATTTCGGCGCGATCACTAACCTGGGCGAACCGTGCCCTGCAAGTGATCGTGGGCATGGTCACCATCGGCATTGGTGCCTCGACCATCTATGCAACGATGTTCGCCCATGCATGATGCTTGTGGAGATCGTCGGACGTCAGCCGTGAGAGTGCGAGTGTCTGTGGGCGCTGCCGCGCTTGCCGCCGGGTTTTGCAGGGATCATCACGACGCGGCCGTAGCGTACGCCACGTTCGGCGATGACGTGATCGGAAAGATGCTGCACGTCGGCGGTTGGTCCCTTCAGGGCAGTGACTTCCATGCACATGTCATCGTCGAGATGGACGTGCAACGTTGCCAGCGACAGGTCGTGATGGCTGTGAAAGTTCTCGACCAGCCGCTTCGACAGGTCGCGCGCAGCGTGATCGTAGACATAGACCAGAGCCGCGACGCAATTCTCGCTTCGTTCGTGGTCGCGTTGCGATTGCTGAATTCCCGCGCGCACGAAATCGCGGATCGCCTCGGAACGGTTCTGATAACCGTGTGTGACGATCAGGCGATCTACTTCCTTGAGGAGATCACCGTCGAGAGTGATCGTGACGCGTTCCATTTTTTTCTCCGCAAGTATGATGATTTTAAATTTTTATCATATCGCAATCTTGTCCAGCGGATGCTGTGCGACAGACCGAAACAAGCCCGGCAAATTATAGGGGACGGCGGTGCCGGCGTCTCCGCCGAATGATGGCAGGGGTTTGCCGATGAAAGATAAATCCGTGCGGGAAAGCCGCAAAACAGGATTGACGAGGCGGGGCGGGGGGGAGCTGACGCCGCGGATCGTGCCGTTGCTTGCCGCCGTATTGTTTCTGGGCGAGTCTTCCGCATCGGCGCAGACCGTTGGAAATGAACCTGCATCGATATTGCCGACGATCGAAGTCGCGCCCGCGCTCGCGGCACAAAAACGGAAAAAGAGAGCGCAGTCTTCTCCGCGTGCGACCGCGCAACGCCGCGCGCCTGTGCAACCGGCGCAGGCGCCGGTGGTTGCCGACACCGCGCTGACTGGCGCGCCGAACGTCGCGGGCGGTTCAGCATCGCCACCGGCCATGGCCAGCGAAATGACGGTGTCCGGCAAGGAAATCAACGAGCGCCCTGTCACGCGCCCCGGCGAAGTCCTTGAGGTTGTGCCGGGCCTGATCGTCACCCAGCACAGCGGCGAGGGAAAGGCCAACCAGTATTTCCTGCGCGGCTACAATCTCGATCACGGCACCGATCTTTCGATTACGGTCGATGACATGCCGGTCAATATGCGCAGCCACGGGCACGGTCAGGGGTACGCGGATCTCAATTTTCTGATGCCGGAAACGATCAACGGCATGCGGATCCGCAAGGGGCCGTATTATGCGGACGAGGGCGATTTCAGCTCGGCGGGTGCCTTGCATATCGATCTGATCGACCGTGTCCAGCGCGGTCTTGCTGAAATGACCTTCGGAAGCTTCGGCTACCGGCGCGTGTTCGGAATGAATTCGGCGCGGGTCGGCGAAGGCAATCTACTGTTTGCCGGGGAGGCCAACACCTATAATGGCCCTTGGAGTAATCCTGATGAGGTGCGCAAGCTCAATGGCATGCTCCGCTACACCCAGGGCACCGCGACCGACGGATTTTCCGCGACGGCGATGGCTTACGGCAATCACTGGAATTCGACCGACCAGATTCCGCTGCGGGCCATCACCAGTGGATTGTTGGGCCGTTTTGATTCCATGGATCCGACAGACGGCGGCCGCGCCAACCGTTTTTCGCTATCCGCGCGTATGGCCCAGACCGACGATCGCGGTTCGTGGAAGGCCAATGCCTATGTGATCAAAAGCGGGCTCGATCTCTACAACAACTTTACCTATTTTCTCAACGATCCGGTGCTCGGCGATCAATTCCATCAGCACGACGATCGCGTGCTTGCGGGCGGCGCCATATCCCGCACGTTTCCGGGCACCTTGGCGGGACGGCCGATGGAAACGACTGTCGGTTTGCAAACACGCTATGACGATATCAATCTTGCGCTGACGACGACCTATCAGCGCGGTTTTCTCGGCAATATCCGCAGCGACAAGGTAAAGGAGGCGAATGTCGCCGCCTACATCCAGAACACCGTGCATTGGACGGACTGGTTTCGCACCACGCTTGGCTGGCGTAGCGACTATTACAATGCGACGGTGAATTCGCTGTTCGACGCCAGTAATTCCGGCAAGGCCAGCGCGGCGCTCGGAAGTCCGAAATTCAGCATGTCGTTTGGTCCGTTTAACAAGACCGAATTGTTTTTCGGCGCGGGCATGGGCATGCACAGCAACGACGCGCGCGGCAGCACCATTCGCGAAGCGCCGGTCGATCGCGTTCAGGACCCGAGCGCGCCGTCCGAGCCGGTTTCCGCGTCACCGTTGCTGGTGCGCACCAAGGGCGCGGAGGTCGGGATCCGGACGCGCCTGATCTCGGGCCTTGATTCAACATTCAGCGTGTTCATGCTGGATCAGGCATCGGAGATTGTCTTTGTCGGAGATGGCGGAGATACGGAAGCGAGCCGCGCAAGCCGGCGCTACGGCATCGAGTGGACCAACAAGTACAAGCCGACGAACTGGCTGACATTGGATGGCGATGTCGCATTGTCGCACACTCGCTTTGTCGGGTTCGATCAGGAACAGGCGGATGTTTATGCCTCGCTTGCGGGCTACCACGAAGCACAGATCGGCAATGCGCCCGGCAATTATGTTCCCGGTGCCCCGACATTGGTTGCCTCTGCCGGAATCACGCTCGGCGAAGCGACGGGGTGGTTTGGTAGTTTGCGTTGGCGCTATCTGGGAGAGCGTCCGCTAACGGAGGATAATGCGTTTCGTTCGCCTGCGACCAGCGTGTGGAACGGCCGGGTTGGTTATCGCTTCGACAGTGGATGGCGCCTTCAGCTTGATGTTCTGAATTTGTTTGATGCCAAGGCAGACCAGGTCACTTATGCTTATGGCTCAATGCTGAAGACCGACAACTTGTTTGCGCTGTGCGCTTCTGGCGCGCCGCCTGCTGCAGTTTGCGGAAACGGCGTGATGGATCGCGTACTGCATCCAATCGAACCGCTGGCGGTTCGGCTGACGCTTGCGGGACGCTTTTAGCGAATGAGGACACGTTCCGTGTAGCAATCATTGGAACGCTATGTCGCGTTTCAATTTGCTTTCGATTGACTCAGAAAATGATGCGGCCTAGCGTTTGTTCGCGTCAAGAAAACGGTATTCACCGCTCATGAACAGAAATAGCGAACCTCTCGGGCCACGCCGCCATTTGCATTCGCTCAACATGTCGTTCGATATTATCGAGTTGCTAGCGTCGTCGCATGTTCCGCTGTCGCTCGGCGAGATCGCGGCGAAGTTTAAGTTGAGTAAGGCGGATGTTCATGGCGTGCTTCCGAATTCCGAATTCCGAAGCGCGACGCTGTGTGGAACGGACGCCTGATCGTCTGACGTGAAGGAGATGGCATCGTGAAACAGGTCTCGCTTGAACAGGCCGCAGGGCTTGTCGGTAACGATCAGATTGTCACCATCGGCGGCACGCTGTCGCAGCGTATTCCGGCTGCGATGGTGCGTGAATTGGCGCGACGGGGCGTCAAGGGCCTGCATCTTGTCAAGGCGTCGCCTGGCTTCGATGCCGATGTGCTTGCGGCAGGCGGGTGCCTCGCGAGCGTTCGCGCGGGCATGGTGACGCTTGAGCAGCCATTCGGCATGGCGCCGAATTTCCGCAAGGCCGCCGAGCGCGGCGAACTGAACGTTATCGAGAATGCTTGTCCCGCGGTGATGGCGAGCTTGCAGGCGGCCGCTTACGGCTTGCCGTTTCAGGCGGTGGCGGGATTCGCGGGCAGCGATGTGCCGGGCATTGCACCGTTCGCGACGGTGAAAGACCCATTCACAGGCCACGACACGCTGGTGGTGCCGGCAATTCGGCCCGATTGGGCTATCCTCCATGTCCATGAGGCCGACGTTCTGGGCAATGCGCGCATCTATGGCACCCCGGTGTGGGATCGCCTGATGAGCCGCGCGGCCAAGCGCGTGATCCTGACTGCGGAGAAGATCGTCGATACCGCGCATTTTGTCATACAGCCTGAAATGACTGTCATTCCCGAGATATTCGTCGAGGCTGTCGTGCATGCGCCGAGCGGCGCGTGGCCGACCGCCGTGTTCGATCGCTATGATATCGATGAGCCCGCGATGCACCACTATCTCGAACTCAGCCGGACACCGGAAGGCTTCCGCAAATATCTTGAGGAGACGGCTTCGCACGATCGCCGCGCACTCGGGGTGGCGGCATGAGCTCGTCTTACAGCCCGGCGGACATGATGGCCGTATCGATGGCGCGGTTGATCCGGGATGATGAAGTTGTTTTCGTCGGCGTCAACTCGCCGTTGCCGCTCGTTGCTGTGACGCTAGCACGCCGTCACAACGCGCCGAACTGCACGTTTGTTAGCGTCGGAGGCGGGATCAACCCCACGGTGAACAAGATCATGGCCGCGACCAGTACGGCCGATCTCGGCCGTGGCTCGGCTTCGATCTTCGACAATCAGGAAATCTACGGGATGAACGGCCGCGGCGGATTCGACCTGACTTTCCTCGGCATGGCGCAGGTGGACGCGAGAGGCCGGGTTAATTCCAGCTTCATCGGCGATCGTGAAAAACCCAAGGTACGTTTTCCTGGCGGCGGCGGCGGTCCGGCGATCCTGCCGATGTCGAAACGCGCGGTGCTGTGGCGTGCGGGGCATTCGCCGAAAATTTTTGTCGAGGAAGTGCAGTTCACCACCTCCGACGGAAATCTCGACCGGATCGTGACGCCGCTGTGCATTTTTCGCAAGGAGGATGGGCGCCTTGTGCTCGACAGTATTCATCCCGGTGTGACACGGACGGAACTCGCGGAGAAAACCGGCTTTCGCATTCCCAATCTCGACGGTGCGCCGGTGACGCCGGAACCGACCGCCGAGGAACTGGCGATCATTCGCGAAATCGACCCTGATAACGTCAGAAGAGTGGAGTTTGGTTTGCGGTAAATCAATCAGGGAGGCCTGCAGAAGACGGGCCGCATCAATCAGGGAGGATGACTATGAGGGTCGTCGTAACGTTACGTCGCGTTCAGAAGGCGGTGAACGGCAAGGGATCGCCTAAGCCGTCAAGACCCTCGAACAAGTCGTCGAGATCATCCGGATCATCGTCCATGCGGCCGCGCTGCCGAAGATCCGTATTGGATAGCGCTTGTGTAAAGTAGTAGACCAGTCTACTATTTTGTTGGAGGTCGTAAAATGAAGCCTTTTCCGGCCGATTGGAGCGCGGCCCGTCCGATTGGTACGGGCTTCAAATAGGGCGCATCAAGACCCGAAAAGGGCGGCGCTGTTGGGGGAACGCAAATGCTGACGAATGCAACGATCTTGTTCGGTCATCCTGCCTTTCAATTGGGTTCGGAATATCAATCGCGAGGCATAGGGCAGAATTTTATCGAGGCAAGAACGTTTGAGGACGTCGAAGCTCAGCTCCCGAATGCTGATGTCTTGGTTGTTTCAAAGCTGTGGCGCAATGATTGGATCGACAGGGGGCCCCGGCTCAAATTCATTCAGTCCGTCAGTGCCGGCACAGAGCAATACGACCGTGCGCGCATCGCGGCCAAGGGCATTCGGCTGGCGAGCGCTCAAGGGGTCAATACCGGTGCGGTAGGGGACCATGCGATCGGATTGATTTTGTCGCTGACGCGGCATTTGCATCTGGCCCGCGATCGGCAGCGTGATCACGCCTGGCGCACCAATATCAGCGATCTTTCCAGGCGGGAGCAGGAACTCAATCAGCAAACGATGGTGCTGGTTGGCCTGGGGCCTATCGGTCAGCGAATTGCTGATTTAGCGAAGGCGTTCGGTATGCGGGTGCTTGGAGTCAATCGAAGCGGAAAATGTTCTCATCCATCGATTGAAGCCGCCGTTAGCATTTCGTGCTTGTTGGAAGTGCTGCCTCATGCGGATTTTCTGGTTCTCGCTTGTCCTTTGACGCCTGAGACTCAAGGTCTGATTGATGACGCGCGGTTGAAGGCGATGAAACCATCTGCAACCCTGATTAATGTTGCGCGTGGCCGCATCGTCGATCAACCGGCCCTCATCGCGGCGCTTCAAAGCGGCACAATAGCGGGAGCGGGGTTGGATTGTTTTCACGACGAACCGCTCCCCGCAATATCTCCCCTGTGGGATATGGCCAATGTCGTCATCACGCCTCACAGCGCTGGTGAGACGCGCAGCTACGAAATACGGGTGATCGATATTCTGCTCGAAAACCTCAAGCGGCTGGCCAGCGGTGAAACAGTTCTTCACAATCAGATTGTTTGAAACCGGTAAGGTAAGGCAATGACGAGCAAAATTGTCGAGGTTAAGACACTTCGCTGCGATGCCGGATGGCGCAACTATCGCTTCGTTAAGATCACCACGGATGACGGAATTGTCGGATGGAGTGAATTCGATGAGGGTTTCGGCTCCCCGGGCGTCAATTCCGTCATAGAACAACTCGGTCAGCGCCTGATCGGACAGGATGTTCGCGAGCACGAACGATTTTATGCCGATGCCTGGTGCGTCACGCGGCCGGCGGCGGGCGGCGTGATCGGCGAGGGAATCGGGGCGATTGAAAACGCGCTGCTCGACGCCAAGGCAAAGACGCTCGGGGTGCCGTGCTACGAACTGCTCGGCGGAAAAATTCGCGATCGCGTTCGTGTCTATTGGTCCCATGCGCCGGGATGGCGTATCAACCATCCGCAGTATTTTCCTCCGGCGATTACCGATCTCGATGGCGTGAGGGCGGTCGGAGCCGAGGTCCGCGCCAAAGGATTCACGGGATGCAAGACCAATATCTTCATCCATGACGACGGTCCGGCGCGGCAATGGCGGGCAGGCTTCGGTGTTCCGTTCTATCCTGAACTCAATGTTGACCGCTCGCTCATTCGAAATATCCGGACGCATCTTGAAGCCTTGCGCGAAGGCGTCGGGCCGGACCTCGATATTCTGATCGATCTCAACTTCAATGCGAAGACCGAAGGTTATCTGCAGATTTTGCGGGCCTTGGAGGATCTCGATCTGTTCTGGGCCGAAATCGATTGTCACAATCCCAAGGCGCTTGGCTATATCCGCCGGCAAAGCCGCATTCCGATCAGTTCATGCGAGACTTTGATCGGGTTGCGTCAGTTCCTGCCGTATTTCGAGGAACAGGCGATGGATGTCGCTATCGTCGACGTGCCGTGGAATGGCGCTTTCCAGTCCATCAAGATCGCGGCACTGGCGGAGGCGCATGAGGTCAACGTCGCCCCGCACAATTTCTACGGTCATCTCTGCACGATGATGAATGCGCATTTCGCGGCGGCGGTGCCCAATCTGCGCATCATGGAGATCGATATAGATCGCTTGTCCTGGGACAAGGACATTTTCAGCCATCAGCCGGAATTCGAAAACGGTCATCTGATTATACCGGACCGTCCCGGCTGGGGCACGGATCCAGTCGAGGAGGCGATATTGGCCCATCCGCCGAAGGTGACGGGAGGACTGCTCGGTTACAAGCGCTCATGAGTGAAAACGCTCGGGGTTGAAAAAATACTATAGGGAGAGGTGAAAATGCTGAAAAGATCGATAGCGACTTCGGTTCTCGCGCTGGCTATTTTTACGAGCGCAGCGAATGCTGCAGATAAATATCCCAGCCGGACTGTTCGGATGGTGGTTCCGTATCCCCCGGCGGGAGTCACTGACGTTGTGGGCCGTATTGTGGCCGATCAACTCAGCAAACGTCTCGGTCAGGCGTTCATTGTCGAAAATCGCCCGGGGGCGGGCGGGTTAACTGGTTCCGACAACGTGGCGAAGTCTGAGCCGGACGGATACTCGATCTTGGTAGGATCGGTCGCCAATACTTCATTGCCTGCGGTTTATACTCATGTGCCTTATGACATTAAGCGAGATCTTGTGCCGCTGTGCCGAGTCATAACGATCCCGAACTTTATGGTGACGGGTCCCGGCTCCGGCTTCAAGTCCGTGCAAGATGTCATTAATGCGGCCAAGGCTAATCCTGGAAAGCTGACTTTCGCGTCTTCAGGTGCTGGTGCCAGCCCACATCTTACCGGCGAGCTGTTTAATCTCATGGCGGGAATCAAGATGGTGCATGTTCCCTACAAGGGAAGCGGGCCAGCGCAAATCGATCTGATCGCCAATCGCGTCGCGGTTATGTTCGATAATGCATCATTGCCAATGATTAAATCCGGACAACTCAAGGGGCTGGCGGTCAGTACGCCAAAGCGTTCGCCTGCGGCTCCAGAGATTCCGACCGTCGCGGAATCCGGCGTGCCCGATTTCTCGGTTACTTCGTGGTATGGGTTCTTCGTACCAACGGGCACACCGCAGCCGATCATCGATCTGCTCAACAAAAATATCGTTGAGATATTCAAGGACGATGAAATCAAGAAAAAGATGTTGGCTCAAGGTGCCGATACTGACGTGATCTGCGGCAAGGATTTTGATGCCCTCGTCGACACTGAGTTGACGAAATGGGCCAAGCTTGCCAACGACATTCATTTCAAGATCAAGAATTAGTCAGTCAAAAGAGGAAGCTGGAAGTTCAATAGCGCTTTTGGCTTCCTCATTTCTCATGGAGTTGCATGAGATTATGAATATCGTTGAGCCCATTTTCGAAAAAGCGGCAACGCAGGCAGGGCTTCCCGCGCTGAGCGATGGAATATTGTCGCTCGATTATGCAGCCTTGGCGCGAGAGATCATCCGGATATCGGATTATCTGAAGTCGTTGGGAATTGGCCCCGGCGATCGTTTAATGATTATCGGAGAAAATAGCGTCGCGCTGGCTGTTTTTATTCTGGCCGGAGTCCATGCGGGTGCTGTCGTCGTTTTGGAGAACGCCCGGCGCGCGCCGCTTGAGATCAAGCAAATATTCTCACATGCGATGCCAAAGCGCGGGATTTTCGTTTTTTCCGGATCTCCGGATGCGGAAAACCATGCAGGCCAGATAGCAACCGAAACGGTTCACGACGGCGTCATCGGTTCGTTCGCTGTGTCGGCCGAGAATCCAAATGGTGTTCTCGATGAGGTGGTTGACCAAAGCGAAGTTGCGATCTTCATCTACACGACAGGAACGACTGGTGCTCCCAAGGGCGTGATGTTGACGCACCAAAATTTGTGTTTCATCGCCGGAATGATGCCGAAGCTGCGGGACATGACGTCGGCGGACCGGATTTATGCCATTCTTCCCATCACCCATGTCATGGGAATCGCCTCCGTTTTGCTTGGCGGCCTTCATGCTGGCGCTCATCTGCATTTGCGTTCGCGGTTTTCAGCGGGACGGTGCCTGTCCGAGATCCAGTCGTTGGGAATTACCGTTCTCCAAGGTGCGACAGCGATGTTCGCAAAGCTTGCCGAACAAGCAGGTGCAAACGCAGGGAGATTAAACACAAAATTGCGATTTATCGGGGTGGGGGGTGCACCGATCGACCCTACCGTCAAGACGAACACGGAGCGTCTGTTCGGGATAGGTTTGCAGAACGGCTATGGGCTGACGGAGGCCGCATCGACGTGCTGGACACGTTTTGGCGAGGAGCATGACGACGACTCCATCGGCCGTCCTCTTCCCGGGGTCGAGCTACGCATGCTCGATCAGGATGGCATCGAGGTACATGACGAGGAAGTCGGCGAGCTTTGGGTACGAGGCCCTCATGTGATGAAGGGCTATTTTCGCAATCTGGAGTTGACCGAGAAAGTCATGACCCCTGATGGCTGGTTCAACACGCAGGACCTGGCCAGGATCGCAGGCGATGGCCGCGTGTTCGTTGTCGGCCGGACGAAGGACGTCATCATTCGTTCGGGCTTCAAGGTCAATCCGCTCGAAGTCGAAACCGTTCTCAATCGTCATCCGGCTATCGCTCACTCCGCCGTTGTCGGCCGTCTAGTGAACGGCAACGAAGAAGTGGTGGCTTTTGTAGAACTAGCGCAATCGATCACGTCGCTTCCAGATGATCTCCATGCATATCTGCGCAAATCCTTGTCGCCGTATAAGCATCCCAACGAAATTCGTGTGCTGGACGCCTTGCCGTTGGCGCCGAACGGAAAGGTTCTCAAGGCTCAATTGCTACAACAGGCTAGAGGAGTATCCCGGTGAGCGACGATCCTGTTCTTTATGAAAGTAGCGAGAATATCTGCACTATCACCCTCAACAGGCCAGCTAGGATGAATGCCATTGATGAGGCGATGGAGAAAGCCTTGGCCGCCGCGTGGCATCGCTTCAACGCAAGCGACGATCGGGTCGCAATTCTCACCGGGGCCGGAGAGAAGGCGTTCTCGGCTGGGAAAGACCTAAGCTATAAAGCCTTTCCGGAATACAGGCGTTTTGTTCCGGGGTTCGACATCGAAGTGAAAAAGCCCATTATCGCGGCGCTCAATGGTTGGTGCATCGGTGGTGCACTGACGCTGGTGCAGATGAGCGATCTATGCGTCGCGTCGAAAAGTACCCGGTTCACATATCCTGAGGCAAAGATTGGCTTTGCAGGCGGAATGATTGCGGGTCTTGCCAGCCGTATTCCTCATAAAGTTGCAATGGAAATCATGCTTCTCGGCGAAGAGTTGTCGGTGGAGCGCGCCTATCAGGTTGGGTTGGTCAACAAGATTGTTGAGGATGAGGAGCTGATGCCGACTGCGCAACGGATGGCGCGGCGCTTGGCGGACAATGCGCCTCTCGTTCTTGAAATGTTGAAGGGACTCGTGCGTCAAACCGTTTCGCCGAGCCCGACCGAACGGATCAGTCAGGCCCTTCATCCCATCGAACGTGTGATGGTGAGCGAAGATTTTCGTGAGGGTATGCAGGCTGCTCGTGAGAAGCGTCAGCCTCGATTTACCGGAAAATAGAAGATCGCCGAAAGCAAAACAGGAAACCCGATCTTGTCAGTATCTCCTTTTCTGAGGCGAGAATATTTAAGCGGCGTGCTGATCATGCTGATCGGCGTTTTCGGAATCTCAGAAGGCTATAAATATAATATGGGCACGCTGGCTCAAATGGGACCGGGATTCTTTCCGGTTCTGATCAGCGGCCTGATGACGTTCGTTGGCGTTCTGATCGTCATCAGTGCTCGTCTCGCGCAAGACGAGGCTGATTTCCATGATTCGGAAGGAAAATCGTCGCAATGGCTTGCGTGGGGATGCATTATTGCCTCGCCCATCATCTTTGTTGTCTTCGGCCGATATGGCGGGTTGTTGCCGGCGACTTTCGGGTCCGTATTCGTTGCATCGCTCGGTGATAAGGACATGACGCTGAAGCAGTCGGTCGGGCTGGCGGGTGTGATTACCGTTATCGGTCTCTCGATCTTTGCGTTCTTCTTGAAAATTCCCTTTCCGGTTATCCGTGGAGTCTGGCAATGATTTCCACAGCGCTCTCGGATCTGGTGTATGGCTTCGGAGTTGCGTTTGAGCCTCAGAACCTGTTTTGGTGTTTCGTCGGGGTGTTCGTCGGCAATCTGATTGGCGTGCTTCCCGGGTTGGGGCCTATCGCCACTATTTCGATTCTGTTGCCGCTGACCTTCACGATGAAGCCTGTTGCGGCAATTTTGATGCTGGCAGGCGTTTATTATGGCGCGCAGTATGGCGGAGCCATCTGCTCGGTCTTGCTGAATTTGCCATGTCATCCGCCGCATGCCGTCACGTGTCTCGATGGCTTTCCGATGACCAAGCAGGGTCGCGGCGGCGTGGCTCTCGGCATCACGGTTATAGGATCATTCATCGGCGCGTCGTTTGGCATCGTTGAAATGATATTTCTTGCCCCGGTTCTTGTGAAAGTGGCCTTGGAATTTGGGCCCGCCGAAATCTGTTCATTGATGCTGCTCGGCTTGCTGGCAGGGTCCACACTCGGTCGTGGATCGCCGCTCAAGGGAGTGGCGATGACCCTTCTTGGCTTGATGCTCGGCATTGTCGGTGCCGATCCGCAAGAAGGAACGATGCGTTTTACGTTCGGATCCCAGCATCTGGCGGATGGCATAGAAATAGCCGCACTCGCACTGGGAATATTCGGCATTGCCGATTTCATGAATAGCGTGAACACCTTTGGCAAGGTTGAACGAAAATACTCGCATGTTCGCTTCCGCGATATGCGGCCCTCGAAACAGGATATGAAAGAAGCGTTTCCTGCGATGATACGTGGCACCTTGGTCGGGAGTCTGTGCGCGCTTATTCCCGGCACGGGGCCGACGATTGCATCGTTCGTTGCTTATGCCACGGAAAAGAAAATATCGAAGAATCCGGAAACATTCGGCACCGGCAATATCAAGGGAGTTGCTGCTCCGGAAACGGCGACGCATTCATCGGTGCAGGGCGATTTCATTCCAACGATGAGCCTTGGTATTCCTGGAGATGCAACCATGGCGCTCATTCTCGGCGCCCTCATTATCCAGGGGATTCAGCCTGGCCCAACATTGATTTCCGAGCACCCCGACATCTTCTGGGGGCTGATTGCCAGCTTTTGGGTGGGAAATATCTTGCTGGTCATCTTGAACGTGCCGCTGATCGGGATCTGGGTGAAACTGCTCATGATTCCATATCGCTACCTTTATCCGAGCGCCATTTTCTTCATTTGCATTGGCGTCTACAGCGTGAACAACGACTTCTTCCAGGTATTCGAAGTCCTGGCGTTCGGAGTGTTCGGTTACATTCTTCTTCGACTGGGATTCCATCCGGCGCCGATTTTGCTGGGGTTTGTGCTGGGGCCGCGTTTTGAAGAGAATTTCCGGCGCGCCATGCTTCTGTCCGGCGGAGATCCCGTCACGTTCGTTGATCGACCGATTAGCGCATTTTTTGTTTTTCTTTGCGCGGTGCTGCTTGTGCTGCAGGTGTTTTTCTTTGTGAGGGGGCGGATGAGTCGTAACCGGGCCGAATTTGATTTTCCGGGCGTTGAGGTTCAGAGATTGATGAATTCTGGTGAGGCGGAATAGCGGTGGGTGTTTCGGAGGTCTGCCATAAGCTTGTCTGGGTGATGAGGGCGCTT
>Ga0153956_1002280_pt1 | contig 14565 bp, 12 predicted proteins | sample TSFL040MetaG_FD_104704 | JGI IMG/M metagenome (GOLD analysis project Ga0153956, IMG submission 104704) | Attine ant fungus gardens microbial communities from Florida, USA - TSFL040 MetaG | ecosystem: Host-associated > Fungi > Mycelium > Unclassified | place: USA: Florida, Wekiwa Springs... | reverse complement strand
TTAAAAACGCGTTTCAATCGCCTTTGCCAAAACCGATCTTGAAACCCTGGAGTAACCGCGTGCGCGAACTATTCAGGTATGCGGCTAAAGAAGCCAATCGTATCGGGATAAAGTTTGTGCTGAGCGTTGGGCTGGCAGGAACGTCAGGGCCCATCGATCCCGAATATGGGCAGCAGGAATTGATATGGTCTGAAAAAGATATTACCGGTGGTCAAACTATCAGCGAGATATTGCCCGATCCCTCCCAAAATGTGCAGGCAACGCATATATCACTTAACGCAGCGTTTGCCGATTATCAAAAGAAACTGAACCGTATGCCGGCAACGGTTAAAAACGAATTTAAGCGGCATGAAATAGCCGTGCTGGCAGTGCCAGATGAACCCGGCGCTAAAGTATCGCAGGTGATCAATATTTCTGATAAGGTAGATACCGATGGTAAATTACAATGGAACGCCCCGGCAGGTAAATGGAAGATCATGCGCTTTGCTTACCGCCCAACGGGTCATCATGATGTTTGGGGATATTTTACCGACGGCATGAGTGCCGAAGCGCTTGACACTACCTGGAATACTACCATAGGCAAAATGCTGAAAGAAATGACCCCTGACGAGCGCAAAGGTTTATATGGGGTTGAGGACGATAGTTGGGAAGGCGGAGAAACAACCTGGACCAAATTATTCGCTCAAAAATTTAAGGAGCAGCATAACTATGACCTGATCTCCTGGTTACCGGCAATAGCAGGCGTGACACTAAATGATACCACCGAAACCGACGGCGTGCGCCGCGATTATTACCGTACGATAGCCGATCTGATAGCCACCAATCATTACGGCCATTTGCGTGAGCTGGCTAACAAAAACGGACTGGTTTGCTATTCGGAAGCTGCCGGGCCAAATACGGCCCAATTGGATAACCTGAAAAACTCGAACGCGGTGGATATGGCAATGGGCGAGTACTGGATACCTTCTGTACACCGTGCTACGCCCGAGCGTAGATTTTTGCTGCGGAATACCGCTACGGCTAATCACGTTTATGGTAAGCGGGTTACGGCTTGCGAAGGCTTTACGTCTGTCGGTCCGTTTTGGGAAGAGAGCTTTTTTGATCTGAAAAACGTGGCCGACCAGGCTTTTTGCGATGGTTTGAATTTGAACGTGTTTCACAATTTCAGCCAGTCGCTGGTTATGGATGCCAAGCCTAACTACGTTTATTTTGCAGGCACGCACTACAGCCGCAATGTTACCTGGTGGGATGAAACGCCAGCCTTTAATACTTATATGGGCCGATGCTCATACCTGTTGCAGCAAGGCCTGTTTGTGGCCGATGCGCTGTATTACACCGGCGACGGCATCGGTCATGGAGAACAAATGAAATCGGCCCCGGCACTGCCGGCTCCGGGTTATGATCATGACAACTGTAACCTGGATGTGTTATTACATCGCGTTAGCCTAAAAAACGGGCGACTGGTTTTACCCGATGGCATGAGCTATAAAATGCTAGTGTTGCCAAATCAACCCCGGATAGCCTATGCGGCACTACAAAAGATAGCCGAACTGGTGAAGGGCGGGGCTGTAGTTGTTGGCCCGCAACCTGAGAGCTTGGCCGGATTGATCTTAAACGCCGGTGAAGAGGCGAAAGCCAAAAAATTGATCGCGGCGCTATGGTCTACCAGGGCAATACGCCATGTTATCAGCTACAAAACTCCCGCCCAGGTTTTAAAAGGCATTAACCTGAAACCCGATTTTGAATATACTGGCCTAAGTGATGCCGGCGAGTTAGACTGGATACACCGCCGCGTTGCCGGAGCGGATATTTACTTTGTCGCCAGCCGCTGGGACCATCCCGAAAAAATTAATGTAACCTTCCGCGTAAGCGGCAAACAACCCGAGCTGTGGGATCCGGTAACCGGCGAAACCAGCCCGGCAAAAGCATTTACGCAAAGCGACGGCCGCACCACGGTGCCGCTGGAGTTTGATCCGCGCGGTTCGGTGTTCGTGGTTTTCAGAAAACCGATAGCTGCATCAGCCCAGGGAACGGCTAAAACCAATTATCCAACCTACATTGCCAAACAAACGATAAAAGGCAGCTGGATTGTAAATTTCGACCCTAAATGGGGAGGTCCGGCAAAATTGACCATCGACTCGCTGAAAGACTGGACCACGTTTGACGATTATAACCTCAAACATTACTCGGGCACAGCTATCTACCATAAAACGTTTACGATAGCCAAGGCCGATCTCCGTAAGCTAATGTTGCTTGACCTTGGTGAGGTACACGAAGAAGCGGTGGTTAAAATAAATGGTATTAACCTGGGTGTGGTGTGGACAAAGCCCGCCCGCATAGATATTAGCAAAGCCATGCACCCTGGCGAGAACGAATTGGAAATAACCGTAGTTAACCTTTGGCCCAACCGCCTCATCGGCGACGAATCTCTGCCGCAGGAAAAGCGATATACGCAAACCAATATCCACAAATTTAGCAAAGACACGCCGCTGCTACCCTCAGGCCTGATAGGACCGGTAAAAGTGGAAGAAGTAAAATAGATCAATAAGCGCATATTATGTTTGTTGATACTATGCTTTGCCTGGGGCATATTACCTGATATGTGTTTATATAACCAACCTTGGCGATAACATAATAGTAAAAAGCAAAGTAAATAAAGGCACAATTAACCATATCATTTAGTCTGGCCAGATTACCGAAAAATTATTAAGCTCAAAATGAGGCAGAAAAATATTATTTCATTTTTTATTTGGCATATTTAAACAAGACATCTATATTTGCAGTCCCAAAACAAAGGGAGCATAGCTCAGCTGGTTCAGAGCATCTGCCTTACAAGCAGAGGGTCACAGGTTCGAATCCTGTTGCTCCCACAGAATAGAAAGCCTTTAGATTAAGTTCTAAGGGCTTTTTTGTTTTAGGTGCTTGTTGGATAGACCTATAATCGAGCCTATATACTGCTGAATGTTCGCACATTGTTCGCACAAAATTCGCGAACAGGTAACCACAACTAAACACTTATGGTTACCTATAAAATCTTGTTAGATACAAGAAGGGCAAAATCAGACGGCACATATCCAATTGTAATCAGGATTGTCTATGATAGAAAGAACACAACATTAAATACTGGCGTATTTGTAACCTCAGATTATTGGATATCTGAGAAAGCATCGGTTAGCTCACAGCATCAAAACGGAGGGCTTCTCAATAAGCGCATTACAGAGGAATACCTCAAGATACAAAAAGCAGTTTTAGAGTTAGAGTCCGAGAACGACTTCTCGTTTGAAAGCCTTAAAGAGCGACTGAATGGACAACAAAGGAAATCAACTGTTGCAAAGTCTGTATCTTTTAAGATGTTTTCAGAGCAGCTAGTAAATGATATGCTCTCCGTAAATGAAACAGGCAACGCGATTGTGTATCGTACAACTATTAATCGATTTCTAGGTTTTGTCAATGATGATAAGCTTAAGTTTAATACAATAGATTACAAGTTACTGGATGGCTTTAGACGGCACTTACTAAAAGACGGGGTTAAGCAGAATACTGTCAGTAACTACTTTAGAACGCTTCGTGCGATCTATAACAAAGCTATAAAAGCTAAAGTTGTAGATAGGTCACGGTATCCATTCCTTGATATTAGTGTCAAAGCAGAACGTACTGCTAAGCGTGCAATATCGGTTGATGACCTTAAGACCATAGCTAATATGAGTCTTAAACCGATGTCTAGAAAGTGGCATGCTCAAAACTATTTCTTCTTAAGCTTTGCTCTCATTGGAGCATCGTTTACCGACTTAGCTTATCTAACTCCTGCAAACATTAGAAAGGGTCGTTTAACTTATAAAAGACGCAAGACAGGCAAAGAATTAAGCATCAAACTACAACCTTACACAGAAGCTATAATAAAGCGATATGCCGAAAGTAGCAGTAAGTATCTGTTACCAATCTTGACTGCTGATGTTGTTGAGGATAGTATGAGAGCTAAAGCACTTATTGCACAGTGGATAAAAACAACTAACAAGTGGCTTAGTCAACTAGTTCAAGATTGCAAACTTGATTGTGAGGTCACTACTTACGTTGCTCGCCATTCCTGGGCGACTACTGCCAAACGGATGGGCTACTCTATAGAAGTTATTGCGGAGGCTATGGGACATGAGCATGGTAATCGAATAACCAATATTTACCTTGACACATTCGACCAAGATGTAATCGATGAAGCCAACAGAAAAGTTATAGATTCCCTCTTATAATATGAGGCGGGATAGCAATGTCCCGCTTTACTTTGTTTCTGTTATAGTAGATTTGTGCCTACCACAATATGAAAACCAAACACTCGAAAGCGGAAAGATACTATAGCCAAGATGAGCTAACGTCAATCAAAGATAATCTTAGCACAGTGCTTGCTAAGTATGACAGAGTGTTGGTTCAAGAGGGCGCGTTACGCAGGTTATCAGATGCCTATAGTGGTATATTTCAGTTACTACTCCAAAATACAATTTCCTTACAGAACGCTTTTTACTATCGAACAATCACTTCTCAAACATACAACCCATATAACTCGCTCGGCCCTCTGTACAACAAACTCAAACGTCATAAATCAGAACCTATTGAAATCAAGTTTAACTTTCCAAACAGTGCTCTAACAATTAAAAACGAAAAGGTTTCTCGCTGGATCATGGAGAAGCTGTTACATGAGATAGATACATGGAATCTACCAAGTGATTTTGGTTTGTTGAGATTCCTGGCCCAGGCTAATGATGATAAGGAGGCTTTAAGGTACTTGAAGAAGAAAGCTGAGGTAAAGCCTCTACCCAGAGGCAGAGCTATCTATTACTTTTGTGAATCTATTATTGCTTACCTTAAGGACAAAATTACCCTAGATCAATCTAACCCTAAACGTCTCACCTACCCTCAATTAAACTTCTGCTATGAACTTATGCTTATCGTAAGGATTGAAACAATTGAGGGTTACGATTTCAAAAAAGACACACCACCCACCTCAAAAATACAGACTCTAGATAGGAGCTTTCAGCAGCACAGAGCTAAGGCACTGAGAGATAGACTGAATACAGCTAAAGATTAATAACATTGGACATTTAGGGGCTGCAGTATTTGGCTCAGATTTGAAGTGAGCACATTGCTCGTAAACTAAAAATCATATGTCTTATTTTAGAAGATCAAAATCAAATCCAAGAGCTGGGCGTATCGCCATAGTGGTTACACCAGCTATGTTCTTTGGAGCAGATGGCTTTGCTCCAGTGTTTCCATCCCGCCAAGCCTTTCTGGACTACGGTAACAGTCTACGTCCATCTGAGGATAGAGACTTAGGAACTTTTTTCAACAACTCAAAGCTGCGGATAAGGTCTGATGGCAACCTAGAGGTTCGTGAAGACCAGGGTGGTAAGCAGTATGTTTATCCGCGATTTGCAAGAGGTAACACAAATCCAGGAACAAAGATCGTACTCGGCGGTGAGCTACTACGATTTCTTACCGACTTCTTTGAAGACAAGTTTGTTATCGGGTTTGATATGTCCGAACTAATTGAAGAAGCAGAAAAGGGAGAGTAACCAGAAGGCCTGGGATTTAACCCGGGCCTTTTCTATTACATCATTCACTACAAGTACATCTTACTACGCATAAAATCATATGAATATAATACCATTACCGAAAGGTTCTTACATTAGTCAAATAGAACCATTCAAGACCGCAGGTTTAAGCACCAATGCGATCTATCACAAAACCGAAGCCGGATGTGGTTTTACGCGCTTTGCTCTAGAATTCTTTGACCATAACTTGATATGCCTAGAACCTAACGTTCCCGTTATCATCGACAAAGTAAAACAGCATAACAAGCGACATCCTGAAACTAAGATACTAGGTGTCTATAAAGGGATTGACATCGACGACATACGAGAATACCTTCTCAGCGATGTTAAATACAAGAAGATTATCACTACTCCCGAAGGCTTTATGTATAAAGTTCTCGAAGCTTTCGATGATAAAGAAGCAATGAGACAACAATACTTTATACTCTATGATGAGTGTGAAAGAATAATTTCTGATGTCAATTACAGAGGTGATATAGCAGCACCGTTAGACGAGTTTTTCTCTTTCAGGAACAAGGCTTTAGTGTCTGCTACGACCTTGCCATTCTCAGATGAAAGGTTTACCGCCTTTACGCGATATACCATTCAGCCACAGTACGATTACCGAAAGAGTATTACACTTATCAATACTAACAATGTTATAGCAGCACTTAAGAAAAAGTTAGACGCTATACAGAGTAATCATGTGTGTGTATTTGTAAACTCCACTAAAGCCATTTCCACAATCACTAATCAGTTTGGTATTGCTGATCAGAGTAGAACGTTCTGCGCACAGGATAGCGTCGTTACGTTGATGTCTAACGGTTACAAACGCGCTACTAGCTACTTTGACATAAACGAAATGGCTACATACAACTTCTTTACTAGTAGGTACTATAGTGCTTTTGATATAGAGTTGAGCTATAAGCCAGATGTTGTAATTGTAAGTGATATCTTCTTTGCAGAACATAGCATAGTTGACCCGAGTACAGAGGTTATACAGATTGCAGGCCGCTTTAGAAATGGTATCAACAGTCTAACACATATTACCAACTTCAACCCCCAGCTTGATGCAAAAACGGAGGAGCAAGCTAAGTATTACCTCAAAGGAAGTTTAGAAACATATGAGAGATTTGTTCATGATTATGATCGAGCCACCAATCCCGGAAGTCGCAACACTTTAAAGAGTGCAATAGAGAAATCCGATGAACATAAATACTATTCGAATGGTAACCTTAACTCTTTCATGGTCGATAACTTTTTACAGCAAGAGAGGGTTAAAGGATATTATCAGCATATCGACAAACTAAAAGAAGCCTACGAAGTTCAGCACAAACATTTCAAAGTAACCTTTGAGGATGACCTTTACTCTGTTACCGATGAGGACTTTTTAACTCTGGATAAAAGGAAAAGTAAAAAAGAGATTAACAAACATGTAGCTGGAATCTTTGACAAGTGGACAGGCGAACCCGGTATGTACGTGTTCCCACCCTTAGAGTTATTCAACAAGCTTATTCATAAGCACAATGATCTCTACAAAGCATTTACACTGATTGGAATCAAAGGTTTAGAAGAATGTAATTATGTTTGGAGTAGGATCAAAAAGAAAATCAAAAAGACCAAAGCATATAACCAATTAGTAGCGTTAGCACCGGATGTTTACTACTACTTTGACTCGGAGGGAACGTATAAGGAATGCTATACGGCGACGTGCTTTGAAATGATCTATAAACAGCACGGTATCAATAAAGCTGCAAAAGCTGCCGACATCAACAGGTACTTTGAGGCTAGGCGTACCACGTTTGATGGTTCTAAAGCCTATGCGCTAGGTGAGCCGAAGTTTGACATACCTGGTAAGCCAGACATACTCGAATAATTACATTTATACAAGACGCACGGTTTTCTGGATTTACGAATCCAAGAATTTGTTGATTTATTGTTTTATACAGGGAGGAGGGTGTAAAATAAACTGTGTCAAAGTGTAATTAATTACCTTTAACATAGTTTAGAATGAGACAAGACGAATCGCTCGAATACGAGCAAATGAAGAAGAAAGCCCTAGAGCAGCTCCGCTCGGGCAAGTCGCTGTATGGAAAAGATGGCGCGTTTGCGCCGATGCTGAAAAGCTTTTTAGATGCGGCGCTGGAAGCGGAATTGGAAAACCATTTAGATGAGGCGGAACGCAGTTCCGGCAACCGGAAGAATGGAAAGAGCAGTAAAGACGTCCGCACATCAGACGGCACGATATCTGTCAATACACCGCGTGACCGCAATTCCAGTTTTGAACCCGAACTGATCCGCAAGCGGGAAACGATCCTTGCAGAGAGCCTCGAATCCAAGATCATTGGTATGTATGGTTTAGGGATGAGTTTGCGAGACATTTCGAAGCATATCAAAGATATGTACGATACAGAGATCAGCCACAGCACCTTATCAGCCATTACAGACAAGATCATACCTGAAGTAAAGGAATGGCAGTCGAGGCCGCTGGACGAGCTTTACACGATCGTATGGCTGGATGCCATGCACTACAAGGTAAAGGAAGACCACCGGATGGTATCGCATGCGGTTTATAATATTCTGGGCATAGACCGCCACGGTCACAAAGAACTGTTAGGAATGTATGTATCTCAAAGCGAAGGCGCCAACTTTTGGCTGTCGGTACTGACCGATCTGCAAAACCGTGGGGTAAAAGATATCCTGATCGCCTGTATTGATAACCTGACCGGGTTTCCACAAGCTATTAATACGGTGTTTCCCCAAACAGAGATACAGACTTGTATCGTCCATCAGATTAGGAACAGCCTGAAGTATGTAGCCTCTAAAGACCAAAAGGTGTTCATGAAAGACCTGAAGCCGGTTTACCAGGCCGAAACGCTGGATCTAGCCGAACTCCGTTTGGATGAACTGGAAGAAAAGTGGGGAAAGAAATACGAGAAAGTATTGGAGTCGTGGCGCAACAACTGGTCAAAGCTGACGACCTATTTCCGTTATGACGCTGCTATTCGCAAGCTCATTTACACCACCAATACGATTGAGGGGTTCCATCGACAGGTCAGAAAAGTAACTAAAACAAAAGGTGGATTTACCTCAGACATGGCTTTGTTGAAACTGATCTATCTGGCTCATAATAACATTAAACAAAAATGGACAATGCCGCTTTCAAACTGGGCTATGACCGCTCAGAAGCTGGCCATTTGGTTTCCCGGAAGAATGATATTAGATTTGATGTAGCGATCAAGCCCGGGCACGTCCCGGCCCATGGGCCGGGACGTGCCCGGGCTTGACACAGTTTATTTTACAGACCCACAGGGAGTGTAAATTCCTGGATTGAGCCACCCGCAAGGTGGCTTTGTCATTACTGGCGATTCATCAGACTTGGCCTCAATCGTCGCTAATCTGATCTCCAAATGGCTGTTGGCGATACTTCTCCCTTTCTTTCCTTGACTCTTTATAGTCAATAACGTAATTGTTAAAATCAGAATCTTCAAAATCGTAAAACATAAAGTTAGCCAACTCTTGAGCCAAGTGGTTAATGCTGTACTCTATTACTACGTCTAACTCCATCTTACCCAATCGAGCCATTGCACTATTAGCTTTAGGTATCGCTTTTTGCTCCATTAAACCAAATCCCCTTAACGAGTCTTTAGTGTTTTGATCGAAATCGTACGGTTGTACGCCACCCCAGTCCCTCTTAAACCAAGAGTAAGTGTAATGTAAGGCTAACAAATCATAGAGCATTGCACGTTCTACTATTCCTGATAGTCTAAGAAAGTATTCTTTGTTTATAACATCCAATATGTACAACTTGAATAAGTTCCCAACAATCTCAGCTTTCTTCGTTTCATCTAGGCGTTCCACTATTAACAAGACCTTTTCTGATACGCTTTCGTGATATTCGTCTTCTGTATTTAACTCACTAGCGAATCTCTCGCGTTCTTGGACAGGTATATCTGCTAATTGATTAAGGAATCGTAAAATCTTCTTTGCTGTATGACGATCTTTTATTGAGCTACCGAGCTTGAACAACCCCACTAAAGTTCCCATGATTGGAACATCTTTTAAAAGCCCATCGCTGATGACAGAATCCAGTCCCAACTCTATATAGTCTTTAACAAGGTCTATAGACTCTGAGGATATGGTTTTATTAAATGACTTCTCTATTTCTTTACTCATGTCTTACAAGTTAAGGAGCATTAATGATTTTAACAAACTGAGTGTGTCTCCCTCTCACCAATATAGTTACCCATATAAATAGAACCCCTCCACCTACAATCTGAAACCCGCTTTTCTATTTCGGGGTCGAGTTGCAGACAATTCGACCTCAATATGCTTTTCTCGCGCTCATAGGTTGGATTTAACCCCCGCTATGTTGCTCTTGAGGGAACAAAGGCTTATAGGAAAGCTGGAGGCACACAATCAACCACTATCAAAAAACCTCGCTCTTAGGAAATCCGACTCGACATCCTAAGTCCTCTAAGACCAATGCCTTTAAAACTTGTCGACTTTTAAAAAGGCAGTTCAAAATGCAGTAGCCAACCGTTTAGACTTACTCCATCACCGTAAACAGCAATCAATCAACCATCCCAACACCTTAAAACTCAAATATGATAAGAACAGATGACGTAAGTAAGCCTTACAAAACGTTCCTGCCGGACAGCGAACGTAAGCAGATGAGTCGCTGGAAAGCCTCGCAGCTAAAGAGTAAATGGGGCGACACAAGGCTTCATAATGAACTAACTGATAGTGCATTCATGCTGCTTGTTAGACGCGTTAAACGGCTTTATTCAGGCTCCAATATTGAAGTCTATGAACGTGATCATCGCCATGATTCTGTACTCAACTCGAGCACGATGCACACTTTCATCACTCCAAACTTATATCTCGAATTGGAGTGTTCACACGTTCATCATCGTTGCCAAGTGCTTTACAGTATTGGCAACTGTCGCTCACCTGAACAGATACACACCTGGCTCAAAGAGTACCCATTCAGTATTGCTAAACAAGAGCAATCGCTAGATGGCGGTATCTCTGCTTACTTCAACAGAGTAAGGTCTTGTCAAGATTCGAAGTACTTCAACACCCTTTAACCAACCCAACATAGTAATCAACGAGGCTCGACTTAATAGGTCGGGCCTTTCTTATTTAACCCTTAATCAATCCAAATATGGAAACTAAAAGTAACACACAAGACCAGAGTATTAAGATTGCTAACGAGGCAGTGAGCAAAGCTTACAAAGCAATCATCAAAGAGGTCAAGAAAACACTGGCTCAATTACCCACCGAAGAACTTCGTACCTACATTGAAAGAGAGGGTACAAGTGAAAGCTCACGTTCGTTCTATTGCCCGATAGTATACATTAGCATGGCTGAATACTTCGGTAAGACGATGATAGCCTTCGCTAAAAACTTCAAAGCTAAACCGCATATCGGTGTCTATATAGATACAGCTATCATTCGGGCTATCTACAAATGCACCAGTGTTGAAGTGACTAAAGTCAACATTGAAGACCGGCTTGAAGAGTACACTTATCAATCCTCAAAGTATGAAGATGCGATGCGTCATTCAACAACATTAGAGAACTATAAGAAAGGTATGGTTGAACCAATTAAGGAGAAGGTGTAACCCTTCTCCTTTTAGCTTAAATGATATGAAACCAACACAGCTAACGGAGGATAAGTCAACTTATAACAAGGCAGTGCTAACTACCTACTTCAAGCTTGTCAAAGCTACTAAAGAGCTACTCTCGCAAATTGAAGAAGAACCATTGAGATACTCACTTATCCGTGAGGACAGGCACCCGACTAAACGGCATATTACCTTACATCAGTTTATCTCTCCACTACTTTACCTCAGACTGGACCTACATGCAACAAATGAGATGTGTATACACTACGGATATGAAACGTTGCCTGTCGTCTCGCCCTACTACAAGTTCACAGCCAGCTTTGTACGCACGCTTTACAAGTTAACAATGGCTGATGGAGTTTCACCGAATATTGAAAAGGCTATCCGTATTGATTGGGTGCTAACTAACATCGGAGATTGTTACGAGCATCTAGAAGAAATGGGCCACAAGCAACATAGGTTTGAGTTGATTAAGTACAAGCCCACGCAGGTTAAAAGAAAGTTAAAGAGAGTAGCATGAGTGTCAATTCAACTATTTAACTTTGGTGGAAACTAACACAAGAAGAATATAGATAGACAGAAGGAATAACAATTAATACTTATTAAGAATAAAGCGTTTGCTTTGTTTGTCCTGTTTCAGAAACCTAGGAAATTTCAAGTACACATGGACAAGCGAGTTTAACGCCCACGCGCAAGCGTAGGGCGAAGACTTGTTTGTTGTGTACGGGTTTCCTAGGGCCTCTGAAGCGCAAACTGAGTTCAGTCCTGCGCTTTCGTGTTTATTAACCCACCGATGGAGGACTGCTCGGTACCTTACCTCGTATTATGTTCAAACATTACGTGCTACTTGCAACCTTAGTCGCTTTAATATCTGCATGTGAAGCCAATAAGTCATCAGAAAGCTACAAGTCCGATATCACAACAGATACTAAACGCGATACCTCAACAAGGGATACTTCTACATCATCAAATCAAGTCAACAATAAAGTTTCTATAGCTGAGCCCTCAGTAGAAAATCCCACTACCACGAAATCGTTATCGTCATTGATCACGGCATCAAATATAACTTTTGACGAAAGCTTCAGACCACAAGCTAAGATATCCCTCACAAACACTACTGGCAAGGACATAAAACAAGTTGTCTTTAGATTCGATTTTGCGCCATACCCAAGTGATGGCAGCAGTACAAACATTGCCATCTATAATGATGGCGCAAGTTTTACTAATCTGTCAGTGAGTTTAAAAGCAGGAGAATCAAAGTCAGGTCAAGTAAATATCCCTGAACCTGGACATAAAGATTTTGAGACACCGAACATATCAGTAGTTAAAATCAGGTACGCTGATGGAAGTGTACAAAGCGAAAACTGACCATTTAAAGAGATATTGACATTACTGGTGCTTCACTTACCTTATAAATCAAACATTTCAAATAACAATTTACAAACTATCTAACAACCAGATCACACACATGAAAAAGATCATCTTCTCTGCTATTTTCTTAGCACAAGTAATCACAGCCTGTACTAAGAAGTCAAACACAGGGCCCGACACTTCTAAGGCAACCCTACTAATAACGAGGATAACCAATAATACAGCCGGGGAAAGTGGCTATAGTCAAGCGTTGGCTGAGTTCGCTTATGATGGTAAACAGCTTACCCAAGCAAAAATATATTCTTATGATGGTACAAAGCTATCCAACACAGAAACTCATACGTTTAACTATAACACACAAGGCCAGTTAACAGGTTCAACAATCACCCATAGCGTACAAAACAGTTATGATTATGTGAGTTCGACAGTAACCTACACAGGTAATAACATTAGCAAGATCACTTTTTATAAAACTGGAAATGTAGTAGGAAGCGATAATACTTTAAGCTACAGTGGAGACAAACTTACACGGTGGTTCAACCCTAACAATGTTGATCTTGCTTACAGCTATGACAATAGTGGTAACAATATTAAGCAGGTTGCTACAGAATATGTAAATGGTAAAGCTGACGGAAGCGTCTATACTGATCAGTACACCACATTTGACAGTAAACGTAATCTTACCGCTGCTTTACCTAATTGGATTTACTTCCGTGTTTGTAATCAGGAAGAGGGTTTAGGTTACATACCTGGCACCAACAATCCACTAACTGGAAGTGAGGATGGAACCAACGTATACTACAGCTATGGTTATAACATTTATAACTATCCAAGTGGAGTGAGCATCGTCTCAGGCGTTAAGACGACCTCATATACCTATGGTTATAAGATAATAGACAACTAATAGAAACCCAACCCTCTTAATACTGGGCTTGTCCAACTGGACAGGCCTTTTTTGTTACCGTGGTAGTGCAAAGTTGTTATATTTAAATATAATCTTGTTTCAAAGACTGGTGCAATATTGTTATATCTACAATATAATGTACGCCATTAAGATTAACAACGCTTTGACAACTCTATGATAAGTGGAAGATTCTTACCTTAGCATCAAACCTTAGTACAATGAAGATACTTAAAATTACTGCGTTCGTCATTATCGGTATAGGTCTGGTGGTTTTCAGTTTCACTGTTGCTACTTACTTTGGTCTAATATCTCAAGCCTACTCGATACAAGCGTCTACGAACAGTGATAAGTTTAGTAGTCTAGGCTCACTCCTTAGTGGCACAGTTGGAACCCTTTGGTCATTGGGTAGTTTACTATTATTCTATGTGGCCTTAACTATGCAACAAGACGATTCTAAAGCTAATAAGAAGGAATTAAAAGAGACGCGTAGGATTTACTTACAACAATCAAGGACACAAGATATACAACGATTCGAGCATACGTTCTTCCAATTGTTGGACAGGCAACAAAGTATTATCGATTCAATGGCTTATTATAATATGCGGGGTAGGTTTTGCTTTCAAGGACTCAATGCTGAGGTAGCGATACCGATTAACTTTATTACAGTTAGTGATAAGATATCAGTTTACGAACAACTCTTTCATGGTAATCAAGACAACTTGAGCAACTACACCCGTCATTTACAACTTATCATGAGATTCATTGACTCGGCTAACTTAGATAATCCGTCCTTATACTTTGATATTCTTAGCGCACAATGGTCGGTTTATGAGCATTGTATTATATTTTACAAGGGTCTTACAACTGATGGAGAGAACTTGAAGAATTATCTTGAACGCTATGCAATGTTAAAAGATTTAAATAGAGGCAACGTTACCACTAGTGGAAACGCTATGTTCAAAGAGTACAAACCTCAAGCATTGGAGAATTCGCTGATATTGACCACCTGATTTCGGCGCAAACTGACCACCGATTCCGCGGTAAATTGACCACCTGATTCCGCGGTAAACTGACCACCCCGA
>Ga0153956_1002279_pt1 | contig 14574 bp, 13 predicted proteins | sample TSFL040MetaG_FD_104704 | JGI IMG/M metagenome (GOLD analysis project Ga0153956, IMG submission 104704) | Attine ant fungus gardens microbial communities from Florida, USA - TSFL040 MetaG | ecosystem: Host-associated > Fungi > Mycelium > Unclassified | place: USA: Florida, Wekiwa Springs... | reverse complement strand
TGCTGTGGCTGCCGCGCTGCTTCCAGCCCTCGGACCCGAGTCGCGCCGTCGGCTCGCCGCCGCCGCGCGCGCAGTGCGGACTGCCCGATTCCGTCGTCTACGCCTGCTTCAACAACAGCTACAAGATCAATCCCGCGGGCTTCGAGCGCATGCTCCGCGTGCTGCGCGCGGTACCGGACTCGGTGTTGTGGCTGCTGTGCGGGCCGGCCGACGCCGACCAGCGCCTGCGCGCGGAAGCCGCGCGGCGCGGCGTCGATCCGGCGCGACTCGTGTTCATGCCCAAGCTCGCGCACCCCGACTACCTCGCGCGCTACCGCCATGCCGACCTGTTCCTCGACACCACTCCCTACAACGCGCACACGACCGCCTCCGACGCGATCTGGGCCGGCTGCCCGGTATTGACGGTGCCGGGCGAAACCTTCGCTTCGCGCGTCGCCGCGAGCCTCAACCATCATCTCGGCCTGCCGCAGTTGAACGCGGCCGACGACGACGCGTTCGTCGGCACCGCCGTGCGCCTCGGCCGCGACGCCGGCGCGCGCGTCGCGCTGCGCGCGGAGCTGGCGGACCGGCGCGAGCGCAGCGGGCTGTTCGACATGCGCGGCTTCGCCGGCGATTTCGCCGGGCTGCTGCAAAGGATCGCATGGCGGCATCGCGCGGGGCTGGCGCCCGGACCGCTCGACTGAACGCGCCTGCGCACCTGCGCGGAACCGTCGCCGGGCTGCCCGATGGCGGCCGCATGCGCCACGCGCTACGCTGGCGCCATGACCGCACAAGCCGACTTCGCCCCGCTCACGCTCTGCGTGCTGACCGTGTCCGACAGCCGCACCCCGGACACCGACACCTCCGGCGACTATCTCGCCCTGTCGATCGGCCAGGCCGGCCACCGCCTGCACGAGAAGCGCATCCTCAAGGACGACCGCTACCGGATCCGCGCGCTGGTCGCGCAATGGATCGCCGACGAGGCGATCCACGGCGTCATCGTCACCGGCGGCACCGGTTTCACCGGGCGCGATTCGACACCCGAGGCGATCGCGCCGCTGCTCGACAAGGAAATGCCGGGCTTCGGCGAGATGTTCCGCATGGTCAGCTTCGACGAGATCGGCACCGCGACGATGCAGTCGCGCGCCTTCGCCGGGCTTTCCAACAACACGTTCGTGTTCTGCCTGCCGGGCTCGACCTCGGCCTGCCGTACCGCCTGGGAAAAGCTGATCCGCGCGCAGCTCGACGCGACGACCCGGCCCTGCAACCTCGCCGGACTGGTACCGCGGTTGAAGGAAATCTGAGCAGGCGCCGCCGTTCCACTTGCCGGGAATCCGCATGAAGCCGATGAAGCGAAAGGAATACGAGCACGCGCTGGACGATCTCGACGAGAAGCTGGTCGAACTGCAGCGCTGGATCATCGCCGCCGGCAAACGCGTCGTCGTGCTGTTCGAGGGCCGCGACGCCGCCGGCAAGGGCGGCGTCATCAAGGCGATCGACGAGCGCCTCAATTCCCGCTACACGCGCATCGTCGCGCTGGCCAAGCCGAGCGAGCGCGAGTCGACGCAGTGGTATTTCCAGCGCTATGTCGAGCACCTGCCGGCGGCCGGCGAACTCGTGCTGTTCGACCGCAGCTGGTACAACCGCGCCGGCGTCGAACGCGTGATGGGATTCTGCAGCGACGCGCAGTACGCGCGCTTCCTCGCCGACTGCCCGGTGTTCGAGAAGATGCTCGTCGACGACGGCATCATCCTGCTCAAGTACTGGCTGGCGGTCGACCAGGAGGAACAGGAACAGCGCTTCGCCGAGCGGGCGACCGACCCGCTCAAACGCTTCAAGATTTCGCCGGTCGACATCAAGGCGCGCGAGCAATATGCCGCGTACGGCGAGGCGCGCGACGCGATGCTGAAGGCGACGCACACGAAGTGGGCGCCGTGGCACGTCGCGAATTTCAACGACCAGAAGCGCGGCCGGCTCGACCTGATTTCACACCTGCTGTCGCGCCTGCCCGAACGCATGGCGCCGGACAAGCCGCTGAAGCTGCCGAAGCTGAAGGGCAAGCCGGGGCGCGAGAAGCTCGCCGACGATACGCTCTGGATTCCGGCGAAGCACTGAGCGAAAGCCTGAAACGCGAAGCACACGGAGGAGGCCGGGGATTTCCGGCTTTTCCTTCGTGTGCTTCGTGTTTCAGGCTTTCGCTTTCGCCTCTCGCACGAGACGCGAAAGCGCGTCAGGGGCGACGCGCGAGTTCCGGGTTTTCCTTGGTGACCGGCATCAGGTCGACCTTGGACACGCCGAGCCAGTACAGGATCGGGTTGGCGAAGAAGATCGACGACAAGGTGCCGATCACGATGCCGACCAGCATCGTCAGGCCGAAGCCGTGCACGGCCGGACCGCCGAAGAAGTACAGCGCGAACATCGCCAGCGCGGTGGTCAGCGAGGTCATGATCGTGCGCGACAGGGTCTGGTTGATCGCCTTGTTGAGGATCGTGTACGAGTCGGCCTTGCGGGTCAGGCGGAACAGCTCGCGCACGCGGTCGAACACGACGACCTTGTCGTTGATCGAGTAGCCGATCACCGCCAGCAGCGCGGCCAGCACGGTCAGGTCGAACTCCATGTGGGTCAGCGCGAAGAAGCCGAGCGTCAGGATCGTGTCGTGGATTTCGCTGGCGATCGCTGCGATCGCGAAGCGCTTCTCGAAGCGGATGCCGATGTAGATCATGATGCCGATCATCACGAACACCGCGGCGACCAAGCCGTCGTTGCGCAGCTCCGCGCCGACCTGCGGGCCGACGAAGTCGTGCCGCTTCATCGTCACGTCCACCCGCTGCGCCTTCAGCGCAGCGACCACGTCGGTCGCGACCTTGTCGGCGTTCTTCTGGTCTTCCTGCGGCTGCAGGCGGATCGACACGTCGCGCGTGCCGCCGAGGCTCTGCACCTGGGCGTTGTGGAATCCGCCGGTTTCGAGCGCAGCGCGCACCTGGTCGATCTCGACCGGCTGCTCGTACTGCGCCTCGACCAGCACGCCGCCGGTGAAGTCCAGCGCGTAGTTGAGGCCGCGCGTGGCGATCAGGCCGATCGAGACCAGCATCAGCACGACCGAGATCGCAATGCTGGCCTTGCGGCCGCCGAGGAAGTCGATGTTGCTGTTCGGATTGAAAAGTTCCATGGTCGTTCCCGTCAGGCCGTCGCGCCGCTCGTGTAACCGCTGCCGATCGACAAGCCCTTGAGCTTCTTGCCGCGTGCGTGCACGAGATTGGTGATCGCATGCGTCACCGTGACCGAGGTGAACATCGAGGTCAGGATGCCGATGAAGAGGGTGACGCCGAAGCCGCGGATCGCGCCCGAACCGAGCGTCATCAGCGCGAGCGCCGCGAGCAGGTGGGTCACGTTCGCATCGAGGATCGTCGCCCACGCCTTGTCGTAACCGGCGCGGATCGAGGCCAGCGGCGTCGAGCCGTTGCGCAGTTCCTCGCGGATACGCTCGCAGATCAGCACGTTCGCGTCGATCGCCATGCCGAGGGTCAGCACGATACCGGCGATGCCGGGCATCGTCAGCGTCACGCCGATCGCGCTCATCACCGCGAGCAGGATCACCAGGTTGAAGAACAGCGCGACGTCGGCGATCAGGCCGAACAGCCAGTAGTAGAACGCCATGAACACGAGCACGGCGGCGAGGCCAAGCAGCACCGCCTTGATGCCCTTCTCGATGTTGTCCTTGCCCATGCTCGGGCCGATCACGCGCTCTTCGACGATGTCGGTCGGCGCCGCCAGCGAGCCGGAACGCAGCAGCAGGGCGAGGTCGGAGGCGACCTTGTTGCTTTCGAGGCCGGTGGTCGAGAACTGGTTCGAGAACACGCCGCGGATGTTGGCGACGCTGATGACTTCCTCGGTGACCTTGGTGCTGCGCACTTCCTTGCCGTCGACGATCTTCACTTCCGGCATGCGCTCGACATAGAGCACGGCCATCGGCTTGCCGACGTTCTGCGAGGTGAAGTCGAGCATCTTGCGGCCGCCGACCGCGTTGAGGCGGACCGACACGGCCGGCGTACCGGTCTGCGGGTCCGGCGAGCTCGACGCGTCGACCATCTCGTCGCCGCTGACGATGATCTTCTTCTTCAGCAGCACCGGTTGCTTCTGGCCGCCCGGACCGAGTTCGCGGCGGTAGTAGAGCTTGTCGTCCGGTGGCACCTGGCCGTTCTTCTCGACCTCGAACGCGTTGGCCGATTCGTCGACCGCGTGGTATTCGAGCGTGGCCTGCGCGCCGAGGATCTTCTTCGCCTCGGCCGTGTCCTGCACGCCCGGCAACTCTACCGCGATGCGCGTCTCGCCCTGTTGCTGGATCAGCGGTTCGGCCACGCCGAGCGCGTTGATGCGGTTGCTCAGGGTGGCGACGTTCTGTCGGATCGTGTTCTGCGCGATCTCGCGGATCTTCTCCGGCTTGACGCCGGCATTCAGCGTGAACGACTCGCCGACCTGCGCGCCGTTGGCGACCGTCACGTCCGGCACCTTGGACTGGATCGTGGCGAGCGCGGCGTCGCGGTCCTCGGCGGTGCGCAACTGCACGACGATGCCTTGCGGGCCGCGTCCGACCGACTGGTAGCGCACGTTCTTGTCGCGCAGGGCCGCGCGGATGTCGTCGGCATAGCGCTGCAACTGCTTCTCGACCACCTCCTTGTCGTCCACTTCCATCAGGAAGTGCACGCCACCCTGCAGGTCGAGGCCCTTGGGCATTTCGCGCGCGCCGATCGCGCGCATCCAGGCCGGCACGGTCGAAGCGAGGTTCAAGGCGACCGTGTACTGGTCGCCCAGCGTGGCCTTCAGGCTTTCCTGCGCCTTGGCCTGGCCGCTGGAATCGCCGATCGGCAAGCGCACCAGCAAGTGGCCGTTGTCCAGATCGATGCTCTGGAAGCCGACCTTGTCCTTCTCCAGCGCACCCTGGACCTGCTCCTTCAGGGCCTGGTCGACGGTCGCGCCGCGATTGGCGGTGATCTGCACGGCCGGCTGCTGCACGAACAGGTTCGGCACGCCGTAGAGCACGCCGAGCACCAGCACCAGCACGACAATCGCATATTTCCAGCGGGGAAAATCGTTCATCTTGGAATCCGATGAGGCGCCGCGGAACCCCTCAGGTCCGCGGCGCGGGAGACGCGGGAGGCAATCAGGAGGCTTTCAGCGTGCCCTTCGGCAACACCGCGGAAATCGCCTGCTTCTGCAGCTTCACGGTGACGTTCGGCGCGACCTCGAGCGTGACGAACTGCTCGGCGATCTCGTCGATGCGGCCGAGCAGGCCGCCGTTGGTCAACACCTCGTCGCCCTTGGCGAGCGCGGCGACCATGTTGCGCTGTTCCTTCGCGCGCTTCATCTGCGGGCGGATCAGCATGAAGTAGAAGATGCCGAACAGGATCACCAGCGGCAGGAACGACATCAGCGGATTCGGCGCTGCAGCCGGCCCGGCCGCCTGCGCATAAGCATTGGAAATGAAGAAATCCATGGGAACTCCGGCGGAATCACGGGCGGGAGCGCGACATGGCTCCCGTCAAAAAGGCCGCGGATTATGCCATGCCGCGGGCACAGGCGCACCGCCGGAGGAGAAGCCGGGAGCCGAGCACCGAAATGCGGGCGCGGCGTCGCGGTCCCGCGCTTTCCGGCCTTCAGTCTTCGGCCTCCGGGCCTCGCAACGCGCGGAACTCCGCGACGAAGGCGTCCAGCGTACCTCCCGCGATCGCCGCGCGCAGTCCCGCCATCAGCTCCTGGTAGTAGTGCAGGTTGTGGATCGTCGCCAGTTGCGGCCCGAGCATCTCGCCGCAGCGGTCGAGGTGGCGCAGGTAGGCGCGGCTGAAACCGGAGCGGCAGGTGTAGCAGGCGCAGGCTTCGTCGAGCGGGCGCGTGTCGCGCTCGTATTTCGCGTTGCGGATGCGCAGCACGCCGTGGCGCGTGAACAGGTGCGCGTTGCGCGCGTTGCGCGTCGGCATCACGCAATCGAACATGTCGACGCCGCGGCGCACCGCCTCGACGATGTCCTCGGGCCGGCCGACGCCCATCAGGTAGCGCGGCTTGTCCCGAGGCAGCAACGGCTCCACGCCTTCCAGCGTCGCGTTGCGCTCGGCTTCCGGCTCGCCGACCGCAAGACCGCCGATCGCATAGCCGTCGAAGCCGATCTCCTTCAGCGCTTCGGCCGAGCGTCGACGCAAGGCCGGATGAACGCCGCCCTGCACGATGCCGAACAGCGCGTTCGGATTCGAAAGATCGTCGAACGCCCGCCGCGAGCGCCCGGCCCAGCGCAAGGACAGTTCCATCGACTCGCGCGCGACCTTCTCGGTGGCCGGATACGGCGTGCACTCGTCGAAGATCATGACGATGTCGGAGTCGAGCGTGCGCTGGATCCGCATCGACACTTCCGGCGACAGGAACACTTTCGAGCCGTCGACCGGCGAGGCGAACGTCACGCCTTCCTCGGTGATCTTGCGCTTGTGCGCGAGCGAGAACACCTGGAAACCGCCGGAATCGGTCAGGATCGGCTTGTCCCAGCCGATGAAGCGGTGCAGCCCGCCGAACTCGCCGATCACGTCGAGGCCCGGCCGCAGGAACAGGTGGAACGTGTTGCCGAGGATGATCTCGGCGCCGATGTCGCGCAGGTTCTGCGGCGTCATCGCCTTGACCGAGCCATAGGTGCCGACCGGCATGAACGCCGGCGTCTCGATCGTGCCGCGGGGAAAGGTCAGGCGGCCGCGGCGCGCGGCGCCGTCGGTGGCGAGAAGATCGAACTGCATTGAAGGCTGCGCAAGACGGAAACGGTCGAGTCTACTACCTCGCGCGGCACCCGGCCGTGGTCACCGCGCCGCGGGCGGCCAGATCAGCATCGCGTCGCCGTAAGAGAAGAAGCGGTAGCGCTGCTCGACCGCATGGCGGTACGCAGCGAGCACGAACTCGCGCCCGGCGAACGCCGACACCAGCATCAGCAAGGTCGATTCGGGCAGGTGGAAGTTCGTCACCAGCGCGTCGACGCTGGTGATCCGATAGCCGGGGAAGATGAAGATCTGCGTCTCGCCGGCGAACGGCACGACTTCGCCGTCGCGCAGACTCGATTCCAGCGCGCGCACGACCGTGGTACCGACCGCGACGACGCGGCCGCCGCGCTCGCGCGCGCGGCGCATCTTCTCGACCAGCTCGGCGCCGACGTTGAGCCATTCGCGATGCATCGTGTGGTCTTCGAGCTGTTCCGCGCGCATCGGCTGGAACGTGCCGGCGCCGACGTGCAAGGTCACATAGCCGAAGTCGATGCCGCGCTCGCGCAGGACGTCGAGCAGGGCGTCATCGAAGTGCAGGCCGGCGGTCGGCGCGGCGACCGCGCCGGTCTCGCGCGCGAACACCGTCTGGTAGCGCTCGGCGTCGGCGCCATCCGCATCGCGCTCGATATAGGGCGGCAACGGCATGCGGCCGAGGCGCAGCAGCAGCTTTTCCAGCGGCTCGTCGCCCTCGAAACGCAGCAGGAAGAATTCGCCGTCGCGGCCGAGCACGGTGACGGCGCTGCCGTCGGCCAGCACGATGCGGCCGCCGGCCTTCGGTTTCTTGCTGACGCCGAGTTGCGCGCGCGCCTCGTGCACGCCGGTCACGCGCTCGATCAGGATCTCGACCGCGCCACCGCTCTCCTTGTGCCCGAACAACCGAGCCGGCAGCACGCGCGTGTCGTTGAACACGAGCAGGTCGCCGGCACGCAGGAAGTCCGGCAATTCCGCAAACCGCCGGTCGTCGAGGCGCCGGGCAGCGGCGTCGACGAGCAGCAGGCGGCTCGCGGAACGCTCCGGCAACGGAGCTTGCGCGATCAGCTCGGGCGGCAGGTCGAAATGGAAATCGGATTTTTTCAAGGTCGGCGCTTCGCGAAAACCGCTTATTGTAGGTAGGAGCGCGCCGTGTGCGCGACCGAAAAGCGATCGCGCTCAAGGCGAGTTCCTACAGCCAACCCTTCTGCCGCGCCAACCGGTACGCCTCGATGCGGTTGCCGACGCCGAGCTTGCCGATCGCCTCGGACAGGTAGTTGCGCACGGTGCCCTGCGAAAGATTCAGGCGCTCGGCGATGTCGCCGGCGGAAAGGCCCTCGCCGGCGAAGCGCAGCACCTGGCGCTCGCGGTCGTTGAGCGGGTCTGCGTCGGACCAGGCCTCGACCGCGAGCTGCGGATCGATCGCGCGACCGCCGCGATGCACCGTGCGCAGCGCGTCGGCGAGCTGTTCGGCCGGAGCATCCTTGAGCAGGTAGCCGCCGACGCCGGCTTCGAGCGCACGACGCAGGAAACCCGGCCGCGCGAACGTGGTCACGATCACGACCTTGCACGGCAACTCGTGCCGCTGCACGCGCTGCGCGAGTTCGAGGCCGGTCAGGCCGGGCATCTCGATATCGGTGACGAGCAGGTCGGGCTTGAGCGATTGCAGCAGGCGCCACGCTTCCTCGCCATCGGCAGCGCTGCCGACGACCTCGATGTCGGATTCCAGGCCGAGCAGCGCGGACAGCGCGCCACGCACCATCGCCTGGTCTTCGGCCAGCAGGACACGCATCTGCGTCGTACTCCGATGAAGTGGAAAGCGGGAAGATTGAAACACGAAGCCCGCGAAGGAAAGAATCGGGAATCCTCCCGCGTTCCCCGCGCGTTCCCTGCTTCAGGCTCTTGCTTTGGCCAGATCCCCCGCGGTTGCCGCCTGGACCGACAACGGCAGCGCGGCGACGAGGATCGTGCCGCGCCCGCGCGCGGAGCGGATTTCCAGGCGGCCGCCGAGCGCACGCAGGCGTTCGCGCATGCCGCTCAGGCCATTGCCGGGCTCGATCAGGCCGCCGCGGCCGTTGTCCTCGATGCGCAGGAGGGCCTCGCCCTGCGACACCGCCAGCTCGACGTGCGCCTGCACGGCGTTGGCGTGGCGCTGGATGTTCGTCACGGCCTCGCGCACGACCAGCGCTAAAACGGTTTCCAGTTCCGCCGGCAATGCGTCGGCGGCAAGGCGATAGTCGAGCCGCACGCCGCCCGATTCGAGCAGCAGGCGCGCCGATGCGAGTTCGGCGGCAAGGCCGGCCGTGCGGATGCCGCTGACGGCGCGGCGGACCTGGCCGAGCGCATCGCGCGCGACGCGCTCGACGTCGGCGATCTCGCGCCGCGCGGCGAGCGGATCGCGATCGAACAGCCTGGCCGCGAGCTCGGACTTCAACGTGATCAGCGACAAGGTGTGCCCGAGCAGGTCATGCAGGTCGCGGCCGATGCGCTCGCGCTCGGCCAGCGCGGCGAGCCGGCGCACTTCGTCGTGGCTGAGCTTGAGTTCGGCCTGGCGCAGGCGCTTCTCGCGCTGGAAATGGTTGGCGGCGCAGATCGAGGTCACGATCAGCGTGGTCAGCGCGCTGGCCATCAGCACGTACTGCGGCGGCCACCGCAGCACCAGCGCGAGCTCGGCGCAATACAACGCCATCCCGGCGGCGACCACGCCGGCCATGCGGCGCGGCGCGAGGCCGCTGAACGGCAGGATCGCACCGGCGTAGATCAGGTAGGTGTTCGCGCTGGAGTTGAGCGGCAGCAGCGCGAACCCGAGCGCCGCGATCACCGCGACGTGCAGCAGCATGCGCCTTCCCGGCTGGCCGTAGGCGCGAAAATAGACCGGCAGGAAGATCGCCATGCTGAAGAGCGTGGGCGGCAACCAGTTCGACAGGCTGGAGGCGTTCCAGTTGAAGAAGAGGAAACCGAGATAGAGCAGGTTCCAGAACGGCGTCCAGCCGAAATCCTCCGCCGAGGGCGGCAACGCGCGCGCGCGCAGGCGTTCGAGTCGTGTCGCAACGGTCATCCGCGTTCCTCCGACGGCGAGCCGCGCGTGCAAGCCGGTCGCCGCATCGCCAGTATCAGGCCGTCGCGAGCCTGATCGCCAGCACCAGCGCGAACAGCAGCGCGCTGATCCAGAGCCGGGATCGCAGCGTGCGCATCAGCGGTCCTCAACCGCGCGCCAGGCGACGGTGCGCGAGCGCGAGGAACACCAGCGTGAAACCCGCAAGCACCGCAGCATGCAGCAGCGGCGTTCCCGAATTCGGCTGCCCAACCGCGGCGAATCCGAGCTGGCCCAGATGATACGCCGGCCAAGCCTGGGCCCCGCTGCGCAAGACCGGCGGCAGCATCGCCAGCGGCAACCACAAGCCGGACAGGAACGACATCGGCAAGTAGATGAGGTTGACGATTGCCGGCGCGGCCGGCGCGTTGACCGCGCTGCCGATGAACAAGCCGATCGCACAGAACGGCAACACGCCCAGTACCTCGACGCAGAACAGCAGCGCCCACGACGACGCCGGCAGGCGCACGTCGCCGATCGCGACCGCGATCGTGCCGAGGATCGCGAACACGAGCATCGCGAACAGCATCGCCATCGCCAGCTTGCCGACGAGATAGGCCCCGGGTGGAATCGGCATCGCGCGCCGCCACGTCAGCCAGCCGCGATCGCGATCGGTCGCCACCGACACGCCGAAGCCGAAAAGCCCCGGCGCCATCACGCCGAACACGCCGTAGCCCGCGAGCATGTAGACCATCGCCTGCGACGCCCCGCTGGCGCTGCCGTGGTCGAGCATCACGCCGAACAACAAGTAGAACATCGCCGGGAACAACAGGGTCGGAATGCAGAATATCGGGGTACGCAGCAGGCGCAGGAACTCGTGCCTGGCTTCGAGCGCATGGCAGCGCAGGAGGCTTGGTGCGGTCGCCTCGCGCGAGACGGAAACGGCGGCGGCAATGCTGGACATGGTTTTTCCTCCGAAACGACGCGCTCAGGCCGCGGCGCGGGTGATTTCGACGAAGGCCTCGGCGAGGCCGGCGCGCTGCACTTCCAGTTCGGCGAGCGCCGCGTCCTCGAACAACAGTTGCCGCACGACCGTTTCCGCCGCGTCGGTGACGATCTCGATGCGCTCGCCGTCGCGGCAGACGCTGCGCACCTCCGGCCACGCGCCGACGACATTCGCGTCGAGCGCGCTGATGCAGCGGATGCGCCGCTGCGCGACGCGCGCGCGCACCTGCGGCACGCTGCCGGAAGCGACGACACGGCCTTGCGCGAGCACGACCACGCGATCGGCCAGCGATTCGGCTTCTTCGAGGTAATGTGTGGTCAGCACGACCGCGCAACCGTCGGCGACCAGCGCACGAATGGTTTCCCACAACATGCCGCGCGCCTCCACGTCGAGGCCGACGGTCGGTTCGTCGAGGAACAGCAGTTGCGGGCGGCCGCAGATCGCCAGCGCGAACTGCACGCGCCGCTGCTGGCCACCGGAGAGCTTGCCGTAGCGGCGGTCCATCAGCCCGTCGAGTCCGGCCAGCCGCACGCAGTCCCCGGTCGCGTGCGGCGCCGGATAACAGCTGCGCGTCTGCGCCAGCAGTTCGCGCACCTTCAGCGTGTCCGGCAGGCCGGCGCTCTGCAGCATCACGCCGATGCGTCGGCGCACCGGCAGCGCATGCGGCGATTCGCCGAACAATCGTGCACTGCCCCGGTCCGGCACGACGAGGCCGAGGCAGGCCGCGATCGCGCTGCTCTTGCCGGCGCCGTTCGGCCCGAGCAGGGCGAGCAGCTCGCCCGCATGCACGTCGAGGTCGATGCCGTCGAGCGCGACGACGTCGCCGTGGCGCTTGTGCACACCGTTCAATTCGACTGCCGGAACCGTCGTCGATTGCATGGAACCACTCCCGCCGCCTTTGTCGGGGCCACTTTAGGACGCCGCCCCGCCAGCTCCCCAGAAACGGGCGTCAGGCATCGCGCGTGACGCCTGTCATGCCGCGCGCCGGCGCGCGCGGGGTACCGTCACCGGGAACGCTGTGGTAAATTGCCTGCTTGGCGTTTTTTTCCATTCCAATCAAAGATTAAAGCACGCGTGCCCGCACCCTTCCCGGGGCGGGCACGTGTCGTTTTCCGGGAGAGTCCGATGCATCCGATGTTGACCAAGCTCAAGGAAATGCGCGAGTTCGACGGCGCCGTGCGCAGCAGCGGCCTGCCGGACGCGGTCGTCGAGCAGTTCGCGGATCGCGATCCGGCGCTGGTCGAGGCGATCGACGAAGCGTATGCCGCGCATCTCGCGCTGCGTTCGTGCATGTCCGATTTCCTGCATCTGGACGAGGCCGAGCAGATCCGCCAGTCGCAGGCCGACTTCGTCAACTTCTACCCGGACGACGGCGTCAATCCGTATGTCGCGCTGGCCGCGCACGGCCCCTGGCTGGTCACGCTGAAGGGCGCCGTGGTGTACGACGCCGGCGGCTACGGCATGCTCGGTTTCGGCCATGCGCCGAAGGACATCCTCGCCGTGATGGCGCGTCCGCAGGTGATGGCGAACGTGATGACGCCGAACCTGTCGCAGCTGAAGTTCGGCAAGGCGCTGAAGAAGGAAATCGGCGGCACGCGCGGCGGCTGCCCGTACGCGAAGTTCATGTGCCTCAATTCGGGCTCCGAATCGGTTTCGCTGGCGGCGCGCATCGTCGACGTCAACGCCAAGCTGATGACCGATCCGGGCGCGCGTTACGCCGGGCGCGCGATCAAGCGCGTCGCGGTGAAAGGGGCGTTCCACGGTCGCACCGAGGCGCCGGCGCTGTATTCGGATTCCTCGCGCAAGGCCTACCAGCAGAACCTCGCCAGCTTCCGCAACGAAAGCACCCTGCTGACGGTCGAACCGTACAGCGTCGAACAGCTCAAGCAGGTATTCGCGGACGCGGAAAAGAACGGCTGGTTCATCGAGGCGGTGTTCATCGAGCCGGTGATGGGCGAAGGCGACCCGGGCCGCGGCGTCACGCCGGAGTTCTACGCGGCCGCGCGCGAGCTGACCAAGGCGCACGGCAGCCTGATGCTGATCGACTCGATCCAGGCCGGCCTGCGTGCGCACGGCGTGTTGTCGATCGTCGACTACCCGGGCTTCGAGAACCTCGAAGCGCCGGACATGGAAACCTATTCGAAGGCGCTCAATGCCGGCCAATACCCGATGTCGGTACTGGCGGTGACCGAACGAGCCGCGGCGTTGTACCGCAAGGGCACCTACGGCAACACGATGACCGCGAATCCGCGTGCGCTGGACGTCGCCTGCACCGTGCTGCGCGCGCTGACGCCCGAGTTGCGCCAGAACATCCGCGACCGCGGTCGCGAATTCGTCGAGAAGCTCGGCAAGCTGAAGGACGAACTGCCCGGCTACATCACCAAGGTGCAAGGCACCGGCCTGCTGTTCTCGTGCGAACTGTCGCCGGACTTCCTGTGCTACGGCGCCGGCAGCACCGAGGAATGGCTGCGCGAGCACGGCTTCGGCGTGATCCACGGCGGCGTCAACTCGCTGCGTTTCACTCCGCGTTTCGACATCGGTGCCGACGAGGTCGACCTGTTGGTCGAGGGCGTGCGCCGCGCGCTGCTCGAAGGTCCGCGCAAGGCCGAAGCGGTGCGCGCCGCGGCCGCCTGATCCACTCGGCGCGCGGCGGCTTCGACGTCGCGCGCCGTGCCGCCGCGATCGGCGATTTCCTACGCCGAAGGCACCGATTTCTTCCGCTGAATCGGTGCCAACCCGTTCGTCAACAATCCACGATCTCCCCTCGCGTTTTGCAGGCGCCGGCGTAGACTGCGCCGCACCGATGCCAGTCGGCAGCGGACATTCCCATTCGGAGAGGAGTTTCATCATGCAGCTGAAGACGACGTTCTCGTTGGCTCTGGCTTGTGCGCTGGCATTCGGCTCGTGCGCGGCATTCGCACAGGACATGAGCAAGTCCGGCAAGGCGCTGACGCCGCAGCAGGAAAAGATGAAGAGCTGCAACGCAGAAGCGAAGACCAAGGCTCTCGCCGGCGCCGATCGCAAGGCCTTCATGAAGACGTGCCTGAGCGGATCGTCCGCCACCGCCGCTGCAGCGCCGGCCGCGGCTCCTGCCGCCGAGCCGACCGCGAAGCAGACGCAGCAGGAAAAAATGAAGACCTGCAGCACCGACGCCAAGGAAAAGAAGCTCAAGGGCGCCGATCGCAAGGCCTACATGAGCACCTGCCTGAAGGGTGAAGGCGCCGCGGCGCACTGACCGCACGCGACATCGCCATGAATGCATGGGCCCGCCTTGGCGGGCCCATTTCGTTTAGACGGTTCATTCGCCCGCCTTGGCGGGACCATTTTATCTGGACGATTCATCCGCCCGCCTTGGCGGGCGCGTTTCGTTTCACGCCTCCGACTTGCCGGAAGGCATCAGCGGAACCGGTCGGTCGCCTCGATCAACTCGTGCGTGATGCCCGGCTCGAGCGCCGAGTGGCCGGCGTCGGCGACGATGCGCAGGTCGGCCTGCGGCCACGCACGATGCAGGTCCCACGCGCTGCGCGCGGGACAGACGACGTCATAGCGCCCTTGCACGATCACCGCCGGGATGTCCTTCAGCCGGTGCGCGTCGCGCAACAGCTGGTCGTCGCATTCGAAGAAACCGCCGTTGACGAAGTAATGGTTCTCGATGCGCGCGAACGCCAGCGCGAACTCGTCCTCCCCGCTGGACGTGATATGCGCCGGATCCTGCAGCAGGAAACTCGTCGCACCCTCCCAGACCGACCACGCCCGCGCGGCGGCAAGCCGGGTCGCCGCATCGCTACTGGTCA
>Ga0153956_1002278_pt1 | contig 14586 bp, 12 predicted proteins | sample TSFL040MetaG_FD_104704 | JGI IMG/M metagenome (GOLD analysis project Ga0153956, IMG submission 104704) | Attine ant fungus gardens microbial communities from Florida, USA - TSFL040 MetaG | ecosystem: Host-associated > Fungi > Mycelium > Unclassified | place: USA: Florida, Wekiwa Springs... | reverse complement strand
GTCGGCGTCGGCGTCGGCGGCACCTCCGATGTCTGCATGCATCTTGCCAAGGTCGCCGCGACCCGCCCGCTCGGCTCGAAATGCGCCGACGAGGAAGGCGCGAAAATGGAAGCGCAGCTCTCCGAGGCCGTGAACGAACTCGGCATCGGGCCGCAGGGACTGGGCGGACGCTCGACTTCATTCCGGGTGCACGTCGAAGTGGCCGCCACCCACATCACGATGAACCCGGTCGCCGTGAACATCCAATGCCATTCGGCACGGCGCGCGAGCGCTTTGATCACGCCGGGCGGCATCGCGTTCGAGTGAGGCAACAATGGCACACCATGTTCTCGACATGCCGATCGACGAAGCGCAGGTCCGCGCGCTCAGGATCGGTGACACCGTCACGCTGGAAAAAACATTGTTCGGCATTCGCGACGCGACATTGATCGCGATGTTCGACAAGGGCCGCACGACCCGGCTCAACCTCAAAGGACACGCGGTCATCCATACCGCGCCGAACGTCAGGAAGGTCGACCCGCGTCCGGAGAATTCCTCGGGCTACGAACCGCTCTGCATCGGAACGACCACCTCGATGCGCATGGAACGCTTCACGCGGCCCCTGATGGAGCGCGAAGGCGTCAGGATCGTCATCGGCAAGGGCGGCATGGGAAAAGGAACGCTGGACGCGTTCCGCGACCTTGGGGGCGCTTATCTCGCCATCGTCGGCGGCGCGGCGGCGCTCGAAACCACATGGATCGAAGCCATCGAGGAAGTCGACATGGACGACCTCCACCCCGAAAGCCTGTGGAAGTTCCGCATCAAGGGATTCGGCCCCCTCCTCGTGACCATGGATTCCCACGGCGGCTCGCTGCATGCCGAAGTCAATGCGGGCGCCGCTTCGAGACGCGAGGATATTCTCGCGAAGATCGGCGCCGCATAAATGGAAACCATCGAAACCGACATTCTCATCCTCGGCGCGGGCGGCGCCGGCTTGTTCGCGGCGCTGCATGCGAAAAAGGCCAATCCCGACCTTGACGTGACGATCGCCGTGAAGGGCCTGCTCGGCAAATGCGGCTGCACCCGCATGGTACAGGGGGGCTACAACGTCGCGCTTTCGGCCGGCGATTCCGTCGAGCGGCACTTCATGGATACGGTCGAAGGCGGAAAGTGGCTGAACAACCAGGATCTCGCCTGGAAACTCGTCACCGAAGCGCAGGTGCGGATCCGCGAGCTCGAGAACGAGCTCGGCTGCTTCTTCGACCGCAACCCCGACGGCACCGTCCACCAGAAGGCCTTCGCGGGACAAACCTTCGATCGCACCGTGCATAAAGGCGATCTTACGGGCATCGAGATCATCAATCGCCTGTCGGAACAAGTGTGGCGTCGCGACGTGCGCCGGATCGAGGATCATCGCGCGCTCGATCTCATCCCGAGCGCGGACGGCTCGGAACTCGCGGGCGTCCTGATGCTCGATATGCGCTCAGGCGAGCCGGTTTTCGTGCGCGCGCGCGCGACACTGCTCGCCACCGGCGGCGGCCCGACGATGTACAAGTACCACACGCCTTCCGGCGACAAGTCCTGCGACGGGCTCGCGATGGCCTTGCGCGCGGGCCTCATCCTTCGCGACCTCGAAATGGTGCAGTTCCATCCGACGGGCCTGCTGGCCGGCGAAGGAACGCGCATGACCGGCACGGTGCTGGAGGAAGGCCTGCGCGGCGTCGGCGGCTACCTCACCGATTCCAAAGGCAAGCGCTTCATGTTCGATTACGACGAGCGCGGCGAGCGGGCGACGCGCGACATCGTCAGCCGCTCGATCCAGGACCGCATCCGCAAGGGCTTCGCGAGCCCGCATGGCGGCGTCTATATCGAGATGGGCCATCTCGGGCCGGAAAAAGTGCGCAAGAGCTTCAAGGGCATGGTCGAGCGTTGCGCCGACTGTGGCTTCGATCTCGCGGCGGGACGTGTCGAGGTCATTCCGACCGCGCATTACATGATGGGCGGCGTCGAGTTTTCGATCGACTGCACCACCGCAATGCCGCGACTTTTTGCCGCCGGTGAAGATACCGGCGGCGTGCATGGGGCGAACCGGCTGGGCGGGAACGGAGTCGCGAACTCCACGGTGTTCGGCGGCATCGCGGGAGACGTGATGGGTAAACGGATAACGCTGCGAAGCGCCCTGCCCGAATCCAACCGGGCCGCCATCGAAGCCGCGCTCGACCGGGCATTCTCGCCGCTCGGCAAAAAATCTGGCGATCTCAGCGCGATCCGCGAGCGTCTCTACGACATCATGTGGAACGACGTCGGCATCCTTCGATCCGGCGAAACGCTTGCGCGCGGCAAGAAGGCGCTGGAATCGCTCGCGGCGGAGATTTCCGAATGTGGCGTGGCGGATTCGAACCGCCGCTACAATCTCACCTGGATGGATCGGCTCAACCTGGAAAATCTCACGCTCGTAAGCCGCGGCATATGTGCCGCCGCCGAGCACCGCAAGGATAGCCGCGGCGCGCACTTCCGGGAGGATTTTCCGACCGCTTCGGATCTCGACACATCGCGCTATACGCAGGTCCGCCTCGACGGCGAATCCATAAACGTAGATGACGAAACTGTGTCGTTCACGCGCGTGCGGCCAGGCGAAACACTGCTGGATAAAGTCGCCTGATCGCCGTCCTGTTTTTTTCGCAGATACGATCAGGTTCCGGCCCGAATATATTTTTTGCAGTTGCCTGTACCCTTGAGGCAGTTTCGCTCTGCGATGGAACAAATCTGATTTTCAAAGTTCCATTTTCGAATCGTTCTCCCAAAACGTTTCAATGAGACGCTTCGAAAATATTTTCGATTTTTTTTCGCGCGCGCCAAATCATCGCCCGATTCAATCGTAGTATTTCACCGCCAGCGTTCATCGCTTCAACCGTCTCACAGACACCGCTTGTGTGAAAGCGTTTGAAGCAAAGCATCGATCACGGAGATCCTTTATGGAAACGAGCTCACAGGATCGATGCGGCGGAAAATGAACCGAGGCCTAACTGTGTCAGCGATCGTCCTGCTTGGATCTTTTGCCGCCGGCTGCGATGGCGCGCGCGGCGTCATTGCCGATGCACAACAAGCTTCGCTTGCCTCAGCGCCCGTCACGCGGGCGCATGACTATCATCTGACGACCGGAGACAAGGTGAAAGTCACCGTTTACAACGAGCCGGACCTTACCGGCGAGTTCCAGGTAAACGGCGACGGGAACGTGTCGTTTCCGCTCGCGGGCGACATTCCCGCCACCGGCGCCACGGTTTCCGAATTTCAGCGCCGCCTCACCACGAAGCTGCGCCACGGGTACGTCAAAAGCCCGCGCGTTTCCGTCGAGGTCAGCAGCTATCGTCCCGTCAATGTCATCGGCGAGGTCAAGAACGCCGGCCAATACCCCTATCGCCCCGGGCTTACGCTCAACGACGCGATCGCGATGGCGGGCGGCTACACCTATCGCGCCAACGAACATACGGCCTATGTGCGGCACGCCGACACGAGCGGAGAAGCCACCATAGAGATCGACAAGCAGAGCGTGACCGTCGCCCCCGGCGACAATATCCGCATTCCGGAACGCTATTTCTGAACCCGGCACAGGAGAAAACATCTCTCTTCGTTCGCGATCAAATCAACCAAATGAAGGAAAGCCGCGTTTGAGGCGCGGTATCCGCTACCAACGGGGGTACACGGATGACAAAGATTGAACGTTTGGCCGCTCCCGAAGCGGCCGAGCCAGCGACGGACTTGCTGCATCTCGTCGAGATGCCCGCAGATGTTTACCGCAATCATGAAGATTCCCCGCCACGGCACGCGGCGGATCGGACGCCGCATGGCGTCAAGCACTTTCCCTATGCCCGGCTCGACCGGGCCACGGTGCGCCGCGTGAGGCGGCTCGGACCGGCACTCTCCCCTTTGACAACGCGCCAAATCTACCCGGACGAGGATTCGGCGGCAGGCGCCGTGCATTTCTAGCGCGCGCGTAGCGCGTTTCGTTCTTCTCTCATCGCAACAGCCGACATGGATAGCCGCCGCAGCGAACGCTGCGGCGGAGTGATTGAATTTGTTCCTAATCAATCCGATGCGGGGAAAATAATTCCGGCGCGCGCGATTTTTTCCGGAACGCATCGCAACGCAAAAAGTTCTACGGCGGGGTAGCAATGAAAATTCTTCGGCGGACGGGAGCGAGGATGACGGACGTTCGTAATGTTTCCGCGACACACGAATCGGTCGGGATACGCGCGTGCGCTTCAGTTTTCGAGTAGGCCTTATGGCACTTGCAGCAACGACCGGGTCGACAGCCGCGGCACATGCGGACGAAACCATTCCGGACGACGCTTACACGCGCATCCCGGTACAGTATCGGCCGCACCCGGAATTCGATCCCATTGGAATCCAGTACGGCTCCGTCTTTTTCTACCCGAAGCTCACGACCGGCCTGCTTTTCAATTCCAATGTCTACGCTAGTGACACCAATCCGCGCTCCGACGTCGCGCTCGTCTTTTCGCCGGAACTCACGATCCGGTCAGGACCGAAGACCTACGGGTTCGATCCCAATCCACGGCCGTTTTCCTACGAACTCAATTTCGGCGCCGACATATACCATTTCCGGAATGTCACGACCGAAAACCAGGAAAACGCCCACGCAAGGCTCGTGACCCATTACGAATTCTCGCGCGACCTGCTGTTCGACGCCTCTTTCGAGGCGGCGCGCAAGCATGAGGAACGCGGCGATTCCTCTTCTCCCATCGATGCGAAAACTCCCGTGCCCTATACGGATATCAAGGGAGAACTCGCGCTTACGAAGAAATTCAACCGGTTCGGCACCACGTTCGACGTCAGCGCCCGCAATCTCACCTATGAAAACGTCGAGACATTCTCCGGGGCGCCGCTCAATCAGACGTGGCGCAACGGCACGATCTTCACCGGATCGGTGAGGCCGTTCTATGAGTTTTCGCCCGGTTATCGGGCGTTCATGCTGCTGCAGGGAAATACCCGCAACTACGACGGCACGGGCACGCTCAACCGGGATTCCAGCGGCTACACCATCCAGGGCGGCGTCGATTTCGTGCTCACGCCGCTGATCTACGGAACCGCGGGCATCGGCTACCTTTCGCAGAGCTACGACAACCCCACGATTCTGCCGATCGACGGCCTCTCCTTTACCGGCCGGGCGACCTGGCTCGTCACCAAACTGATGACCGCGACTTTCTCGGCGGAGCGTTCCGTCGCCGAGACCACGACACCGGGATTCGACGGCATGTTGCGCACGTCGTTCGGCGCGCGTCTCGACTACGAATTGCTGCGCAACCTGATCCTCTACACCGAGCCGAAATACATCCACGAGGATTTCCCGGATACGACGCGAAAGGACGACATCACGAAAGTGTCGGCGGGTTTCGACTACCTCATGAATCGCAATCTGAAGCTGGGCCTGCGGTACGACTTCATCGACCGCAACTCGACTATTCCCGAATACACCTACAAACAGCACGTGGTGACCTTCAATGTTACAGCGCAGTATTGAGCGTCACCCGCCGCGCCGGCAGATCTACGCCGCCAGCCAGCCAGCCGCACGCGCGCAAAGCGATTTCGACAGCGACGCGATCGCCGGCCTTTTCCGCAGCCTGAAGCAGAACCTTCGCTTGATCATGCTGACGGCGATCGTCGGCACGCTGATCGCGACCGCGACCGTATTCAGCATGACTCCGCTCTATAAGGCGACCACCCTTGTCCTCGTCGATCCGCGCCAGACGAAGATCCTGCAGGATGCCGAGGTTGTCGGACGCCCAGGCACCGAAAGCGGCGTGATCGACAGCGAAGCCGAAATGATCACCTCTCCCATCGTGCTTCGCTCGGCGGCGAAAAAACTCGATCTCTTGAAGGACGACGAATTCAGCGGGATCACTGGCGTAATCGGCATGATCAAGCATTACCTTGTTTCGCCAGTCAAAAAGCTGTTCGGGATGCAATCCGACAGCGACGATCCCTACGGCTACATCACCGACAAGCTCACGAAATATTCCGAGGCGAAACGGCGCGCATTGAGCTACGTGATCGAACTGAGCGCCTGGTCGCAGGATGCGGAGAAGGCCAAGAAACTCGCCAATACGATTTCCGAGGAATATCTCAACCAGCAGGTCGCCGCGAAGGAGAGGGTCACCGAGCGGGCGACACACTGGCTGAACGGCCGCGTCGAACAGCTCCGGCGAAGCGTCGACAAGGCCGACCGGGCGTTGGAGCAATACAAGGCGCAGGCCGGCCTCTTCGATCCCGCTGGCGAAAACCTGTCGCAACGGCAGCTTGCCGCCCTGAACGATCAACTCGTCGATGCGCGCGCGAAAGCGGCCGCCGCAAGAGCCAAATACGAAGAGCTGAAGAAAATCACGCCGGACAAGCTCAAAAACGCGGCGGCAACGACCGACGTTTTGCAATCCCAGGTGATCCTGAACCTGCGTGGGCAATATGCCGACGCCGCGCGCCAGCTAGCGGAGAAAAACGCGCGCTACGGAGCGGAGAACCCCATCGTGGTCGCGAGCCGCGCGCAGGCCATGCGCCTCGAGCGCGAAATTTCGGCCGAAGTCAAACGGATCATCTCCAGCGCGGAATCCGACTACGAAATCGCCAAGAGCCGCGAGGCTTCGCTCGAAGCGAGCATGGACGACCTGAAGGAAAAAGCCGGGAAGTTCAACGAGGCCTCGGTCAGGCTGCACGAACTCGAGCGCGACGCGCAAGCCAATCACGACTTGTTCAATTCCTTTCTCGCGCGCTCCAAGCAGACCGCGGAGCTGAATTTCCAGGTACCGGATTCGCGCATCGTCTCGGCGGCGATGACTCCGACTTCAACGAGCTATCCGCGCCGCGCGCTCATCATCGGCGTCGCCTTTTTCGGCTCGCTCGGGCTCGGCGTCGCCCTGGCGCTCGTGCGGGATTTCTTCGGAAAAGGCTTCAGGAACACAGCCGAAGTCGAGAGCATGCTTGGGGTACAGTCTCTCGCATCCATCCCGTTGATCGAAGGCTCGGCTCGCAGGCCCTCCCGCGGGCGTGAGCCGATCCTTGGAAACATGCGTGGCGGAAGACTGTCCTTGCCCGGTCCCGGAACGGCCCGTGCGTCGTCCCGGGACCGGCTTGCGGCTTCGCGCAAGCTCGCAAACCTTGTCATCGACCAGCCCGAGTCCCCCTTCGCCGAGAGCGTGCGCGCGCTTCGGCTGAATATCCGCTGCTCGCTGAACGAGCCGCACGAAAACACCGTGCTCGTCACCTCCGCGCTATCCGGCGAGGGAAAGTCGACGATCGCGACCAATCTCGCGCGCGAGGCGGCGCTTGCGGGCGAGCGCGTGCTTCTGATCGACGCGGACCTGCGGCGACCCTCCCTCGCGACGGCGCTCGATTTTCCGCCGCCGGAGAAAGACACCGAACTCACCGATATCCTGATCGGGAAAGGCGATTTCCGCAGCTCGATCCGGCGCGACAGGAAAAGCGGGCTCTATGTCATCGCCGGCACGACGCGCGTTACGGGCGCCGAGGCGGTGGCGCTGCTTTCCTCGCAAAAGATGCGCGGCGTGATCGAGGTTTCCCGCAAGGCATTCGATCTCGTGGTGATCGACGCTCCGCCTCTCCTGCCGATCGCGGATGCGCGCATCCTGGCCGGCCGCGTCGACGGCGTCGTCATGGTGGTCGAATCCGAACAAACCGCGCGCGACGCCGTGACGGCCGCCATTCGCGAAACTCCGGCGCTCGATGGAAAGATTATCGGCACCGTGCTGAACCGGACGGTCGGCGACTACGACCGTTACTATTACGGGATCCGCCCCGCTTCCAAACATGAGTTGGCGTAATGGGAAAAATCGAAACGACATTCCGGGAAGATTCTTCGGGCCGCGAAGGGCTCTATGGCGGGCACGGCGAAAATCCCCGTCTTCCCTCGCGCGCATTGTTCGACGCGAAGACCTTTGCTCTGCTCGCAATCGGGTTCGAATGGCTGCTGATCGCCGCCGCATGCTACGCGGCCGGCGCGATCTACCACCGGCTCGTATTCGGGTATTTTCCCTACGCGAACTTCTATCTTGCGGCCACGCTCTGTCTCGCCGCGATGTATGTCGCGCCGAGCGGATTTGCGCGGGACTACTCCATCAAGCGCCTGCAGGATTCGAAGGTGCAGTTGCAGTCCGTCTTCATGCACTGGAATTCGGCCTACGCCTTGTTCGTTTTCGCCCTGTTCATGACGCATGCGACCGATTTCTACTCCCGCGGGTCGATTGCCGCGCAATACGCCATCGGCCTGCTGACGGCCGCGATCGTCCGCATGATCGTCATGCAGTTCGCCGCACTGTCGCTCGACAAGGGAACTCTCGTCGGAAATCGCGTCCTGATGATCGGCGAAGCGCCTTTCATGGGCGAGACCGTCGCGAGACTGCACCGCCGGCGCAGAGGCGTCGAGATCGTCGCGACGATCGGCCTCGATCCGAACCGCTTGCCTGAACCCGAAGAGCAAATCCAGGCCGTGCTCGCCAAGACGGAAGCGCTGTCGCGGCACGACACGATCGACGATATCGTCATCTGCCTTCCGTGGTCGAAAAGCGGCCAGATCCGCTCGCTCGTCGACGGGCTGGCGGCGATCCCCGCCACCATTCACACGATCCCGGACCCGTCCTGGCGATGGACGAACGATCCCGCGCTGGCCCGCGTGGGCGGCATGTACACCATCCGCCTTGCCCGCACGCCGCTGACGCGCAGGGACCAGATCGTCAAGCGCGCCTTCGATCTCGGCGCTGCCTCGCTGCTTCTGCTCCTGAGCGCCCCTTTCCTGCTCGCAATCGCGCTCCTGATCAGGCTCGATTCGAAGGGGCCGGCGCTCTTTCGCCAGCGCCGGAACGGATTCAACCAGCACGAATTTCGCGTCTTCAAGTTTCGCACCATGACGACCCTCGACGACGGTCCGGTAATCCGGCAGGCGACCCGCAACGACCAGCGCATCACTTCCGTCGGGCGGATTCTGCGCGCGACGAACATCGACGAATTGCCGCAGCTCCTGAACGTCATCCTCGGCGACATGTCGCTTGTGGGCCCCCGCCCGCACGCGGTCGCGCACAACAATGCATACGAAGACCGGATCCGGCTCTACGCGCGCAGGCACAACGTCAAGCCCGGCATCACGGGCTGGGCGCAGGTGCGCGGTTTCCGGGGCGAAACCGATTCCATCCAGAAGATGCGGGATCGGGTCGAGCACGATCTCTACTACATCGACCATTGGTCGCTCTTCTTCGACATCAAGATTCTGGTGATGACCGTTTTCTCACTGAGGTCGTATCGCAATGCCTATTGACGGAAACTCGCAGGGCCTGCGGCGGGCCCAAGCGGAATGGCAACAGGACGGATTCGTGCCCATCGCGGCGCGAAATCCGAAGCGAGGGCTGTTGCGCATGGCTGGACTCGCGGTTCGCCGCTGCCTGATATCCATGCGCCGCGCCTATTTCGTCCGCGTATGGCAAATGGATATCGACAAGAGCGCGTTCTTTTCGCTCAAGGTCCATTTCGACCGCACGCATCCGCGCGGCGTTCACATCGGCCCGGAGAGCTATATCGCTTTCGGCGCTGTGGTTTTGACGCACGACATGACGCGCGGGATTTATGCCGATACCCGGATCGGCGTGCGCTGCTTCATCGGCGCGCACAGCATGCTGCTGCCCGGCATTACCGTCGGCGACGGTTCGATCATCGCGGCCGGCAGTGTCGTCACGCGCGACGTTCCATCCGGCACGATCGTCGCCGGCAATCCGGCAAGGCCGGTGCGAACCGGCATCAAGACCTATCGTTTCGGCTGCCTGTGGAACTGGGAGAGTCAGAAATTCGGCGGCAGCATTCCCGATCCGTGATCGCGCGCCAACGCGTACAACACCGGGCCTAGGGCTGGAAAAGAAAGGTCGAGCGAGCTGTGCCGCTCGGCGGCGGGAGCTTTTTTTCACGACGAAAGCGGAGGACGTGATGCGAACTCATTTTCTTGGATCGCCCATTGACCTGCTCACATTCGACGAGACGGTCGCGATGGCCGTCGAAGCGATGCTGACGCGCAAGCCGAAGCAGCATGTCGCAATCAATGTCGCGAAGATCGTCAAGATGCGAAGCAATTCCGAACTGCGGCGGGACGTAGCCGAGAGCGACATCATCGGGATCGACGGAGCTGGCATCGTGCTCGGCGCGCGCGCCCTCGGCATCAAGGTGCCGGAACGAGTCGCCGGCATCGACCTGATGGAAAGGCTGCTCGCCATCTGCTCGGTGCAGCACTTCCGGCCGTATTTTTTCGGCGCGAAACGCAAGGTGCTGGAGCGCGCGGTAGACAACGCCTTCCACCTCTGGCCCGGCCTTCAGCTATCCGGCTATCGCGACGGCTATTTCGGCGAAGAGGAAGAGCACGACATCGTCGCCGATATCCGCAAGAGCAGAGCCGATTGCCTGTTCATCGGCCTGCCGACACCGCGCAAGGAACGATTCCTGCATCGCTATCGCGACGAGCTTGGCGTTTCCTTCATCATGGGCGTCGGTGGAAGTTTCGACGTGCTTGCCGGCCATGTCGCGCGCGCGCCGCGCGCGATGCAGACCGCAGGCCTCGAATGGCTCTACCGCGTCTACCAGGAGCCCAAACGGATGTGGTGGCGCTACGTCAGCACGAACGCCGTCTATGCCGGCCTGCTCGGCAAGGAATTCGTAACCCGTAAAATTCGCGGCAAGGCCAGCGCCGATGCCGAAGGAGAAGCAGCATGAACATCCTCGTCGCCTTCGGCACCCGCCCGGAAGCCATCAAGCTCTTTCCGGTCATTCACGAATTGCAGCAGGACGAGAATTTCGACGTCACCGTCTGCGTGACCGCGCAGCACCGCCAAATGCTCGATCAGGTCCTCGAGATCGCCAGGATAAAACCCGACGTCGACCTCGATATCATGCGCCCCAACCAGACGCTGCCGCAGATCACGTCGCGCATTCTATCGGGCTTCGACGGGGTGCTCGACAAATTCTCCCCCGACCGCGTTATCGTCCAGGGCGACACCACGACGGCGATGGCGGCCGCCCTTTCCTCCTATTACCGCAAGATTCCGGTCGACCATGTCGAAGCGGGCCTGCGTTCGGGCGATATCTATTCGCCCTTCCCGGAGGAAGTGAACCGCAAGATCGTGGGCTCGCTCGCCTCGCTTCACTTCGCGCCGACCGCGCGGGCGGCGGAATCGCTAATCCGCGAGAACATTCCGGTCGATCGCGTATTCGTCACCGGCAATACCGTAATCGACGCGCTGCTCGAAACGAAAGAGCGCATCGCGGAATATGGCGATGTCCGGAGGATCATCGACGCCCAACTGCCGAAACCCGGCGAGAACCGCAAGATCATCCTTGTCACGGCGCACCGGCGGGAGAATTTCGACGGAGGGGTCCGGCAGATCGCGGAAGCGATCCTGAAACTCGCGGATCGCGACGACGCGCTGCTCGTATTCCCGGTGCATCCAAACCCGAACGTCTCCGGTCCCATGCGCTCGCTGCTCGGGGATCATCCCAATATCCGGCTTCTTCCGCCGCTCGAATACGTTCCGTTCGTATATCTGCTCTCGCGCTGCCACTTCGTGCTGACGGATTCGGGCGGAGTTCAGGAAGAAGCCCCTGCGCTGGGAAAACCCGTACTCGTGATGCGGAATTCGACCGAGCGTCCAGAAGGGGTCGATGCCGGAACGGCATTGCTTGTGGGCACGGCCGCGGAACGGATCTTCGGCGAAGCGACACGCCTGCTCGACGATCGTCGGCACTATCAGCAGATGAGCCGCGCGCATAATCCGTTCGGCGACGGCAAAGCGAGCCGCCGCATCGTCGACGTCATCGCCCAGGAAAGCGACCTGCGGAGCGACGGCGCGGAGAATTCCATGTTCCTGCCGAGCATCAGCCCCGCACTACAGGAGGATCTGCAAAATGCATCGTGATTTCTCGAATGTCTGCGTCATGGGGCTCGGCTATATCGGTCTGCCGACCGCCGCGCTGATCGCAAGCCGGGGACTGAACGTCCTCGGCGTCGATATCGATCCTTCGATCGTGGAGACGGTGAGCGACGGCCGTATCCATATCACCGAAGCCGATCTCGACGGCCTCGTGCAGAAAGGCGTGACGTCGAAACGACTCACGGCCCGCACCGAGCCGGATCGCGCCGACGTCTTCGTCATTACGGTCCCGACACCGCTTTCAGGCAACAAGAAGCCGGTCGTCGATCATGTCTTTTCGGCGACGCGACTGATCGCGCCGCATCTCGACCGCGACAGTCTCGTCATCCTCGAATCCACCTGCCCCATCGGCACGACGGAGAAAGTGCGCGATCTTCTGGCCGGGCTGCGGCCGGATCTGCACTTTCCGGGATTCAACGGAAACGGCCGGGAGGCCGATGTCGCGATCGCCTATTGTCCGGAACGGGTGTTGCCGGGGCGGATACTCATCGAGCTCGTGCAGAACGACCGCTGCATCGGCGGCCTCACGCCAGCCTGCGCGGCGAAGGCACGGCGTTTCTACGAACTGTTCGTTCGCGGCCAGTGTTTCGAAACCCATGCGCGCACCGCCGAGATGGTGAAGCTCACGGAAAACGCCTTTCGCGACGCTAACATCGCATTCGCAAACGAACTGTCGCTCATTTGCGATCATGTGGACGTGGACGTGTGGAACGTGATCGAACTCGCGAACCGTCATCCGCGGGTGAACATCCTGAAACCCGGTCCGGGCGTCGGTGGTCATTGCATCGCGGTCGATCCGTGGTTCATCGTCGACGCCGCGCCGCATCAGGCGCGGCTCATCCGCGCTTCGCGCGAGATCAACGACGGCAAGGCCGATTATGTATTCGAGCAGGCGATGGCCATGATCGAATCCTATCCGGACCGCGAGATTTTCTGTCTCGGCCTTTCGTTCAAGGCCAATGTGGATGATCTGCGGGAAAGCCCCGCGCTGGAAATCGCCGAGCGGCTCTCGGACACGTATCCGGACCGCATCAAGGTGGTCGAGCCGTTCATCAACGAATTGCCCGACAAGCTGCGCAAGAGCGGTGCACGCAAGGCGGAGCTGGAGGAAGCGCTGGCGAATCCCGCCATCCTGATTTTGCTCGTGGACCACGACGCGTTTCGCCGCGTGCCAAACGAGCAGCGGCATAGAGCCGCGATCTACGATACGCGCGGCATGTGGCGCGGCCGGAACGAGGTCACGCGAGCGGGTTCGCCCGTAAGCTTCGAAAGCATGCCGACATAACGGGAAGCGATGCCATCGCGGCGCAGCGCGCGGAAAGAGTCGTCTTTCTGGCGCCGCGCGATGGATTCTTTCAGCAAGCGCTCGTTCTTTACGAGAAAACGGATGCCGTCGGCGACCTCCGCCGCCGAATTCGGATCGCAGCGGCATCCGATCTGAAAGCCGTCGAACAAACCGTCGACCCCTCTCCCCTTCGACCACAGGATCGGCACTCCCGCGAGCACGGCCTCCACATGCACCATGCCGAAAGTTTCGCGGCGCGGCGCCATCACGAAGGCGGCATATTCGTTGATTGTCGTCTGCACATCGGCGTGCGGAAGCGGGCCCATCAGCCGCACGCGGCTTGCCGCCTCGGCCTTCTCGATCGCCCGGCTCGCTTCCAGCAGCGCGCGAGGGCTGCCCCGCCCGTACACGTCGATCGTAAGATCAGGCATCTCCCTTTCGAGCATCATCGCCGCCCGGGCGAGAATATCGAGCCCTTTCCGCCACCATGAATCGAGCGCGAAAACGCTGATCAGTCTCGGCCCATCGACCGCCTGCGGCGAAATGATCGCTTCGCCCGCGGTCATCACCGGCAGTATCTCGAAATGCGACGAGTCGAGAGACAGCGCCTGCTTGAAATATTCCCGTGTCCATGGCGCGGGCGGAAGCAGCAGCACCGCCTCCTGCGCGATCTCGCGATAGCGCGGCCGCAGCATCTTCTTCGCCTCGAATATCTTGATGTCCGTGTCCCCCCACAGGCTCGCGATGAAGGGAATGCCGGTTCTTTTCGCGATGTCCGCCGCGATCAACCCTTCGACCGAAAATTTGTGCGCATGAATCAAATCGGGCACCACCCGCTTTCTTTCCATATCCATGCAAATCACTTCCGCCACGGAAGAAAGATAGCGCGCGAGACGGATGCCGTAGGGCGGTGCCCCGTAGGCGATGGCCACGCGATCCTCCCCGAAAGGAAATAACGCGATATCCTGCCGCCAGTTCACGCGATTGATCGAATAGACGAGATGCTGGAACCCGCCCGCCTTCGCGAGCAGGTTCTCGACCGCCCTCGTCTTCCCCGGAACCAGCGGATCAGGAAAGTCCGCGCTGATATGCAAGATCGTTTTCATAACACTCCTGTTGTCTCTGCAACGGCGGCATCGTTACCGCGATGGCGTAGGCGAAGGTGCAGATGTTCGCGAGCGTCGTGAATCCGCTCGATTCCGTGACACCGTTGAAAAGCACGAACAACATCATCGCGAACACGACACGGTCGCGTTGCGCGGTGGCGCGAACCAGCACGCTCAGAACGGAGAGCACGAACAGAAGCACACCGATCATTCCGGTCGTCAGCAGAAG
>Ga0153956_1002277_pt1 | contig 14588 bp, 14 predicted proteins | sample TSFL040MetaG_FD_104704 | JGI IMG/M metagenome (GOLD analysis project Ga0153956, IMG submission 104704) | Attine ant fungus gardens microbial communities from Florida, USA - TSFL040 MetaG | ecosystem: Host-associated > Fungi > Mycelium > Unclassified | place: USA: Florida, Wekiwa Springs... | reverse complement strand
TCTCCGTATCAATATTCGAAAGGGGCTGGCCGCGTTCAGACTGGTGGTTAAGCTCGATCATGAATTTTTCCTCCATGATCGAAATAATATCTCGCAAGATGCGGTATTTCTTAGGATTTTAAGGTAGTTTATCGCAAAATTATTGCACGCAAGAAAAAGGGCCAGCCCGACCTGGATGATTTCGACCGCAAAATTCTCGTTTTGGTTCAGACGGATAACTACCTTCCGCTGCATCAGGTCGACGAAGCCGTGACCCTTCCGGCCGCGGCCGTGCACCGCCGCATTCACCGGGTGGAAGCGGACGAGATCATTGCAGCCAACGTCGCGGTTCTCGATCCCGCCGCGCTGGACGTTCCATCACGCTCATCGTTCAGGTTCATCTCGACAGCGGGAAAGCGGACTTTCTGGATGCCGCCTATAAACAGATCGCGGAGGCTCCGGAAGTTCAGCAATGCTAAGACGTCACCGGGACGGCCGATTTCATTCTCATCGTGACCGTCGCGACGATGGAAGAATACGCCTAGTTGAGCCACCGATTGTTCGTGGAAAACCGCAACGTCAAACACTTCAATACCGGTGTTACAATGTCGCGGGTCAAAGTCGGGCTGGCCGTACCGCTAAGTTAGCGCAAACAGACTCGCTGCCCCGTTGCAGCCATCAAACAATTCCGGATGAAAGAACCGCGCAGGCCTCCGCGAGGCGGCAGTTCACAGCCGCACAGGATCTAGACGTTGCGACGCCGTGGCGCGCGGCCAGCCTTCGATCCACCCAGCAAATCGCGTCGAAGCGAGAAGCAATTGCGATGATAGTGAAACTCGGCGACGTAAATCACGACGCCAGCATCATCGACCAGAACGAGGCGGGAATCGGCTGTCGGCTCGCCTAGACCGACCTTAAGCAACTCAGAGGTTTCAAGCCCCGCCACGCCGATCGTCACGGTCTGGAATGCATGGCGGATCTTGATGTCCTTCATTTCCAGAATGCGCGGCAGCGCGGGCTGCCGCGTAAACCGTTTTTTGTCGCGACTGTAGATTTCGCTCGAAAGGTAGAGATTGACGACCGAGAACGGCCCGTCATCGTTATACTGCACACTACGAATGTGCGTGTAACCAGATGCGGGTGATCCTTCGTCATCATGAATCACCGGCAGCGGTGCCGCCTCCTGAATGTTGACGATGCGTAGAAGGTTGTCCCTGACCTTTTCGGCATGAGACTCCAAATCATTGGCCAAATTGAACCAATGTTTCTCTTTGGGCAGTTCCAAGACGAATGTGCCGCGACCCTGCCGGGCAGCAAGGAGCCCCTCCTCCCGCAGGATTTCAATCGCCTGACGGATTGTCACCCTCGCCATGCCGAACTCTTTTTCGAGTTCCTCGATGGTGGATATCTTGTCGCCCTGCCGCCAATAGCCGGATTCGATCCGCTGCCGCATCACGGCAGCCACCTGCACGTATAAAGGTATGCGGCTTCGATCGCTGCCTGTGTCGTGACTATTGGACATTCTAATGTTCTATCTACCTATCGACCAAGCTATTCTTTTGCTCAGCCGTTTGGTGTTTGCAACGACTCTTGTCCCGGATTTCACCACAAAAAGACATACAGGCCTATTTACCCGCAACAATATCGTCCTGAAAGATCGGCGCGGGGCGCGAAACCGCTCCGGCCCATCGATTCCGAATTACCGATCAAACGACTCTCAGAGCAATCGCTTCGATTTCAACCAGCGCATCCTTCGGCAACCGGGCCACTTCAATCGTCGAACGTGCCGGCGGCAGGTCTTTGAAATATTCGCCGTAGACTTTGTTCATGGCGGCAAAATCCGACATGTTCTTCAGGAACACGGTGGTCTTCACAACTGTCGACAGCGACGCGCCTGCTTCTTCGAGGACCGCTGAAACGTTGGCAAGCGATGCATGCGTTTGCGCCTCGATGCCTTCCGCCAAATCCCCGGTGGCGATAACGACAGGAAGCTGACCGGAGACGAAGACCATTGTCTCAGTGCGAATGGCCTGGGAATAAGGGCCCGCCGCTGGCGCTGCTTCCGTCGAATTCACAACGATCTTCCGGTTCATAATGTCTCCCGCACGATGATTAAGATGATTAAGGTGGATGGTATGGTGCTTATCTATCCAGCTTCTCGCCCAATGTCAGGCCTATTGATGCTCCTCGAACGATTTCACCGCCAGACGCAAAATCAGCTTGCGCGCGATGCCAATTGATCTCGAATCTTGCGGCTACCGCCCGTCAATCGGAACGCGACAGGTGCTTGCCGCTCATCGTCACAACTGATGTCACACAGCGAAGCACGATTCAAACCGGCTGAGGGGGCAGATTACCATTCAGATCAATTCGTCTGCAGCCCTGAAAATTAATTTTCAAAGACTTTTGAAACCCCGGCGGCCAGCACTGAGGCGCCCCCAGTTGGATAGCGCAACTCATATTTCGCTGCGGGCTGCATGTTGCCGCCCACAGCGAAATTATTATACGTACTTACACTTCAAACAAGTGCAGCAAACTCAAAAATCTTATTTGGCGCCGCACCTTGCTCTAAGTCTAGAACTTCACCGTCACGCCAGTGTACAGACTGCTTTCTGTGCAGCTATTGATATTTGCTCGGAGACAAGTCGGGCTATGCTGGTGATCAAGACCGTATTTGTTCTGCCAGTAGCGATAAGCCACCCATACATCGAGGAAGTGCGAACGCTTATCACCCCAGATCATACGGCTCGCATCCAACGTCAATCGAATCGGCTCACTGTTAAATTCCATCGCCCTCGGTACGTTGTTAGGAATGATCTGGCCGGTGCCAAGACCCTTTTTACCAATCCAGGCTGCACGGCCGCTGACCGAAAGTGGCAACCATTGCGGAAGGAACCCGAGATCCATGTAATAATTTGTTTCGATCGTCCACGTCCCTTCGAAATCAAGATGGCCTCCGGTTAAGCCATTGTTGAAGAGAAAGGAATTGTGGTTGACTTCTTTATAGTACATCGGCGCTACGTTGAAGTAGCCTTTGTACGGCAACTGGAAAGCAAATTGCAAACCAGCCACGCCAACCGTGCGCGACGGCGCAAAATATGCGTTTTCCGTTTCGCCGTCCGCACCTACCTGTATGGAGACGTTGCTGAGCGGCCCCCATGAAAACGCGTTCGTTTTAAATATCTGATTAAACCCAAACGTGCTGCGAATTTGCCCGAACATTTCGGTGGCTCCATCGCAACCTTTTGCTCCGCCGACGGGACAAGGTGAGGCTGGGTCGTGATGGTCTGATTTGTAATAGATCAAATTGAGGAAGTTGGTTCCGTATTCCCAAACGTCGAAGTGAGTAAAGGCGACAACCTTCTTCGCAGTCGTCCCCGGCACCCCGGGATCTGTGCCCTTCGGAATGTAAGCAAATGTCAGTCGATTGTCGTTCACAGAGAAAAACGGCACATCCAAAACCGGCGCCACGGCCTTTGTCGGCATGTCCGCCGCGGACACGATCGTCGTTCCCGCAAGCATCAGCGACACAGCAAATAGCAACTTCCCCCGCATGTAATCCTCCTTTTTTATATTTCGATATTTATAACCTAACATCCTATATATAGTATGATCGATTATTAGGTGTTAATTAAAAATGTCGAGTCCAAAGTGAGGGCTGCCACGCACAAATTTCCGGCGCAGCGGCATTTCTGCATCGCTTTGATTAGGGGCGTAGCGGTTGTTAGTGGCGTGTTGTGAACCAGTCGAAAAACCGCTTAATCCGGCCGATCACCACATCGAACATCAGCGAGCCGGCATTCAGCGATGTCTGCATTTGCTCTGCGGATGCACCGCTTAATTTGCGTTCGAGATTTTGTGAAAAGGCCGCGATAATACGTTTGGCCAGATCATCGACGATGCCGCTACGGCCAAACTGGGCCAGTGGCCCTGCAATCAAGGCGCGAATTTCTAAATGGACCGTGGTCTGTTCCGGACTATCAGCCACGAGCTTGTAATCGACTTCACCAGATGCGCGCGAACCCGCCTTGGGATCCTGACCGCCTCCAAGGATACGGCCACTGTAATTGGAGTTGTTGCGGCTGATTTTTGCTTTTCCTGAAAAAGATGCAGTGATCGGACCAAGTTTGGCAGAGAAACTTCCCTCGACGACATCACCGCTCATAGCCGAGCTCAGATGAGCGCCTGGCAGACAAGCCGCAACACCGGGAACGTCTTCAAATGCACGCCAGACTTCATCGATCGGCTTATGAACGACGAAAGACTGCGACATACGAATGTTTGGGATCTTCCCCGCCAATCCGAATGTAACCGGCACCTCGATGCGCTGCTCTTTTTGCCGTGACTTTCCTTCGGAAGAGCCCGGGGAGCGAACCGTACTCGCCATTACGAGATTCGAACCAGCCGGAGCAAGCGGCCGGGAGCGAGAAGCGCCTTTCACAACAGGGATATCAATATTGGATTGAACCGATTGAATGGCTCTCACAATGCCGGCGTATCCTGTGCAACGGCATAGATTCCCGCTGAGCTCCAACCGGATCTGCCGTTCATCCGCATCCGGAAACCGCAAAAGGATATCGCGAGCGGTGACTAGCATACCCGGCGTGCAAAACCCGCATTGCAAGCCATGTTGCTGAGAAAATGCTTCGCGAAGCCTGACGATAATTGGGTCGTTATCCAACCCCTCTATCGTCGTGACTTCAGCCTTATGACAGAGTCCAGCATAGGTGATACAGGAGCGAATTGGCACGCCATCGACGAGAATGGTGCATGCGCCGCACACGCCCTGCTCGCACCGCACATGCGTACCAGTCAGCCGCAGCTTTTCCCGCAGCAAATCGGCAAGATGCGTTCTCGGCGCCACGCTCTCATGAACAGTTTTGCCATTGACGACGAGTTCGAGCTCGAATTCTGGCATCACACACCCGCCTGCGAAAACGCACGTTGCATCATTGCAAGTTGCTGAGAAATATGCGCGGCAGACAGGCCGACCTTCTCAAGCACCTCGCCAATTGCAACATCAGATGGAATAGTGCTTCGCACCGTGCAGAATGAGCGGAAATCCGCAATGACGAGATGCCGCCCTTCCGTTGCGCCAAATACCAGCCTGAATCGTTCTTGATCAGGATCGATATTAACGACAGCGATCGCACTGGCGAACTCTCCCGTCTTGCGGCAAAGTTTCTGGTATCCCCACTTCGCATATGGGGACGAGCGCGGAATCTTGAAACCGAGCAATATCTCGCCCTGTTGCAAAGCATTTTCAAACGCACCCGTAATGAAATCCTGCACCGGCAACGTACGCCGCTTTCTATCCGCTCCGAGAATGACGCAGGAAGCATCAAGGCCACAAAGCGCGGAAGGCCAATCCGCCGCGGGATCCGCATGGCAAACACTTCCGCCAATCGTACCTCGGTTGCGAACGGCACGATAGGCGATACCCGCCGCGACACTTGGCAGCATCGAAAAGCCCTCATGCGGAAGCCGACCATCCTCGATCGAGCCCGTCGTCACACATGCACCAATGAAAAGGGCGTCCCTCCCCTCCTCAAATGAGGTTAACTCTTCAATACCCGTGATATCGCAAAGCACGCTCGGCTGCACGAGGCGCAAGTTCAACATCGGACCAAGCGACTGCGATCCAGCAACAATACGAGCACCGACCGAGGGATCGGCCAACTGTTTGGCCACGTCATCGATGGTTTTCAGGCGCACAATATCGAAATCAACTGGTTTCATCTTTTCGATCCGAGTCAGGCCGATGCCGCATGCTGAAGAGCATCCAGAATTCGCTCGGGCGTAACCGGCAAACGATAGATTTCCGCTCCCTTTGGCCGTAATGCGTCGTTAATGGCGCAGACGATGGCCGCAGGCGGCCCAACAGCTCCGCCCTCTCCTATGCCCTTTATACCGAACTCGGTGTTCGGCGAAGCCGTCTCCATGTGCTCGATCCGAATATTCGGCACCTCAGTTGCACCAGGCAAAATATAATCGATCAGCGTCGATGCCAGCGGCTGACCTTGTGCGTCAAACGGAGTGGCCTCGTACAGGGCCGATCCTATGCCCTGCGCCGCACCTCCTGTAATCTGACCATCAACGACCATCGGGTTGATCATGGTGCCGCCATCCTCGACGACAACATAATCGAGGATTTCCGTCAGACCAGTTTGAGGATCGACTGCAACCGTCGCCACATGCGTCGCATAGCTGAATGTTCCGAAATCGCTCTTTGGCTTGTAACCCTCCGTGACTTCCAAGCCGCCTCGCTCGACATCAGGCGGCAAATTTTGCGGCTGCAGATACCAACAGCGGGCGATGTCACGAAAACTGATGCTATTGTTGTCACCAACAACTCTTCCCGCCTCAATACGAACATCCTCAGGACTTGCTTGTAGCAGCCACGCCCCAATAGCAAGAATTCTGGATGCCAGTTTACGACTCGCAGTAGCAACCGCGCCGCCGCCCATAACGGCAGCTCGCGATCCCCAAGTTGCCGTTGAATAAGGCGTCGTGGCCGTATCACCCTGCATCACCTTGATATGGTCGAATGCAACCCCAAGAATTTCATGAGCAATCTGCGCGAAGGTCGTCTCATGGCTTTGCCCATGAGAATGCGTACCGACGCGAATTTCGATATCGCCATCGGCCGTCATTTTAATATTCGCCTGCTCATAGCCTGGTATGATCGGCCGTCCCCACGCGGCCATCACCGACGTACCCATCGCGCCTTGCTCGACGTAAAATGAAAGACCAACGCCTATCAGGCGACCATCCTGGCGCTGCTCTTTTTGCAATGCACGGACCTCATCGATCCTCGCAGCTTTAACCGCACGCCTCAGACACTCGAGATGGTCACCGCTGTCAAAGCGCTTCCCGGTCTTCTCAAAGTCGCCCATCAATTCGGGAGCAACCAGATTGCGAAGCCGCACTTCGTAAGGCTCGATTCCAACCTCATGCGCGATCAAATCCATACATGCCTCTACCGCCAGGCAGACACCAGGACGCGCCACACCGCGATAAGGAAGTATCGGGCATTTGTTGGTCGATACAGCAATCGATCGACAGCGATAAGCAGGAACGATGTACGGTCCGGGAAGCAGATTTGCGACCTGAGCCGCTTCCACGGAGGATGAAACCGGGTACGCGGAATATGCTCCGGAATCGACATGCGCCACACAATCGATCCCGAGCAATTTTCCAGCCGCTGACGCGTAGCAGGTAATGTCGTAATCGTGCTCGCGACAGTTGGCGTTGGCTCCTAAGTGTTCTCGGCAATCTTCGAGCCAACGCACCGGATAATCGACATTGCGCGCAAGCCAGGCCAACGCGACCTCTTCGCAACTGAGCAATCCTTTATAGCCAAATCCGCCTCCCACATCCGGCGAAAGAACCCGCACATGGCCGTCGGAAATACCCAACGCTTCGCATAGACCCGTTTGAACGCAATGCGGGAATTGGGTCGAACTCACGACCGTCAAATAGCGCAGACGCCTATCATCGTAAGCGATAACGCCTCGCCCCTCCATCGGGAACATGCAATGCCGCGATGTTCGAATATGCTTGCGAACCTTGATAGCTGCCTTCTGCGCGACATCCTCAATCGCGGCGTCTTTCACGAATTCGACGACTTTATTGCTATCCCATTCGTCATGGACAAGAGGCGATTCCGGCTTGCACGCCTCAATCATATCCACGACCGCAGGCAACTCCTCGAATTCAAGATTGACGAGTTGCGCGATATCTTCGGCCTCTGCGCGCGATCGAGCGACGCACATCGCAACAAGTTCGCCGACATACCGCAATTTCCCGGACGCCAGAATCGTTTGTTCAGATCTTTTGAAACTCTTGTCCGGCGGGGCGGACAGGATGGGTTTGACACCCTTCATATCGGCCCATGTGAACACAACATCCCGGTATTCATCCGGGATGTTGATTTTTAATAGCTTCGCGTGTGCCACTGGACTGCGCACAAAGGCGACCTCGTGCATATTATCAAGCCGGATATCACCGACGTATTGTCCACGACCTCTTAGAAAGCGGTCGTCTTCCTTCCGCCTAACCGACTGACCAACGCCATAGCCCGACGTTACGGATTCTTGCTCCATAATGGCTCCGCGTCTTTTGATAAAAATAGCGAGATCGCTCGCATCGGGAACGCTAGATCTTGAATTCCTTGAGTGTACTCGGCGCAAAGAGTTCTTCCGGTTTGAACAGTCGGTCGATTAGCCCCTGCTCCTTGGCAAAGGTCATTAGTGTTTCGACGTTTTTCCAGTTTGCCTCGAATCCTTCCGGCCAGAAATTGTCGCCGAAAGTATCAACAGTTTCTTCAAGAGCCGGGAGATACCACGGAAGACAGTATGGCAGGGCGTTTACATCCAGCATCACCTCTTCGCAGCGCTTTCCGCTCTCTCGGAAGGCCTTGGACAGACTTTGTGCGATCCATGGATTTTTGTCATAAACGGATCTGCGAATGACGATAGTGTGCATGATCGGCAAGAAGCCCGTCTTCTTGTAGTAGGCACGCTCGTCATCTCTATAATTCGGAAACAATCGGACGACATCCGGATTTCCCTTGCGGTACGAACTCGGAATGCGCGGCGAGATCATGACGTCGATATCGCCAGATTCCAGCATTCCATTGAGACAAGCCGTCTTCGGAATGAGCTGAATATCGACATCGGCTCGCACTTGAACGTCCATGCGATCGGCACGATCCGGTTCCTCAATACCCCCGACAAGCCACTTAACATCTGTCGGCTTCACCCCGTATTCCTGCTCGAAAAGACCGCGCAGCCAAAGCATGGCCGTCATCGAGTACTCCGGAATACCGATCGTTTTGCCTTTCAGGTCCTCGGGACGCTTGATGCCTGACTTTCGATTGATAAAAATAAAGCCATGGCGGAAGCAGCGCGATGGAAAAACCGGAATAGCGATATAGTCTTCCGCCCCACCCTGCGACTTTGAGATGAGATAATAGGCAAGCGAACATTCCGAGATGTCAAATTCGGAATAGCGCAGCAACCTCCAAAAGACTTCCTCAATCGGCATTTCCATATATTCGAGATCGATACCCTCCGGCTTGATAGATCCATCGAGCAGCGAACGCGTGCGATCATAACGGCCGCCAGCCATCGTCAACTTCAAACGTGACATTTAGTAAATACTCCAGACTTAGGATCTTCTGCCAGACGGGGCATATCTTGCCGATCGCGCTTCAACCGCCTGCCACTCGTCAGGCGAAAGTTTTGCGGCGCCGATAAACTTGTTCGTGAACATTGTGTCGATGGCCGGCAGCTTCGTGCCACCCATGTACATCTCGACGGTTTTTGCCGTTTCCGCCACCAGCCCAGGCTCCATGAAGCCTAGTCCGTTATCCCGGAATGCCGGAACCATACCCAACGCCGTCGAGACCGCCTGGCCATATTCGATGACCTTTTGGTTCGCTGCGTTAGAGTTTTTGAACTCAGAGACGCTGTCGAGATGGATTTTTAAGGCCTGATCTGGATTGAGATAGACAAACTTCAGACCTTCCATCAAACCTTCAACAAACGCCCTGCAAATCTCGGGCCTCTTCTCAAGTGTCTCCCGCTTGCAAGCCACGACATTGCTCAGCATTTTGATGCCGAAGTCCTCGTACATGAGGCTGTTGATCTCAAGCCCCTGAGACCAAAGCGACGGCGCTATGCTGCCGAAGAAATTGCCTTCCGCCTTCACCTGCCGCTCAATGAGATACTTGATGAGCGACGCAGGCTCGAGCGTGATTTTGTTGACTTTTGAATCGCTAATACCAGTCGCCTTCACAAAAGCCGGCCACAACTGGAAATCACCACTACCCACATCGAACGCGACCGTTTTACCCTCAAGGTCCTTTGGCGCAGTGATATTGTTTTCTTTCAGTGAGAAAATTCCGATCGGCGATTTCGGCCACAAACCAGCAACGGCGACCAGATCGAGCCCTCGCCCGATACAGTTCATCACAACAGCAAAATCAACAATGCCGAAATCGTACTGCCCCTGATCGACCGGAACGCAGACTTTGCCGGAACCAAAGCCGCTGTCGATCGTAACATCCAGCCCTCGCTTCTCCCAGAAACCGAGATTTTTTGCCACGAAAGTGTAGCTGAACGTACCGAGAGGCAGCCAAGGCAGGGTAAGCTTAATCGGAGTTGCAGCCTGCAGCAAAGCTGGGCACGAAATCGACATAGCGCCGCTCAGTGTCGTAGCACCCGCCAATTTAAGAAAGGACCTTCGCTTCATACCGTGCATCCTTTTTCCCAACTACAATGTAGTTACTTCACGTCGTCTCTTGTCGAATTCCAAAACACCGCATAGCGCTCTGCAAGAGAGATCAAGCCGTATAGAGCCAAACCACTAAGGCTCAAGGCAGTAATCGCCGCCATCATGAGAGGTGTATCAAGAAGTCCACCAGCAAGTTTGATGAGATAGCCGATCCCTTCTTGCGAAGCGACGAATTCAGAAACGATGACACCGATGATCGCCAACGTAATGGAAATTTTCATGCCACCGAAAAGATAGGGCAACGCATTCGGTATGCGGATTTTCCAAAACACCTGCCAATCAGAAGCCATAAAGGTTCGTGCCATGCGGTGGATATCGGGATCGATCGACGAGAATCCCATTGCCGCATTGATGGTCATGGGAAAGAACGCGATCAACACCGCAAGTAACAGACTGGATGTAGCGCCAGTGCCAAACCAAACGATGAAAAGCGGAGCAATCGCGATCTTCGGAATCACCTGGGACACGACGATCACAGGATACAGGCCCTTTCGAAGCACTTCCGAATACGTGATCAGGATCGCCACGAATACGCCACCGACTACCGAAAGAACAAAACCAACGATGGTCATATACAGCGACGGCCACAAATGTCGCAAAATCTGATCCTGCTGGCGGACCATCGTTATGGCAATCTCGGAAGGCGCGGGAAGAAGAATGCTTCTCACGTGAAGTACGCGAACGAGAATCTCCCATAGCGCGAGCAACAAAACCGTAATCAGCGTCGGCCAGAAAATATCGCTCAATTTCTCTGTTATCTTAGTGAGCATGACTGGCCTCGATCGCTTTTCGCAATTCTCGGGAGTGATGATTGAAGGGCTCTTCCTCCATCATGGGGATGGTTCGCGGTCTTGGGAGATTGATCTTGAATTCGGCCGCAACCGTTGAGGGGCGACGCCCCATGACCAAGACGCGATCCGACAGAAAAGCCGCCTCGCGAATGCTATGCGTCACGAAAATGACGGTCTTCCGGTTAACCTGCCAAATACGCAGCAGTTCCACACCGATCTCATCTCGTGTAATCGCATCGAGCGCACTAAACGGCTCGTCCATCAGGAGGATCGATGGATCTCGAACGAGAGCACGGCAGATTGAAGCCCGTTGCCTCATTCCACCCGAAAGCTGGTGCGGTAGATGTTTAGCGAATTCGGCGATCTTCGCCATCGCCAACAGCTCCATCGCACGATCTTCGTAATCCTTCCGCGGCAAGCGAAGAACTTCGACCGGAAAGAGAACGTTATCGAGAATGGTCCGCCAAGGAAGAAGAACCGGCTGCTGGAACACCACCGCGATATCCGGACGCGGCCCAACGACAGGCGTCCCTCCGATTGTGATTGCCCCCTCCGTGGGACGAGTGAGACCGGCGATCATCATCAGCAATGTGCTTTTGCCGCAACCACTGGGCCCCAGCAAACTCAGAAATTCACCATCAGCTACATCGATCGAAACGTCGCGGATCGCCTCAGTTTGCTGAAACACCTTACGTACATTTCGTACTTGCAGCAGAGGCACTGCCCTTGTCTGCCCAGTCAGACTATCCATCCACCACCCAAAAGCCCTATCTAACTATTAATAGTACTTTAGGTGTTTTTGACGGATTGGCAATCCCGCTTTTTCATAAAAAAGATTCCGCGCTGCAACAGGCACAAGCCTCCATCAAGGACTTGCTGTTTTGCAGTTTTGCATCGAATGATTGAGAAGGTAATTCAGGCAGATGTTGCTCTGCCGCCCTCAACGGGGCGCCGAATCTTAGGCTTTACTGGAAGTCGACTTATCAAGCAGAACGCGACGCATAGCAAAATGCTCACGGGAATAATGAAAGTGGGCAATGAAGACAGCAACGCCAGAAGCATCCAAAAGGACTAAACGGCTCTCCGCCGTAGGCTCTCCGAGATCGATCTGAAGAAGCTTGGATGTTTCCAGCCCAGCAACTCCAATGGTGAGGTCTTGGAATGCCTGAACAATCTTAACCCGCTTCATTTCCAGGATTAGCGGCAGAGTCGGCTGCTTAATAAACCGCTTTTTATCTCTCTCGAAAATTTCCGTCGAAAGATAAACGGTACCCACCGAAAAAGGCTCATTGTCCTTGTATTGCACGCTGCGAATATGAGCATAGCTTGGCGCAAAATCAAATTCGCCATCTTTTAAAAATGGCAGTGTGCGACCTTCCTCAACGCTCGCGATCTTCACGACATTACTTTTGACAGCCTCTGCGAGCGACTTTAAATTCGACGCTTGGTCAAACAGTTTGGGCTTTGGACGTCCCGACACAAACGTACCTCGCCCCGGAAATGCAGATAGCAATCCTTGATCCTGGAGAACTCTGACGGCCTGCTGGATAGTAATTCTTGCAACGTTAAACTCTGCCATGAGCTCAACTGCCGTCGATATCTTCTCGCCTTCTCTCCAATATCCCGACTCGATACGATGGCGCATCACTGCCGCAACCTGAATATACATAGGGGTGCGACGGCGGTCGAACGAGATCGGTTGAACCTTTGTCATTGAATATCAATCTATCGGCTAGTAGATTCTGGAATCTTGCAGAAGATATCGCTCGGTCTTGACACCGCGCGAGCGGCTGCAGATGACATCTTAGATAGTAATCTCACAAGTAGCGAAGTAAAAACGAGCCTTACATTCACTCATACCATCAATGTAAGGGCTTCATTTGCAAGATATTTGCTTATACGATACTAACTTGCCCCTACTGAATGGTCCGGTTTCAGTCTTAATGCATGATGGGCTTGGAGATGTCCCGCTTTGTGGTCCGAGTTCTGTACAATTTCTTGAGCAGCGTGAGTTTGTCTTGCCAATTCATTCGGCGTCAACTTGCCGAGCGAGACGTTGGATCTGTCGTTGTTGTAGGAGCACCTCCATTCCTCGATCCGTTCGATGCCGTGAGCCATCGACAGGAACCACGACGCATTCAACCACTCAACTCGAACGCGACCATTGAGCACTTCGCAAAACGCATTATCCATAGGCTTTCCGGGCCTGGAGGAGTCGATCTCCACACCATTATGATAGGCTCATTGGTCGAGCATCTTGCCGGCAAACTCCGGGTGATTATCGCGGCGAATGGTCCTTGGCTTACCGCGCCCTCGCCAGCCGATCGAGAACCTCGACGACTTGGAGACGCAGATAACCGTAGCGCACCCGACTAGCGGCTAGGTCCCTTAACCGGCCGATCAACGGCACCAGTTGAATGATCGCGACCGTCGATATTGCCGTCAACCGGACCGATTGCTCCAAATTCAGCTTCGCATGCATCCGCATGAAGATCGACATGTAGATCACAAACATGTAGTAGCAAACGGCCCAGTGAATGGTGAAGCCGAACACCAGCGCGGCCGATACACGATTGGAGCTTCCGGCTTGTCCCGCGCGCGCACGCACTGGCTCCGCCTCACGATAGACCCGCGTTTCATCCACGCTTGTCCGCGCCCAGAACACCGCGGCACCGAGCAGGCTGTTCAACAGAAAGGCCACGCGCCAGCCCCAGCACTGGATCACATCCGGTGACAGCCACGTGATGAGGATGACAGCGACGACGCTGGCCAAGCTGCTGCCCAAGGCACCGTAACCGATACAAAGCTCGTCCAGAAACCACGCCGTTCCGGAGGCGCCCATTCTAGAAGGAATGAACTCGCACTGCCTCATTCGTTGCCTGCGGAGAAACCTTGCACCAGACGCGCGAAAAGCAGAATAATCGGCACCACCAGTCCGATCCGACCGTGTGTCGGAATAAGACCGATCGTCAGAGTCGCCAGCGCCATCAAGGCCGCCGAAATCAAAAGAGCGGCCTCTGATATCGCCGAGACTACAAGGATCAGTCCCCCAATCAGACGTATCACAAAGCTGCACCGAAGATCGCAGAGGTTGCCAGCAGTGCCGTGGAATCCCCCTGCACCCTGCGAAAAGAGCGCGCGCGAGGTATAGGTAACGCGGATACGTCATATCGCGAAGTCATACCATTCGAGCGTGTTGCACAGCATCACATCGAATAAGACACGCAGCCGTCTGCGCCTCGCAGGTTGCGGCGGCACAACATTCACCGTCGATTCTACAAGGCCGCCGACATCCGAAAGATGCCTCCGTCAACCGCAGGATGCGCCTTGATCGAAAACTATACACAGGCCCAGCGAAGCAATCCAGGCCTTAAAAGCTGGATTGCTTCGCCGCTTAAGCTTCCTGCAATGACAAAACGATTACATCGCCTTGACGATATTCTCGGTCATCTTCTTGGCGTCGCCGAGCAGCATCATGGTGTTGTCGCGATAGAACAGCGGGTTGTCGACGCCGGCATA
>Ga0153956_1002276_pt1 | contig 14596 bp, 16 predicted proteins | sample TSFL040MetaG_FD_104704 | JGI IMG/M metagenome (GOLD analysis project Ga0153956, IMG submission 104704) | Attine ant fungus gardens microbial communities from Florida, USA - TSFL040 MetaG | ecosystem: Host-associated > Fungi > Mycelium > Unclassified | place: USA: Florida, Wekiwa Springs... | reverse complement strand
ATCCGGCCGACGCCGTCATGACAGGCGCCACGGAGAGGTGGCCGAGTGGTTGAAGGCGCACGCCTGGAAAGTGTGTATACGGGAAACCGTATCGCGGGTTCGAATCCCGCTCTCTCCGCCAGATAGGCCAAAAAGCCGTTATAAATCAGTCGATTACTGATCTGCCTATTTGGCGGCCCATATCCTCGCCCATACCTTTGACGTCACGGCAAAGAGCAGCTTCTCCGTGGTTTAGCCTGCCAGCAGTTTTCCTTTTAGGGTGTCGAACTCTCCCTGCGAGATAACGCCACGAGTGAGCAGGCCGTGGAGACGTTCTAGCTCCTGCGCGGTGGATGCCTGCGGTGATTGGACTGGATCAACGACTTCGATCTTTTTTACGTCGTTGACGAAGAGGTTGAGGCCCGATTCGCCGCCGCTATTGGTTGAATCCGGCCGGTGCGCGGCTCGCAGCGCCCAGATCATCGCAATTCCCCATCCGATGATGGTGCCACCAAAGACCGCGTTGATGAGCAAGATCAGCCAACGGTTTGGGTGGTTACGGCGGAACGCCACAAAGCTGGGTGCAGCATAGATGGCGGTCAGAACAAGAAGGAACGCAACGATAGCAAGGTCGCCAAGAAAATCATCCATTGTCGTGAATCCGGATTTGAGGTGAGAAAAAATCAAGGTCGCGTTGCTCTGGCTGTGCGGCGATTAGTAAGGATCGCGTCCACCGAACGCGTCCCGATACCAGGACGGGCAAAGTATCCGGTACGTGTCGATCAACTGAGGTGTGTTGCAGCCGCCGCAGTTGCCGATGATCTGATCGTTCCGGTGGTCCTTCCAGTTGGTGCGGGCCGGACGCCATGTGTGGCCGTCAGTCTCTTGATCGGGTTCTTTGACCCAATCGATCAGCGTGTAGTTTCCGAACTCGGTGTAGAGAGTATTTCGCGGACAAACCGCGCGCCGGACGCTGATTCTGTTGCCTTGTCGTTTCAGACCTTGTGTGGCGCAATCGGCGACCTTTACCGAGTCGACGTTTCCGTCCTCGTCCGCGCCCATGTTTCTCGTGCAATCTTCGATGAGATCGTCGAGCTTGCGTTGGAATTGTACCACGGCATTTCCCGTATCAACGCCTGACAATGAGATAATCGTCGCATCGCCGATATGAGAGCCAAGCAGGATTTTGCCCCTCCGTGTTTCCTCAGCGTGAGCAACCCCGATGCAGAGGGAGCATAGCGCCAGCATGGCTTTGAGAAGGGTGGGCTTCATGGGAGCACCATCACGTAGTTCTGGCCGTTCGCCAGCGGCTGGACAGTGAAATTGACGAGAATGTCGTTGGTGAGTGGAAGACCACGCTTGGGCGCTTCTTCCTTTATTTTGGCAATTCCTGCCTCATCGTATTGCTTGGTAAAATGCATCATCTCAATGAGGTCAGCGGTGATGATGACAGAACAACGCCTTTTAGTGCTGTCCGTATCGGCCGACACTTGTGTCGCGCTCTTGGCTTGAACGGCGAAGATGCTCGGCGGCGCTTCGATGAATTGACCGAATTGCTGCTTTTCGTATAGCTCTTTGACCTTGGCCAATACGTAACTGTCAGCGCAGGGAGAATCGTTACAAGCGGCAAGCGATCCGATGAGCGTGAAAGCCGCGAGCAGGCCGAGCGATCTGGATATGGCGCGAGTATGGGACATTTCAAATCTCCGGGGCTGTGAGAGAGGGGAATGAATTGGCCGTTCGCCCCACGACAATCGAAAGGTTGTCGGCGGCTCCTGCTTGCATGGCGGACGCCGCCAGCGCGCGAACGATTTTAGTGACATCGGTTGCGTTGGCCAGAGTCATTGCGATGGTTCGATCCTGAACCATGTCGCTGAGGCCATCGCTGCAAAGGAGGATGGCCTCGTCGGGCGCGAGAGGTGCATCGATCCTGACGTGAGGACCGATGGGCATGTAAAACGGCGATCCGCCGAGGCATTGTGTGATGGCGTGGGACTGGCGGTGGCCTGACGAATCCGTCGCGGTGCTGGCGACATCATCATGACTGAGTTGAAGCAGTCCGCCGCCGCTGAACCGATAGCAGCGGCTATCGCCAACATTGAACGCCAGAAGCGCCCGCTCAGTCAGCACAACTCCAACCAGCGTCGTGCCCATGCCCGCGCTCTCTAGCCGCTCGGACATCACTGCGAACAGGCGCTCGTTCGCCGCTTCGATTGCGTTTGAACAGCTTTCAGGACTGGAAAGCCGGTCAGCGTCTGCAATCAGATGATCGAGGGCGGTCTTGCTGGCCAGCGCCCCTTGGGCGTGGCCACCCATCCCGTCCGCAATCATCAGAAGGCAGTCTCGTCCGGTTATGTCGTGGCGGATGGGTTTGGTCATGTCGCCGGTCATGACTTGGCCAGCGACGGCCACAGCGTCCTCATTGGAGGAGCGAACACGGCCTCGGTGGGTAAATGCAGCGATCTGCCAACCCGACATGGTTAAAGCCTTGCAACAAACTGATTTAAGGAGGGCGGCTTCCGTGAGAGGCGTCCCGGCGAGTGCAGCGGGAGAAGCCCTCCGGACGATTCTCGGCATCGTGTGCTTCGGCATCAACGTCGCGCAGGGACCGTTTGGGATATTCTTGTTCCACAAGCGCCAAGAACGCATCAGGTCCGGCTTTGGGGTGACGGCCTCGTCCATCGATCGTAATGACCTCCGTCGAAGGGAAGTAATTGATTGCCCGGTGCTTGATGTGGAATTTCGACGGGCGGCTCACGAAACGCTTCCTGTCGATGAGTTCTTTGATGACCTCGTGAGTCAGCGGATCGTCGTCGGGGTAGAACAACGGCTTCTCAAGGATTGGCTGCGGCATAATGGCTATCTTTCGTTGATTGGGGGGATTGGTTCAGAGGCACGGCAAGCTGAGGCCGCGTGGCGAGCCAGACTTCCGCGTCTTCGAAACGAATGATGGTGCGGGCACAGACCTTGACGGCGCGAAGGTGGCCATCGCGGATTTCCTTCCAGGCCGTCGTGCGTCCGATACTTGCCCAGTTCGCGAAGTCGCTGACCGACATCGCGCCTTTGGGTTTTGGTAGTTCTTGAGTCATGAAGTTCTCCAATTATGGAAAGGAAGAAAGTTGCTTCCGAGCCGATATGGATTCGATACGGCCGCGAGCGATCTTCAGCGGACGATCTTTTTTCGTGAGGGGATGAGGATTTGCGGCGGACGGATTAAGACCCGGACGGGGTCTGCCCTGCGCAGAAAGAAGCCCACGTCTCAGCAAGCTGACGGCGCTTTTCGAACAGGTCGCCACGCCGGTAGGCGGCTTCGACCTTGTTGCTGATGGTGTGGGCCAACGCCATCTCCACGACTTCGTTGGGGAAGTCGGTTCGCTCCGCCGCCCAATCCCGAAACGTGGAGCGGAAGCCGTGCGCGGTGATGTCGTTGCGTTCGAGGCGACGCAGCAACATCAGAAAGGCCATGGAACTGAGCGGGCGTTCCTTTACGCCGCCCGGAAAGACGAAGTCGTTGATCCTTATGTCCTGCATCGCGGCGAGAATCTGTTGCGACCGCTCGGCCAACGGAATGCGGTGGTCGCGGCCTGCCTTCATGCGGGTGCCGGGCACGGTCCAGAGCTGTGTTTTCTCGTCGTACTCGCTCCAGCGCATGCCCATCGTCTCGTTGGTGCGCGTGGCGGTGAGGATGCAGAATTCGAAGGCGCGGGCGACCACTGTCTCCTCGCGCCGCAAGACCTGAATGAAGGCTGGTGTCTCGTCGATAGGGAGGGCCGCGTGGTGAACGATGGCTGTGACCCGTGACCTTTTCGGAAGCAGGTGGTCGAGGTGCCCACGCCAGCGCGCTGGATTGTCGCCGGTGCGGTATTTCATGACGCGCGCCCAATCTAGAATACGCTCGATGCGCCCCCGAACTCGGGAAGCCGTCTCGGTCTTCTCCTTCCAGATCGGCTGCAAGACTTTCAGGACCAGAGCGTCATCGATCTCGGTGACCGGCCGGTCCTTGAAGATCGGATAAACGTACGTCTGAAGTGTGGCCGTCCATTGTTCGGCGTGCTTGCCGTTCTTCCAGCCGTCGCGATGTGTGGCGATATAGGTCTCGGCGCATTTCTCGAACGTGATTGTTACAGCGGCCTCGATCGTCTTGGCTTGCTGCTCCTTTGAACGCTCCTCCAGAGGATCGAGACCCTTAAGACGAATGACACGGCAGACCTCCGCCTTGTCGCGGGCCTCGGCCAGCGACACGGTGTGCAACGGGCCGAGACCCATGTCCCGAAGTTTGCCGTTGATACGGTATCGAAAAATCCAGCTCTTGGAGTTGCCGGAGCCAACCTTCAAGTAGAGCCCAAGGCCGTCGACATACATTCCCGGCTTGAGATTCTGTTTGATCTTGAGTGCGCTCAGCACCCGTATCCGTGCCATTCCCAAATTTCCGCGTCGTGTCCGAGCCCATATAGAAGGCTAGGTTCAGGCGATGGGTGAAGATGTTGCGGAATTAGGCAGACAGTTTTCTTAGAAATTGAGCTGACTTCGATTAAGCCAAGCCATGTAAAGCGTTGAATCTGTCCCTGTGCTTCTTCAAATATTTTGGATGCGGTCGCAATGAAGGCAAATTCGGCAGATGAAGTTTTTCACCGGGCGGTACCATTATCAACTGCATCTGCGGGGGCAATTTTGATGACGCGACTAAAAGCCGGAAGTCATCCGTCACTGAAATAAAATAATGATCAAACAGCCAAATGGATGGTTCCAGATAATGCCAAGCCATTCTGAACTATATCGGGGCCTCCTTCTTTTACAGCCAAGATATGCGCAGCATGAACCTCAGAGTTTCCATCATTATCGAGAACTCGCATGCCCGTTATTGCGCATGTATCATCATAGGCTTCGTAAACTCTAAGACGGAAGTTGGCATCTCGAATGACTCGATTGACGAGCATTTGCGTCACTTTTTTCACTCGCTGATCGGGTAAGGCGTTGTTGTCGAACTCTGCCAATGGGCTGATTGTTAAGTTGAATGTATTGGCAAATCCAAATGCGAGAATGCTTAGGAAATCTTCGTCATTTAAAGTTCGAACTGACCTCCCACGGAGAAATAGACCTACTTGAGTTTGTGGAATATTCCGCAAATCTGCCTCAGAGTATCTCCCTTCAATTGTCCAAGGTACGGGACGATCAAATGTTAGAAAATCAGCGAAACGCGCATAGCTCATCGCAGGATCAAGTGGATCTGGCTCGATTCCGATGATTCTAGCTGTCGCAAAATAGGCGAGGTTGCCGCCATCTGCGCGGGGGCGGCGCATTACTATCCAATCCCCCACGCATCGTTCGGCGATCGAGAGGTAACGTCGTGGAAATTGATAGTGCTCTGAGATATCGTCATCATAGATCGACGTAGGCTTTGTATCAAAGACTGCTTTCATAGGAACGCCTCAGTCGTTCTTCAGAAACCTTCTTATCCTAGACTTTAGCTTGCCGGTGTTTCCAACTTCGCATTCCCATACGACCAATTGGCACCAGCCTATCGCTTTAAACGAATGAGATATTTTACTGTCTCTCTTGCGATTGCGATTAATTTTTTCTGTCCAGTAAACTGTATTCGTTTTAGGAGTACGAGCGCCACGCGGGCATGAATGCCCATGCCAAAAGCAGCCATGAACAAAGATCACTTTTTTTCGGCCGGAGAAGACAATATCTGGCGAGCCAGGCAAGTCTTTACTATGAAGGCGAAACCGAAAACCCATCGCATGAATAAGCTTGCGGACAGCAATCTCAGGTTTCGTATTCTTCGATTTAACAGCTCGCATAACACGAGATCGTAATTCGGGGACGGTCATCCTTCGAATTCGATGCGAAGGCTGGGATCCGTCTCGCATTCGCTGATAATTCGATTATAGCGCTCGATTATTTCACGCACCGCGGCGGGTCTGCCTTCTTTAGCAAATACGCTCCATTCATAGACATTCGTGGCTAAAAACTGTTCAATTTCAATAACGTCAAGTCGGTCATCTACCCCGGCTTGTTTGGCGAGAGCCTTCGCGCCGCCGACGCCATCTTCCGTGGTAATCACGAGCGGTCGCAGACCCGTCCCGAGATTGCTTTGGCACTTTCGAATTAACGCTTCCGTTGGTGCGGTAGTTACATGGATCGCCACGTCACCGAGTAAGAAATCTCCGGATCTATTTGAAGGCGCGTCAGCAACGGCAAAGCCGTGATGTTCAAGGCTGCCCTTGGTAACAAAATCAAGTTTTGCGCCGACCAGATGCTGCATGACTGCGCCAGCATACATCGTTCCGCGCACCTCACGCTGACGTTCGACAGCCTGCGCTAACAAGTCGCGAACACAGGCTCGTAAGGATCGCGAGGGGTCAAGCTTGAATGTGAACGGTTGCGCATCAAAATATGCAAGCACCCGCCCAACCCAATATGTCTCCGCATTGCCTAGATTGAGATCGTTCTTTGCATGTAAATCGTTTAGTAGGTCAATATACGCATTCATGCGTTCAATATTGCCTCGGCTAGTTCGCCCGCCCTCAGTTGAAAGAATACGATCCACGCCGTGGTCAGCTAGAATTTTTTTGATAGCACCGCCGCCCAACCCCGCGACTTGTCCGCCTCTTGCGGTCAGGAAATCCGATTTGTTGAGAGGAAAATCTTTCTCCGCTGCATTCCGCGTTAGTATCAATGCTAGCGAAAGCGAGCCTTTGGAAAGACCGATATGTTCGGAATCAAAAATCTCCAGCGCTTTACTTTGCAAGCAACCCCCGCATGAAGTGTTGGACGTCACGCTGCTTTTCTTCTCTTTTTTGTACTTGATGAGCGAAGCAACGGCTCAAAAATGTGGTGAGCTAAATACCGGACCACCGGGACCGCGACTCCATCGCCAGTCAAATGATAGGCCTCGTTATATTTTTCTGGCAATCTATAACTGTCGGGAAGTCCCATAAGCCGCGCTGTCTCACGCGGAGAGATTAATCGCGAACGCACTTTCTTCCCATCGACTACGACAATCACTTGACGGCTGGAACCGCCTGCGGGCGTCCGCAAACAGCCTGCAATGTCATCGAAACGAATTTCGGCGCGCTGGATCTTTCGGCCGACATCATCACGGCGGGTCCGCTTGTATACGGTTCCGACCATGCGCCGTCCGGCTTGCTTAGCCTCTTCCAACTTCTTGCGGTGAAGTTCGCTCATCATGCTGAGCAGCTTCGCGGTTTCGGCGGCCGTGTGCCAAGCAACCCCTTCAGGCTCATCTTCAATCAAATCGGAAAAAACCGCATTGCGTTTTGCGGGCTGCGGTGTGTTCCACCATACCAAAGCTTCTCGAACTTTCGGAGGCAACCTTGAGCATGCGTCTTGCAGAGCCCGCGAGTGCCACAGGCTGGGTGCGTCTGAAAGTAAATCGTCAGGCAACGGCAGGTCTTTGCGAATGCCAATAACGAACAAACGCGCGCGCGAGTGCGGGACGAAGTGAACGGCGTCAACTATCAGCGCGCCGAAAAAATAGCCAGCCTTGGAGTAGTTCGAGCAGATGGTCGCAAAGTCCTTGCCATCATGCGACGAGAGAGTGCCGCATACATTCTCAAGAACAATCAGTTTTGGCGCGCGGCCTTCATCAATCAGCGCTTCCATCAAGCGCCAGAACGGCCAATACGTGCCAGAGCGGTCACCCTTAAGGCCCGCACCTGCGCCGGCGAGAGACAAGTCCTGACATGGAAACGAAGCCCAAACGAGGTCGGCCGTATCAGGGACGTCTTTCGATTTGAGTTTGCCGATATCACCAATTTTCAAAATGTCGGAGGGGGTCCAGTTGGCCTGATAGACAGTAGTCTTCTTCAGGTCGAATTCGTTCGCGAAAGCGCATCGCCAGCCTAGGCCCAGACCGGCCCGGGCCATGCCGCCACCCGCGAAGAATTCGTAAAAGCTATGCACGGTGCCCGCTCCCGGAACTCGCAATATCGCGTCCCGCTTCGTCGCGCGTCACCTTTTCCAGTATCGCCTCGGTTATCCACGTATTGCGCGAGATGTTCCCGGGCCTGCCCCTGCGCGACACGTCAATCGCTGCCCACAATTGGGGGTCTAGCCGCAGGCTTTGACGGGTTCGGTCATCGAGGCGTTTCAGCATTGGCGTTCGACTCATTGCACAACTAGGCGCCGCTTTGGCGCCAAAAACAAGAACCAAAATAGAACAAATGGCTTAAGAATAGGTTTTTTCACCCACGGAACCAATTTCTGTTGACGGAAGTCACGGTCATGCCATAGGCATCTGTGTACTTTGTTCACAGGAGATTGCCGTGGAACACGATATTGTCGGTATCAACGAAATTGCATCAATGGCTAAGGTCAGCAGTCAGGCGGTCGCCAACTGGCGCGCGCGCTCGTTGGATTTTCCGCGGCCGTTCAAGGAACTCGCTTCCGGGCCGGTGTTTCGCCGCGCTCAAGTGCGCGCCTGGCTTCACCGCAATAACCGCAAACTTCAGCAGCTCGAGCAGGGTTCCAACTTCTATGTTCGCCTGCGTAGCTACCGTAATGACGACGAGGCGCTTGCCAACTGCATCTCCCGGGTGATGGACCAGCTCGAAAGAACGAAGACGTCGGGCAACAAGCCGGGGATGCTGCTCGGCCGAATTCAGTCTGGCAAAACTCGCGCGTTCGTTGGTGCGATTGCGCAAGCGTTTGATCGCGGCTTCGATATGGCGCTCGTTATGACCAAAGGCACCAAGACGCTTTCGGAACAGACGATGGCGCGCCTCAAGACCGATTTTCGCGAGTTCATTGAGGAAGATGAGGTCCTAGTGCTCGATATCATGTCGCTGCCGACGCTGACGCGCAGCGAAACGCGCCGAAAGATGGTCATCGTTGCGAAAAAGCAGACGCGCAATCTCGATAAGCTGATTGAGTTTGTGAAGGAGCATGAAGCGCAGAGAAATCGCAAAGTTCTTTTGATTGACGATGAAGCCGACCTGGCGGGCGTCCGCTTCGTTCCTGGTCCGAACGACGGCGATGTCAAACAGGGAACCATCGCCGAACAAATCGATGAATTGCGCGGTCTTGTGAAAGACGTTGCGTTCCTCCAGGTGACGGCCACGCCGTACTCTCTTTATTTGCAACCGGAGGACTACGAAGACGCCACCACTGGCGCGAACCACGTTTTCAAGCCCAAGCGCCCAGCCTTCACGGAGCTGTTGCCGATTCACGGCGCGTATGTCGGCGGCGACGACTATTTTGGCAATCATCCCGATGATGACCCGCGCTCGAAACTTGTTGTTGAGGTATCAGAATTGGAACAAGACGCGCTTCGCAAGCCTGACCAGCGGCGCATTAGTCCAGAGCGCGTCCTCGATAGCTCGAACACCGCCGGCATCCGTCGCGCCATCGTTACGTTCGTCGTGGCCGCGGGCGTCCGTCAGTGGCAGCAACGCGAAGTTGGCGACAAGACGCGCAAGTACGCGATGATTATTCACAACGATACGCAGCGTTCGGCGCACCAGTGGCAAGACCAGGTGCTTCAGTGGATTTTCGACGCGGTAAATTCTGCCGCCGAAGATAATCCTGAAACGTTGCGGCCCTTGTTTGACGCCGCCTTTGACGATTTGACCGCATCTGTGAAGGCCGATGGCGGCGAGATGCCGGGCCGTGATGCCGCGTTCGATACTTTCATCGATGCCCTACAGAGCGGTGATGTCGTTCGAGAGAAAATTAATTCGGACCAAGACGTTCTGAAACTTCTCGATGAGAAGTCAGAACTGCGGCTGCGGACGCCCTACAACATTTTCATTGGCGGGAACATCCTGGACCGTGGCATCACCATCCCGAACTTGATTTCTTTCTATTACGGACGCAATCCGCGCACGATGCAGGCCGATACGGTGTTGCAGCATTCGCGCATGTACGGCAGCCGCGACCGCCGCGATTTGGCTGTCACGCGCTTCTATACGTCACGTTCGGTCTATGACCGCCTTTACACCATCAACGAGTTCGAAAACACGCTGCGCAAAGCTTTCGAAACTGGCGCTCATGACCGCGGCGTCGTGTTTATTCAGTCGGATGACACTGGTCGCGTGCGCCCTTGTGCGCCGAACAAGGTTCGTCTTAGCAACCTGGTCACGGTTTCTAGTAGCGCTATGTTGTTGCCTACGGACTTCCAGACGCGCGGCGGTGCGACAATGGCCGCAATCCAGACAAAACTCGAAAAACTCATCAAGGATGAGTGGCGCGATAATGGAGAATTCTTCGCAGTCGACAAAGCAACAGTATTAGCCATCATCGACCAGATTCAGCAAAGTATGGAGTTCGACAGCGTTGAATTCGAATGGGACGCAATGCGTTCGCTCATCGACTACTATACCGACGTCAACCACGGCGGTGATGGCAAGATTTTGATTATCGTCGAAACCGGCCGCCAATTGTCGCGGCGCGGGTCAGGCGATAAGTCCGGCCGGTCGATTTTGGGTACCTCGTTGCGCGCCAAAGTCCTTGATGTGCCCCGCAAGAAGCCTGCGCTTGTTCTGCTTCAACAGGAAGGCGGTCGTGAGTTGGGATGGACGGCTCACCATTTCTGGTGGCCGGTCTTCGCCGCACCCACTGATGCAGAACCCTGTGTATTCGCAACAAAGGTGGCCGCATGAAAGAGGTCGCGCATGAACAGGGTCATTGCGGTGCGTCTCAGCCGCGTTTCGAAGTAAGCTTATGGGGCATCCAAATCAGCGGGTATGGCGCCACAGGGATTGCAGCCGCGGTTGTTGTGGTTGGGCTCATCGTTGCAGGTTACCGTTTTTGAGTATAACGCGGTCCACTCCCGATTTCGCTTCAAGCGTCTGAGCATGGATGGCTGGCTCGCCCGGCGCAGCGTGTAACCAAAGTTCGATCGGCGCAGGTGGGTTTGTGCGTGCGGCTAGATATGCAATCTGCTCGACAAGATGATCGGAAATGTCGCCATAGATTAGGTAGATGGCTCGCTGATAGCCGACCGTATGTCGGAATACGGATAGCGTGTTAAGATCTTTCGCTGCGCCGTGCCGTGCACTGCGTGCTGGCTTTACCTCCATCACCGCGTGATTGCCGGCCATGTCGCCCGGACGGTGAACGAGAAAGTCCGGCTTGAACCCATCCGCACCAAGTCGCATCAGGACGGGATGCGCTGCCTTATCGACTTCTCCGTTTAGACAAAAGGCGCAGCTATCGGGCCAGAGCTTCCGCATCTGGTGATACAGCTCGTAGCAATAGACGCGCTCACGGTACACAGGGTCGCCGCCATGTATGCTGAGCCGGAAATAGCCCGGGTCAATTGCGGCGGTGGCTCGTTCCAGTAGCTCTGAAAACTCTTCCATTAGCCCTCCACTATGTCGCCGATAGCTGTGTCTGTTGCGAAAGTTAAGCGCACCAGCCGCCGCCTCGAGAAAAGTCAAAAATAGTAAGTTATGCTAGCATACCGAGATTCTGCCTGTTACGGGGGCTTCCTTGACTATCTTAGCGACTGTGCCGGCGCGCGCGCTTTGGCGCGCGGAGAAAATTGTCGCTCGGTCTGGGCATCATTTACGGGTGCACAGGCCTAGCCCGGTATCGGCTGGGTTCGTTGCGCCACCCATGCCTATGAACATTGCCTTTCGTCCCGAAGCGCTGGCGGCTTCGATGGCACGGACGCTCACCTTGCGCCACGCGCCGGACGCGATGCTGGAGCGATGGGCAAGGATGCAGCTCCTTGAAATTGAATACCTGGTTCAGGACGGCACGGCCTTTGCCCTTGCGCCCGAGGTGACTGCGCTCGCCGACGCGGAGCGCTCCGGTTTCGCGGGGCGCGTCGGTGCGGGTGTCACCGATCTCTTAATGAACGCGCTCGGTTATACGTGGCGCGACAACGCGGCGTGTCTCTCCGCCAGTCTCGATCCGCATGCCGATTTTATCTATGGCGGCGGGGCCGTATCCACGCATGGCGTGGTGCTAGCTGAGGCGTACGGGTCCTTTGCTCAGGCTGTTACTGATGGCCGCATCCGGCGCGAATCTTCCGCCAAGTATCAGCGGCAAGTTAAGCCGCATATTGGGAGCATGTGCCTGCACGGCAAAGCCGTGCATGGCTATTCAGTGGCATTCGGCTCTCGACCGACTACGTATGACACCTTCCTACATGTCACCGAGACAAAGATAACAAAGGACAGGAAGAAGGCCGCGCCGCCTACGACGGCGCTGTCCAGTCTTGCACCCGTCGCTACGTCACTCGCGCTCGCATCGCATCGCTCAAATTTTCTTCTTATGGGCGCGGCGCGTATCGTCGCATGGATCGATTGGCTGCGAAGCGGCGGTGCCCCGCCCGCAGAGGATCTCTGGGCTTCCTTTGTCACGGTACAACAGGGCGGCCAGCGGTTTTGGGTGGCACTAGAAGCGCTGTTGCCGTTCGTGCGGCCTTGGGCGTGGCCCGACAAGGGACCGTTCTGGGCATGGGGAGCCTTCGAGCGTTGGCGGAAAGTGCGGCCCATCGATCTCGATAACATTTTCGCTATGGAAGAATGGGCCGCGAAATCGTTTCTTTCGACACTCTCCACGATGATCGCCATCGGGCGCGAGCAAATGCCGGCGACGCTCGAATTACCGATCATCGAACCTTCGGGTCTGTTCACGGACCGCGATCGGCGCGGGCATGATGACGATGCGCGTTATCCCGTCGCGCAATTCCGCGATGGGTTGGCGTTGCTCGGGCGCCTGCCTCGCCTTGAGAGGCCAGGTCGGCGCATCTGGTCGCCACGGCGGGGTTTCAACTGACGCTTTTCGATATTCTGTGCATGCGTTTTAATGCGAACCAGCTTGCACCCGCTGCCCACGCCGCGATAGAGCGCGGAGGCACTTTTCCAGCTCCGGGTCTATAGGAATATTTCCAAGCGAACCCAATCGTCCGTCGAACCTGTTCATGCTCATTGGGCCCATACTTCGAACCATACTTTCGCGAGGAGTTGGGGCGAATTTGGTTGAACGCGAGCGTCTTGGAGCGATCAACTTATGCTTATGGCACGGCGGTTTCTTCGTTTGTATGAAATTGCGACGAACGGCCCCGAATAGGGACGATCAGCCCATACTCGGACGCTCTCTCCGCCAGACAGACCGAAGACTCTTGGGCAGTCAGCGTTCTGACAGATCGCTTGTTGCGGCGTCTCTACTCACGGCACATCCGTCGTTCGCTTTGGCAGGGGATGAGCAATCCTGTCCGGGCAACGCTGCTATGTTGCCCGCTGCTCCCGCCTATCGAATCCCGTCCGCCTCTTGGCTGCCTGCGGTCGTGATTTCACGGTCATGGCGCCTGGCGCCCGAACGGACGCCTTGTCCTGCAACTGGCGTGGCGTATCAGCGTCTAATGGCATTTTGAGCATTTTGAGCATTTAATTGAGTTTTTATAGTCTCGAAAAGGTCGGTGACTGGGCGTAGCAAGACCTCATCAACAACCCACCGATGAGGACACGCCGTGACCAACCCGATTATCGAAAATATTCTGAGCCGCAGTGCCGCAAAATATTACGACACCACAGCCACGCTAAGCGACGAGCAAATTCGCGATCTCGTGCGGATCGGCACCTCGGCGCCGACGTCCTTCCACTTGCAGAACTGGCGCTTCATCGCGGTTCGTACGCCGGAGGCGAAGGCACGGCTCCGTCCGATCGCCTGGAATCAGCCGCCGATCACCGAAGCTGCGGTGACCTTCATCGTTGTCGGTCAGTTCGCCGACGCCAGTGTGGTGCCGCATCGTCTGGCTCCGGTGGTGGAAGCGGGCATCATGCCCGCGCATCTGATCCCCGAGTGGGAAAATCCGGCGCGCGGCCTTTACGACAACAACACCCAGCTCCAGCGGGATGAGGCGATCCGCACCGCCACCTTCGGCGCAGCCGCGATCATCTACGCCGCGCGCTCGCTCGGCTGGGGTTCGACACCGATGATCGGTTTCGACTTCGACGCGGTGTCGCGCGAATTCGGCCTCGCCGACAACGAGGTGCCCGCGATGCTCTTGTCCGTCGGGCCGGAGCGCCAGGGCAACTGGCCGCAGAAGCCGCGCCTGCCGGTGCTCGACGTTCTGCACTTCGCATAATCATCCATTATCAATCCCATACCCTGAGGAGACTACAATGACTCGTATTGCGACTCTGAATCCCGAAAACGTGCCTGCCGCTTCCAAGCCCACTCTCGATGCCTTCACCAAGAACATCGGGTTCACTCCGAACATGATGACGGCTTTCGCCCAAAGTCCGATTGCGTTCAACGCATGGGCCGGTCTGCTCGGGTCGCTGAGCAAGGCGCTCGACGTCAAGACGCGCGACAGCATCGGCCTTGCGGTGTCCGAAGTGAACGGCTGCAACTACTGCCTGACGGTGCACAGCTTCACGGCCGAGCACATGGCCAAGCTTCCGGCCGACGACATCATCCTCGCCCGCAAGGGCCATGCCAACGATCCGAAGCGCGATGCCGCCGTGCAGTTCGCACGTAAGGTGATCGAGGCCCGTGGTCACGTCAGCGACGCCGATGTCGAGGCTGTCATTGCGGCGGGCTACACCCAGGCGAACGTGATGGAGATCGTCGCGTTGGTCGCGATGTACTCCCTGACCAACTTCTTCAACAACGTCTTCGATCCCGAGAAGGACTT
>Ga0153956_1002275_pt1 | contig 14598 bp, 15 predicted proteins | sample TSFL040MetaG_FD_104704 | JGI IMG/M metagenome (GOLD analysis project Ga0153956, IMG submission 104704) | Attine ant fungus gardens microbial communities from Florida, USA - TSFL040 MetaG | ecosystem: Host-associated > Fungi > Mycelium > Unclassified | place: USA: Florida, Wekiwa Springs... | reverse complement strand
GTCGCAAGAGACGCCGCCGTCAGCAGCTTGTTGCGGGTGGGAATGAACTCCGCCGTCTGGAAGCTGCGCCATTCGGGCACATCGAAAATCGGGCGGATCGCGGCCGTGGCATGGTCCGGCGCGGACATCGCGGTGGACAACGTCAAACCGCCGGGCCGCGTCAGCGTCAATGTGTCGGTCGCGACATTCGCGGTCACGTCATCGGACTTCGGCTGGACGACAACGCCGTGAATCGTCTCAAGCAGGGAGAACTCCACAAAGTCCTGGCGCTTGATGAATCTGCGCGGCGGCCCACCGGCCGTCACGACCATCAGTGTGTCACCCGCGTCGGGATCCGTGAAACGATGAAGGCTGCCAGCCTTCGCCAAGGCAATGTTCACGCTCGCATGACCGGGATCGGCGAGATTGCGCGCGGCGGTGAGCGGCTGTGATGGCGACGGCGTCCTGTCGGCGAACACGAGCGTCCATTCACGCTCGTCGCCGGTCAGCGCGGCAAGTTTCGGGCGATTCAACCGAATGCGAAGCGCCCGGCCCTTCGGCACGTCGACCGACGCCACGTCGGCGACGACCAGAGACCCTTCGCGGCGGATGGCGCTGGCGTCGATCGGCTGGTCGGTATCGAACACCAGCCAGATGGCATCGGAACGGCGAAACACCGCCGCGGCGGTGGGTGTCTTGAATGGAAACGTGATGCGGAAATCGTCGCTCGACAGCCTCGCCTCGGCGGTGATGCCGGACGAAGCGGGGACCGCGACGGTTTCAGGCGGCGCTGCCTTGATAACGGCCGGCGGGGGCGGCGCTGGCGGAGGCGGCGCCTCAACCGGTGCCGCCACCTTGACCGGCGCTTCGACGGCGGGCGCAGCTTTTGGGGCGGGATCCGCCTCGGTTGCAACGACCGGCTTAGCGGCGGCGTCGGTATTTGCATTCGCAACGGCAACGGGCGGCTGCACGTCAGGCTTGATCTCGAGCGCGGCTTCATGCGCGATCTGCTCGGACGTGGGCGGCACGATCTCGCGGGCCTTGTCAGCGGGCGTCGCGGATGCTGCCTTCTGCTTCGATGCGTTCGCGGCCTGCGGCTTGTCCGCCGTTCCGAACGTCACATCGACGATGTAATTCTTTTCTTCCCGGAAGGCGCGAACGTCCGTCTCGCCGATCAGCGCAATATCGACACGGGATGTTTCGCCCTCCATCTTCTGCTTGACCGACTGGATGTTCGCCGGCAGGCCGATTTTCGCGTCGGCCAGATCGAATGTCAGCGGCGACGAGAACGACAGCGAGAACTTGTCATTGATCAACGACGACGACACGCTGACATTGTCCGGCGTCTCGAAGACGAAGCGGGCGAACGTCGGCTGCACCGATACCCTCACCCGGACCGGCGGCCGCTTGGTGGCTTCATCCGCCATCTTTTGCAGACGCAAGGCGCGCTCTGCCGCGATCGCGCGGTCGGACAGCTCCTTCACGACTTCCGCCGGCAGCGCGGGCGGAAGGCCGGTCCACTTTTCCGGCAACAGATCGATGAAGACGCGTTCGCCCGCAGCCATCGTGTTGACGCGAACCTTCTGCGCCAGCGCCATGCGGATCGCCGTGCCGTCGGGATCGCGGCGAACGGAGGTGACGTAGGCCGGAAGCGCATCGGACAACAGGTCGATGGGGACGCTGACCGGCGTCTTGAACTGAACGATGAGGACACCGCCCGCGACGGTTACTTCCGTCGGAACGTCCTGCTGGAATTTCAGAAGCAGCCGCGCGTAGCCGGTCTGCGCCGTCAGCGTCGCCTCACCCTTGACCGGATCAGCCGCCGGGACGGCTCCGGCAGCAAGCGGCAGACAGAGCAAAACGCCTGCAAGAATCGAGGCCCGCAAGCCACAGCCGAGCCGGCCCGCGAAAGACCGGGCTTTCAAGCCGGTCGCAGGGGCGGCCTTCAGCGTGTGAGCGGCCTGGCAGAACATTCCGAATCTTTCTCGACGCGTCTTTCTCTAAGCTCTCTTTGTAACCGGTCCCGCAGTCCGGGCGCTTCACCTGCGCCATTCCGACTCTAGGTTTCGGCTGTTAAGGACTTGTTTAACCTCTCGCCTCAGTTGCGCGCCGAAGGCCTGCCCTCGATCTTGGGCAACTCGTTCGCCGACGCTGATTTGTCACCGGTTGCCCGGCGCGCCAGTTCGACCGTCAGCCGCTCGGCCGCCTCCGGCTGCATCTGCCCCATGATGTCCGACATCTTGCGCGGCGCGATCTGCGATGCGATGTCGAACAGCACCGACAATTCGAGCCGGTCGAAAACCCGCGCGGCATCCTTCGGCTTCATCGACTCGTACATGGTGACGAGCCCCTTGAAACGCGCAGCCTCCGCTTCGTTCTTCTGCTGGCCGGCGGCCGTGACGCGCGCCTCGGTGGCCTTCATCTCCTCGATCCGGCCTTCGATCCGCTTTTCCGCGGACTTCATCAGGCTTTCCCGGATTTCGATTTCGCGCGCACGGGTATCGAGTTCCTGACGCCGCGACTGCAGGCGCTCCAGCACCGCGCGTTCGGATGCACTGACCGGAGGATTGGGATCGGGATAGACCACCTTCCCGTCCGGAATCGGCGCTGCTTCCGGAGCCGCAACCACGGGTTCCTTCTTGGCCTCGACCGAGCCCGTGATATCCGAAATGTCCGGCATCTTGCCCGGCGCGGGGAAGCCCAATGTCTCCTGCGCCCATGACCTCGGCTGGGGAGCGTCATCGTTGAGGATGTATCCGCCCTCCAGAAGCAGCCCCGATATCTTGAGCACGGCCAGACAACAGGCCGCGATCAGCAAAACCGGAACTATCCGTATGTCACGCAGGAGACTCTTCATGCTGCGAGGCCGGTCGCCTTTCGCCGGTCAGAGAATGCCTGAGCCGCTGCAAGCAAGGCCTTCGCGCTGGCCTTCGGCGCCGCGGCGGCTGCCGTTGCGGCGGGTGGCGCGACCGATGCCGGCGCTGCTTCCGCGCTGGACGGGCGCGCGGCGAGCGCGATCTGCGACAGGCGGTTGAGGATTTCATTGCCCGCCACGACCTGCTTGGCGAGATTGGCGGACAGCAACGTGCCGGTGGTCAGCTGATTGCCGAGGCTTTCGTCGCATTCGCGGACGGTGACCTTCAGCCCGCCGATGGCGCGTTCGGCGATTTCCGTCGCCGTCACCAGTTCGGCGATCATGCCGCGCATCGAGGCTTCGTCGGCCTTGAGCCGCTTCAGGCGCCTGTTGAGAAGCGCGCAGTATCCGATCGTGAGCACAAGCAGCACCGCCACAAGGCTCTCGATCACCAATCCAAACAAGTGACTCATTGTGCCTCCATCAATTTGGTTTGCTCATCCTGTTTCTCGAACATCGCGTAAGATGTCTGCGGCTTGCGCAGCGGCTTGGTGACGCGAATGGCGACATTGTCGCCGACACGCCCCATCCGCCCTTCGCTGAGGATCACGTTGCCGCAGCGAACGGAAATCTGCGCATCGGGCCGCACGTTGAGCGGCAGGGTGTCGCCGACCTTCAGGCTCATGATCTTCTTGAGTGGAATATCGGCTTCGTAGAGAACCGCATCGACCGCAATTTCGGCCTGTGCGATCTCGGTGGCGAGGTGCCCTTCCCAGATCGGATCGCGGCCGAACTTTTCACCCATGAACATCTGCAGCAGCACGCCGCGGATGGGTTCGATGGTCGCGTAAGGCAGCAGAAGCTCGATATTGCCGCCACGATCTTCCATGTCGATGCGCAGGCGCACGAGGATCGCAGCATTGGCAGGGCGCGTGATCGCGGCGAAGCGCGGGTTGGTCTCAAGCCGGTCGATGGTGAAACGCACCGGCGACAGCGGCTTGAACGCCAGCTCCGCATCCGCAAGGACGACTTCGACGAGGCGCTTGACCAGATTGGTTTCGATGGTGGTGTAAGGCCGGCCCTCGATCCGCAGCGCCGGCTGGCCGCGACGGCCGCCGAGCAGCACGTCGATGATCGAATAGATCAGGCTCGAATCCACGGTGAACAGACCGAAGTTTTCCCACTCCTCGGCCTTGAACACCGACAGCACGCAGGGCAGCGGGATCGAGTTGAGATAGTCGCCGAAGCGCACCGACGTGATGCGATCCAGCGAGACTTCCACGTTGTCGGAGGTGAAATTGCGCAGGCTGGTCGTCATCAAGCGCACAAGGCGATCGAAGACGATTTCGAGCATCGGCAGACGCTCATACGACACCATCGCGGAATCGATGATGGAGCGGATGCCGGAATTCTCGTCGATATTGAGTTCGCCGTCGCTGAAACCGAGCAGATTGTCGATTTCTTCCTGCGACAGGACGCGCTCGCCGCCGCCCTTGCTGATGTCGAAGCCGCCGTCGTCGACCATGGCGGCCCACTGGGCGGCCATCGTCTCCGTCATTTCATTGGCGGCGGCCTCGGCGGCAGCCGCTTCCGGATCCTCGGAGTCCAGCGCGCCTTCCCATTCGGCGGCGAGAGCGTCCTGATCGACGTTATTATCACCCGGCGACATGATCCCAGCTTCCGTCCGTCACTGAACGACGATTTCCTTGAACAGCACGGCGTTCACCTGGTTGGGCGAGATCGCGGCGTTGACGCGCCGGGTCAGCTCTTCCTTCAGGCGAAACAGTCCGATCGATCCGTTGAGGTCCGTTGGGCGCAATTCGCGCATATAGGTCTGAAACAGGTCCATCACCCGCGGCATGTTGGGCTGGATCTGCGCGACCAGCGGCTGATCCTTGACCTCCAGCACGACCCTGACCTTCAGATACTGAATGCGCTCGCCCGGCGCGTTCGCCAGATTGACCAGCACTTCCGGCACATCGAGGAATACCGGCGGCTTCGGCGGCGGCGCTGCGGCATGTTCTTCCTTGCCGTGGCCGCGCATGAAGAAGAACCAGCCGCCCCCGCCAAGCGCGAGCACCAGGACGAGCACGCCCGCGATCATGATCAGCTTGCGTTTGCTTTTCGGAGCGGCGCCTTCCGCTGCCGCGCCCTCTTCGACCTGATCGTCGTCTGCCATAGCCCCCGCCCGCGCTTCTGGGATGGGCTCGATGCTGCCGAACTGGCTTTAAATGACGCGATACAAAGGCCGCCGGCGCGTGAGCGCCCTCTTCCGGCAACCTATGGCCGCAATGGTTAACGAAATCTTTCTTTCGTGACTCAAGTGGGAAAATTTTGCCGGGGCAACATGGTCAACAAGAGGTTATTGCCGCCCTGCGGCGCGCCCTGAAAATCACCAACCATCTGAAAATACTAGAATTTTCACTTTGGCATAGCTCTCGCATTGTTAACGGCGAACCGCGGCTTGGGAGAGTCTCAACGGTTCGCACGATCCGCGGCACGTCTTGGGAGAGGCGAGCCACGGTTCAACAAGGGGAGACTGGCCGATGGAGAATACGCTTCTCGTCGCGTTATCGCGGCAGATGTCGCTTGAGCGGCAGATCGACGTCATTGCCAACAACGTGGCCAATGTGAACACCAACGGCTTCAAGGCCGACAAGTCGGTGTTCGAGGAATATCTGAACACCGGGGCGCGCGAAGACAATTTCACGCCGTCCGACCGGCGCGTCAGCTTCGTGCTGGACCGGGCCACCTATCACGACTTCGGACAAGGCTCGGTGGAGAAAACCGGCAGCCCGCTCGACGTCTCGATCGACGGCAAGGGATTCATCGCGGTCCAGACCCCGCAGGGCGAACGCTACACCCGCGACGGTTCGTTCCAGATCAACGGGCAGGGTCAGCTCGTTACCTCCGGCGGCAATATCGTTCTGGGCACCAACGGCCCGATCGTGTTCCAGCCGACCGACCGCGACATCAAGATTTCGGCTGAAGGCACCATCACCGTCGGCGAAGGCATCGTCACCCAGTTCGATTCCATCCGCGGCCGGCTGAAGCTGGTCAAATTCGACAATCCGCAGCGGCTGACGAAGGAAGGCGCGAATCTTTACGCGGCAGGCGGCGCAGCGGCGCAGGCCGACACCACCTCGCGCATCAATCAGGGCTTTGTCGAGAAGTCCAACGTCAACGCCGTCACCGAAATGACCCGCATGATGGAAGTCATGCGCACCTATCAGTCGGTCGCCTCTCTGATGCAGCAGCAGAGCGATCTCCGCAAAAACGCAATCCAGATGCTTGCCGAAGTTCCGGCATAAGGAAACCGATCCATGCGCGCCCTTTACACAGCAGCGACCGGAATGGCGGCCCAGGAACTCAACGTCCAGGTCATCTCCAACAACATCGCGAACCTGCGCACCACCGGCTACAAGAAGCAGCGCGCGCAGTTCCAGGACCTCATCTACGAGCACGTCCAGCGCGTCGGCGCGCAGGCCTCGGACCAAGGCACCGTCCTGCCGGTCGGCATCGATATCGGCGGCGGCGTCAAGACCGTCGGCACGCCGCGCCTCATGACGCAAGGCACGCTCAACCCCACGGGCGGCGATCTCGACATCGCCATTCGCGGCGAGGGTTACTTCAAGATCCAGATGACCGACGGCACCTACACCTATACGCGCGACGGATCGTTCACGACCGACGGCACCGGCCGCGTCGTGAATGCGCAGGGCAATCCGGTGCAACCGACCATCACCATTCCGCAAAATGCGTCGCAGCTCACCATCAACGCGCAAGGACAGGTGTCCGTCGTTCTGCCGGGAGGCAACAACACGCCGACCGTGGTCGGACAGATCGGCCTGACGCGCTTCATCAACAAGGCGGGCCTGCAATCGATCGGCGACAACAACTTTGTCGACACGCCCGCATCCGGTCCGCCGCAGGATGGCCTCGCCAACGCCGACGGCTTCGGCGACATGCAGCAGCGCAATCTCGAACAGGCCAACGTCGAAGTGGTGTCGGAAATCTCCGACCTGATCGCCGCGCAGCGCGCCTACGAGATGAACGCCAAGGTCGTCAGCGCCGCCGACCAGATGATGCAGTCCACCACCGGCATGTTCCGTTGAGGGAGGGAATGATGTTGCGTTCGATGGTCATCGCCGCCGCCCTCCTCGCCGGATTGTCCGGCGCGGCCCTGGCGCAGTCGGAACAGGACACTGTATCCACCCCGATGTTGCGCGCAAACGTGACCGTCAGCAGCGATGTCGTGCGCGTCGGCGACCTGATCGAGAATGCAGGCGGCGCGGCGCAGATCGCCGTCTTCCGCGCCCCCGACCTCGGCACCACGGGCTCTCTGCCTGTCGCGCAACTGATCTCCGCGCTGCGCGCACATCAGGTGATCGGCGTCGATACGCGCGATATCCGCGAAGTGTCGGTGACCCGCTCGTCGCGGACGCTGGCGTCGAAAGAAGTCGGGGAACAGATCGCGCGGGTGCTCGAGCGGCGCAACGGCCTCGGCGACGCCGCCAATATCTCTGTGACGTTCGATCGGGATCTGCGCGAACTGCAGCTCGATGCCGGAAACACCGGTGATATGCGCGCCTCCATCGTGCGGTTCGATCCGCGCAACGGCCGGTTCGATGTCACGTTCGAGATCGCCAACGAGGTCAGCTATACGCCGACCAAGCTCCGCTTCACCGGCACCGCGATCGAAACCGTCGAAACCGCGGTGCTGACCCGCAACGTCGAGCGCAACGATATCCTGAAGGCATCGGACATCGCTGTTGAACGGCGGCCCAAGGCCGAAGCCGGCAACGATGCCGCCCTCCGCAACCGCACCATCGGCATGCAGGTGCGCAAGCAGATGCGGGCTGGACAGGTCCTCAAGGGCGCCGATCTCGGCAAACCCGACATGGTATCGCGCGATCAGCCCGTCACGCTGATTTACGAGGTGCCCGGCCTGTATCTCACCGGACGCGGCAAGGCCGTGGACAGCGGTACCGAAGGCGATGTCGTCAACATCATGAACCTGCAATCCAAGCGCGTCGTGCAGGGCGTCGTCGTCGGCCCGGGCCAGGTCTCGGTGGTCGCTCCGAGTCCGCGCCTGACGACCGCAGCTCTTGCCGCCAACGACCAGCCAGCCAGCACCGCAACCGAATCCAGAAAAGCCGAGTAACAGTTATGTCGCAGTCTTCCGCGTTGAACCGCATCGTTGTTACCGGCACCTTGCTCGCGCTCGGCACGCTTGCCAGCGGCTGCTCGTCGCTGGACCGGCTCGCCGCAATCGGCGAAAAGCCAAAGCTCTCGGCGATCGACAATCCAACCACACAGGCCGGTTACAAGCCGGTGTCGATGCCGATGCCGGCGCCGCAGCCGGCATCCTTCAACCCGAACTCGCTGTGGCGGAACGGTTCGCGCGCCTTCTTCAAGGATCAGCGCGCGCATCAGATCGGCGACATTCTCACGGTGACGGTCAACTTTACCGACAAGGCCAACATCGCCAATGAAACCCAGCGCACCCGCACCAACGCGGAAAACTCCGGCATCACGAATTTCTTCGGTATCGCGAAGCTGCCCGGCACCAATACGTCCGGCAACATGCTGACGACGGCGTCCACCTCGTCGAGCGACGGCAAGGGAACGGTCAACCGTCAGGAGGCCCTGCAGACCAACGTCGCGGCGGTGGTGACCCAGTTGCTGCCGAACGGCAATCTCGTTGTCGAAGGCAAGCAGGAAATCCGCGTCAACTTTGAAATCCGCGAACTGGTCGTGGCGGGCATCGTGCGGCCGGAAGACATCCAGAGCGACAACACCATCGACTCCAGCAAGATCGCGCAGGCCCGCATCGCGTATGGCGGACGCGGCCAGCTCAGCGATGTGCAGCAGGCCCGCTACGGCCAGCAGGTGTTCGACGTGCTGCTGCCCTTCTGACACGGAATCTCATAAAGAGCATCGCAATCTGAAAAAGGATTTGACGTAACCCGCAATTTCTCACGGGACGGCTCCCACCGTCTCTCTCCCGGCTCCCACATCGAGCGGCGAACCTAGGCGCAGCTCGATGTACAAAGACACAGCCTTCGTCAGCTCCCCTGACGAAGGCTGTGTTCATTTGAACAGGATAATTCATGGCCCGATCGGGCTCACAGTTAGATGGCTATTCGCGCATTCCGGTAACCGTTTGATTACCCTGAGACACAAACGAAGCGCACGTGATTGGTTGAGTAAGAATCGCTGACGTAAGAGAGGCATCAGGTTTTTCGACGGTCTCATCATGTTCCTTGATCAGCTCTCCGTACTCGTTGCAATCGGCTTTTCAGGTGCGTCCCTCGGCATCACCTTCCTGACGATGTGGGCGATCGGAAGATCCGAGAAACACCTGCTGATCTGGTCGATTGGACTTGCGACCATTATCGCCGGAGTCGTGCTCTTCGGAATCGTCGTGGAGCATTACAGCGCCAGGGTTCTCCTGGCGTCGTTCCTGCTCCTGATCGCGGGCTTCGGATTTCTTTATGCCGGCTGCGCCAGATTTTGTACGGGTCATGCCAACTGGGTTCCGGCAATCGTCCTTGTCGCCATCAGCGCCGTCCTGACATCTGCGGCGTTCGCATTCGGCTATTCCGGAATCGGAGCAATGATCGGCAATGTCGCGATCGGGGGATTTCTCATTCTGATCGCGCGCGACTACTGGCTGGCGCGGGCCGAAGCTCCCACCCTGATGACAGTTAATGCCATCTGCTGCATCGCGACCGCGGCTTCCTTCATCGCATGCGGTTTTGCGCTCGCCGAGCAGGGCCAGCTTGTTTTGACATCCCGCCCCTCGAACTGGGCGGAGCAGATCAACTCCATCATGGCGATTATCGGATTGACCGGCATCGGGGCCCTGTCTCTCACCCTGAACCAGATGCGGATTGCGAACAGTCACAAATCGGACGCGATGAAAGACGCCCTTACCGGACTTCTCAACCGGCGCGCGCTGCTCGACAATCCCGCCGAGATTGCGCCTGCCGGAACAGCCGTGGTCATGATGGATCTGGATTACTTCAAGTCGATCAACGACCGGTTCGGACATCACTCCGGTGACAGGATATTGAAGGTCTTCGCCGAACTGATACGCGAGAACGTGCGCACCAATGATCTCGCAGCGCGTCTTGGCGGGGAAGAGTTCTGCGTCATCATGCCGGATTCGACGTCAGCCTCAGCCGCAGCGGTCGCGGACCGCATCCGGTCGCAAATCGAGGCGACGGTCATCCAGACCGCTCGCGGGCCGATCCGCTCAACCGTCAGCGCGGGAATTGCCGTTCGCTCGAACGGTCCGGAAACGCTCCAGTCGCTGCTCAACAAAGCCGATGCCGCCCTTTACGAAGCCAAGGCGTCCGGCCGCAACCGCGTTCAGGTTTCGGACTTCAGCCTCGTGGCGTGAGGCCCGATATTCCCGCACGTCGCTGACGCTCAGCGCTTCCCCTGCACCTTCTGATAGATGTAGGACGCATCGAAGCCGCCGATCGCCGTCAGCTTCTCCCAGTTTTTGACGGTCAGTATGCCGCCACTCCATTGCGCTGCTCCGCTTTTGCGGAGCTTCTGCAGGTTTCTGTTCACGGTCGCGATCGACATGCCGAGCGCTTCGCCCATGGCACAGACCGAATGGTCCATGTGATCCAGAGACAGGCCTTGCGCGTCGGCCCAGTCGCCGGAGATATGCAGCGAAATGTACTGCCGCTTTCCATCGCTCCTGGTGTGATAGCGCGCGAGCATTCCTCTGCTCACCACGGCGCATGCAGTGGCCTTGTCGCCCTGTCGGCAGAAATCCTCCCCGGATTCCAGTTCGCGATACACAAAACTGAGCTTGCGTATGGCGGCCACATCGTTCGGATCCAGCCGTGAATGCTGTCGGAGCTTTCGCAACAATATGTCGGGCGGCGTCATAGGCGGACAACGCGCCAAACAAGAAACGGTTCTTTATCAAATGATAAAACTTCCCCCTGCCGCCTCACTATAGTTTGTCGTTCCACCAAGGGCGCAGACCGAATTCATGAGCAACCGACCGACTGAAAGTCAGGATCTTCAAGCGCTCGATCCTGTCCGTGAAGCAGGCCGCGCGGCGCGCAGGCTGCCCCTTTCCGCACGATCACGCGCTCAGACGAAAGCTGCGCAACCTGACTTCATGACGCTGTGCCAAACAAAAACCCGACAGCCATGAGCTGTCGGGCTTGGCACCGATAATCCAGTCCCGTGAGGCCTACTCGTCGCGATAAACCTTCTCGCGCTTTTCATGGCGTTCCTGCGCTTCGACGGACAGCGTCGCAATGGGGCGCGCTTCCAGCCGCTTCAGCGAGATCGGTTCGCCGGTCTCTTCGCAGTAACCGTAGGTGTTGTCTTCGATCCGCTGGAGCGCGGCGTCGATCTTGGAGATGAGCTTGCGCTGGCGATCCCGGGCGCGGAGCTCGATGGCGCGATCGGTTTCGGACGACGCGCGGTCTGCCAGATCAGGATGATTGACGTTCTCTTCCTGAAGCTGCTGAAGCGTGGTCTTCGATTCCCGAAGGATTTCGTCCTTCCAGTCGAGGAGCTTCTTGCGGAAATACTCCCGCTGACGCTCGTTCATGAAAGGCTCTTTTTCCGTGGGCCTGTAATTCTTCAACTTTTCCAAGTGCGGTCCGTGTCGAAGTGCAAGGCGGGAGGGAAAGGCCCGTCCGCGCGGGAGCTTATATAGCGGTGGCCTGTGACAAACAATATCGCCCGTGATGCGTCATTGCCCCGGATCTGCCGGTTTAGCGATCCGTCCACAGGGAACCGCAGAGGCCGAAAAAAGCTGGAAATACAGGGATCAGGGGCGTGGAAGCCGCTTACTGGCCCGCTTTCGCGAGTTCGACTTCGACCCGAAGCTCGATTTCCGACAACACCTGATCCAGCCCCGGATCGCCGGACGAGGCCTTCAGATCGGCCGCGGCGGTCCGCAGGCGGGCTACCGTGCGCGAATCGAACGACCCGGCGAGCAATCCGATCTTGAGATCATCGAGCGCATCGAGCGCGGTCCGCCCCTTGGCAACGGACCTTTTGCGGCGTTCCGTGGCGTCTTCGATCCCCTGCATGGCCAGCAATGCGTCGATGCTGCCGGCGGCCCGGGGCGGCGCGGCCGATCGCGTTTCCGCCGCCGTACCGACATCGCCGAGGGAAAAGGACGACGAACTTGAACGCCGCGCGCCGGGTGCCGGCGCCGCGAGGCTGGTTCCATTGGGTCCGTAGATTCGCATTGCGCTTGTCCTGCGAGGCTGCCGCTTCCGGAAAGCGCGGCCTCATCCCTCAGCATCGCGGTGAGTCACAACCCAAGGTGGCCATTTATGGTTAACGGAAGGTAAACGACCCGGCAATTTATGCCGGATGCGGCAAGTTTACCGCAGGCCGTCCAGGAACAGGCGTCCAGAACAATCTAAATACACAAGCAGAAACAACGAAATATTCGATTTCTCTCTCTGGCACGGTGCTCGCATAGACCATTGCGGGACCCGTCTCGTGGGGAGCACGGCACGGACCCGCAAAGACCTCAGCGGGGAGCAGAGGATGTTTCGGACTTTTCGGGCAGCCTGCATGGCCATCGCCGCGCTGACCGCCGTCATCGGTGCCAACGGTACGGCCCACGCAACATCGCGGATCAAGGATCTCGCGAATATCGAAGGCGTGCGCCAGAACCAGTTGATCGGCTACGGTCTCGTGGTCGGCCTCAACGGCACCGGCGACACTCTCAACAACATCCCTTTCACCAAGCAGTCGCTGCAGGCGATGCTTGAACGCATGGGCGTCAACATCCGCGGCACCACCATCCGCACAGGCAATGTCGCCGCCGTGATGGTGACCGGCAACCTTCCCGCCTTCGGCACCCAGGGCACCCGCATGGATGTCACCGTGTCGGCGCTCGGCGACGCCAAGAGTCTTCAGGGCGGCACCCTTCTCGTCACTCCCCTCCTCGGCGCGGACGGCAACGTCTACGCGGTCGCACAGGGTTCCCTCGCCATCGGCGGCTTCTCCGCGGAAGGCGCGGCAGCCAGCGTCACCAAGGGCGTCCCGACGGTGGGCCGCATCGCCAACGGCGCGATCATCGAGCGCGAGATCGAATTCGCGTTGAACCGGATGCCCAATGTCCGCCTGGCCCTGCGCAACGGCGACTTCACCACCGCCAAGCGCATCGCCGCCGCGGTCAACGATTTCCTCGGCACCAAGACCGCCGAGCCGATCGATCCGTCCACGGTCCAGCTCAGCATCCCGGCCGAGTTCAAGGGCAACGTGGTGGCGCTGTTGACCGAGATCGAACAGTTGCAGGTCGAGCCCGATTTGGGCGCGAAGATCATCATCGACGAACGTTCCGGCATCATCGTGATGGGACGTGACGTGCGCGTCGCGACGGTTGCCGTGGCGCAGGGCAACCTCACCGTGACGATTTCGGAAAGTCCGCAGGTCAGCCAGCCCGCACCGCTGTCGCGCGGCCGCACGGTGGTGACGCCGAACACCCGCGTCGGTGTTCAGGAGGACGGCAAGAAACTCGCGGTGGTGAAGGACGGCGTCTCGCTGCAGCAACTGGTGGACGGCCTCAACGGGCTCGGCATCGGCCCGCGCGATCTGATCGGCATCCTGCAGGCCATCAAGGCCTCGGGCGCGATCCAGGCCGATATCGAGGTGATGTGATGAGCACCCTCCCGTCACCGGCCATGAACACATCGACTTACGTCAATGGACGCCGCGACATTCTTCTGCAGGACGCCCTGCAAAAGGTATCGCCGCAGGCGCAGAGCAAAGCCAAGGCTCAGGCACAGGATTTCGAGGCGGTGTTTCTCAATTCGATGTTCTCGCAGATGACCAGCGGCATCAAGGAAGACGGCCCCTTCGGCAATACGCCCGGCACCGGCATCTGGCGCTCCATGATGACCGAACAATATTCAAAATCCTTCGCGCAGGCCGGCGGCATCGGCATTGCGAGCGACGTCTATCGCACCCTCATTCTTCAGCAGGCGAACGCCGGCTAAAAGCGCACCGAAAGCCACACCCATGACACCTCAGACCGCGCAGGCCAGAGCCCCCATCGCCGCCGCGACACCGGCCGAAGCGCGCGCGCTGGCCGAAGGCCTGATGCAAATCATGAGCAGCCTGCTCGGCATCGTCGAACAGGAGACCGAGCTGGTCCGCGCGGGCAACGTGCGCGACGCCGTCGCACTCGAATCCCGGAAAAGCGAAATGTCGCGGCAATATGTCGATGCGGTCGGCAGGCTGGCGCAGAGCCGCGATTATCTCAAGCAATCGACTCCCGATCTGCTGACGGCGCTGCATCGTCATCACGATACATTCCGCGCCATGCTACAGGTGAACCTGACGGTGCTTGCAACGGCTCATGCCGTGTCCGAAGGAATCGTTCGCGGCGTCAACGGCGAAATGCAGCGCCGCAATCTCCCGAACGGCTACACCGCCGCCGGCCATCGCGCCGCGCCGGGACCGCGCCACGTCACGCCTCTCAGCGTCAGCCGCTCGCTCTAGTCAATCTGCACGATCCCGCCGTCGCACCGCCTAGTCCGCAGGACTCGCGGCACGGTCTTTTCGTGTCATTTTGATTCAAATCGTCGTCCCCGCGTAAGGCTCCGGTTCAGACGGCTCCAATCATAATCAGTACCGGAGGGTTGGGGTTTGACGCGAGGAGCGGCGAGAGGCTGCCATGAGTGCGGATTTCAACATCAAACCGGTGGGGGCATCGGTTGCGGCACCATTCATCGAGCCTGCGCCTGACGCAGCGCGCG
>Ga0153956_1002274_pt1 | contig 14600 bp, 11 predicted proteins | sample TSFL040MetaG_FD_104704 | JGI IMG/M metagenome (GOLD analysis project Ga0153956, IMG submission 104704) | Attine ant fungus gardens microbial communities from Florida, USA - TSFL040 MetaG | ecosystem: Host-associated > Fungi > Mycelium > Unclassified | place: USA: Florida, Wekiwa Springs... | reverse complement strand
ATCGCGTTGATGCATGCCGGCGAACTCGTGCTCGGCGTGTCGGCGGCCGGTGAATACGGCGAGCGCGCCTGGGCCGTGCGCGGCAGCGGTGCGTTCCTGCGCACGCGAGGCGGCGAGACCCGGCGCGTCGCGGTTTCCGATGCGACCGCATTCGGACCGGAGGCCGCGGTTTCCACCGGCAATCTGAAATCGCTGGCCGCGGCGCCGGCGCGCTGGAATGCCTACGCCGATCTCGTGCGCCGCGTCGGTCGCATCCGCGGCTACGGCGATTTCCTGCATTACCACCTGCTCGCGCGCGGCGCGATCGACCTGGTGATCGAATCCGACCTCAACATCCTCGACATCGCGCCACTGGTCGTGATCGTGCGCGAGGCCGGCGGCGTCTTCACCGACCTCGACGGCACGGCGATCGGCCTCGGCACGCGCAGCGCGCTCGCCGGGACGCCGGCATTGCACGCGCAAGCGCTGGCCTTGCTGCAGGGTTCGTGAAAAGAGCCGGAGACCGAACCACGCAGCACCGGAAGCGTCGACGCGCGCGTCCCCTGCCCGGCGTGAAAAGAGCCGGGATTGAAACACGGAGCACACCGGGCACACGGAGAAAACGACAGGCGCTTGATTTTTCCCTTCGTGTAGTTCGTGTTCCAATCTTCCGCTTCCGCTTCCACTTTCCGCGGTGTCGCAGCGCCGCGGTACAATCGCGGCATGCCCAAGCCACCTGTCATCCACGCGACACGCACGGCTGACGCCAGCCTGTTCCTGCGCGCCGAGGAAGTCGACCTCGAGTTCTCCAACGGCGAACGCCGCACCTTCGAGCGCCTGAAGGGCTCCGGCCGTGGCGCCGTCATCATCGTGCCGATGCAGGACGACGACACCGTACTGCTGGTGCGCGAGTACGCGGTCGGCATCGATCGCTACGAACTCGGCTTGCCGAGAGGCCGGCTCGACCTCGGCGAAACCGTCGAGGAGGGCGCCAACCGCGAGTTGAAGGAGGAAGTCGGTTTCGGCGCGCACGAACTGCAAGTGCTGGCGAACCTGTCCGTTTCACCGGCCTACATGAGCGCGATGGCGCACGTCGTCATCGCGCGCCAGCTCTATCCTGAGCGCCTCGTCGGCGACGAGCCGGAGCCGCTCGAAGTGGTGCCGTGGAAACTCTCGCAACTGCACCTGCTGCTGGCCGAGCCGGACGTGACCGACGGCCGCTCGATCGCCGCGCTGTTCATCGCGCGCGAGTTCCTCGCCGGCCGCTACAGGCCGCAGCGATGAGCGCCGACCTCGAGCGCCTCGCGCGCGGCGCGGGCGACATCGCGCGACGCGCGGCGGCGGCGATCCTCGAGGTGTACGGCTCGGATTTCGCGGTCGAGCACAAGGACGACCACTCGCCGCTGACCGCGGCCGACCTCGCCGCGCATCGCGTGATCGTCGCCGGCCTGAACGCGCTCGCGCCGGAGCTGCCGGTGCTGTCGGAGGAATCGGCCGATATCCCGTGGAGCGAGCGCTCGCGCTGGACACGCTACTGGCTGGTCGATCCGCTCGACGGCACGCGCGAATTCATCAAGCGCAACGGCGAGTTCACGGTCAACATCGCGCTGATCGACGATCATCGCCCGGTAGCCGGCATCGTGCAGACGCCGGTCACCGGCGAACTGGCCTGCGCCTGGGAAGGCGGCGGTACCTGGATGACCGACGCGGATGGAAAGTCGCGCCGCGTGTGCACGCGGCGCCGCGGTTCGCCGCTGATCGTCGCCGGCAGCCGTTCGCACGCGTCCGAACACGAAACCGATCTGCTCGCGCGGCTCGGTCCCTGCGCGAAGCTGCCGCTCGGTTCCTCGCTGAAGTTCGTGCGCATCGCCGCGGCCGACGCCGATCTTTACCTGCGCCTCGGGCCGACCTCGGAATGGGATACCGCAGCCGGCCAATGCGTGCTCGAGCAGGCCGGTGGCGCGGTGCTCGATTTCGCCGGGCGCCCGTTCCGCTACAACACGCGCGACTCGCTGCTCAATCCGGATTTCTTCGCGGTCGGCGATCGCGATGCGGACTGGGCGGCGTTGCTGGCGTGAGAGGTCAGGCGGGGCGCGACAGCGGAGCGTGCCTCGGATTCCATCGCCCCGGCGCAGGCCGGCACCGATCTTCGAGCGTTGGTCGAAGACGTTGGATCCCGGCCCGCGCCGGGATGACGAAGCCGCGTGTTTTCGCCTCTCACGTCTCACTTCCCGCCCATCGAACAAAGCCATGCCTACCCGACCGACCCCGACCATCGACGAACTCGTTGCGATCATGGCACGCCTGCGCGACCGCGAACGCGGTTGCCCGTGGGACGTCGAGCAGACCTTCGACACGATCGCGCCGTACACGATCGAGGAAGCCTACGAAGTCGCCGACGCGATCGACCGGCGCGACTACGCGCACCTGCGCGACGAACTCGGCGACCTGCTGCTGCAGGTCGTGTTCCATGCGCGCATGGCCGAGGAAGCCGGGCATTTCGCGTTCGACGACGTCGTCGCCGCGATCTGCGACAAGATGATCCGGCGCCATCCGCACGTGTTCGGCGACGCCGAGGTCGCCGAATCGGCCGACGCCCAGCTCGCCAACTGGGAAGAATTGAAGGCCGGCGAGCGCGCGGCGCAGGGCGACGCGGACGCGAGCGCGCTGGCCGGCATCTCGCGCGGCATGCCCGAGTGGCAGCGCGCGTTGAAGCTGCAGAAGAAGGCCGCGCGCGTCGGCTTCGACTGGCCCGACGTGAACCCGGTCTTCGACAAGCTGCACGAGGAGATCGAGGAGGTGCGCGCCGAGTTCGCGGACGGTTCCGATGCCGAGCGCCTGACCGACGAGATCGGCGACGTGCTGTTCGTCTGCGTCAACCTCGCGCGCCACGCGAAGGTCGACGTCTCGCGCGCGCTGCGCCATGCGAACGCGAAGTTCGAGCGGCGCTTCCGGCGCATGGAAACGCTCGCCGGGGAACGCGGCGAAACGCTCGCCGGCCAATCGCTGGCTGCGCAGGATGCGTTGTGGGACGCGGCCAAGGCGGAGGAACGCTCGCCGGGTCACGGCTGATCGCCGCGATGCATCGCCGTGGCACTTTCGCGCGCCATTCGGCGTTTCCCGTCATCGGAGGACGGAAGTTCGTAATCCTGGAACGTGGAAGTCCACATGCGGAGGATGTGACATGCGTGGAAGGGTTCTGGCAGCAGTATTCATGGCCGCGTTCTGCGGCGCGACGGTTCCGGTCCCGCCGGCGGGTGCGGCGGATCGCGTGGTCGGTCCGGGCAACTGCGACGAGGGCGGCTTCGACAGCGCGCTCGCTGCGGTGGACGGCAGCGGCGGCGGCACGATCACGTTCAACTGCAACACGGCGACGATCACGTTCACGAACTACCGGCAGATCGCGCATGCGGTCACCATCGACGGCGGCGGCACGATCACGTTCGACGGCGGCGGCACGTCGGCATTCTTCCAGGTGTACGCATCCGCGAACGTGGCGCTGAAGCGGCTGGTGCTGCAGCACGGCGCGTTCGCCTCGAGCCATGCGCTGGAGAACTTCGGCCTGCTGCGCCTCGACCAGGTGACGGTGCGCGACAACGCTTCGACGGGGCCGTCGATCCTCAACCAGGGTAGCCTCGTCGTCGAGCGCAGCACGTTCTCGGGCAACACCAACAGCGGCACGGCGACGAACGGCCACGGCGGCGCGATCCTCAACGACGGCGGCACGGCGAGGATCCGCTACAGCACCTTCGGCAACAACGCCGCCACCAGCGGCGGCGGCGCGATCTACAGCACCTCGGAGATCGACGTTTCCAACACCACGTTCACCGGCAACCGCACGACCGGCGCGGGTTCCGGCGGTGCGGCGATCTACCAGACCGGCGGCGGCGCCAGCACGGTCACCTACGCGACCGTGGCCGGCAACAGCGGCGCGGGATTCGGCGGCGGTATCTACAACGACAGCAACGGCAGCGCGACGCTCGTCGTCAGCCGTTCGATCCTCGCCAACAACACCAACGGCAATTGCGACGGCGTGTTGACCTCGGGCGGTTACAACCTCTGGTTCGGCTCGACCTCGTGCCCGTTCTCCGAGCCGGGCGACGGCGCCGGCGATCCGAAACTCGGCGCGCTCGCGAACAACGGCGGTCCGACGCAGACGATGCTGCCATTGGCCGGCAGCGCCGCGATCAACCGCATTCCGACGGCCCAGTGCGCGATTCCGGTCGACCAGCGCGGCGGCGGCCGGCCATCCGGCAACGGCTGCGACAGCGGCGCCGTCGAGGCGGGCGCCGTGCTCGACCTCATTTTCTACGACGGCTTCGAGTAGCCGTTCGGCCGGCATGAAAAAGCCGCACGCGATGCGATCGCGTGCGGCTCGATGGTGACGACGGGCGCGGGACCGATGCAGGCCCGCGCGATGCGAACAGGCTACTTCGCCGTGCAGGCCTTGCCGTGCGCGGGATGGCCGCCCGCGGCGGTCGCGGCCGCCTCGGTCATGTACTGGCCCTTCTTCGTCTTGCCGTACCACTCGTCGCCCTGGCAGTGGTACACCTTGGTCTCCTCGTTGACCCAGACCTGACCGGCGCCGCCCCCCGGCGCGGCCGTGCGCGAGGCGGGATTCGGCGGCAAATGCTTGCCGGTCGCCGCAGGCGCCGCGGGGGCAGCCGTCGGCGCCGGTGCTGCGGTGGCCGCCGGGGCGGGTGCGGCAGCCGGTGCGGTCGGCGCGGCGGCGGCGCCGTACCAGTCCTTCACGCCCTTGTGGCCACGGCAGGCGCCGCGCTTGTTGTCGCTGGTCGCGTAGGTGCCGTCCTTGCACAGGCCGGTCGAGCCGGCCGGGGCAGCCGCGGGTGCGGCAGCGGCGGTCGCGTCCGGATCGTTCTTCTTCGACTTGCGCGCCGGCTTGGCATCGTCGGCGGTAGCCGGCGTGGCTGCGGCGGCATACCACTCCTTCACGCCCTTGTGGCCGCGGCAGGCGCCGCGCTTGCTGTCGCTCGTGGCGTAGGTGCCGTCCTTGCACAGGCCCGTGGACCCCGCGGGCGCGCCGGCAGGCGCCTGCGCGTGCGCCGCGAAGGCGGCGAAACCCAGCCCCAACGTCATCGTCATCAACAACGCTTTCATGGCTCACTCTCCGAGTTCGACGCCGCGCCCCATGCGCGAACGTGCCGGCGCAGCATGACAGACGAAGCTGAACGGCATGGCGCTCGCGTGCTTTCGTTGCATTGCTGACGATTTCCTTTCAGCGCGACGCTGCGCCGAGGCGGGGCACCGGAACGCGCATGCGCCGATGCCCCGGGTCTCCTTCAGCCCGCGCCGGCCGGTGCGGTCGGCGCTTCCATCGCGACGTGGCGCAGGTCGGGCGCGAGGATGCCGTCCCACGGCAGGCCGTGCGCGATCGACGCCCGCACGGCAGTGCCGCTCGATGCGAACCCGTTGCCGCTGCCGTCGAAGCCATCGCAGAAGATCTCGTCGGCGCCGCTGCAGGGCGGTACCACGGCGGGTGTCACCGTCAGCGAAACCGGCACGGCAATGAGCGTCTGCGTGGCATCGTTGCTGTGCACGCAGAGGTTGGCACTGTAGCTGCCGGCGGCGAGACCGGCGGCATCCAAGCCGACCGTGACGGCGGTCGCCGGGTCGCCCGCATGGGTGGTGCCGCTCGCCGGTGCGGCGGCGAGCCATGACACGGCGGCGGGGCTGGTGCAGTCGACGGTCGCGGTATCGATGTTCCAGACGAGGTCGGCACTGCCGCTGTTGGCGATCGAGAGCGTCGTGGTCGTCGCCTGTCCGGCGACGACGCTTGCGCTCAGCGAGCCGGGGCTGACGCCGATCACGGGGGCGCCTGCGCCCTGCGTCGTGAACGTGAACACGGCGGCCGGCGCGGCGCTGCCGCAGAGGTTGGTCGCGGTCACGCGCCAGTACAGCTGCGTGCCGGCCGGTAACGCGGCCGTCGGCTGGAACGAGGTCGAGCCGCCGGGCAAGGTTTGCGACAGGATCGTGCCGGTGAACGCCGCATCGGTCGCGATGTCGATCCGGTAGCTCTCGACCTGCTGCGACGCCACCCAGCTGAACACCGGCTGCGCCGGCTGACCGGTGGAGTTGTCGGCGGGCGCGGTCAGCGCGACCTGCGCGGGAACTTGCGTGACCACGTCGACGTCGAGCGTGACGTCATGGTCGACGCCGTTCGCGCTGCCGCGCAGGACCACGCTGTGCGCGCCGGCACTCGCGGCATTGCTGACGTCGATGTCGGCGACCGTCGTCGTCGCCGGCGGCGCCACCGGGTTCACCGTGAAGCTGCCGGCAAAGCCGGCCGGCAGGCCTGGCGCGGCGAAGCTCATCGTCACCGGATCGGCGAAGCCGTTGACCGGCGCGATCGTCAGCGTGACCGGCTGCAGGCCCACCGCGGCGGACGTCGCCGCGCACACGCGCTGCTCGAGGTTCGTGCCGGTCACCGTGAAGCCGCTCTGCGCGGTACCGCAGTTGTCGAAACGGAACGAGGCGATGCGCGTCGTCCATTTCCCGCCGGCGGGTTCGTACATGCCGGTGAACCAGAACGTGCAGCCGTCGGCCGGGTCGACGCCGACCTGGAAATAGTCGCCCCAGCGGTCGAAATTGGTCTGCGAGCTGCCGCCCTCGGCGATGCCGGTTTCCGGTTGCGTCATCACGCCGAGCGCGTCGCCGGCGAGGCGGCCGGTGTAGCGCAGGCCCGGGTACACGGCCGGGGTCGCGCGCGCGACGCTGTAGGCCAGCGCGATGTTGCCGCTCTGGTCCATGCCCGTCGCGCCCATCCAGCGGCTGATCTGGCCGCCGCTGTCGGCCGGCGCGTAGGTGCCCTGCTGGTACATCGACCAGGTCCCGGCGTTGCCGCCGGTGCGGCGCAGCTCGAACCAGCGGATGCCGGCGATGTTGCCGCTCTGGATCTGCGTGACGTGGTTGCCGACCAGCGACTCGTGGTCGCCGAAGTTGCGGTAGTGGAACGGGAACATCATGACTTCGAGCAGCGGATCGAGCTTCTTCGTCGTGCCCGGCTGGTTGATCGCGCCGAAACCGCTGCCGACGGTGAACTTCGAATCGAACTCGGCTTCGCCGATGCGGATGGGGCCGGTCAGCGTGGTGTTCGCCGGCGTGGTCCAGTCGACCTTGTAGGTGAACAGCTCGATGAAGTCCTGGGTCGGGTCGTTGCTGCCCGGGCTGTTGCGCTCGTCGTCGTTCTGGCGCGCGAAGATGCCCGGCGCGCCCGCCTCCGGCGGCGTCGTGCCGTTGACCGAGGCGGCCAGCAGCATCTGGAAGCCGAGTCCGGCCAGGCCCGGCACGGTCTTGCGCTGCAGCGTCGCGGCCTGGCCGGCGAGCATTTTGGCGCGATCGAGCGCATAGACGGCCGGCCCTTCGTTCGCGCCGACGTAGTACGCGTCCGGCCAGACGCCGTACTTCGGATAGTCCGGGAAGGTCGGCGTGCTGAACACGTAGCGCGACCACGTCGTCGTGACCGGGTTGTCGGTCGCGCTGAGATACACGCAGAGGTTGTTGCCCGAGCTGGAGAACTCGGTCAGCAGCCAGCGCTGGGCGAGCTGGTCGAACACGACCACGCCGTCGCCGTCGCCGCTGGCGCAGACACCGCCGCTGCCGAGGCCGTCCATGTTGAACGGACCCGCGGCGACGCTGCCGTCGCTGGTCTTGTAGATCTTGTAGATCGCGCCGCCGCTGCCGTTGATCGATTGCAGGTAGAAGCCGCCGCCGACGTCGCCGGACGGATCCGGCGGGAACACCGCCGAATAGTCCTGTCCCGGCACGTTCACCAGGGGCGTCGTGAAGTCGTTCGGCGTGGCCGGTGCGCGCGACGCGCGCTGCAGCTCGACGAGGAAGTCCGCGCCCGGCAGCACCGGATTGACCGGCGCGGGCGGGTGGTTCTGTTTTTCCTCCCCGTCGTGGAACTGGCGCGGGATCTCGCGGATCAGGTCGCCGGGCTGCCATGCCGGAACGAGCGGACGCGTGCGCGCGTCGAGGTAGAACTGCTCGGGGACGGCCGGCTGGCTGACGTAGTCGGCGCCGCGCTGGACGGGGATGTCGCCGGCGCGCGCAAGCGAAAGGAAGGTCGCCGTCGCGACGAGGACGGCGGTCGGGAACAGTCGGGAAAACGGCATCGATGGGATTCCGGGAAGGGATGATTCGCGGCTGCGGCGCTGGACCGCGCGGCCGTCCGTCGTTCAGTCCCTACGGCCGATCAGTCGTCGTCATCGGGGCCGAGGCTATCGTCGCCCATGCGGATGAGCTGTTCAAGCGCGACCTCGCCCGTGCGGCTGCGTACGCGCAACGGCGAGGTGCCCTGGCCGTAACGTGCCCGTGCCGAGCTGCGACCGTCCGCGCCGGCGTGGACGCTGAGGCCGAAATTCGTGCCGAGACGGCCGCCGGTTTCGGCGTCGACGACGATGTCGCCGAAGGTCGGAACGCCGACGATCAGGCGGCCGCTGTCGCTCTGGATCAAGCTGTCGCCGGGCCAGCTCGCACCGAGCGCGTTCGCGCGTACCCGGCCCGACTGCGTGCGCAGCGACAGGCGGCTGCGCGTGGACACGAAGATCGCGCCGGAATCGGTCGTCGCCTCGATCGCGCCGGTGCGCTTCTTCGCCGAAATGCGATCGCCGCGCGTGCGCAGCACCAGGGCGAGGTCGGCCGGCAGATAGACCGCCAGGTCGATGCGCCCCGGCCGCGGCGCCTTGGCGGTGCCGTCGAACGCGACCTCGACGCGCAGCGTGTCGCCCTCGCGGTGCGGGCGCAGCACGGCGCGCGCGAACTGCGGCGGCATGCGCTGGATCACCGCGTGGATGCCGACCTCGCGCTCGTCGCGGTTGCGCACGTTGATCTCGCCCCACGGATTGTCGATCGCGACGCGCGCGACGCCGCGCTCGAGGTCGAATGCCTTGTCGACGCGCTCGACGCGAACGTCGCCTGGCGTCGCGGGGGATCCGCGGGTCGGTGCCGCGCATGCCGCGGACAGGAGCGGCAGCGCGCACGCGGCGATGCGCAGGGCGAATCCGGCGGAACGCATGCGCTTACTCCTTGAAGATGAAGAACGCGGCCGCGACGAGCAGCGCGAAGCCGACCAGGTGGTTCCAGCGTATCGATGCGCCGAGGTAGAACACCGAGAACACGGCGAACACGCACAGCGTGACGATTTCCTGGATCGCCTTCAGTTGCGCCGGGTTGTAGACGGCGAAACCGTAGCGGTTCGCCGGCACCTGCAGGCAATACTCGAAGAAGGCGATGCCCCAACTGGCGAGGATGACCAGCAGCAACGGCCGGTTGGTGAATTTCAGGTGCCCGTACCAGGCGAAGGTCATGAACACGTTCGAGCCGACCAGCAGCAGGATCGGCGTCAGGTAGTTCCACATCGATGCGGTCCGCGGACGAGGTCGCCGGATGGTAACCGCAAGCCCGCGATACGGGTGTTCCGCGACTGCCCGCGGCGTGCGGGCGGGTCGCTTCAGCCACGCCGCAGCACGTGCATCGGCGAGGTGCGCGCGACGCGCAAGGTGCCGATCCAGCCGGCGATCGCCACGATCAGCACGGCGCCGAGCACGACCAGCACGAGCGGCACGATCGGCGGCCAGAAGCCTGGCATGCGGAACACCTGCCGCGCCAGCACCGCGCCGATCGCTCCCGCGCCGAGCACCGCGATCGTGCCGGCGAGCAGTCCGAGCACGGCGAATTCGCCGAGCACGGCGACGTCCAGCTGGCGCGAGTGCGCGCCGAGCGTGCGCAGCAACGCGGTCTCGACGTGGCGTTCGTCGGCGGTCGAGGCGAGCGCCGCGAGCAGCACCAGCACGCCGGCGAGCAGGCTGAAACCGAGCACCCAGGCGACCGCGTGCGTGACCTGCGCGATGATGTCGCGGACGCGGTCGAGGACCGCGTCGAGATCGATCAGCGACACGTTCGGGTAGGTGCGCGAGAGCGCCGACAGGGCGTTTCCGCTGGTGCCGGCGAGGTGGAAGCTGGCGACGAAGCTGTGCGGCAATCCCGCACCGCTGCGCGGATCGAGCATCAGGAAGAAGTTCGCCCGGAACGAGTCCCAGTCGACGCCGCGGATGCTGCTGATCGTCGCTTCGATTTCCTTCTCGCCGCTGCGCAAGGTCAACGTGTCGCCGAGTTTCAGGTGGAACATGTCCGCCCACATGCGGTCGACCGAGAGTTCCGGCCTGGCGACCGCGGCGTCGAACCAGCGGCCTTCGAGCAGCGTGTTGGCGGCCGGCAGCGCATCGCTCCAGCTGAGGCGCGTTTCGCCGTTGATCCAGCCGGCGGCGCGCCTGTCGTCGTAGTCGTCCGGATTCGGCGCCTTGCCGTTGATCGCGACGAGCTTGCCGACCGCGAGTGGCAGCAGGTTGAGATTGCCCGCGCCGAGCGCGTGCAACTGCCGTTCGACGTCGGCGCGCTGGTCGGCCTGCAGGTTGATCACGAACCAGTTCGGCGTGTCGGCCGGCAACTCGGCGCGCCAGCGCTGCAGCAAGGAAGGGCCCACCACGGCGAGCACGGCGAGCGCGGTCAGGCTGAGCGCAAGCGCGCCGGCCTGCAGCAAGGTCAGCGCGCGTCGCCGCGCGAGGTTGGCGAGGCCGAAACGCGCCGTGCCGCGCATCCGGCTCGCGGCGATGCGCACGAGACGCAGCAGCGCCAACCCGAGAAGCAGGGTCGCCAGCGCGACGCCGGCGAAGCCCGCGCCGAGCGTCGCGGCGAGGCGCAGGTTGCCGGCGCCGATGCCGATCAGCACGGCGCCGACGGCGAGCGGCAACAGGTACAGCGCATCGAAGCGGCGCACGCGCGGGGTCATTTCGCGGCGGAACACGCGCATCGGCTCGACGTCGCGCAGCCGCAGCAGCGGCGGCAACGCGAAACCGAACAGCACCGCGAGCCCGACCGCGAACGCGGCCAGCGGCGGCCCCCACGGCAGCGCGGGCGGCGCGCCGGGAAGCAAGCCGCCGGCGAGGCCCAGCACGACCTGTTGCAGCGCGAGGCCGAGCGCGAGGCCGACCAGGCAGGCCGGCACGGCGAGCAGGGCGAGTTGGAGCAGCAGCGCGGCGAGGATCTCGCCGCGGCTCGCGCCGAGGCAGCGCAGCAAAGCGACCTCCTCGACCTTGCGCCGCGCGAAACGCTGTGCGCCAAGCGCGACGGCGACGCCGGACAGCAACGCGGCGAGCAGCGCGGCGAGGCGCAGGAAACTTTCGCCGCGTTCGAACGCGGTGCGCAGGTTCTGCTGCGCGTCCTCCACCGTGGTGATCTCGGCGCCGTCCGGCAACCGCGGCTTGGCCCATGCGGCGAATGCCGCGATCGCGCGCTCGTCGCCGGACAACAGCAGGCGGTGGCGCGCGCGGCTGCCGAGGCCCACCAGACCGCTGGCCTCGGCGTCGGCGACGTTCACGAGCACGCGCGGCGCGATGCGGAACACGTTGCCCGCATCGGGCGATTTCGCGATCTCGCCGCCGACGACGAGGTCGCGACCACCGAGTTGCAGGCTCGCGCCGACGCCGATGTCGAGCGCGGCCAAGGCGGCATGGTCGGCGTAGACGGTGCCGGCCGGCGGGGCGTGCGTCGTGCGTTCACGGCCGCTCGCGTCGACGATGGCGAGCGTGCCGCGCAACGGGAACGCGGCGTCGCTGGCGCGCACGTCGGCCAGCTTGCTGCGCTCGCCGGCGAAGACGACGCTGGGGAAATCCGCGAGGCGATTCGTCGCGAGGCCGCGCCGGGCGGCTTCCTGCGCGAACGTCGGCGGCAGGGTTTTCGAGGCGTTGATGCCGAGGTCGCCGCCGATCAGCTCCGCCGCCGATGCGACGATCGCGCGCTCGACGCGACTGGCGAGCGTGGCGACCGCCGTCAGCGCCGCGACGGCCAGCACCAGCGCCGCCGCCAGGGTGGCGAGCTCGGCATGGCGGAACTCGCGGCGCAGGCTGCGCGCGGCGAACGCGAACGGCCTCAAGCGGCCACCTCGACGATGCGGCCCTCGCGCAGGTGCAGGCTGCGTCCGCAGCGTTCGGCCAGGCGTTCGTCGTGGGTCACCATCACCAGGGTCGTCGCGTGCTCGCGGTTCAGCGCGAACAGGAGGTCGCCGACCACGGTGCCGGTGCGCTGGTCGAGATTGCCGGTCGGTTCGTCCGCGAACAGGATTTCCGGACCGTGCACGAACGCGCGCGCGAGCGCGACGCGCTGCTGCTCGCCGCCCGACAGCTGGTGCGGATAGTGGTGCCGGCGCGCATCGAGGCCGACCCGCGCCAGCGCCTCGGCGGCGCGCTCGCGCGCGTCGTCGCGGCCTTCGAGGTCGAGCGGCAGCATCACGTTTTCCTCCGCGTTCAACGCCGGCAGCAGGTGGAAGCTCTGGAACACGAAGCCGACGAGGCGACGGCGCAGGCGCGCGCGCGCCTCCTCGTCGAGCGCGTCGAGGCATTGGCCGGCGAGCGTGATCGTCCCGCCGCTCGGCCGGTCGAGGCCGGCCAGCAGGCCGAGCAGCGTGGTCTTGCCGGAACCCGATGCGCCGACGATGGCGAGGCTGTCCGCGCGCGTGACCTCGAGCCCGACGCCGTCGAGGATGGCAAGGCGGCCGTCCGGCCCGTCGACGACTTTGCTAACCTCGGCGGCACTCAATGCGATTCCGGTGCGCTCGCTCATGCTTCGTCGTTTCCTTCTTCTGCTGGTCGGACTGTCGTCATTCGGTGCCGGTGTCGCGGTAGCCGCGCCGACGCCGGTTTCGCCGGTACCGGCTTCGACGGCGCCGATCCTGGTGCTCGGCGATTCGCTCTCCGCCGCCCACGGTATCGCGGTGAAGGATGGTTGGGTCAGCCTGCTCGGCAAGCGCCTCGAAACCGCGCATCCGCCGCGCGCCGTCGTCAACGCGAGCATCAGCGGCGAAACCACGGCCGGCGGGTTGGCCCGTTTGCCGAAGCTGCTCGCCGACACGCATCCTGCGCTCGTGCTGGTCGAGCTCGGCGCCAACGACGGCCTGCGCGGATTGCCGCTGGCCGAAGCGCGCTCGAACCTGGCGAAGATGCTCGAGGCCATCCGTGCCGCCAAGGCCCGCGCCGTGCTGATCGGCATCGAGCTTCCGGTCAACTACGGGCCGCAATACCGCGACGGCCTGCGTTCGATGTATCGGGGCCTCGCCGACGAATTCAACGTGCCGCTGTTGCCGTTCCTGCTCGACGGCGTCGCGCTCGACCCCGACCTGATGCAGGACGACGGCCTGCATCCGAAGGCGGCGGCGCAGCCGAAGGTGCTGGCCAACGTGTGGGCCGTGCTGGAGCCGGCGCTGCGCGAGCTGCCCTGAACACCCGGGATCGCGGCCACGCGGGCCGATCCGCCGCCGAAGCGTCGATGGGGGCCGAACGGCACATGGCCGCGCGCCTCCGCATTGGCTAGTGTGGCGGACCCACGGCCGGGGGCGACGGGTATCGCCGCGCCTGGCTTTCCCTTCCATTGGCGAGGAATCTCCTGCCCATGATCCGCTCACGTGTATTGGCAACCGCGATGAATCTGGCCCTTTTCGGTACCGTTGGCATGGCGATCGGCGCGTCGGTCGCGTCGGCGAAGGACGCGGCGGCGTTGCCCGCCGCAAATCCGTTCGCCGCCGCGAGCGCGCTGCCGTTCCACGCGCCGCCGTTCGACAAGATCAAGGACGCCGACTACCAGCCGGCGATCGAGGCCGGCATGCGCGAGCAACTGGCCGAGATGAAGAAGATCGCCGCGCAGAAGGATGCGCCGACCTTCGCCAACACGATCGAGGCGATGGAGCGCTCCGGCCAGTTGCTGGCTCGCGTCGGCGCGGTGTTCGGCGCGGTCACCGGCGCGGACACCAACGAGACCCTGCAGAAGATCGAAGTCGCCGTCGCGCCGAAGCTCGCCGAGCATCAGGATGCGATCTATCTCGATCCCAAGCTGTTCGCGCGCGTGAAGACCTTATACGACACCCGCGATAAGCTCGGCCTCGACGGCGAGCAGGGTGAGTTGCTCGAGCGCTACTACCGCAACTTCGTGCGCGCCGGCGCCCAGCTCGGCGACGCCGACAAGGCGAAGCTGCGCGCGCTGAACAAGGAAGAATCCACGCTGACCACCGGTTTCGGCAACAAGCTGCTCGCGGCGAGCAACGCCGGCGCGGTGATCGTGTCGGACAAGGCCGAACTGGCCGGCTATTCCGACGCCGACGTCGCCGCCGCGGCCGATGCCGCGAAATCGCGCAAGCTCGAAGGCAAGTACGCGATCACCCTGCAGAACACCACGCAGCAGCCGGCGCAGTCGTCGCTGGAGAACCGCGCGTTGCGCGAGAAGCTGTTCACGGCCTCGACGATGCGCGCCGAACACGGCGACGCCAACGACACGCGCGCGACCGTGCAGCGCCTCGCCGTGCTGCGCGCCGAGCGCGCCAGGCTGCTCGGCTATCCGAACTACGCCGCGTACACGCTGGCCGACCAGATGGCGAAGACGCCGGAGGCCGCCGAGAAGCTGATGACCGACATGGTGCCCGCGGCGACCGCCAAGGCGCACGGCGAGGCGGCCAAGATGCAGGCGTTGATCGACAAGAACAAAGGCGGTTTCAAGCTCGCGCCGTGGGACTGGCAGTTCTACGCCGAACAGGTGCGCAAGGCCGACTACGACCT
>Ga0153956_1002273_pt1 | contig 14603 bp, 11 predicted proteins | sample TSFL040MetaG_FD_104704 | JGI IMG/M metagenome (GOLD analysis project Ga0153956, IMG submission 104704) | Attine ant fungus gardens microbial communities from Florida, USA - TSFL040 MetaG | ecosystem: Host-associated > Fungi > Mycelium > Unclassified | place: USA: Florida, Wekiwa Springs... | reverse complement strand
TGCCACAACGTCTTCCACTTCGCGGGGGAATACGTTGAAGCCGCCGGTGACGATCATGTCCTTGGTCCGGTCGACGATGTACCAGAACCCGTCCTCATCGGCGCGGGCCAGATCGCCGGTGTGCATCCAGCCATTTTTGAAGGTATCCGCGGTCGCGTCGGGCAGGTTCCAGTAGCCGCCCGACAGCAGCGGGCCGGACACGCAGATCTCGCCGACCTCGCCCTGGGCAACCTCGTTGCCGTCGGAATCGAGCAGCGCGGTGCGGGCGAACAGCGTGGGTCGGCCACAGGAGGTCAGCCGCTTCTCGTCGTGCTCATTCTTACCCAGGTAGGTGATGACCATCGGGGCTTCGGACTGTCCGTAGTACTGCGCGAAGATCGGGCCGAAGCGCTCGATGGCCTCCGCCAGCCGCACCGGGTTCATCGCCGAGGCGCCGTAGTAGACGGTCTCCAGCGAGGACAGGTCGCGGGTGCGCGAGTCCGGGTGATCCATCAGCGCGTAGATCATCGACGGCACCAGCATGGTGGCGGTGATCTTCTGCTCCTCGATCACCCGGAGCACCTCGGCCGGGTCGAACTTGGTCAGCACCACCAGCTCGCCGCCCTTGACGATGGTCGGGGTGAAGAACGCGGCACCGGCATGCGAGAGCGGGGTGCACATCAGGAAGCGCGGGTTCTGCGGCCATTCCCACTCGGCCAGCTGGATGGTGGTCATGGTGGTGATTGACGCGGTGGTGCCGATGACGCCCTTGGGCTTGCCGGTGGTGCCGCCGGTGTAGGTCAGCCCGCCGACGTGATCGGGCGCCAGGTCGGCCGCCTTCAGCGGCTGCGGGTCGAACTTCGCGGCCTCGGCGGCCAGGTCTTTCGCGACGCCTGCCAGGGCTTCGGGCACCGGCCCGATGGTGAGCACCTGGGTCATCGACGGCACCTTCTCCAAAAGGCCCAGGGCGCGCTCGACGAAGGCCGGGGTCGGATCGATGATCAGCGTGCTGACGCCGGCATCGGCCAGCACGTAGGCGTGATCATCGAGTGAGCCGAGGGGGTGTAGTGCCGTACGGCGGAAGCCCTGGGTCTGCCCGGCGCCGATGATCATCAGTACCTCGGGCCGGTTCAGCGACAGCAGGCCGGTGGCGCTTCCGGTACCCGCGCCCAGTGCCTCGAAAGCCTGAATGTACTGGCTGATGCGGTCGGCGAGCTGGCCGCCGGTCAGCGTGGTGTCGCCCAGGAACAGCACCGGCTTGTCCTTGTTGCGCTCCAGGGCGCCCACTGTGTAGTGCCCGGAATGCAGGGGATGGCGCAGCAGGTTCTCACTCATGATCAACACATTAGAACGTGTTCTAGTTATCGTCCATGTCGCGGTGTGCGGGCGTCGACCGTGACACGATCACCCCGTGGCTGCCGCTGATCTGGTCTTCTTCGGAACCGTCCTGACCGTCGACCCGGATCGGCCCACCGCGGCCGCGCTCGCGGTGGCCGACGGGCGCATCGTCGCACTCGGATCGCGCGACGAGGTGTGGCCGTGGATCGGCGCGGACACCGAAGTGCGGGAGATCGACGGCTGCGTGCTGCCGGGCTTCGTCGAGGCGCACGGTCACCCGCTGATGGAAGCCGTGGTGCTCGGCGGGCGCCTGGTCGACATCCGGCCGGTCACCATCACCGACGCTGATGCGATCGTGGCCACCATCGCCGCCGAGGTCACCGCCCGCGGCGCCGATGGTGCGTACCTGAACGGCTGGGACCCGTTGCTGCAACACGGGCTGCCCGAACCCACCCTGGCCTGGCTGAACGCGATGGCACCGGATACCCCGCTGGTGATCGTGCACAACTCCGGACACAAGGCCTTCTTCAACAGCGTCGCTGCCGCCAAGGCCGGCCTGACCCGCGACACCCCCGACCCACCCGGCGCCAAATACGGCCGCGACGCCGACTGCGAACTCGACGGCACCGCCGAGGAGACCGCCGCGGTCTTCCCACTGTTGAACGGGGCGATCAAGGTCGAGGACTACCCGGAGATGCTGCTCGCCGAATGCGCGCGACTGAACCGGGCCGGGCTGACCATGTGCTCGGAGATGGCCTTCGACCCGATGTTCCGGCCGGTGCTGGAGCGGCTGCACGATCAGCTGACCGTGCGGCTGCGCACCTATGAGATGTCGACCGCGGCGCTGCACACCGATGCGGTACCCGGCAACGGTGACGACATGATCCGCCAGGCCGGCATCAAGATCTGGGTCGACGGCTCGCCCTGGGTCGGCAATATCGACCTGACCTTCCCCTACCTGGACACCGAGGCCACCCGCACCATCGGCGTGCTGCCCGGCTCGTGCGGCCGCGCCAACTACACCCGCGAACAGTTGGTCGAGATCGTCGGCGCCTTCTATCCCAAGGGCTGGCAACTGGCCTGCCACGTGCACGGCGACCACGGCGTCGACACCATTTTGGATGTGTATGAGCAAGCGCTGCAAGCCAATCCGCGTGCCGACCATCGGTTGCGGTTGGAGCACGTCGGGGCCATCACCCCGGCCCAGTTGCAGCGAGCCCATTCGCTGGGCGTCACCTGCAGCCTGTTCGTCGATCACCTGCACTACTGGGGCGACGTACTGGTCGACGGATTGTTCGGGGCACGAGCCGAGCAGTGGATGCCGGCGGGTTCGGCCGCGGCCACCGGCATGCGGATCTCGCTGCACAACGATCCGCCCGTCACCCCGGAGGAGCCGCTGCGCAATATCAGTGTCGCGGCCACCCGGGTGGCGCCCAGCGGCCGGGTGCTGGCCCCCGAGGAGCGGCTGACGGTCGAGCAGGCGATCCGGGCCCAGACCATCGACGCGGCCTGGCAGTTGTTCGCGGACGAGGTGACCGGATCGTTGGAGGTCGGCAAGTACGCCGACTTGGTGGTGCTGTCCGCCGATCCCCGCGCGGTGCCGCCCGAAGCCGTCGCAGATCTGCAGGTGCGGGCGACCTACTTGGCCGGGCGACAGGTGTTCGCCAAATCCGACTGATCGGCGGCCGGACGTGGCAGGCTCACCGGAATGACTGAACTGCCCGAGCCGACGTTTCTCGCCGACCGTCTCGCCCACTGGGCCGCGGTCACCCCGGACGCCGAGGCTGTCACGTATCTGAACCGCACCTGGACCTGGGCACAGTGGTACGACCGGATCCGTCGACTGGCCGGTGCGCTGAGCGCCTGGGGCGTGCGCCGCGGCGACGTGGTGGCCGTCCTGGAGAAGAACCATCCGGCCGGGGTCGAGCTGACCTTCGCGGCGTCGATGCTGGGCGCCGCCGACTCGGTGATCAACTTCCGGCTGGCCGCCGACGAGCTGGACTACGTCATCAACGACTGTGGCGCAAAGGTTCTCGTGGTCGGTGAGGAGCTACGGCCGGCTGTCGACGCGATCGCTGACCGGCTGACCACGGTCGAGCACATTGTGTCGGTCACCCCCGACGGCGCGGACGGCGACGAGTACGAGGCACTGCTGGCCGGGGCCGAGCCCGTCGACCAGTCGCCGGATGTCCAGCCCGACGACGTGTGCGTGATCATGTACTCCTCGGGCACCACCGGCCGCCCCAAAGGCGTGACGCTGAGCCACACCAACCTGATCGCACACACCGTCAACGCCTTCCACGGCTGGAGCTTCGACCCCGACGACAAGGTTCTGGTGGCCATGCCGCTGTTCCACGTCGGCGGCACCTCCTATGTGCAGGTCGGTATCCATCACGGGATCCCGAGCTATATGACCCGCGAGGTCGACGGCGTGGCGCTGGCCGGCGGCATCCTGGCCGGGGCCACCCGGACCTTCCTGGTGCCGGCGGTGCTGGCCAAGGTGCTCGAATCCGGTCCGGACGCGGTCAAGCTGTTCGGTGCGCTCAAGACCTACGCCTACGGTGCGTCGCCGATGCCGCTGCCGTTGTTGCGCGCGGCGTTGGCGGCCTGGCCGACCACCGATTTCATGCAGGTCTACGGGTTGACCGAGGTCTGCGGTGTGGTCACCCGGCTCGACGCCGAGGATCACCGGTCGGCCACCGAGGAGCGTCTGCTGTCCGCCGGCAAGTTGATTCCGCAGGCCGAGCTCCGGGTGGTCGACCCGGACACCCTCGAAGATGTGCCGGCCGGTGAGCAGGGTGAATTGTGGTTCCGCACACCGCAATTGATGAAGGGCTATCACAACCGTCCGGATGCCACGGCCGAGGCGATCACCCCCGACGGCTGGTTCCGCACCGGTGACATCGGGCGCGTCGACGACGCTGGTTATGTCTTCGTCGAGGACCGGCTCAAGGACATGATCATCTCCGGCGGCGAGAACATCTACTCGATCGAGGTCGAGCGGGTGCTGGCCGAGCATCCCGCGGTCACCGAGGTGGCAGTGATCGGTGTGCCCGACGAGAAGTGGGGCGAGTCGGTGAAAGCCGTTGTGGCGCTGGAATCTCCGTTGCCCGAGGCCGAGCTGATCGCCTTCGCGCGGGAACGACTGGCGGCCTACAAGTGCCCGAAGACCGTCGACGTGGTGGACGCGTTGCCGCGTAATCCCACCGGCAAGATCATGAAGAAGGACCTGCGCCAGCCGTACTGGGAGGGTCGTGGTCGCAGCACTGTCTGACCTGCTGGAGCGGTTACATGTCGTCGCGCTGCCGATGCGGGTGCGGTTCCGCGGTATCGATGTCCGTGAGGTCGCGCTGATCGAAGGGCCTTGCGGCTGGGGAGAATTCGGTGTCTTCGTGGAGTATGAGCCACCCGAGGCCGCGGCCTGGCTGGCCTCCGGGATCGAGGCGGCGTACACACCGGCGCCGACGCCGGTGCGCACCCGGATACCGATCAACGCCACGGTGCCGGCGGTGCCGGCGGCCCAGGTGCCGGCGGTCTTGGCCCGGTTTCCCGGTGCCCGCACGGCGAAGGTGAAGGTCGCCGAGCCCGGGCAGACGCTGGCCGACGACGTGGCGCGGGTCGAGGCGGTGCGCGCCGCGGTGCCGGTGGTACGCGTGGACGCCAACGGCGGCTGGACCGTCGGTCAAGCGGTCGAGGCGGCCCGCGCACTGACCGCGACCGGGCCGCTGGAGTATCTGGAACAACCCTGCGCCACCGTGGCCGAACTGGCCGAATTACGTTGCCGCACAAATATTCCGGTAGCCGCCGATGAATCGATCCGTAAGGCCGCCGATCCGTTGCGGGTGGTGCGCGAGCGCGCCGCCGACGTCGCGGTGGTGAAGGTGGCGCCGCTGGGCGGGGTGTCGCGGTTGCTGTCGGTGGCCTCGCAGATCGACATCCCGATCGTGGTGTCCAGCGCGCTGGACTCGGCGGTCGGCATGTCCCGCGGGCTGCTGGCCGCCGGGTGCCTGCCGTCGCTGCGGCATGCCTGCGGGCTCGGGACCGGAGGGCTGTTCCGCCACGATGTGGCGGACGTGTCCGCTCCGGTCGACGGCTTCCTGCCGGTCGGCGTGGTGGCACCGGACCCGGCGCGGTTGACCGAATTGGCCGCCCCGGCGGATCGTCGGGACTGGTGGATCGACCGGGTACGACAGTGCTATCCGCTGCTCACCGTGCCGGGTTGACCGACCTGCTGTGAAGTTGACTTAGAGTTTCTGTAGGAAAACTGTGTATTACTCGCGGTTCGGGTAGGCCCGGGTATTTTGATGCCCGAATCTTTGGGACCGCTGGGATGGACCTTTTCAACACCGGCCGGCACGCCATCGACTATGTCAGCTCTGGTGCGGTGGAAGGCATGGCGTGAACAACTCGGTCGACAGCACCCTCGCGTACATCGATCAGGGTGCGTTCCTGGCGCTGCGCGCCTTGGGCCGCGGCCCGATCATCCAATATTTTTGGGTATACGAACGCGATATCGACCTCGACGGGTTGCGCCGCTTCCAACAGAACCTGCAGCACACCCTGATAAGCCGGCTGATCGAACGATCGTCGCTGCCGTTCGGCAGACACCGCTGGATACGTTATGAGGTCCCAACGGATCTGGCGGTCGCGCGCCACGAACTGAGCCCAGATCAGGTTCCGGACTGGCTCGACGAACGGTCTTTTCTGCCGTTGGATCCTCAGGTCGGGCCGCCATGGCATCTGGGCGTCCAGCCGCTGACCGGCGGCGGCGCGGTGGTATCGCTGGTGCTGTCGCACGTGATCGCCGACGCGGGGGCCGGAATCCAGGCGATCGTTGACGCGGTCGAGGGCGTCGGCCGCGAGTTCGGTTTTCCGCGGAAGGACGCCGGTGGCCGGTGGCATGACCTGCCGCGGGATGTCGCACTGACCGCCCGGTCGGTGCGCGATATCCCCGCGGCGCTGGCCGCGGCCGTATACACCGCCCGAGAACAACAAGAAGACCTCTCGAGGTCGGCGTCGGCCGCTCGTCAACCGCGGTCCGGGGACCGACCGGTCGTGGTGCCGCGGGTCTACGGCAGTATCGACGCGGCGCAGTGGGCGCAGCGTGCCACCGAGTTGGGTGCCACCCGCAACGTGTTGTTCGCCGGTTTCGCCACCCGATTGGGATACCGACTGGGGCGGTTGAACGCCGATGGCCGGGTGTTGTTGTCGATACCGGTCAGTGAACGCACCGAGGGAGACATCCGGGCCAATCCGCTCAACGGCATCACGGTCTGCGCCGATCCGGAACTGGTCCGCACGGACTTGGCGGCGTTGCGTGGGGACATGAAGAAGGCTCTGGTGGAACTGAGCCGGACCGGTGCGCGCCAGCTGGCGCCGTTGGCGTTGGTTCCTTACACGCCAAAGCTTTTGGTTCGTCGCCTGGAGAACATGGTGCTGAAGGTGGGCAAGCCGATCGGCTGCACGAATGTCGGGGATATCCCGAAGCAGGTGAATCGTCCGGATGGCACGGACGCCGACTTCTTCGGGATGCGCGGCGGCGAGGCGGGTCTCACCGCGCACACCCTGGAACGCCTTGGCGGACATCTTTTGGTGTCCGCGGTGTCGATGTGCGATCGGGTGTGGTTCAGCGTCGCTTCTTGGGAGAGCGATCGGGCCAACTCACGGTCCGCGCTGGCAGAGGTTGTCGCGGCGGCCGCGGCGGATCTCGGTCTGGACGTCCAGCTGCGGTAGCGGCCGGCGAGATGGCCGCGCCACCGATCTGTCCTGATTTGTGGGATACCCGGCCTGGACGCCATGACCGGCACCGGCCACCATGAAACCGTGAAGCGAACGGTGGTGGTACTCGGATATCGTGGCGCGCTGCGGCTTCGCCAGCGCCGAAACGCTACGCCGCAGTTTCGTTCGGCGCATTGGTGTGTCACCAGACCAGTACCGAAAAGCCTTCGCATAAAGGAGCGATCATGCAAGTTGCCATCATGCTGTACCCCGGATTCACCGCCCTGGACTTCATCGGGCCCTACGAGTCGCTGCGCTGGCTGAACGACGCCGACGTCCGATTCGTCTGGCACGAACCCGGACCGATCGCCGCCGACTCGGGCGTGCTGCTGGTCGGCGCCACCCATTCGTTCGACGAGACCCCGAACCCCGACATCATCGTGATCCCCGGTGGGTTCAGCACCATGAAGCACGCTCGTGACCAGAAGGTGCTCGACTGGGTGCGACGCGCGCACCGCAGCGCCACCTGGACGGCCTCGGTGTGTTCGGGCTCGGTGATCCTGGCCGCGGCCGGACTGCTGGAGGGCAAACCCGCGACATCGCACTGGGCCGCGGTGCAACTCCTGCGGATCTTCGGCGCTGAGCCGATCACCGACGAGCGCATCGTGCAATCGGGCGAGGGCATTGTCACCTGTGCGGGTGTCTCGGCCGGTATCGATCTGGGGTTGTGGCTGGCCGCCCGCATCGACGGTGAGGACCGGGCCAAGGCCATCCAGTTGTCCATGGAGTACGACCCGCAACCGCCATTCGATTCCGGGCACATGTCCAAGGCCTCGGTCTCCACCAGGGCCGCCGCAACCGCGCTGATGTCCCGTGAGCTGCTCAAGCCCGCCGCGCTGAAGTCGACCACCGCGCTGCTGTGGACGCACGCCATCAAGCGCGTCCGCCGGTGATTTGTGCACGATTTCCCGCGACCAGCGCGGGTTTTCGTGCACAAATCGCGGGTCCAGTAACGTCGGGCGGGTGAATCTGGCTTATGACGAACGCGGCAACGGCGAACCCGTCCTGTTCATCGCGGGACGTGGGGGAGCGGGCCGCACCTGGCATCTGCATCAGGTCCCGGCGTTGCAGCGGGCTGGCTATCGCTGCATCACTTTCGACAACCGCGGCATCGGGGCCACCGAGAACGCCACCGGCTTCACCACCGAGTCGGTGGTCGCCGACACCGCCGCCCTGATCGACCAGGTGGCCGGCGGACCGGTCCGCGTGGTCGGGGTGTCGATGGGCTCGTTCATCGCCCAAGAGCTGATGGTCGCTCGCCCCGAACTGGTGTCCTCGGCGGTGCTGATGGCCACCCGTGGCCGCGAAGACCGGGCCCGGGCCTTCTTCCGTGAGGCCGAACGCGAGTGGCTGGCCTCCGGCTTGGAAGCGCCGCCGATGGTCGATGCGAAAAACCGTCTGCTGGAGAGCTTTTCGCCCAAGACCCTGAACGACGACCGGGCCGTACAGGACTGGATCGAGATGTTCACCATGTGGCCCACCAAGTCCACCCCCGGGCTGCAGGCCCAGCTGTCCATCGCCCCGGACACCAACCGGCTGCCCGCCTATAAGCACGTCACCGCGCCGGTGCTGGTGATCGGTTTCGCCGACGACACCGTGCTGCCCCCGCACCTGTCTCGCGAGGTCGCCGACGCGTTCCCCAACGGCCGCTATCTACAGATCGCCGACGCCGGTCACCTGGGCTTCATCGAACGGCCCGATGTGGTGAACGCCGCGGTGCTGGAGTTCTTCGAAGCCAACCCGACTCCGGCGAAGCCGACCATTCAGATGCTGTGACACGCTGTACCGATGAATCCGTCGACGCTTCAGGCGCGGGTCGTCGTCGATGAACTGATTCGCGGCGGCGTCCGCGATGTGGTGCTGTGCCCCGGTTCGCGTAACGCGCCGCTGGCCTTCGCGCTCGCTGATGCCGACCGCGACGGCCGGCTGCGCCTGCACGTCCGCATCGACGAGCGCACCGCCGGCTACCTGGCCGTCGGACTGGCCATGGCCGGCGCGCCCACCTGCATCGCCATGACCTCGGGCACCGCGGTGGCCAACCTCGGCCCGGCCGTCATCGAGGCGAACTACGCGCGGGTGCCGCTGATCGTGCTCAGCGCCAACCGGCCCTACGAACTGCTGGGCACCGGCGCCAACCAGACCATGGAACAGCTGGGCTATTTCGGTAACCAGGTGCGGGCCACCATCAGCCTCGGACTGGCCGAGCCGGAAGATGCCGCGTCCTGGGCTCACTCCAATGCCCAGTGGCGATCGGCGACCTGCCGGGTTCTGGTGGCGGCCAAGGGATCTCGTACCGCCAATGCCGGCCCGGTGCAGTTCGACATCCCGCTGCGTGAACCGCTGGTGCCCGACGATCAGAACGGTCCCTACATGCCGGAGGGCCGCCCGGATGGTCGGCCATGGACCTACACCCCGCCGGTGACCTTCGATCAGCCGTTGGACATCGACCTGACCCCCGACACCGTGGTGATCGCCGGCCACGGCGCCGGTGTGCACCCCAACCTGGCCCACCTGCCGACCGTCGCCGAACCCACCGCACCGCCGGCCGACAACCCCCTGCACCCACTGGCCCTGTCGCTCGTGCGGCCCCAGCAGGTGATCATGCTGGGCCGGCCGACCCTGCACCGCCCGGTGTCAGCGCTGCTGGCCAACCCGGCAGTGCCGGTCTACGCGCTGACCACCGGACCGCGCTGGCCCGATGTCTCCGGCAACTCGCAGGCCACCGGCACCCGCGCGGTCACCACCGGCCAGCCGGATCCGGCCTGGATCGACCGCTGTGCCCAGGCCCATGCCCGCGCCGAGAACGCGGTGGGCACCCAGCTGCGCGAACACCACCTGACCACCGGACTGCACGTGGCAGCGGCGGTCGCCGCGGGGCTGGCACCCGGAGACCAACTGGTGCTGGGCGCCTCCAACCCGGTGCGCGACGCGTCGCTGGTGGCGCTGGACCCGCACGGTATCGCGGTGCGGTCCAACCGGGGCGTGGCCGGGATCGACGGTACGATCTCGACCGCGATCGGTGCCGCACTGGCCCACGAGGGTGGACGCACGGTCGCGCTCATCGGCGACCTGACCTTCGTGCACGACAGCTCCGGGCTGCTGATCGGCCCCACCGAGCCGACGCCGAAAGCGCTGACCATCGTGGTGTCCAACGACAACGGCGGCGGCATCTTCGAACTGCTTGAGCAGGGTGACCCGCGGTTCTCCGATGTGTCCTCCCGGATCTTCGGCACCCCACACGATGTCGACATCGCCGCGTTGTGCCGCGCCTATCACGTCGAGTACCGCCAAGCGGAGGCCGACGATCTGGCGGTCGTGCTGCGCGAACCGTTCGAGGGCATGCGGGTACTGGAGGTCAAGGCGGACCGCTCGACGCTGCGGTCGTTGCATGCCGCGATCCGGGCGGCGATCACGACCGAGGTGAAGGCCGCCCCGTGATCGGATCCGCCGTGATGGGCAGATTGAATGCCTTGCGGAACAGTCTGATTCCGCACGTGTTCGGTGACGACACCGAAACCCGGCCGCAGCGGATCCTGCGCCGGGTGCGGGTCGGGGTGGTGCTGCTGGCCTGCCTCGTGACGCTGCAGGCGGTATTGCTGGTGGCGGGGGCGTGGCGCAACGATCAGCAGATCGAACGCCACATGGGAACCGCTGCCGCCGAGGTGCTTTCGGCCGGACCACGGCGCTCCACCATAGAATTCGTCACCCCGGATCGGGTGACCTATCGGCCCGAACTCGGTGTGCTCTACCCGTCCGAACTGGAAACCGGGATGCGCATCTACGTCGAATACGACAAGAAGAATCCGGACCTGGTGCGGGTGCAGAACCGCAACGCGTCGTTGTCGATCATCCCGGCAGGGTCGATCGCCCTGGTGGGCTGGCTGGTCGCCGGCGTCGTGTTGGCTGCGCTGGCGTTGGTGGAACGCCGAATCTCGACTAGGTAGTCACTTTCGACGACATCAGCTTGGTCAGCCAGTCGTTCCTGTTGGTGTCCACCAGCTTGTCGAGGTACAGGTCGTATACCGCCGGCGTGGACGCGAGGTTCGGCATGACCTGCTGCAGCCGGTGCGCGTTCTCGGCCGCCATGTCGTCGGCGTTCAGCACCGTTCGGCCCGATTCGATCCGGGTGACGGCACCGGGGCCGACGTGGCTGCTGTCGGCCATCGCCGCCAGCTCCGCGTCGGTGGGTCCGGGGCCCGAGGGATCCTCATGGCCCCAGATGTTCGCCACGAACGCCTGGAACGCCGATCCTGAGGTGCCGTATCCGGCGGCGATGAACAGCGCGTTCATTATTCGCGCGGGGAAGCCTCCGGAGCTCTGATCGGCAAAGGTCAGCGGGCGGTACGTGACTGCGAGCTCGCCGCGTTCGATCAGGTTCTGCAGTTGCGGACCGGACTGGCCCTCCAGCTGCGTGCAGGGCACGCAGTGCGGCTCGATGTACAACTCGATGTGAATCGGGGCGGCCGGGTCACCGGCGGTGATGCCGTATCCGTCCGCCGTGATCGCGGTGCCCGGCGTGTATGGGTCCGCGCCGGCGGTACCGTTGACGACGCGCCCGCAGCCGGTGACGACCAGCATGAGCCCGACGGCCAGCAGCGCGCCAAGGCGTACCCTGCGCATGAACGTTCTCCCCCTGTGTTGCTGGAGACGATACCGGCGGGCACTCTTCGCGTGTCGTACCCCTGCTCGCAACCTGACGGTCAGACGCCGCTGTCACCCTCGGGATGTGCGTGTCGCGATCGTGGCAGAGTCCTTCCTCCCGAACGTCAATGGCGTCACCAACTCCGTGCTGCGGGTCCTGGAGCACCTGGACCGCGCCGGACACGAAGCCCTGGTGATCGCACCCGATACCCCGCGCGGGCAGGCCCCGGCCGACCGTTTGCACGACGGGGTGCGGATCCACCGGGTGCCGTCGCGGATGTTCCCCAAGATCACCTCGTTGCCGTTGGGGGTGCCGCGGCCGCGGATGGCGCGGGTGCTCCGTGGATTCGACCCCGACGTGGTGCACCTGGCCTCTCCGGCGTTGCTCGGCTACGGTGGCCTGCAGGCCGCTCGCTTCCTGGGGGTGCCGACGGTGGCGGTGTTCCAGACCGATGTGGCCGGATTCGCCGAGAGCTACGGCATGGGCGTGATGACGCGCGCCGCGTGGGCGTGGACCCGGCACTTGCATTCGCGTGCCGACCGCACCCTGGCGCCGTCCTCGGCGGCCATGGAAGATCTTCTCGCCCACCGGATTCCGCGGGTTCATCACTGGGGCCGCGGGGTGGACATCACCGGATTCGTGCCGTCGGCGCGCAGCGACGCGTTGCGGGCGACCTGGTCGCCGCGGGGCAAGCCGGTGGTCGGGTTCGTCGGGCGGTTGGCCCCGGAGAAGCATGTCGAGCGCCTGGCGGTGCTGGCCGCGCGGGAGGACCTGCAGGTGGTGGTGGTCGGCGACGGCGTCGACAAGGCCAAGCTCGAAACATTGATGCCGACAGCGGTTTTCACCGGCGCGCTGTACGGCCCCGAACTCGCCGAGGCCTACGCCAGCATGGATGTGTTCGTGCACAGCGGTGAGCACGAGACGTTCTGCCAAGCAGTGCAGGAAGCCATGGCCTCGGGCGTGCCGGTGATCGCCCCCGGCGCCGGTGGCCCGCGGGATCTGGTGACCCCGATGCACACCGGATTGTTGTTGCCGGTGGCCGAATTCGAGGCGCGGTTGCCGCACGCGGTCGATCACCTGCTGGCCGAGCGGGCCCGCTATTCGGTGGCCGCCCGGCGCAGCGTGCTGAGCCGCACCTGGCCCGCGGTGTGCGATCAGCTGCTGGGTCACTACGAGGCCGTCCTGGGCCGGCGCCGCCGCCAGGCCGCCTGATCCTCCCTCCTTTTCCCGCGACAGTGCGTGTCTGCGCCCGACACACCGCAGCGCACTGGCATGTTGCGCACGCTGGGGGAGTGCGACCGTGCGCAAGATGTCCCCGAGCGACGGCGTGTCGAGCGGGGACACGCACGCTCGCGGGAGGTGGCGGGGCGGGGCCGGTAGCGTCATCGGGGTGAGTCGCGCGTCATTGCAGAAGGATCCGCACGAGGTCGCCTCGATGTTCGACGGGGTGGCCCGCCGCTACGACATCACCAACACCGTGCTCTCGCTGGGCCAGGACCGATTCTGGCGCCGCCAGACCCGCGCCGCGTTGGGTATCGGCCCGGGCGACAAGGTGCTGGATCTGGCGGCCGGCACCGCGGTGTCGACGGTCGAGCTCGCCGCCTCGGGAGCCTGGTGCGTGGCCTGTGACTTCTCGGTCGGCATGCTGGCCGCCGGAGCCGCACGCGATGTCCCCAAGGTGGCCGGCGATGCCACCCGACTGCCGTTCGATGACGGCGTGTTCGACGCGGTGACCATCAGCTTCGGGCTGCGCAACGTGGTGGACTTCAGCGCCGGCCTGCGTGAGATGGCCCGGGTGACCCGGCCCGGCGGCCGTCTGGTGGTGTGCGAGTTCTCCACGCCGACCAACGGGCTGTTCGCCACGGTCTACAAGGAGTACCTGATGAGGGCGCTGCCCGCGATGGCCACCGCGGTGTCCTCGAACCCCGAAGCCTATGTCTACCTGGCCGAGTCGATCCGGGCCTGGCCCGATCAGGACGTGCTGGCCGGCAAGATCGGCGAGGCCGGGTGGTCGCAGGTGCGGTGGCGCAACCTGACCGGCGGCATCGTGGCGCTGCATGCCGCGGTCAAGCCTTGAGCGTTCCGGTTCTGGCGGTCGCCGGGTTTCTCGGCGCCGGTAAGACCACGCTGCTCAACCACCTGCTGCACAACTCCCGCGGTGTGCGAATCGGCGTGCTGGTCAACGACTTCGGTGCGGTCAATATCGATGCCATGCTGGTGGCCGGGCAGGTCGACGCCATGGCGTCGCTGTCCAATGGATGTATTTGTTGTGTCACCGAGGACGGTGAAGTGGCCGAGATGCTCGGGCGTTTGGCCGCGGTGAAACCCAAGCTGGACTTGATCGTGGTGGAAGCCAGCGGGGTGGCCGAGCCCGCTACCCTGGCGCGTTCCCTGATCACCATCGACGACAAGCGATTTCATTACGCCGGGCTGATCCTGGTGGTCGATGCCGCCAATCCGCCGGCCGAACTGGGCCATGCGGTGCGGGTGGCGGATCTGTTGGTGCTCAACAAGATCGACGAGGTACCGGACCCAGACGCGCTGCTTGCCGGCATCAGGGCACTCGAACCGCGAGTTCCGTTGCTGGCCACCAATTTCGCCCGGATCGATCCTACGCTGTTGATCGACCCACCGGCCGACCGTGCCCCGGCCGCGCAGATGTCGCTCGATGAACTGCTGCATGAGCACCATGATCATGAGCACGCCGTCTACCAGACCGTCGACTTCGCCTCGGATGCACCGATGAACCCGCGGGTCTTCATGGATGTGCTCAAGTGTCGTCCCGAAGGGCTTTACCGGGCAAAGGGTTTCGTCGACTTCGGCGCGGGGCATCGGTATCTGCTGCAGTTGGTGGGCAGTTCGTTGC
>Ga0153956_1002272_pt1 | contig 14603 bp, 14 predicted proteins | sample TSFL040MetaG_FD_104704 | JGI IMG/M metagenome (GOLD analysis project Ga0153956, IMG submission 104704) | Attine ant fungus gardens microbial communities from Florida, USA - TSFL040 MetaG | ecosystem: Host-associated > Fungi > Mycelium > Unclassified | place: USA: Florida, Wekiwa Springs... | reverse complement strand
CCGGGCGAGAGGATGGAGGGGAATGTACAGGAGGTGGGATGAGGTGCGGAACGGCGGCGGGTTTGCCGGGGGCGTGGTGGGCGCAGGGGCTTGAGGCGGCTGGGGGTTTGGGCCGTGAGGGGGGCGGCAAACTGGCGGTGGATTTGCTGTGAGGCATTATGCCTGCGGAGCCACACGCACGGAGGTTGCAGTCCCCACCGTTTTTCTCTCCCCCGCGAGGGGGAGAGATCGCCCGAAGGGCGGGAGGGGGCCTTCGTGCGGCCTCGCTCCGACTCAGGCAGTCCCCACCGCTTTCCCTCCCCCGCGCGGGGAGGGTAGCGAAGCTTGGCCGCAGGCCTTAGCGAAGCTGGGTGGGGGGAGTCTCCACTAGCGCGCGTGCGGCGGCTCCCCCACCCCGGCTTGCTAATTCGCTCCGCTCATAAGCAACGCCGCCCAAGCCATTCGACCGTAGGTCTCATGGCCTTCTCACCTAAAATAACGCCACCGGCGTGATTTTGCCTGCGGCCGGTTCGAAGCCCCTCGCGGGGGAGGGAGACCGGTACTGACTACGAGATCGGTGACCTTCATTCGGCATCGAGCGATGGGGCGCGATCTCGCCCAGCCACCACCTCTCCCTCTGGGGGAGAGGTCGCCCGAAGGGCGGGTGAGGGGGCCTTCGTGCGGCCTCGCTCCGGCTCAACCGGAAGTGACTACGAGATCGGGACGGGCCTGAGCAAAGGCGGAAAGCTTAGATGTCGGAGCCGGCGACGTACAGCCTGGCGGCGGCCTCGAGCCCGGCGCGGTCGTCCTCGTCGAAGCGGTTGCGGCTCGGGCTGTCGAGATCGAGCACGCCGACGATGCGGCCGTCCTTGACCAGCGGGATCACCACCTCGGATCGCGAGGCGGCGTCGCAGGCGATGTGGCCGGGGAAGGCGTCGACATCGGGCACGACGATGGAACGGCGTTCCGCCACCGCCGTACCGCAGACGCCGCGGCCGACGGCGATGCGCACGCACGCCGGCCGGCCCTGGAACGGGCCGACCACGAGGCCGGTGCCAGAGGTGTCGAGAAAGTAGAAGCCGGCCCAGTTGAGGTTGGGCAGCATCTGCCAGAGCAGCGCCGACATGTTGGCGGCATTGGCGATCCTGTCGCGCTCGCCGTCGAACAGCCCGGAGAGCTGCAGGCCGAGCTCGCGATAGAGCTCGGGCTTGCTGTCGGGAACGATCGCCGCTGCCTGGAACATCGCTTTACTCCGCCGCCACGCTGTCGCGCCGGGGCAGCACCCAGCCCGGACGCACGAAGTGGCAGGTGTAGCCGCCCGGATGCTTGATCAGATAATCCTGATGCTCGACCTCGGCCTCCCAGAACGGGCCGGCGGCGGCGACTTCGGTGGTCGCCTTGCCGGGCCACAGGCCCGAGGCATCGACGTCGGCGATGGTGTCTTCGGCGATGCGCTTCTGCTCGTCCGAGGTGTAAAAGATCGCCGAGCGGTAGCTGGTGCCGATATCGTTGCCCTGGCGGTTTTTCGTCGAGGGATCGTGGATCTGGAAGAAGAATTCGAGCAGCCGGCGGAAACTGGTCTGGTCGGGGTCGAAGATGATCTCGACCGCCTCGGCATGCGTGCCGTGATTGCGATAGGTGGCGTTGGTGACGTCGCCGCCCGAATAGCCGACGCGGGTGGAGATCACGCCGGGTTGGCGGCGGATCAGGTCCTGTGCGCCCCAGAAGCAGCCGCCCGCGAGCACTGCGCGCTCGGTCCGTGAAGCCATGTCCATTCTCCTTGATGAGGTGATGGCTGATATATAGGCGGTCGCCCCGCCTTTTGCCATCACCCCCGGTTCACGGCTTTACGACGAAAGTGGCCTGGATGTAGGCGACGAGGTCCTTGAGCTGGTCCTCGGAATAGGCGGCCGAGGCGACGATGCCGGACGGGGCGGGGCCCAGCGGATTGCCGTAGCACGCCGTCTCGGTATAGGCGCCCTGGAGCCAGGCCGGCATCTTGGTATCCGGGATGCCGCATTCGATGATCTGCAGCATGGTGTCGGGATCGAGCCCCGAGGTCCTGAGGCTCGGCCCGGCGGGGAAGTCGGCGCTGTGGCCGCCGCCGGCATTGGCGCCGTGGCAGTTGGAGCACGCCGCGTCGCTCCAGATGTGCTTGCCGGCGGCGAGCACCTCGGGGGTCGGTGGCGTAGCGGCGTCGGCGGCAGGCGCTGCCGCCGAACTCGAGGCATCCTGCGCCACGGTGGGTGCAACGGCGCCGAACGCCAGCAGCAGGGCGGCGCCGGCAATGAGAGCATGCTTGTGCATGACGTTGTGGTCCTCTTGTTGTGGAGGCAGGCGGAGGATGGCTCCGCCGCCCGTCGCGATGCGTCAGATGACCGGCAGGCCCATGGCGTGGGTCGCCGCGATGTAGCCCTGCACCGAGGCGCGCCCGATGCCGTGCTGACGGCCGCCGCCGCTCGATTCGCCGCCGGCATAGAGCCCGGCGATGGTGTTGCCGTCGAGATCGAGCACCTGCGAATTGCCGTCGATCCTCAGCCCGCCATAGGAGTCGATGTGGTTGACCGGCAGGAGGGCGGCGTAGAACGGCCCCTTGTCGATCCTGTGCATCTTGGGCTTTTCGAACTGCGAATCCTTGCCGGCGTCGGCATCGGCATTGTACTGCGCCACCGTCTCCTCGAGATGGTTGAGCGGCATGTGCTGGAACTTGTTCTGCATGACCATGCGGCTCAGTTCGGCGAGCGTGTCGGCCTTGAAGAAGAAGCCGTCCGGCGGATCGGCGACATAGGGCGCCCGGACTTCCCAGCCATTGGTGTCGACCGCGGCCTGGTCGAAGATCGCCCACATCGGCCCCGACGTGTAGTTGGGCGCCACCGATCCCTCGTTCATCGAGAGCGCGGCGGCATGAAGGCCGCTGTAGTTGTAGGCGCCCTTGACGTGCTCGGCGCTGGCGTTGTGCCAGTCGAGCGCCGTGAACGGCTTGCTGGTGCCGCCGGTGCCCGGTGGATAGGTGGCGTCGAACGTCTCGTCGGCCGCCAGCGAGCTTTCGTTGTAGACGCGCTGGCCGACCTGGTTGACCGCGATCACCCACTCCGGATCGACCGCGACGCCCGCCGCACGCACGAACAGGAATGCCGGGTTGCCGGGGAAGGTCGCGTCCCAGGCCGACGGCGTGCCGACCTTGAAGCTCACCTTGGGCGAGCCGAGCGGATGCTGGAACGGCTGCAGCAGGCCGGCGAGGCCGGCGCCCACCTTCATGCCCGCCATGATGCCGCTCGCATCGGCGTGGCGTTCGCCCAGCACGGCGATGTTGTACTGGAACGACGGTTCACGCAGGCGCGGGTCGAACATCGAGCGGAAGTTGGGATTGCCCATCCAGCCGCCGGCGCCGATGATCACGGCCTTGCGCGCCCGGATGCGGACCACCTGCTTCTTCTCATCGATGTTGCCGTTGTTCCACCAGCTCGGGATGATCTCGCCGGTCTGCGGATGGAGGCGCGGGCTGAAGCTCGCGGCGATGCCGAGCACCTGGCCGCCCGGGCCGGGCTCGCGGATGATCTCGTCCATGTGCCGGTTGAGCATGAACTGCACGCCCTTCTTGCGGGCGCTGTATTCGAGCGAGCGGGCGATGACCCAACCGCCGAAGACGTAGCCCGGCGCGCCGAACGCGGTCGCCGAAGGGGCAGGGGGCCAGTACATCGGGTTGAAGGCCGAGCTCTTCTCGTTGTCGCCGTCGCCGGCGTCGTCGCGCGTGACGGTACCGGCCTCGATGTCGGTCTTGTCGGCGATCTTCATGATCGCCCACGCGCCGCGCGCCTTGGGCACGCCATTGCCGAGATTGTTCTGGTTGATGCGCGAGAAGCGGATGTAGTTGTCCATGAAGAACTGCCGCACCTTGGGCGTGTTGTAGGCCCAGGTGCGGTGGATCGCGGGGTCGTTGTAGCGGTAGTCGGCAACGCCCGCCGAATCCACCACCGACCAGTCGGTGATGTCGCGGAACAGCGTCTCGGGATCGTCGGTCAGGTCCTCGGTGGGCACCAGCGGCTTGCCGAGGCCGAGATTGTCGGGATCGAGGCCGAGCCGGTCGCGCTCCTGGATCGGATCGCCGCCGCCCATCGACGCGAGGCCGCCATTGTGCGCGAGCTTGCCGCCCACGTCGTAGTTCTGCTCGACCACGATAACCGAAGCGCCGAGGTCGCGCGCCCGCACTGCCGCGGGCAGGCCCGTCGCGCCGCTGCCGATCACGACGATGTCGGCTTCGTAATCCCACTGCTGATGGTCGTGGCCCATCTCGGCGGCGCCGGCCGCACCGACGGTGCCCAGGGTCGCCGCGCCGAGCACGCCGGCCGCCGCGCCCTTGGTGAAGAAGTCGCGCCGCGAGAGGGCGTTCTCCTCCAGTTCCGGATCCTTCGATCCGCTCTTCCCGTTTTTAGACATGCTTCTCCTCATTCCGTTGCTCGGGCCGTGCGGCATCGAGCGGCCGGCCGCTTTTTCTGGTGTTCGGATCGGTCGCGGAGACAAGTCCTCCCTGCTGCACGCGACAAATCGTCCAGTACCATACAAAAGCGGCGCTTCCAAGATTGTATGGCACCGGACGAGCGCTCCGGCCGTTCAATTGCGGGCGAGCGTTGCGGCCCGATTTGGAGTATGGCAAGCCGACTTAAGTCCCGGGCAGACTATGGCGAGAGAGCCGAAGACCAAGCCGACCACCATGGTCGAATATCGCGAAATGGAACGGGCGAGCCCGGCCGAGCTGCAGCACAGCGAATTGATCTATTCGATGTACGAGCTGTCGCGGCTGTTTACGGTATTCTTCGACCGCGCCATGGCGCGCCACCATCTGACGCATTCGCAGTGGTGGACGCTGATGCACATCTACCAGCACGAAGGTTCAACCCAGACCGATCTTGCCGGCATCTTGAGCCTGGGCCGCGCGGCAGCCGGCGAGACCATCGAGCGGCTCGAAAAGAAGGGCTGGATCGAACGCCGGCCCGATCCCCGCGACAGCCGGGTGCGGCTGGTCTTCCTCAGCGACGCCGTGGTGCCGGTGTTCGAGCTGATGACCGAGGAGGGCAGCAAGCTGTTCAAGCGCTGGCTGAACGGCGTGTCCAAGGACGAGGAGACGCGGCTCCTGGCCGGCCTGCGCCGCATCAAGGCCAACGCCGAGGACTGAGCGGCGAGTCGCGGCCGCCGTTGCCCCGATATTGCTGAAAACGCGCCCGCGCCGACCGGTTACGTGCACATCGCCTGTATCGTAGGCGGTTTACTGCCGCGCCGCTGGTCGCGCGGCTTATTTTATCAGCATCTCGACTGAATCGGTCGGAATTCAGTGGGGTTGCATCGTTTGCAAAACATCATACGCTCCCCTTTCAGGCTTCTGTTCAGGAAGCTGACAGCGGAGGGACATCCGCTGCACAACGAACGTCTAGGAAACATCGAGGACAACAATGCTCAAACACCAGTTTCTGCCGATTGTCGCAGGCGCCGTACTTGCCGTCGGCGCGCTGACGGCAACCGCGTTCGCCGGGACACTCGACGACGTCAAGGCCAAGGGCTTCGTGCAATGCGGCGTGAATACGGGCCTGCCGGGCTTCGGCAATCCCGACTCGACCGGCAAGTACACCGGCTTCGACGTCGACTATTGCCGCGCCGTGTCGGCCGCCATTTTCGGCGACCCGGACAAGGTGAAGTACACACCGCTCGACGGCACCGAGCGCTTCCCGGCGCTGCAGTCGGGCGAAGTCGACATGCTGGTGCGCAACACCACCTGGACCATGTCGCGCGACACCACCCTGGGCTTCACCTTCGCGGGCGTGAACTACTATGACGGCGTAGGCTTCATGGTGCACAAGTCGCTGGGCGTCGCCCATGTCGACGAGCTGAAGGGCGCCACCATCTGCGTCCAGGGCGGCACCGACACCGTCACCGGCCTCGCCGACTACTTCAAGAAGAAGGGCCTCGACTACACCCCGCTGGTGATCGACAAGCTCGCCGACGTCAACGCCGCCTACGATTCCGGCCGTTGCGACGCGCTCACCACCGACCGCTCGGGCCTCGCGGCCAACCGCCTGCAGATGAAGAACCCGGACGACCACATCATCCTGCCCGAGATCATCTCGCAGGAGCCGCTTGGGCCGGCCGTGCGCAACAACGACGTGCAGTGGTTCCAGATCGTCAAGTGGGTGTCGAACGCCCTGCTCGACGCCGAGTACCTTGGCGTGACCCAGGCCAATGTCGACGACATGCTGAAGTCCGACGATTCCGCCATCCAGCGCCTGCTGGGCGTCGGCGACAACGACTTCGGCAAGTCCATCGGCCTCGATGCCAAATGGGCCTACAACATCGTCAAGAGCCTCGGCAATTACGGCGAGGTCTACGAGCGTAATCTCGGCCTCAGCACCCCGATGCAGTTGGCCCGCGGCATCAATGCGCAGTGGAACAACGGCGGTATCCAGTACGGTATCCCGATCCTCTGAGTGCTTCGGGGGCCGGGCAGTTCGCGCCCGGCCCCTGTCGCTCATCTGCATTCGATGCTCGGGGGAAACCATAGATGGCAGTGATCGAGGCCGGGCGGATCAGACCGTCCCGCGACTCCTGGTGGAATAATCCTGCGGTACGCGGCATCGCGTACCAGGTCATATTGATCGTCGCCATTCTGGCGTTCGGCGGCTGGATCGCCAACAACACGGTCACCAACCTGCGCGAACGCGGCATCGCCTCGGGCTTCGGCTTCCTCGGGCAGCGCGCCGGCTTCGACATGACCACGCTGCTGCCAGTGACCAGCGACAGCACCTATGGCGAAATGCTGGTGGCGGGGCTGGTCGACACCATCGTCGTGTCGTTCTTCGCCATCGTGCTGGCGACCATCCTCGGCCTGATCGTGGGCATCGCGCGGCTCTCCAGCAACTGGCTGGTGCGCACCATCGCCACCATCTACGTCGAGGTGCTGCGGAACATTCCGCCGCTGCTGGTCATCCTGTTCTGGTATCTGGCGGTCATCGCGGCCTTTCCCTCGATCCGCGAAGCCATCCAGCTCGGCCCCGATTTCTCGCTGTCCAACCGCGGCATCTTCATGCCCCGCCCGGTGTTCGGCGCCAATTTCCACTACGTTCTGATCGCGTTCGTCATCTCCCTGATCGTCGCCTGGGCCGTGCGCCGCTGGGCCCACGCCCGCCACATGGCGACCGGAAAAACCTTCCATAGCGGCTGGCTGGCGCTCGGCATCGTCGTTGTCGTCACGCTCGCGGTCTATTTCATGACCGGCGATCCGCTGACCTTCGAGGTGCCGGTCAAGACCCGCTTCAACATCAATGGCGGCTGGACCGTCAGCCCGGAATTCGCCTCGCTGCTGTTCGCGCTCGGCGTCTATACCGCCTCGTTCATCGCCGAGATCGTCCGCTCGGGCATTCTCGCGGTGAGCCATGGCCAGACCGAGGCGGCGCGCGCGCTGGGCCTGAAGCAGGGGCAGTTGACCCGCCTCGTGGTGCTGCCGCAGGCGCTGCGAGTGATCATTCCGCCGCTCTCGAGCGAATATCTCAACATCACCAAGAACTCGTCGCTGGCGGTCGCCATCGGCTATGCCGATCTCGTCTCGGTGGGCAACAACGTGCTCAACCCGACAGGGCAGTCGATCGAGGTGGTGCTCATCTGGATGCTGTTCTACCTCGGCATCAGCGTCGTCATCTCGTTCGCCATGAACGTCTTCAACGCGCGCATCGCGCTGACCGAACGGTAAGGAGGGCACGATGACCGACATGCAGTCGCAACAGGACGTGTTCTTCGTCCGCCGCGAAATCGTCCCGTCGTCCAAGCCGCCGATGCGGGTGCACGGCCCCATCGCCTGGATGCGCACCAATTTGTTCGGCAGCGTCGGCGACGCCATCCTGACGCTGGTCGGACTGGTCATCGTCATTGCCGTGGTGGTGCCGCTGGTGCAGTGGGCCTTCATCAACGCCACCTGGAACGGCGACAATCGCGAAGCCTGCGCCGCCAACACCGTGGGCGCGTGCTGGGCCTTCGTGAAGGCCAATATGGGCCAGTTCATCTATGGCCGCTATCCCGACCCCGAGCGCTGGCGCGTCAACCTCTTCTTCGTGCTGCTGGCCGCCGGCATCATCCCCATGACCATCCCGTCCTTGCCCTACAAGGGCTGGAACCTGGTCTACCTGTTCATCGTCTTTCCGCTGGTCTCGGGCTTCCTGCTGGTGGGCGGGCTGTTCGGCCTGCCGCCGGTCGAAACCCCGCTCTGGGGCGGCCTGTTCCTGACCCTGGTGGTGTCTTACGTCGGCATCGCCGTGTCGCTGCCACTCGGCGTCATCCTGGCACTGGGACGGCGTTCCAACCTGCCGGGCATCCGCGTCGTCTGCGTCACCATCATCGAGGTCGGCCGCGGCGTGCCGCTGATCACGGTGCTGTTTTTTGCCGGCATCCTGCTGCCGCTGTTTCTGCCCAACGGGGTGAACTTCGACAAGCTGATCCGCGCGCTGTTCGGCGTGGCGCTGTTCGCCTCGTGCTACATGGCCGAAGTCATCCGCGGCGGCCTGCAGGCGGTGCCGCGCGGGCAATACGAGGGCGCCAAGGCGCTCGGCCTCGGCTACTGGCGGATGACGCGGCTGATCATCCTGCCGCAGGCGATCTCGATCGTGATCCCGGGCATCGTCAACACCTGCATCGGCCTCTTCAAGGACACCAGCCTCGTCTACATCATCTCGATCTTCGAGCTCTTGAGCACTGTACGCAACAGCTTTACCGATCCGACCTGGGCCACCTCCACCACGCCGGCCTCCGGCCTCGTGTTCGCCGCGGTGGTGTTCTGGGTATTCTGCTTCGGCATGAGCCGCTATTCGGCCTTCGTCGAGCGCCGCATGCAGATCGGTCTGCGGCACTAACGCGTTTCCCGAGGAAAAGCGGCCACGGCTTTCCGGTTCGCGAACGCGCATGACAAGGACTCCGGGCAGGCGAGGGGCGGCACCGGCCGCCCTCAAACCCTTGAATGGACTGGTTGCCCGCTGTCATAATTCGTGAAACTCTCCTCCGGCCGGAGGGGCCCGGCGGCGTCGTCCGCCCGTTGCCTGTCGGCCATCCAGGGAGAAAACGATGAAGCTGATGACATCCGTGCTGCCTGCCGCGGCGGGGCTCGCTCTGCTGGCGCTGCCGGCCTTCGCCGCCGACCTGCCGCTGCCCGGCGTGCCGCAGAACGACAATCTCAACGCCGTGCTGTGGGACCAGACCTCGGTGGAGTTCAAGGGCGCGGCGCTCGGCGCCTACGCGCTGGGCAGACTCCAGCTCGACGCGGCGCTGGCCGACAAGACCTGGACCGCCGCCACCGAGCAGACCGGCGATTTCTCCAGCCTGCCGCCGGCCATCATCCTCGATGTCGACGACACCGTGGTCAACACCTCGCCCTACCAGGCCTGGACCGTGACGCAGAAGACCGCCTATTCCGGCAAGACCTGGGGCCAGTATGTGAGCGACAAGCAGGACGTCGCCATTCCCGGCGTCGTCGATTTCCTCAAATACGCCGACAGCAAGGGCGTGAAGATCTTCTACGTCACCAACCGCACCGAAGATCAGGAAGCCCCGACCCGCGCCGAGATGGCGACGATGGGCTTTCCGCTGCCCACCGACGTCGACACCTTCCTCGCCTCCAAGGAGCAGCCGGACTGGACCTCGGCCAAGGGCACGCGTCGCGCCTTCATTGCCAGGAACTACCGTATCGTGCTGCTGTTCGGCGACAACATGGGCGACTTCACCGACGAGTCGGGCGGCAGCGTCGCCGATCGCGATGCGGTGTACGAAAAGAACATGGCGCATTGGGGTCATGACTGGATCGTCATTCCAAACCCCACCTACGGCTCGTTCGAATCCGCGCCCTATCTCACCGACTATTCCAAGAGCGTCGACGAGCAGCGCCAGCTAAAGCTCGATGCGCTGAAGCCCTGGGCCGGCCCGTCGGAGTAAGCCCCAAAACAGAACCGGCCCGCGTATGGCGGGCCGGTCAATCTCCGCTGCGAAGCGACGCTCAGTGCGTCGTAATGAACTCGACGCCCAGGTCCTTGGCCTTGCGCCAGATCACGTGGCAGGGCTGTCTGACCGTGTCGGCGAGCACCAGCTCGAAATCGTCCGGGATGCCGAGGACGGAGGCGACTACCAGCTTGGCGCCGTTGCGCGACAGGTTCCGCACCGTGCAGTCGATGGTCGAACGATTGCCGTTGAAGGCGATCTTGCCGCCCTTGAGCGTGGTGCGGCGGGGAACAGCGCGGTGTTCGGTCTCTGGCGTCGTCAGCATTTTCGGTCTCCGTAGTCGTCCGATATATGGACCCGAAAATGCGGCGGCAACACGGGTTTCCCGCCGCATTTCGGGCTTTCTGCAGACGCGGTTAACGCTGGCGGCGACTAGCTGCCGTGGTGGACGTAAAGATCGACGACGCCGTTATGGATGTTCATCGCGGTCACGTCGTCGGGGCGCCATCTCTTGCGCGCCAGCGCCTCCGTCAGGGTCGGATTGGCCGCGATGGTCTTGCTGAGGCCGGCGGCGTTGCCGAACGTGATCATCTGCAGGTCCGTGCAGATCGGATGGATCACCACCCGCGTGTCCGGCCCGATCGCCGCGACGGCTTCGCGGCGTATGATGCGCGGCAGGAAATTGAAGATGTTGGCGCACTGGCGCGCTTCGTCGTCCTGCGCGAACGCGGGCGCCGCCGGCACGGCCAGCGACAGCGCGAGGGCGCCAATAATCAAGGCCTTGTACATGGCGAGTCTCCCGGGAGGGTTGAGGCGATAACGCGCAATATAGCCGATGGTGGCGGCGAAGGGCGTTAAATTGCGGTGAGGGCGGGCCGCGGTCGCAACATTCTCCGGTGTCATTCCCGCGCAGGCGGGAATCCAGTGCGATGCTCTCGGCTGTCCGACAGTCCTGCCTGGATTCCCGCCTGCGCGGGAATGACACCGTGATTGTGGCGCAAGGCAGGAGGATTGTTCGTACTGACTGTCGATCTTGCAAACCGCGCGCATCTGTCCGATATACCCGCTTGAGAGGTTGGCGCGGACGTGTTCCTCGCCAACCGGGTCAGGTCCGGAAGGAAGCAGCCCCAACGAGACCTTCACGGGTCGATGCCAGCCTCTCGCCTTCTTCCTCGCCTACGTACCTGGCGAAACCGGGGCTCCCGCACCGGCCAGGCATTGTGGCACCGTTTCCCTCCCCCGCGTCGGGACGGAGCGAAGCTTAGCCGCAGGCTTAGCGAAGCTGGGTGGGGGGAGTTTCAGTCGGCAATGAGCACGGGGAGAGTCCCCCCACCCCGGCTTGCTAGGCGCGCTACGCTCACCAGGCGCTGCCGCTCTCCCCACGCAGGGGAGGGAAACCCGGGCAGCCAGCCAACATTGGGCACAAACCCAGACGGCTTTTGCGGTTCGCGGTTCGTACCGCTATATAGCCCCCATGGCTGACGCACTGTTCCCCGAAAGCGAGATAAGCCCGCCCGCACCCGCGGCCGCGGCGCCTTACCTCGTTCTGGCGCGCAAATACCGGCCGTCGAGCTTTTCGACGCTGATCGGCCAGGACGCGATGGTGCAGACGCTGCGCAACGCGTTCAAATCCGGCCGCATCCCGCATGCGTTCATGCTCACCGGCATCCGCGGCGTCGGCAAGACCACCACCGCCCGCATCCTCGCCCGTGCCGTCAATTTCGAGGACGGAACCGGCCGCCACCCGACGCTCGATCTCGATCGCGAGGGCATCCACGACCGCGCCATCATCGAGGGCCGCCATGTCGACGTGGTGGAGATGGATGCGGCCTCCAACACCGGCATCGGCGACATCCGCGAGATCATCGATTCGGTGAAATACGGGCCGGTGTCGGCGCCGTTCAAGGTCTACATCATCGACGAAGTGCACATGCTCTCGACCGCGGCCTTCAACGGGCTGCTGAAGACGCTCGAAGAGCCGCCGCCCTATGTGAAGTTCATCTTCGCCACCACCGAGATCCGCAAGGTCCCGGTGACGATCCTTTCGCGCTGCATGCGCTTCGACCTGCGCCGCGTGCCGCCCGAGACCATGACGGCGCATCTCGTCGATATCCTCGCCCGCGAAGGCATCGGCTACGAGCCCGAGGCGCTGGCGATGATCGTGCGGGCCGGCGAAGGCAGCGTGCGCGACAACCAGTCGCTGCTCGACCAGGCGATCAGCCATGGCGACGGCAAGGTCACGGCCGCGACGGTCAAGGCCATGCTCGGCCTCGGCGACCGGGCGCGCTCGATCGATCTGTTCGAGGCATTGCTGCGCGGCGAGATCGCGACGGCGCTCACCCTGCTGCGCGAACTTTACGATGCCGGCGCCGACCCCGAAACGGTGGTCGGCGACCTCGCCGATTTCACCAATCTCGTCACCCGCATCAAGATCGTGCCGGCCGCGGCCGACGACGTGTCGCTGACGCCCGATGAGCGCAGCCGCGGCCCCGCGCTGGCGCAAAAGCTCGGCATGCGGGCGCTGAGCCGCGCCTGGCAGATCCTGTTCAAGGGCATTGAGGAAGTGAAGGCTGCCGGCAACGGGTTGCAGGCCGCCGAAATGGTGCTGGTGCGGCTGGCCTATGCCAGCGAACTGCCGAGCCCGGACGAGCTGATCGCCAAGCTGCAGAATGCGCCGCAGCCGGGCAGCGGCGGCGGCCAGTCGGTGCCGCATCGCGGCACGATCGGCGGCGGCCCGCCTGCGGCGATGCGCGCGTTCGAGTCCGCGCCGCGCTACGAAGGCTCGGCCCGGCCGGCGCCGCAGACTGTACCGGTCGCTGCTCCGCAGGCGCTCACCTTCGCTTCGCCCAAATCCTATCTCGAGCTGGTGGCGCTGGCCGGCGAGAAGCGCGACGTGCTGCTGAAGACGGCGCTCGAACAGCAGATGCGGCCGGTGAGCTTCCGCGACCGCGCCATCGAGGTGGCGCTGATCGACGGCGCCGACCCCACCATCATCCAGAACCTCTCGGCCCGCCTGAAGCAATGGACCGGCCAGGCCTGGGGCGTGTCGGTGTCGCGCCAGCCGGCCAGCGGCCCGACCATGCGCGACGTCAAGGAGGGCCAGAAGGCGTCCTACCAGGCGTCCTATTTCGAGGCGGCCCGGCAGGACGTGCTGGTCAAGGCCATTCTCGAGACGTTCCCCGGCGCGCAGATCTTGCCGCCGTCTGAGGAAAAGGCGCAGCAGGAGATACCCGACGCCGTCTATGAAGAGGCGTTCGGCATGGAACAAGAGGACGAGTGATGGTTGACTTTCTCGGCATGATGAAAAAGGCCGAAGAGCTGCAGCAGAAGATGGCCGCGGTGCAGGAAGAAGCAGGGCGCGCCACGGTCGAAGGCAGCTCCGGCGGCGGCCTCGTCACCGTGACGCTGAGCGGCAAGGGCGAGATGCGCGGCCTCAGGATCGATCCGTCGCTGTTCAAGGAAGACGACGTCGAGGTGCTCGAGGACCTGATCGTCACCGCGCACAATGAAGCCAAGGGCAAGGCCGCTGAGATGATGCAGCAGAAGATGGGCGAGATCACCCAGGGCCTGCCGCTCCCGCCCGGCATGAAACTGCCGTTCTAGAATGAATTGTGGATTTGCCCACATTGTGGCTATGACGAAAATCGCGTCTGTGGCTCCCCCCTCATCCGCCCTTCGGGTACCTTCTCCCACCAGGGGAGAAGGCGAAGGAGCGGCGGACCCGCAGTCGGGTCCTTCTCCCCTCGTGGGAGAAGGTGGCGCGCAGCGCCGGATGAGGGGGGAGCCCCAGGCACTACCGCCAGAGGGCCGTCCCTGATGGCCTCCGGTCTTGAAATCGAGCAACTGATCCAGCTGCTGGCGCGCCTGCCCGGCCTCGGGCCGCGCTCGGCGCGGCGCGCGGTGCTGCATCTCATCAAGAAGAAGGATTCGCTGATGGTGCCGCTGTCGGCGGCGCTCGATCGCGCCGTGGAAGCGGTGCAGATCTGCGAGATCTGCGGCAATGTCGATACCGTCTCGCCCTGCCACATCTGTTCCGATCCGCGGCGCAGCACCGGCATCCTGATCGTCGTCGAGGACGTCGCCGACCTCTGGGCGCTGGAGCGCGCCGGCGCGGGCGGCGTGAAATACCACGTGCTGGGCGGCGTGCTGTCGCCGCTCGACGGCGTCGGCCCCGACGATCTGTCGATCGACCAGCTCATGAGCCGCGCCCACGAATTCTCGGAGATCGTGCTGGCGGTGAACGCCACCGTCGAAGGCCAGACCACCGCCCACTACATCACCGACCGCCTGTCGGAGTCCGGCGTGAAGATCACGCGTCTGGCGCATGGCGTGCCCGTGGGTGGCGAGCTCGACTATCTCGACGAAGGCACGTTGAGTCAGGCGCTGAAGGCGCGCACGGATATGTAGTCGTCGGCAGGCGGAAGCGATGCCTTCACAGCCACCGATCTCCCTCCCCCGCGTGGGGAGGGAGCGAAGCTTAGCCGCAGGCCTGGCGGCGCTGGGTGGGGGGACTATCCACAGGCGCGAACGCTGAAACTCCCCCACCCCGGCTTGCTAATTCGCTGCGCTCATAAGCGCGCCGCCCAAGCCATTCGACCATAGGTCTCATGGCCTTCTCACCTAAAATCACGCCACTGGCGTGATTTTGCCTGCGGCCGGCT
>Ga0153956_1002271_pt1 | contig 14630 bp, 12 predicted proteins | sample TSFL040MetaG_FD_104704 | JGI IMG/M metagenome (GOLD analysis project Ga0153956, IMG submission 104704) | Attine ant fungus gardens microbial communities from Florida, USA - TSFL040 MetaG | ecosystem: Host-associated > Fungi > Mycelium > Unclassified | place: USA: Florida, Wekiwa Springs... | reverse complement strand
ACTAAAGGGCTATTTTGATAGAATAGATCAAGTGTTTCCACCGTTATTGATTATAAATACTAGCTTCTAACCAGCCCCTTTAAATTCAAATCTTAATGTTCTCTAAACTAATTTATAAAAAAGTAAGCTAAATAAGCTAAAGGGTTCATACCCCTTATATGAGAGTTAAACCTCTTCTTTTTTAATGTTTATAAAAAACTTCCTCCTAGCATTTATTTCTACACTAATAATCGGGTCAGTAATAACAATTTCGTCTAACTCCCTGTTCCTAAGATGATTAGGACTTGAAATAAACCTTTTAAGATTCATCCCTATTATTATTAACAAAATCACCTTCCATAACTCTGAAGCAGCAATTAAATATTTTATTACCCAAGCACTAGCCTCCATTCTTATCGTAACTTCAATCGTGGTAAACTATACTTCCCTTAGACACTTTATCACCAATACACCGTATCTCTTTCTTATCCCCGCGCTAGCTATAAAAATAGGAATGGCCCCACTCCACTTTTGATTCCCCCAGGTTAGAATTCTTTTAAACTGATTTAAGTGCTTAATTCTATTTACCTGACAGAAATTAGCTCCTCTTTTCCTTATATCTTACTTTTCAATAAACATTTTAATTAACATCATTATTCTATCTTCAGCCGTTACAGGAGCGTTAGGTGGGTTTAACCAAAACAACTTTAAACTCATCCTTACTTACTCCTCTATCTCTCATTCAAGCTGAATAGTCTCTTTAGGCCCGTTTAACGTTAACGCCTGCCTACTCTATTTCACTTTCTACTCCTTAATCAATTCGACTATCATCCTCCTTTTTTCACAAAAAGGCATCACCCTGACTAAACACATTATTTCATCCAAAAATAACCCATTAAGATCACTACCCATCATTTTAGGGGTAATGTCATTAGGTGGGCTGCCTCCTTTTTTGGGGTTTTTAAGAAAAATTATTGCTCTAACAATTTTAATAAAATTATTTAATGTTTTTTCTGTGATTTTCTTGATCTCATCCTCCCTAGTGTCCCTATTTTTCTACACATCCATGTTTTACAAATTAACCCTCAACGACTCACCGTCACATAAATATAAAAACTTTACGCGCTTCAACCCTTTACTAACATCAATGCTGATTTTCTTAACCTTAGCCACTAATTTAATTTTACCTATCGTCTTTACGTTAACTTAAAATCTTAAGTTAACTAAACTTTTAGTCTTCAAAACTTATTTTAAGGCCATTAAATGCCTTAGATTTTAAGTTCTGGGTACACACCACCTTTAAATTTGCACTTTAAAATCATCAATGAATACAAAACAACTAACAAAAAAGACACCCATTGTCTCGTATTTAAATTTACAGTCTAAAGCCTAACTCAGCCACTTTGTCTTTTATGCCACGATGATTATTTTCAACCAACCACAAAGACATCGGAACTTTATACTTAATTTTCGGAGCTTGGTCAGCTATAGTAGGAACAGCTTTTAGAATTCTTATTCGATTAGAGTTGGGTCAACCAGGTTCATTTATTGGAGACGACCAAATTTACAACGTTATAGTAACAGCCCATGCTTTCATTATAATTTTCTTTATAGTTATACCAATAATAATCGGTGGGTTTGGTAATTGACTAGTCCCCTTAATGATCGGAGCCCCTGATATAGCCTTCCCTCGAATAAATAATTTAAGTTTTTGGCTACTCCCGCCATCCTTAATACTTCTCCTAACCGGGGGTATAGTAGAAAGAGGTGTCGGGACAGGTTGAACTGTCTACCCACCTCTTTCTTCCAATATCGCCCATGGGGGCGCCTCTGTGGACCTATCTATTTTCAGTCTCCACTTGGCTGGGGCGTCGTCAATTTTAGGCGCCATTAACTTTATCACAACTATCATCAATATACGTAATGAAGGAATAACCTGAGACCACACCCCGCTATTTGTGTGGTCCGTGTTTTTAACAGCTATCCTCCTACTTCTCTCCCTCCCCGTTTTGGCCGGAGCTATCACTATACTTTTAACCGACCGAAATTTAAACACGTCATTCTTCGACCCAGCGGGAGGAGGTGACCCTATCCTGTACCAACACCTATTCTGATTCTTTGGACACCCTGAAGTTTATATTTTAATCCTACCTGGGTTTGGAATAATCTCTCATATCATCACTTTCGAAAGAGGTAAAAAACAAACATTTGGTCAATTAGGAATAATTTATGCAATAATAGCTATTGGCCTCCTCGGATTCATTGTTTGAGCCCACCACATATTTACAGTTGGGATAGATGTTGACACCCGAGCGTATTTTACTGCGGCTACTATAATTATTGCCATCCCGACAGGAGTAAAAATTTTTAGTTGAATGGCCACTCTTCAAGGATCAATTCTCTCTATCACCCCTACTCTAATGTGAGCTATAGGGTTCGTTTTCTTATTCACAGTGGGGGGTCTAACAGGGATTGTTTTAGCCAATTCATCAATCGACATTATTTTACATGACACTTACTACGTAGTAGCCCACTTCCATTACGTCCTATCTATGGGGGCTGTGTTTGCTATTATAGCAGGTTTAATTCATTGATTTCCTCTAATTTTAGGAGTTAACTTAAATCCTAAATGATTAAAAATCCAATTTTCTATAATATTTTTGGGTGTGAATTTAACCTTTTTCCCCCAACATTTTCTAGGTTTAAGAGGCATACCTCGGCGTTACTCAGACTACCCAGACGCCTTCACAACATGAAATATTTTCTCCTCCCTAGGAAGCTACACTTCTTTAGCGGCTATTATTCTATTTAGATTTATTATCTGGGAGTCACTAGCTACAAGCCGCCCCAACTCAAATAACTTCATTTATTCTTCCTCAGTCGAGTGATTACAAAATATACCTCCTGCCGAACACTCCTACTCTGAATTAACTCTCTTAAATAACTTTTTATGTGGCAGAGTAGTGCAGTTGATTTAAAATCAATTCAAGGAAAATATCCCTTAAATTCATCCCTTCATGAGCTAATCTAAACTTTCAAAACGCGGCGTCACCACTCATAGAGCAGTTAATTTTTTTCCATGATCACTCCATTACTATCCTAATCCTTATTATCTCAATTGTTGGATTTAACCTTTTCTCGACTACTTTTAACAAGGAGCTAATCGACAAACACATGCTTGACTCTCAAGGGTTAGAGTTATTTTGAACCATCGTTCCTTCGTTTATTTTAATTTTTATCGGCCTCCCGTCTATCCGGATTCTCTACCTTTTAGATGAAGTTTTTAAACCCTCTATCACAATTAAAACTATTGGTCATCAATGATACTGATCCTACGAATATTCTGATTTTTGCAACATCGAATTTGATGCTTATATAATCCCATCAACAGAATTAACCCCTGAGTCCTTTCGGCTTCTAGATGTAGATAACCGAACAGTTACACCACTCTTATCCCAAATTCGAATGCTAATCACAGCTGCTGATGTGCTTCATTCCTGAGCCGTCCCCAGCCTCGGAGTTAAGGCAGACGCGGTCCCCGGCCGCCTTAACCAGGTTAATTTCTTCTTAAGCCGCCCAGGCATTTATTACGGGCAATGCTCAGAAATTTGCGGAGCAAACCATAGATTTATACCTATTGTGATTGAAAGAGTTTTACCTAAAATCTTCTTAAACTGAGTCAAAAATTATAATTAACCATTAAATAGCTGAAAGTCAGCAACGGTCTCTTAAACCGTTCTATATTATAATAACGCCTAATTTTAATGACCAAAAATTAGTTTAAATAAAACATAAGTTTGTCAAGCTTAAAAAGTAAGAAATACATTTTTGCATCCCTCAAATATCCCCTCTTTTATGAATACCTATCACAACTTCACTAACACTTCTTTTCATCACAATCTCCCTGTCTATATATTTTTCTGTATTTAAAATTAACCAGATCTCTGAACCTACAACCCTAAAATATCAAAAACTCAATTTACAATGAATATGATAACTAATTTATTCTCTGTGTTCGACCCCTCGTCCCCAATCCTGGGTATTTCCTTTAATTGACTTAGAGCTATTTTATTTATTATATTTATCAAATCCTCTTACTGATTATTACCTAACCAAATAAATTCTTCCTTTCTATTAATTACAAAAACCCTCCATATAGAATTCAAGACTCTTCTAGGTGCGAAAGCTTTCAAGGGGAGATCCTGAGTTTTCATCAGCCTCCTTCTATTTATTTTATTTAACAATTTTTTAGGCCTATTCCCGTATATTTTTACAGCATCCAGACACATAACCTTCACTATAAACCTCAGCCTTCCTTTATGGCTGGCTTTCATAATATTCGGGTGGGTTAATTATACTAAATACATATTTGCCCATCTGGTCCCTCAAAGAACCCCAGGGGCGTTAATACCCTTTATGGTTCTAATTGAATCTATCAGAAACGTAATTCGCCCTCTAACCCTAGCAATCCGTTTAATAGCGAATATAGTGGCTGGCCATCTTCTTATAACCCTTCTAGGAAACCAAACAGCTCTAGCCTCTTCCTTCATTCTTGCTGTACTTATCGGGACACAAACCCTTCTTCTTTTACTAGAATCTGCCGTATCTATAATTCAATCCTACGTTTTCGCTGTTCTGTCAACTCTCTACGCCAGAGAAATCACCTCCCACTAATTATGATAGTAAAAAGTAGCCACTCATTCCACCTAGTAGACCAAAGCCCATGACCGCTAGCCGCTGGAACGGCAGCTCTAATTATAACTACAGGAGTAACTAAATGATTCCATACCTTCAATATAAACTTAGTTCTAATCGGAGTATTTTTACTCTCAATCACATGCATCCAATGATGACGAGACGTAGGACGTGAGTCAACCCATCAAGGGCTTCATACATCTATCGTCAGAAAAGGCATACGTTGGGGAATAATTCTCTTTATTACATCAGAAATTTTATTCTTTTTCTCTTTTTTTTGGGCTTTCTTCAATAGAAGCCTAGCACCTTCTATAGAAATCGGGCTGATATGACCACCCTTAGGGGCTCAACCATTCAACCCATTCCAAGTCCCGCTTCTAAATACTATTATTCTTCTAAGAAGTGGAGTAACAGTTACTTGAACCCACCACAGCCTTATAGAAAAAAATCATTCTCAATCAATATTAAGTTTAGCTATCACTATCCTCCTAGGGGTCCTTTTCACAGCCCTTCAAGGTTTAGAATACTGAGAAGCTCCTTTTTCTATCGCAGACTCCGTGTACGGCACGACCTTTTTCCTGGCCACAGGATTCCACGGTTTCCATGTAATTATCGGGACATCATTCTTGTTGGTATGTTTAATCCGTTTAAATTCTAAACACTTCTCTAGCCTTCACCATTTCGGTTTTGAAGCCGCCGCCTGATACTGGCACTTCGTAGATGTGGTATGACTATTCCTTTTCATAACAATTTACTGATGAGGGGGTTCTACATGTAGTATAAGTGTACATTTGACTTCCAATCAAAGAGACCTAAAAAGGTTTGTAGAATTATTTTAACGTTCGTCCTTAGAGCCTTATTGTCTTCAGCCTTAATTATTATCAATTCACTAATCGCAAAAAAAGCAATTTATTGACGGGAAAAACCATCGCCATTCGAATGTGGGTTTGACCCTAAATCTTCTTCACGAACCCCATTCTCCCTACGATTTTTCCTTATTGCTGTAATTTTTTTGATTTTTGACGTAGAAATTACTTTAATTTTACCAATCCCCCTTGTCACCCACTTCACCAACCCTTCAGTCACCGCCGCAATCTCGATTCTGTTCATTTTAATCCTGATTATTGGACTTTATCACGAATGAAACCAAGGAGCCCTAGAATGAAAATAGAATAGTAGTTAATTATAACATATGGTTTGCAGTCATAAGGTACCCAAGGGTCTATTTTGTTTTAAGAAGTGATTCACACTCAATTTCGACTTGACCCCAGGGATTATTTAATCCCCTTTTAGATGAAACCAAAATAGCGGTGTATCACTGTTAATGATAATTAGGTACCAGACCCTTCTAACCCAAAGACAAATAGATTAAATTTAAGCTGCTAACTTAAAATTTTAACGGTTAAATTCCGTTATTGCCTTTCGTTGGTTTAGTTTAAAAAAAACATTATATTTTCAGTGTAAAAATAAATAAATAATTTATTCGACTTGTCAAGAGGGTTCACCCTTCTTTGCATCTTCAATGCAAAACTTTCCATTAAGCTATCTAAACACAAGGAAACAATCACCACCAGAACAATAAAAAATATAAAAATGTAGAATTTCAATCTCAAAAAACTTATAACATCAATTTTTGACCCTATAAGTCTGAAACCTCTATAAATCCCCTGGCTCCCCAATTTTTCCACTCAACCTTGATCTACAAATTTCAAGACACCCTCCCCCACCTTTCTGACCGGCATGAATATAAACGTAGACAAAAAAGGCATGAATCATATCTGGCCTAAAAACTTATTAACTAAATTAATTTTTATTATTAAAAAATTGACCACAGCCAACCACTTAAAAGACACGATAAAAACCGCGGCTAACCCTAGTAAAACGGAAAGTTTAAATAACAACCCTAAATAAATTATAAAACTTGGGAAAAACATAAATCTTATGAAAGCACCCAAAAAAACTGAAAACAGACCTATAATTCTTATTCTTAATATTATACCAAAATTTTCTGAAAGACTCACCAAACTTTTCACCCCCATATTTCTAAAAAATAAATAGAAAAATAAACGCACTGAATAAATTAAAGTTAACATGGTAGAAACCATCACTAAACAATAAATAAACACGTTTATATAAGAAAACAAATATAACTCGATAATCAAATCTTTAGAATAAAACCCAGACAAAAACGGAAACCCACATAATGCCATAGAAGAAACAGAAAATAATATACTAGTGAACGGGTTACTAAAAAATAAACCTCCCCCAATCAAACGAATATCCTGTGTGCCCCCTAAAGAATGAATAAACACCCCAGCACATAAGAATAAAAGCGACTTAAATATGGCGTGCGTTATTAAATGGAAAAAGGCATACTCAGGCATCCCCATCCCCAAAGAAAACATTATAAAACCAAGCTGGCTCAAAGTAGACAGCGCAATAATTTTCTTAAAGTCTGTTTCGAAAAGCGCCCCAGCCCCTGACATAAATATAGTAAGACACCCTATTAGTAGCAAAAAATTATTAAATTGAATATAATGGTTAAACCGGATTAGAAGATAAACCCCGGCCGTAACAAGAGTTGAAGAATGAACAAGAGCAGAAACCGGAGTCGGAGCAGCCATAGCTGCAGGAAGCCACGCTGAAAACGGGATCTGGGCTCTCTTAGTAAAAGCCGCCAAAATTATCATCGCAGACACAAATACTATTAAACCAGACCCCCCATATAAAAATTGTAAAGAAAAAAAATTTCAATTTCCAAAATTTAGTATCCAAGAGATCGTTAATAAAATAGCTACATCCCCGATACGATTAGACAGGATAGTCAATATACCAGCATTGGATGATTTAACATTTTGGTAATAAATTACTAAACAGTAAGACACCAAACCCAACCCATCCCAGCCCAGTAGAATTCTAATTATATTAGGGCTATAAATTAATAATAACATAGAAAGAACAAACAAAAACACTATCAAAATAAAACGCACAAACAACTTTTCACCCTCCATGTAATATGTTCTATAGAACATCACCATAGAAGAAATCAACATAACTAACCCAGAAAACATTAGTCTTATTCAGTCAACAATAAAAGTTAAAATAATTCTGCTACTAGTGAACTCCAAAAGCTCCCACTCCACAAAAATCACTTCATTCGGGTAATAAACAAAAAATCTTCTATAGAACAATACAACACCCAAAAATAAGAGTAAAGAGCCTAAATAAAATGTAACAACCCTATAAATTTTAATTACTTAAAGAGTTCAACTCATCGCCAAAATCACAATTTGGTATTTTAAATAAAATATTTAAGTGGCCCCAACACTTTAATTATTAGAAAAAAATAAAAGAAACCCAAAAATCAAATAATTAACTACTAAAACATGAATTGCCAAAAGATGGAATTCCCGGAAGCTAGATAAATTAAACCCCGTTCTTATATTGTAGGCACCCCCATGTTGAGAATACGCATATATAAATAAAGTAAACACAGCCCCCAAAAATGAACCAACTGGGAAAACTAAAACTATTAATAAATCCTTACCTAACAAGCCGCCCATTAAAAAAATTTCAGAAACCAAATTTAAAGACGGGGGCGCGGCTATATTAGTAATTCTTAAAAGAAATATTAATAAACCTAAAGCTGGGAAAAAAAGTAACAAGCCCTTATTAATAAAAAATCTTCGTCTTCCAAGACGCTCATAATATATATTAACAATACAAAACAACCCAGAAGAAGAAAACCCATGGCTGATTATTATAATAAACCCACCCAAGACACCTCAGCTTAAAAAAGTTATAAAACCTCTAATAGCCATACCTATGTGGGCAACTGAAGAGTAGGCTACCAAAGCCTTAAAATCATTTAAACGACAGCACAAAACGCCAACATAAAATATACCTATTAAACTTAAACCGATAAAATAATTACCAACCATTAAAAGACAATAATCAAAGACGCCGGACATTTTAATTAGCCCATACCCGCCCAACTTCAATAAAACCCCAGCCAAAATTATGGACCCAGCAACAGGTGCCTCCACATGAGCTTTAGGAAGTCATAAATGAAAAAAGAAAACTGGTAGTTTAACTATAAACGCCATTACTCCTAACAGCCCCAACACAAGCCCCATAAAACCCCCCACTCCCGATAAACAAAATTGTGAGAGCAATAAAAAAAAATTAGATCTTAAAAAAGTCCTAACCACCCACATAATAACTATAAGAAGCGGAAGAGAGGATATAAGGGTATAAAAAATAAAATACAAGCCGGCTTGTATCCGCTCTGTTTGGTAACCCCATCCTACAATAATTAACAAAGTCGGAATAATAGAAATTTCAAAGAAAAAATAAAAACACAATATTCTATTAACTCTAAAAGTCACTAAAAGTACAACAAAAAGAGTTACCAACAAGAAATTAAATAACCATCTATAATCTCTAAACAAAACAACCCTGTATCTAGACCAAAGCATCAAAAGAACAATTAAAGCAGACAATAAAATTATAGAAAACGATACAGAATCTATTATTATAAACGTATTAAAACAATAAAGATAGTGATTGCCAACCACATACAACATTATAACAATCACCAAATAAAAAACTGCTCTGTAAGAAAAAATTGAACTCTCCCCAGCCACAAAGAAAAAGTAAACTAAAATTAAAAATAATCTAAACACCACCATATCTATCATTACTTCTAAACTACAACATTAAAAGAACTAAAATAATCCCCCCCAGAAGAACGTCTTATTACTAAAAGAATAGAAATGCCCAACGCACCTTCACAAGCCGTAAATACTAAATAAAGTAAAGATAAAAATCAGTCCCCGTAATTAAACCCTAAGACTAACATAAAAAATAAGCCTAAGCTTATGTATTCTAAACTTAAAAGAGCAGATAATAAATGCTCCCGTTTAAGTGCATAGACCCACAAACCAGAAAATAAAATTATACCTAACAAAAAATAAACTGCCTTAATAGACTTCATAGTTTAAATTAAAACATTAGTTTTGTAAACTAGAAATCGGGCCAACGTTAAGTCTCAGGATTGGAAAATCCATCTTTAACTTCCAAAGCCAATATTTTAATTAAAATAAACCCTGTATTAAAATACTTTTTCTTTTTCTGGTTATTATCAGTTTAACAGTTATAAACTTCAACTCCCCGCCTATTCTAGTCGCCTTAATTCTAACCCAAGCAGTAATCATCTGTTTAAGCTCTTTTACGGCTCTAAAGTTAAGCTGACTTTCATTAATCCTTTACTTAATCTTCCTAGGTGGGCTTATAGTTTTATTTATTTACATCACAAGTCTAGCAAGAAACGAAGCCCTAGCCTTAGATTTAAATAAAAGAATTAATTTTTTAACAGCCTCGGGCCTACTCATTCTTTCAACCCCCTTAATTTTTAAAAATACTCAGCCAGCATTCTTCAGCCTAACCGCCAAAACCAAAATTTTAACTAACATTATAACAATTAATTTTATACCCCTGATTATCATAATAATTCTTTATCTTCTCTTAACACTAATCGTAGTTGTTAAAATTTCTAATAAACTTAACGCACCAATCAAAAATATTATCTAATGATATTAATACGAAAACACCACCCCCTACTAAAAATTATAAATAACTCCCTAATCGACCTCCCCACCCCAATTAATATTTCATCTATATGAAATTTCGGCTCTTTATTGGCTGTCTGTTTAGGAACCCAAATCATCACAGGATTATTCCTGGCTATACACTATACAGCTGATATTACATTAGCTTTTAACAGTGTTGCCCATATTATCCGAGATGTAAACAATGGTTGGTTGATACGAATCACCCACGCTAACGGAGCGTCAATATTTTTCATTATATTATACCTGCACGTAGGCCGGGGTTTATATTATAACTCATTCAAATACATTTATACTTGATCTGTGGGGGTGTTAATTTTATTCTTAGTTATAGGGACTGCCTTCATAGGTTATGTACTGATTTGGGGGCAGATATCATTCTGGGCCGCCACAGTAATTACTAACCTTCTATCAGCAATCCCATACTTAGGTACTATATTAGTACAATGAATTTGAGGTGGGTTTGCTGTTGACAACGCCACTCTAACCCGATTCTTTACATTCCATTTCGTACTCCCATTCATTGTAGCTGGTATAACTATAGTTCATCTGCTTTTCCTCCACCAAACAGGGTCCAACAACCCCTTAGGTCTAAATTCAAATTTTTACAAAATCTCTTTCCACCCCTATCATACTTTCAAAGACACATTTGGAGGAATTCTTATAATAATACTACTATTTTTTATCGTACTATTTTATCCCTATCTATTCGGGGACTCGGAAAATTTTATCCCGGCCAACCCCCTAGTCACACCAGTTCATATTCAACCTGAATGATATTTTCTATTTGCTTACACCATTCTACGGTCCATTCCTAATAAGTTAGGCGGAACTTTAGCCCTAGTTTTATCTATTGCGATTTTATTCGTGCTACCTCTACTAAACAAAAATAAAATTCAAGGCTTCCAATTCTACCCGGCCAACAAAATTCTCTTTTGAATTTTTATCAACATAGTAATTATATTAACCTGAATCGGAGCCCGGGCCGCAGAAGACCCTTACATTTTAGTAGGGCAAATCCTAACTGTTTCTTACTTCCTGTACTTTCTATTAGACTCCCTTACCGCTCGCGTCTGGAATCAAATGATTAACCGCTAGCGGTTAATCTTAATGTCTAAGAATCTACCTTGAAAGTAGAATTAAAGAGTTTAATTCTCTTAACAGCTTAAAGTTAATTAATTTTTTTTCTCCGTGTGGAAAGATTACAAAACTAATTTTAAGAATATGAAAAATAATAATAGGTTGAGGGAAACAGGCAAAAAGCTTTTCCAAGCTAAATATATCAACTTATCATAACGAAAACGAGGCAAAGTACCACGCACCCAAATAAATCAATAACAAAAAAAAGTTCCTAACACACCCTTCAAAACTACGCCACCCAAACCCCCAATAAATAAATAAACCAATAAAATTCTTATAAAAATAATTCTCCCGTACTCCGCTAAAAATAATAAAGCAAACCCACCTCTCCCGTACTCGATATTAAACCCAGAAACCAATTCTGATTCACCCTCAGCAAAATCGAAGGGGGTACGATTAGTTTCAGCTAAAATAGAACTCAGCCAGCATAAAAACAAAAAAAAGGCTAGACACATGAATAAAATATATATTTGGGCCCCTGATATGTAAACCAAGTTAAAACTAGAAACCAAAAAAATTAACGAAATAAAAATTAATGCTAAAGAAACTTCATAAGAAATAGTCTGAGCCACCCCACGAACCGCCCCTAAAAGGGCGTAATTAGAATTAGACGACCACCCGCTGGCTAAAACTGTGTAAACACCAAAACTAATGCAACAAAAAAAAAATAAACCTCTATATCTCAAACTCACAAATAAAAAATCCAACGGCAACGACAATCAAGCTAATAACATTACTAATAAAGAAAATACAGGGGCAAAATAAAAAGGTAAAAAATTAGACTTCAAAGGTAAACTTTGCTCCTTAACAAACAATTTAATAGCATCGCCAAAAGACTGAAAAATTCCTGCCATCCCGATTTTATTAGGCCCCTTACGAATTTGAATATAACCTAAAATTTTACGCTCAAATAATACTATAAACGCCACACCAACTAACACCCCAATAATTAAAATTAAATAAGACAACAACAAGCTAACTACTTCAAACAACACCACTACTTAATAGATAAATAAATCCATAAATTGATTCTAAATCAACTGCACTACTCTGCCAATTAAGCAAAAATTAAAAGAAAAAGGTCCTTTCGTACTATTTTTCTTTCACAACATTTAAGATAGAAACCAACCTGGCTCACGCCGGTTTGAACTCAAATCATGTAAATATTTAACAGTCGAACAGACTGTGATTTTTAAAAATCTGCCCCCAAATCAACATTTAATTCAACATCGAGGTCGCAAACTTTAATGTCGATTTGAACTCTCAATTAAAATAACGCTGTTATCCCTAAGGTAACTTTTTTAAAATTTTTTATTACAAGTTATTAAATAAATTTAAAATTTAACTTAAATAAGTTTTAATTATTATTTTATTGCCCCAATCAAACTTACCAGCTAAGTCCTTAAATCTTAAATTAATAAAAACTTAACTAATAAATAAAGCTCTACAGGGTCTTATCGTCCCTAAACGCACTCAAACATTTTAATTTGAAATTTAATTTCAAACATCAATTTCTAAAAACAAATCTACGTCAAACCATTCATCCCATTCCCTAATTAAGAGACTAGTGATTATGCTACCTTAGCACAGTCAAAATACTGCGGCCCTTTAAAATAACTTCAGTGGGCAGGCCCTACTTTTAATTTAATCTAAAAAAAATGTTTTTGTTAAACAAACGTAAATTTTATTGTCGAATTCTTATAAACTGAATAATACTAAAAATAATAATTTAACTTCTTCTACTAATTTAATAATTAATTTAACGAATAAGAAATTTAATCGGCTAGAAAATTTTTAACTTAAATGGAATAAAAATATAATTTAAAACCTAATAAGATATAACTCACCTATCACAAGCTACTTTCAAGCCTTCATTTATTTAACAATTTAACCCATTATAAAAATTTTTAAAGACAAAAGCTCAACCCTTTGTCTTTAAACCCTTAAAAATTAATACTTAAAATTAAGTAGAAACCCCCAAAAGCAATAGTTTTACTCCTATTTTCCAACTAGATATCAATCTAAACGAATAGGATATCCCTCCTTAATTAAATTTAATTTAATGCTGCAACAGTAAAAAACAATTAATTAAGAACTTAAATTTTCGAGACGAAATTATTTAATAAAAATTCTACTAACCATGACACCAAAGGTAATAATATAAATACTTTAATGATACTGTGTATTTCATATATTTCATAAAACCTTCACAGAACTAAATGATTTTTGTTTCCTTACACTACTAAAAAATATAAAACTTTAATTTCCAAACCCCGCTTACTATTAACAACATCTAATAATTAGAATCATTTTAATGTAAATAAAAAGCTTACTCAAGCTCTGCTATTAACTAGCATAACCTTCCGGTAAAGCTACTTTGTTACGACTTATCTAATTTCAAAATTAGAGCGACGGGCAATATGTACATTTAAAAGAACTTCTTTCAAGAGACCAAACTAAACCGACTTTACTTTTAAATCCGTTTTTATTGCTCAACTAAAAAGCACATTCCATAGATTTATTTATGTGTAACCCACCTGCACCCTTATATTCTAAACCTTGATTTGACTTTAACACAACTTAGCTTTTAAAAATAAAATCTAATTAATTTTTAAGACAACGATATATAAAATTAATAAGAGTAAAGCCCAGTGTAATGTCTCATAAAGCGGCAGATTCCTCTAATAAGATTTCAAACCGCCAAAATCTTTAAGTTTTAACTCTACTACTTAAAAATAGCTAAAATAACTGGGTATCTAATCCAGGTTTATAAATATCAGCCTGATTTAGATATTTTAGTAAACCCAAAATTTAAATTTCACCTTAAAATTTAGTATTAAAATTCCTAATAAAATAATTTTTACAGGCGTTTTGTGTGACCGCGAATGCTGGCACAAAATTTTTCCACCATTTAATAATAATTATATCTATTAATTATATAATGTTAATTACTGCCTATTTACATGTAAAAATTTATTAAAATAAAATACCAAGCTAGAATAAAACTTTTCCTTTAATTTTTAAGACTCTTATATTTTAACAGCTATTTTTTTACTTTAGCTGTTAAAATATTATATATATATATATTATATAGACTTTATTAACAATAATAAATTTATTATTAGTATACATTTAAATAAGGTTAAATTTTAAATTATAGCCTTTAATTATATAGTAAAGTTTTTT
>Ga0153956_1002270_pt1 | contig 14643 bp, 8 predicted proteins | sample TSFL040MetaG_FD_104704 | JGI IMG/M metagenome (GOLD analysis project Ga0153956, IMG submission 104704) | Attine ant fungus gardens microbial communities from Florida, USA - TSFL040 MetaG | ecosystem: Host-associated > Fungi > Mycelium > Unclassified | place: USA: Florida, Wekiwa Springs... | reverse complement strand
CAACGCCCCGAACTAAAATCGCTGATTAAAAGTGGTAAAGCGTTTATGCCGGTTAGCACAACTGCCGATGGTGCAGCTGCCCGGCAGTTTATTCGTAAAGATGCTAACGCCACTTACCTGGCAGTTTTTAACTATAAAAAGCAGCCGGCTAATATAATTATCGATGCTGCACGTTTAGGATTGCCAGCGGGAAAGAAATATAAGCTTACAGAAATTTTAGGTGGTTCAGATTTTAACCTTATTAAAAACGCAAATGTTTCTTTTACGCAGGAAGGGGCTTATTTGTACAGAATAACTTCAAAATAAAATTTAACAGTTAAAACATAAATAGGCGAACTTGAAAAAGACCGCCTATTTTTTTATGGTGATGTTTGTAAAAACAACCTGAAGTTTATACCCGATTCGCGGATAATTTTATTGTAATCGTAATTGATCTGCTTGTAAAGCTCGGGGGCCGAACTTTGGAGCGTAGGGCTTTTTAACAAATACGACGATACAAATAACTTTGAAAATTTATAACCAAATTGCTCACTGATCATACTGATTTCTTTCATTTCGGCAGCTATCAGGTTTTCCTTCGCAGTATTAACCATGGTTTTGATCTTCAAACTATGAAATACCATTTTCATATAAGAAGTAAGCAGATTGCTGCTTTTTTTATAGGCGTTTGATATGGAGTTGTAAATTTCTGAAACAGTATATAAATCACCTAGTTCAAAATAAGAATCAGCTTCGATACCCTTTACAAAGAAACCGTACTGTGACTCATGGTTATCTAAAATTTCAGGTCGATAATTTCTATCCAGAAATTTAATAAACCTGAGCATTTTAAGCGGGTTGTTACTCAATAACAAAGTATGTAAGCCCAACAGGAAAAGCATGTCATTTGCTGCCGATTTTTTCAGATTGATCCATTCGCCTTTGGTGTTAAAGTATAGCCTTGTAATGTCGGCCATTGCCTCACTTTTAATAATACCGTATTTAAAATGATAATATACGGCATCCAGGCAATTCAACGGATTTACCGGAAATACTTCAAACGCCGCTTTCGGGAATGCTTTAAGTTTAACCAGGCTTACTTCCAGTTCATTAAGATCAAGCTGTATAGTGGCAATAATAGCTAATGTAGTGTGGATAAGTATCTTTTTCTTGTCAGACAATTCAAATTTTAACAGTACCTGCAGGAATTTTTTATAGTCAGAATTGATCAGCTCTAATCCGAAGAAATAATCAAACAATTTCTCGCTGACCGAGTGCTTAAAATATTGTAACAGCGCATCATTTCTATTAGTTGACGAATATTCGCCTTCCAATACCTCGCCCAGAAAAGTTATGATCTCTGATTTTTCATTCATGCTTAAATGGGCTTCTGTAATACTTTCAATGTTTTTAAGTTGCCCGGTTTTTATGGCGTGAATAATACACCATTTTAAAATGTTGACCTTTCTGCGGTTGTTAGCCAACAAATTGCTCAGGTTTCTGATCAAATCAATATCCAGCAAGTTGCTGTTATCATAAAGCAGTGTTTTAGCAATGCTATGCTCCATGAATTCATCATTACCAAACACTAAATAAGTATTAAACTGGTAATTGTTGCTTTCATTAACCTCGCGCACAAAACCAATGATAAGCAGTTCCTGGTAGGCATGGGGGTATTTTTTTAGTAAATTACTTACGTTAAGTTTATTTATCTGATAATTTTCATTGATAATGTCCAGCTCCTCAACCAACCCTTTGATCAATAACATCTTTTCGGCTGAATACTGGCCCAGATAAACCTTTTTTATAATGAAAGTAGAGATTGTTTCATAGAAAGTAAGATGATCTATATTTTGTTGTAAAAAGTTTTCTTTGTGTTGCTGATAATAAAACTGAAAATAAAGCGGATGATTGAAGTTTTCTATCACATTAAATGAAATGATATCTTCTATTACGGGTTTTATTTGATGGCAGAGTAGTTTTATTTCCAGCAAGCTAAACAGCGGAACGTTGATACAGCTATCCTCGTGTTTAAAGCCTGTATACCACTTGTGCTCACCAATTTCAAACTCATGCCTGTTGTTTATCCAGGTTGCTGTACGCGTGGTTAAAACCAGCTTAAACCAATCCTGGTTTTGATAGAATGCAAAAATGTCAACCAACTGATTCAAGATGATCCTGAAGTGATCGCCTTTAAACATGTGCTCGTCAAACCCATCAATGATCAGGTAGAATTTATTAACGCCGCGTTGTTTAATATCCAGCAATACATTGATATCATTATCGGTATGATGGCCAAGCAAAGCCAGCATCCAATCATGAATATCGCGCCCGCTTAGCAGTACACTCATAACAGCGTTACTGCTAAATAATAAAATAATATCGTTTACATCATTAAGGGCGTCTACGGCTTGTTTCTTTTCGATCCACTGGCAAAGTGCCAAAGTTTTACCGTAACCAGCCGGAGCAGCCAATACGGTTCCGGTACTACCAGAAGCAATAAATTCATCGAAATGATGATCAATAAATTCCCTGTCGATAGTTTGATTATAAGGGATACCTGATTTGTTTTTTAAAGCTTGTAAAGTAAATCCGGTAATTTTATTGGCGCTTTGCTGTATCAATCGCCAGTTTAATTGTTTGGTTGGCGCTGAAATAGCTTGCTGGTCTTGCTTATCGCAAAAATCGTCCCAGCTTTTGTAGTTGCAAAAACGTGCCAGCACGTTAAGAGTAAACAGCGATGGATTATATTTGCTGTATGCAAAGCCATAAATACGTTTAAAAGTCGTCTCGCTGATGCGGTTGCCGTTTTTCTTATATACCCTCTCTGATAGCGCACGGCACTCTGATGGCAGAATGTTAATAATGCCTGCATTTACCAGCAATAGTTTCTTTAGTTCTTCATATTTAGGTATAGAAAGTTTACTCATTATAATTTCCTCCGATAATATATTTCATCGTACCAGCTATAATCAAGATTTAACGCATTGATTGGCAATTACAGTTATTGATATGGCATTTATCACGAGTCGCCTTTTTTTATTTATCCCGAGCAGCGATCAGACTTAGCTTGCGCTCAACTATTTTACAATTGGTTGTGTTGTTAATTCCTAAATTAAAAAGTAATATGAAACCGTTTAAGTAAAGCCCCCATCAATAAACCGCTAATGTTTAATAAATTAAATATGATTTAACATTGTTGGTTTATATATTCCATTGAGTACACGGTACTAATTTAGCAAACGCAATTTATTTAACGCACTTACTATTTAGCTTGCCGTATCTATTTTAGTAAATTTAATAATTTTTGTTCTGCCGTAAACTGTGGTAAGAGTATGCAGGTATCAATAAGATCTGATACCAAATTCTTGTCCTAAAGTTAAACAAACAATACGTACGTCATTTATCTGATCATCACGCCGGGCTTGTTAACTATCGGCAGTCTGATAAAATTGGCATCAATGATACTTTCGGGGAGAAAGATAAATTTTTTATCAAATATTTGGTTACCAATATAATAGCTTACCCAATACTCGTTAGCTAAACCAAAGGTTTGCTCGTCAATCATTTCTATCTGTTTAAAAGAATTGGCTTCAACCAGCGGAAACAGATGGCGCAGAGTAGAGGTTTTTACCTGCTCACCATTTTGCTCGCCATAGCCTTTTGAGGTGATTAGCACGTTTTCAAGCGGTTCGGTTTTAAAATTAATAAGGTATACATGAAATACCTTACTTTGGGCAGTCTCACCCTCTAAAGCTACAGCAACAGCGATATCGGTCACATTATTTTCGGGGAGATCTTTAATCATCTTGGTGAGTGGTTAGTGGTGAATAGCAAGTAGTGAATATTTTTACTCACCATTTACTATTCACTAAATCATAGTTAGCGATGAACAGTGAATAGCAAATAGTGAATGTATTTAACTCACTCCCCGCCATTAACCACTCACCAAATCATTTTTTCTTCGCAAACCTTTTACTGCCTTTTTTTGGCGCTTTGCTGTCAGCATCAGCCAGGGCTTTGCATTCAGCATAAGTCAAGGTTTGGGGGTCTTTATCTTTAGGGATTTTAACGTTTTGCTTACCAAATTCAATATAAGGCCCCCAGCGGCCGTTCAATACTTTAACGGTTGGGTCTTCATCAAATGCTTTGATCAGCTTTTCTGCATCCTTTTTACGTTTTTCCTGTATCAGTTCAATAGCCTGCTCTTCTGTTACATCCAGCGGATCAATTGCTTTGGGCAGTGACACAAAAACACTGTTATGACTAATGTAAGGTCCAAATCGCCCGACAGCCACCTTCATCTGCTTGCCCTCAAATTCGCCAACTACCTTAGGTAGTTTGAATAGTTCCAAAGCTTCTTCTAAAGTAATGGTTTCAATGCTTTGGCCAGTGCGTAAACTGGCATATTGAGGTTTATATTCCTTGTTATCATCGCTGGCATTTTCACCTATCTGTACAAAGGGCCCGTAACGGCCAATACGCACTGATACTTTTTCGCCTTTTTCAGGATGAATGCCCAGTTCACGAATGCCCGTTGCTTTGTCGGCAGTGTCCATTGTGGTTTGCACGTCGGCATGGAAAGGCGCATAGAAATTGCTTATCATGTTAGTCCATTCTTCCAATCCGGCGGCAATTTCGTCAAACTGTTTCTCAACCTTGGCAGTAAAGTTAAAGTCTATAATGCCTTTAAAATGCTGTACCAGGAAATCGTTTACCACAGCGCCAATGTCAGTAGGGAATAACTTACCGCGTTCTGCACCGGTGTTCTCCGTGCGTTCATCTTTAGTTACACTTTCGTTCTTCAGTGTAAGTACTCTAAACTTACGTTGCTTGCCCTCACGTTCCTCTTTAACAACGTAACCACGGTTTTGTATAGTTGAAATAGTAGGGGCATAGGTTGAGGGGCGACCGATACCCAATTCTTCCAGTTTCTTCACTAAACTAGCCTCAGTATATCTGGCCGGAGGACGAGAGAAACGTTCGGTAGCCGACATTTCTTCCAGATCTAAACGCTGGCCTTTGCTCAGTGGCGGCAATATTGCGTTATCACCTTCGTCGGTTTGCGTATCTTCTTCGTCATCGTTTGATTCGAGGTATACTTTCAGGAAACCATCAAATTTCATCACCTCGCCATTGGCTACTAATTCCTCTTTACGTGTAGATATGCCAATTTTTGCGGTAGTTTTTTCAAATTGCGCTTCACTCATTTGCGAGGCAATGGCACGCTTCCAGATCAACTCATATAAGCGCTTTTCGCTTCCATCACCATCAATGGTATGATTGGCAAAGTAAGTGGGGCGGATGGCTTCGTGGGCCTCTTGCGCGCCGGCAGTTTTAGTTTTATATTTTCGCTGCTGGAAGTATTGAGTACCATAAGCGGTAGTAATTTCATTTGCGGCAGATGCCAATGCGGTTTCAGACAAGTTAACCGAATCGGTACGCATGTAGGTGATATGGCCCGACTCGTACAGTTTCTGCGCAATCTGCATGGTACGAGATACCGAATAACCTAATTTACGGCTAGCCTCCTGTTGTAAGGTTGATGTTGTGAACGGTGCGGCAGGCGAGCGTTTAGTCGGTTTGGTTTCCAACGAATTTACGTTGAAATCAGCGCCGATACAGTCTTGTAAGAATTTCTCAGCGTCCTCTTGCTTGCCGTAGCGTTCAGCCAGCTCGGCTTTAAATGCCTGCCGGCCTTTACCAAAAATGGCAACGATCTTGAATGCAGCTTCTGACTGGAATTTGTTGATCTCACGCTCGCGCTCAACAATAATACGTACCGCAACCGACTGTACGCGACCGGCCGATAGCGAAGGTTTAACCTTTTTCCACAAAACCGGCGAAAGCTCGAAACCCACCAGCCTGTCCAGCACGCGGCGTGCTTGCTGGGCGTTAACCAGGTTGTAATTTATTTTGCGCGGATTTTCAATAGCCGCCATAATAGCCGGCTTGGTAATTTCGTGAAAAACAATACGCTTGGTATTGGCGTCTTTCAAATTTAGTGTATCAAACAGGTGCCATGATATGGCTTCTCCTTCGCGGTCCTCATCGGATGCGAGCCAAACCGTTTCGGCCTCCTTAGCTAATTTTTTTAATTCGCTCACTACCTGCTTCTTATCAGCAGGCACCTCATAGGTTTGTTTAAAATTATTGGCAATATCTATCGCATCTTCAGACTTTACCAGGTCGCGTATGTGGCCATAGCTTGACTTTACGGTAAAGTCTTTGCCCAGGTATCCTTCAATGGTTTTAGCTTTCGCCGGCGATTCTACTATGAGTAAATTTTTAGCCATTTAATACAGTATTTTTTTGCAAATAAAGGATAAAGTAAGCGAAACGCAAATTTTAAACTACCTTTAATTAGAATGTTTTGATGAAAAGAGTATCCGCGGAGGAGTGGGATTACATCAAAAATCCGCCGCCCAATAAATCGCTTCCCTCATAAAATACGGCCGATTGGCCAGGAGCGATGCCCGAAGCAACATGGGTGAAATCAACCTTCATATGATCGCCCATTTGCACTATAGTACTTTCGGCGCCGGCATCTTTATAACGTATTTTGGTGATGGCATTGATAGGCTCTGTAATGCTTTCGTATTTTATCAGATTCAAATTGCGCACCCAGGCTTGTTTACGCTGCAGTTCTTCTTCGGTACCTAAAACCACGGTATTTGTAACCGGGTCTATTTTAGTTACAAACATCGGCTTGCCCAAGGCTACGCCCAAACCACGGCGTTGGCCAATGGTATAAAAAGGATACCCTTCGTGTTTGCCCACAATGGTGCCGTCTGTCAGCGTAAAATTGCCGCCGGCAACACGTTCTTCCAGGTCCTCAACTTTATGGCGTAAAAAGGCTCGATAATCATTGTCGGGTACAAAGCATATTTCGTAACTCTCGCTTTTGCCGGCTAATTCAATCTGGCCCATTTCCAGGGCCATTTGCCTGATCTCAGGTTTAGAGAAACCACCTAGCGGAAACTTGGTGCGCGCCAGGTTTTGCTGCGACACGCCCCAAAGCACGTACGACTGATCTTTATTTTCATCTTTACCTTTTGATATCACATAACGGCCATTGTCCTGTAAACGGATGTTGGCGTAATGACCAGTCGCTATAAATTCGCAATCCAGTTTGTCGGCACGTTTTAGTAAAGCTTCCCATTTAATGTGGGTATTGCAAAGCACGCAGGGGTTAGGGGTACGGCCCGCCAGGTATTCGTCTACAAAGTTATCGATCACAAAATCGCCAAACTCATTGCGTATATCCAATATGTAATGCGGGAAGCCATAACCAACAGCCAGAGCACGCGCATCATTAATGCTATCCAGACTACAGCAGCCGGTTTCCTTTGAGCTGCCGCCTGCAGAGGCATAGTCCCAGGTTTTCATGGTTAAGCCAATAACTTCATAGCCCTGCTCATGCAGCATCACTGCCGCTACAGAACTATCTACGCCACCGCTCATTGCCACTAATATTCTTCCGTGCTTGCTCATAAGGCTGCAAAGATACAGCTTTCCGTTTAATGCCTCAGTCAGTTACAGGTAAATATTAAGCTCTGATTTGGCCGGTACCGCGTACCTGCCATTTGTAGCTAGTTAACTCTTGCAAGCCCATAGGCCCGCGGGCATGGAGTTTTTGTGTGCTGATACCAATTTCTGCACTCAGGCCAAACTGCGCACCATCTGTAAATGAAGTGGCGGCATTTGCATAAACTGCAGCTGCATCTACGCGATTTAAGAACTGATTGATGATAGCTGGATCTTCGGCGACAATGGCTTCGCTATGTCTTGAACTATAGGTAGCAATGTGATTTAACGCCTGCTCCAGGCTATTCACTGTTTTAACAACCATTTTCATTGACAAAAACTCAGTGCCAAAATGCTCTGACTTAGCTTGATGCAACAAGGAATCTGGGTAGTGATTTTGAAGCACATGATATGATGCATCATCGGCAAATACCTCAACCCCGGCCTCGCCCAAAGCACCCATCAGATACGGCAGATCACTCAATCTTGTTTGATGAATAATCAGGCAATCGAGCGCGTTGCATACACTCACCCTGCGAGTTTTTGAATTGAATATGATATCCCTGCCAATGTTCGCATCGCCCGATGAATCAAAATAAACATGTACTATACCGGCGCCGGTTTCAATTACAGGTACTTTGCTGTTTTGGCGCACGCTATTGATCAATCCCTGGCTACCGCGCGGAATGATGACGTCTACAAAGCCAACGGCTTGCATCAGCGCCTCGGCGGCATCGCGCTCTTTGGGTAGCAGGGTAGCCACGTTTACATCAATATTATGCCGGCTTAAAACTTTGTGAATGATACTTATTATAGCCTGGTTAGAATAAGCAGCGTCGCTGCCTCCCTTTAAAATGCAAACATTTCCGGTTTTAAAACACAAGGCAAATACATCAAAAGTAACGTTGGGTCTTGCCTCATAAATCATTCCCACAATACCCAGCGGAACGCTAACCTTTGAAATATGCAGCCCATTGGGCATTGTTTTTTCAGAGATGACATGCCCCAACGGGTTTTCTAAACGCGACACATTAATAATATCGTCGGCTATATCTTTTATGCGGGTTGCTGTTAACTGTAGCCTGTCGTAATTAGGGTTAGCCTGATCCATTCTATCCAGGTCTTTCTGGTTTTCGGCCAGCAGGTAATCGGTTTGTGCCATTGTTTCGGCAGCCAGGTCAGTTAAAACCTGGTTAATAACAACGGCAGACAAACTGAAATTTCTTGACGCCAGTTGTGCTTTCTCAAAATAGGTGGTATAACTCATGGCAATTAGCTTAATAAATAAAGGTAATCATAATGTACCAGCGGTTTCTGGTTTTTGTGGCCTATGCTTTCTTTGGCTTTGTCAGAACCACACTCGGCTATACCCAGGGCAATAACTTTTTGCTGTTCGTCTATCAGTTTAATGATCTCGCCCTTTTTAAAGTCGGCTAATACATCAACTACACCAACAGGCAGCAAACTGGTAGCTTTGTTTGATGTTAACGCTGTTTTAGCACCCGCATTAACCTGCACAATGCCCGTAGCGGCTTTTTCTGAGTGCGCCAGCCATTTCTTTTTGCCCGATGCCGTTTTATCCGGAATGAAACGCGTGTGGGCAACTTCATTGTTCAATACATCTAAAATGATATTTTCTTTAGTACCATTAGCTATATGCACCGCAATGCCCAGCTTGGCGGTTTTTTGCGCCATGTGCGATTTGGTGATCATGCCGCCACGCCCAAACTGAGATTTGCCGGTGGTAACAAACGACGAAAAATCAATACCTGCGCCGCTAACTTCTTCAATCAGCTCAGAGCCTTGATCTTTTGGATTGCCGTTATAAATACCATCCACGTTGGTGAGGATGACCATGGCATGTGCATTTAGCATTGAGGCAATCAAGCCGGCCAGTTCATCATTATCGGTAAACATCAGCTCGGTTACAGATACTACATCATTTTCATTTACAATGGGGATAACATTGTGCTGTAGTAGTATCTCTAAACAGTTTTTCATGTTCAGGTAATGCTGGCGGCCCTTAAAATCTTCGGTGGTAACTAAAACCTGCGAGCATAAGATATTATGCTTTTCAAATAGCTGCGCGTAATTATTAATCAGCTTGACCTGGCCGATAGAGGCGAGGAGTTGACGCGCAGCGATAGCGTCATATTTTTCGGACACGGTAATTAAACTGCGGCCCGCGGCAACAGCTCCCGACGACACTAAAATTACATCAATACCCTGCTTTTTAATAGTCGCAATCTGGCCGACAAGTTGAGCAATTCGCCGCTGGTCGGGGAGGCCATTGGTCTGCGTTAAAACGTTCGACCCAATTTTTACAACTATGCGCTTGTATTTAAAAGACATGAGTATTTAGTGTTTTTGTATGCAAATATTGATTTTTTATTTTATTTAACATGAATTTTAGTTGATTATATTAAAAAATGACGAAATATTAACGGTAAATTATCATATATTTTGTGATTTACGCCTGTTTTTACCTGAAATCATATTAAAATTGAGGAATATAGCTTAATATTTACTCATAATAGATCATAATTGGCATCAGGTGGCAGGTATTGCAGATACCCGAGGAGCCGACTTAAAAAAACTTTTTTCAAAAAACATTTGACATCAAATTAATTTTAATACTTTTGTCTACTATTTCTATAGACTTTATGTTATTTATTAAACCAGCTGTTCAAAAATCAATGTCAAGCTACACTCCCTGTTGTTGTTGCAGCTGACCTAATCGTGGTTTTCAAGCGCCATTTGCAATCAAATTCATTAAAAACTTCAATACTTATTTACAAGCATCAATACTCAAATGAAACTTATATCGTTCATGAAAAAAATTCTACTCCTTATTATCTTAGCCTATTCGTCCACAGCGTTTGCGCAGAACACCATAACCGGTGTTGTCAAAGACAGCAAGGGTGCAACCGTTCCGCATGCATCCGTAGTAATAAGAGGCACCGCCACCGGCGTAAGTGCCGATGAAAACGGGCAGTTCTCACTTAAAGCAACTATCGACCCGCCATTTTATATCAGAATAAGCTCTGTTGGTTTTAAAGCCCAGGATTTTCAGATCTTGAACATTCAAAGCGCACCTTCAGAATATGTTTTAGTCGGCGACGACCAGCTGCAGGAAATTGTGGTGGTATCAAGGCGCCGTAAAGAGGTTGTTCAGGACGTACCTATCGCTATATCAGTAGTAGGCGGTACGCAGATCGATCAGACCGGTGCGTTTAACGTTAACCGCGTTAAAGAGTTGGTACCCTCATTACAGTTATACACCTCAAACCCGCGTAATACAGGTATTAACATTCGTGGTATTGGTTCACCTTTTGGCTTAACCAATGATGGTTTGGACCCGGGTGTTGGTTTTTATGTTGATGGCGTTTATTACGCACGCCCTGCCGCTGCAACACTTGATTTCATCGACGTGGAGAACATCGAGGTATCCCGTGGTCCGCAAGGTACTTTATTTGGTAAAAACACTGCGGCCGGTGCTATCAACATTACTACCCGTAAAGCCAGCTTTACACCGGGCTTAGCGTTAGAGAGCAGCTTTGGTAACTATGGCTACCTTCAGGCTAAAGCTTCAGTAACCGGTCCGTTAAGCCAGACTTTGGCTGCCCGTATATCATTTTCTGGTACGCAACGCAATGGTTTAGTTCAAAACATAGCTACCCAGGTGCCGGTAAATGATATCAATAATATTGGTGCACGTGCTCAATTGTTATGGCAGCCTTCAGAAAAAACTACCATTACCTTATCCGGCGATGTATCTGACCAAAAACCAAATGGCTACGCCCAGGTAGTTGCCGGTGTTGCGCCAACTTTGCGTGCACCATATCGCCAATTTAATAATATTATTGCCGATTTAGGTTATAAACTGCCGTCTACCAATGCGTTCGACCGTTTAATTGACCACGATACCCCATGGAGATCAGGCAATCAATTAGGTGGTGTTTCCTTAAATGCTGATTTCAAATTAGGATCAGGTACATTAACATCAACCACCGCCTGGAGATACTGGAACTGGGATCCGTCAAACGACCGCGATTTTACAGGCTTGCCGGTCCTTACCAAGTCGCAAAATCCGTCAAAACATCACCAGGAATCAGAAGAGATCCGTTATGCCGGCGACCTGGCTAATAACCTTACCGGCGTATTTGGCTTATTCTTTTTAGATCAGAAAGTTACCACAACAGGCAGGGAAGAAGCCGGTGCTGACGAATGGCGCTTTGCACAAAGCACCACCAATACCGCCCAATGGCAAACACCGGGATTGTTTGAAGGTTATGGCATTTCTACCAATTCATGGATTAAATCGCAAACCGCTGCGGCATTTGCTAATGTGGATTGGAAGATTGCTGATGTGTTCCATATTAATCCCGGCGTGCGTTTTAACTACGACAAAAAGGATGTGTATTACAACAGGGTGGCCAATGGCGGTATCACTATTACTGACCCGGCATTGCTTGCCTTAAGGAACGGTGTTTACAGCAGTCAGTTTTACACTACCAATTTTGATGAGAAAAACTTCACTTATCAAATCACTGCTTCTTACCGCCCAAACAAACGTCTTAATGCATTTGCCACTTATTCCACAAGTTACAAGCCATCAGGTGTGAACGTAGCGGGTATACCGGTAATTAACAATGCACCGGCGCTTGACCTGGCAGTTATTAAACCAGAGCAAACACAACATATTGAGTTTGGCGCTAAAACCAACCCTACTGATAATATAACCTTAAACGTTACCTTCCATAACTCTGATATTAAAGATTACCAAACTAACGTACAGTCGCCTGATCCGGGTGTAAACCGTGGTTATTTGGCTACAGCGCAAAAAGTAAATGTAAAAGGTGTGGAACTGGATGCAAACATTCAGGCCAGCAGAAACTTCTCGTTCTATGCTTCGGGTGTTTATACCGATGCTAAGTATGTGAAATTCACCAATGCACCGCTTCCGCTGGAAGAAACAGGTTTAACTGTAAATGGTACTTCAATTTATTTCAAAGATATATCAGGCGCTCAGTTACCGGGTGTATCTAAATGGACTACATCGGCAGGTGGTGAGTTTGCTACCGATGCTAAATTTGTGAGCGACAATTCTAAATTCTTTATCGCTGTTGATGATTACTATCGTTCGCGTTTTTCATCAAGCCCGACGCCATCTAAATACCTGAACATAGCCGGCTATACTTTGGTAAACGCCCGTTTAGGTTTCAGAGCAGTACACGGTTTCTCGGCATTTTTATGGAGCCGTAACTTGCTTAACCAAAACTACTATGAGCAATTGTTACCGGCTACCGGCAACACTGGTCAGTACGCTGGTGTATTAGGCGACCAAAGAACTTTTGGTATCACGTTACGCTACGTTTTATAACAGCAATTTTTCTTTCATAATAGGTTTATTAAATGGAAAACGGGCGCGGAGAAAATCCGGCCCGTTTTTTCGTTTTATGAAGCGCTTGTTTCACGCGAGGTTGGCACAAATGAAGCAAGCGAACAGGGTTTTGATATATTATATTGATTAATAAACGATTTATAAATATTGTGTAAAACAAAATGAAAAAGAAAACTAACAAATTTCTGTCACCAAAGCCAAAATTTCATATTTCGCCTGTTCAAGCGTTCATGGTTGAACACTATTTACGAGTAAGTATCCACACTTGCGTTTGCATTGCCAATGTGGACACTTGTACTTACATTCAGTTAAGCGTTTGCGCTTAACTGGGCAAATTTTTATCATAACAATGCACAGATGACAAATTTCAAAACAAAAAAGCCTGACTATTGCCAGGCTATTAATTTGATATGTTTGGTTTGGTTAGTCAACCAGGTCGCGCAGCATTACAGCGCCTACGGTTACGTTAGTACGGCTATCAATGATAATGGCGCCACCGTTTGCTTTGTTTTCTTCATAAGCATCAAACGCTAAGGGGTCGGCTGTTTTAATGACAATGCGGCCAATATCGTTCAGCTTAAATTCTTCGCTTTGCTCTTTCTCCAGGGTGTTGATATTTACCTTGTACAAAGTCTCCTGAATTTTGCAGCGGGTTACTTTGCTGTTATGCTGAATAAAATATGTGTGCGAGGTGTCCAAAGCGCGGGTGTCCATCCAGCAAAGATCGGCCTCTATCAGTTGACCAACCTTTGGCTGGTAGCTGCTGTTAACCAGGATATCACCACGGCTAATATCGATCTCGTCTTGCAAATGCATGGTGATTGACATACCGGCAATAGCTTCATGAGGCTCTTTATCAAACACCTCCAATTTAGAAATGGTTGATGTAAAACCTGAAGGCAATACGGTTACTTTATCGTTCACTTTGAATGAACCGCTTGAAACGCGACCGGCATAACCACGGTAATCGTGCAGCTCGTCAGTTTGCGGGCGCACTACCCATTGTACCGGAAAACGTGCATGCTCGGTGCTATCGTCAACAGCCAGCTCAACAGTTTCCAGAAAATGCAATAAGCTTTCACCTTTGTACCAGGTCATATTGGTTGAATTATTCACAATGTTATCGCCCCTTAATGCACTTACCGGGATGTAGTGAACATTTTTCAAACCTACTTTTTCGGCTAAGGCTTTATAGTCAGCTACAATTTTGCTGTACACGTCTTCACTGTAGTCAACCATGTCCATTTTGTTAATGGCCAATACTACTTGTTGAATGCCAAGTAATGATACCAGGAAAGAGTGACGTATGGTTTGCTCAATAACCCCTTTGCGTGAGTCGACTAAAATAATGGCCAGGTTAGCGTTTGAGGCACCGGTAACCATGTTACGGGTATATTGAATATGCCCAGGGGTATCGGCAATGATAAACTTGCGTTTGTCTGTCTGAAAATATTTATAGGCAACGTCAATAGTAATGCCCTGCTCACGCTCAGCCTTAAGGCCGTCGGTTAAAATAGCCAGGTCAATTGTACCGTCGTCATTTTTACGGTTTGATGCTTGTAAAGCCTCTAATTGGTCAAGCAGGATAGAGTCGCTATCATAAAGCAAACGACCGATCAAAGTACTCTTACCGTCGTCAACACTACCTGCAGTTAAAAATTTTAATATGTCCATTTATTTGATTTCGGATTTCGGATGTTCGATCTCGGATTTCTTTGGTCAAACTCGAAATT
>Ga0153956_1002269_pt1 | contig 14644 bp, 10 predicted proteins | sample TSFL040MetaG_FD_104704 | JGI IMG/M metagenome (GOLD analysis project Ga0153956, IMG submission 104704) | Attine ant fungus gardens microbial communities from Florida, USA - TSFL040 MetaG | ecosystem: Host-associated > Fungi > Mycelium > Unclassified | place: USA: Florida, Wekiwa Springs... | reverse complement strand
GCGATTGGAAAGCGCCGAGCACGGCCTGCCACTGCTCCGTGGTCAGCTTCCCGTCATCGCTCTGCTCCGGGGAGTGATCGAGGACCGGTTCGGCGGCCGCCCGTTCGTTCAGGTCGCCGGCCAGCCAGCACTCGCGGTCGAGGGTGCTCTGGCGGTATATCCGGTGGCCTTCGGCGATCAGCCCCTGGGCCGAGGTCAGCACCTCGGGACCCGGGCGGTAGCCGAGCAGCTTCGCGGCCTGGCCGACCAGCTCGTCGAGCGGCAGGTGGGTGTGGCCGCGACGCTCGGCTTCGCCGATCAGGTACCAGGCCGCGGCCTGGGCGCGGCGATCGGATTCCGGCGGGAATCCGGCGGCGATCGCGATCGTGTCGGCCCGGGCGAAGCCGACCCCGTCGATCTCGGTCAGGCTGTAGGGATCTTCGCGGATCGTCCGCATCGCTCGGTCGCCGAAGCGGGCGTGGATCTTTCCGGCCAGGTGCGCGAGCCCATGAGGCGCCAACTCGACGTGGAGGTCACGGACCGCCCGGGTCTCGTACCAGCTCTCCAGGGCCGCCTCCCGCTGCTTCGGGCCGAGCCCGGGGAGCGAGCCGATGATCTCGCCCGGATCGGCCGCGATCTTTTCCAGCACCTCCGGCCCATGCAGGTCACAGAGGGCTTCGGCCCGGACCGGTCCGATGTGCCGGAGCGAGCTGAGATAGGCGACCTGGCCGGCCCGGTCGGAGGGATCCATCGGCAAGGCCGTGAAGACCTGCAGCTGACGGCCGAACTTCTGGTGCTCGGTCCACTCGCCGGTCAGCTTTGCCCGCTCCCCCGGCTTGAGATGCCCGATCGTCCCGGTGGCGACGAACTCCTCGCCGGGATCGTCGCGCACCTCGACCACCGCGAAGCCGCTGTCCTCGGCGGCGAAGATCACGTGGACGACCTCCACCGCGCCGCTGAAGGTGGCCTCGCTCTCGAAGAGTTGTCCCGGGGAGGACTCCATCATCGGAGCGTAATGGTCCGCCCGGCCCGTAGACTCGCATCCGATGGCTGAGCCGTCCAAGCCGCTTGGAGACGCGGTCGCCGAGGCGACCGAGGCCGCCAGCCTGCCCGAGCCCGGCCGCCGCAAGCGGGCGGGCAAGCCCCAGGACGTGTTCGGCGGCGAGATGCGGCGACGCGACCTGTTGCCGCTCTTGATCTTCCATCTGATCCGCGGCGAGCCCTCGTATGGCAACCAGCTGATCGACGCGATCGAGACCTTGACCCAGGGCGTCATCTCGGTCAATCCGAACACCATGTACCCGCTCCTGCGAGACCTCGAAGGCAAGGGGATGATCGTCGGCAGCTGGGAGCATCCCGACAAACGGACCCGTCGTTTCTACTCGATCACACCGGCTGGCGAGACCGCGTATCAGCAGCTTCTGTCCGAGATCGAACCCTTCCTCGACTCGGTGATCAGGTCGGTGACGATGATCAAAGCCGAGGTCTATGGGGCTTGACTGAAGCCTAGACCTGCGCCACGTGGTAATTTGCCGACGTTAGGCCGGGAGGAGAGAACCGGCACCGCATCATGATGTTGGAGGAAGTTATGCCGACTGGGACAGTCAAGTGGTTCAGTGACGAGAAGGGCTTCGGATTCATCACCCCTGATGATGGCTCCAAGGACGTCTTCGTCCACCACACCGCAATTCAGTCCGACGGGTTTCGCACCCTGGCTGAAGGCGCCAAGGTGAGCTACGAATCCGAAGAGGGCCCGAAGGGCCCCGCAGCCGCTTCCGTCGAGACCATCTGAACCCGGTCTCGGAAGCAGTTCTGAACGGCCGCCTCCGGGCGGCCGTTTTGTTTGCAGGGGTCTGCAGGAGTAACTTCTAGGGGCATGTACAGCACGGGTGGCATCGCCGATCGTTTCGTTCCTCTCTGGTCCCGGGTCGAGGGCAGGCTCGGCGGACCTCTGCCGGCGGCGGTCCGCTTCTGGGATGGCAGCGAGATCGGGCCGGGTGAAGAGGGATCCTGCCCGGATGTGATCGTGCTGCGGAGCAAGCGGGCCATGACCTACGCCGCGATGCGTCCCGACCAGCTCGGCATCGCCCGCGCCTTCGTCGCCGGAGACCTCGTGCTCGAAGGCAGCATCGAGCGCGTGATGGCGGCCGGGGCCAGCCTCTACGGATTCGATTTCACCATGCAGGACAAGCTCGAGGCGGTCAAGCTCGGAGTCAGCCTCGGCGCGATCAAGGTCCCACCGCCGAAGCCACCCGAGTCGGAGGCGAAGCCGAAGGGCCGACTCCATTCCCTGCGCCGTGACAGCGAGTCGATCCAGCATCACTATGACGTCTCGAACGACTTCTATCGCCTGATCCTCGGACCGACCATGGTCTACTCCTGCGCCTACTTCGGCTCTCCCGACGACAGCCTCGAGGAGGCGCAGACCCGCAAGCTGGACGTGGTCTGCCAGAAGCTCCGGCTCGAGCCGGGAGAGCGCCTGCTCGACATCGGTTGTGGATGGGGTTCGATGGCGATCCACGCGGCGGCCAACTACGGGGTCGACGTGGTCGGGGTCACCCTCTCGATCGCCCAGGCCGAACGAGCCCGTGAGCGGGTCGCCGAGGCCGGGCTCGAAGACAAGGTGGAGATCCGGGTCCAGGACTACCGCGAGGTGCCGGACAGCCCCTTCGACAAGATCTGCTCGATCGGCATGTTCGAGCACACCGGCTCGGACATCGACACCTACTTCACGGAGACCGCGAGGCTCGGCCGTCCGGGCGGCCTCGCCCTGCATCACGGGATCTGCCGTCAGCACAGCGACGAGGAGTCGCCCAACACCTTCATCACCCATTACGTATTCCCGGATGGGCAGCTCCACCGGGCCGCCCGGGTGATCGCCGGTCTCGAACGCTCCGGCCAGGAGCTGCGTGACGTCGAGAACCTGCGTGAGCACTACGCGCTGACCCTGCGCCACTGGGTCCAGAACCTGGCCGACAACCAAGAGGCGGCGATAGCCGAGGTCGGGGAGGAGCGGGAGCGGATCTGGCGGATCTACATGACGGCGAGCTTCCTCGCCTTCGAACGCGGCGATATCGGGGTGAACCAGATCCTGGGGGTGATCCCCGAGCACGAAGAGATCTCGCTCTACCGGCCCGCGCCGGGGCTCCCGCTGGCTCGGCCTTCCTTCGTCAGCGAGTCGATCTCAGTGGATCAGGTCGGGTAGCCCGGAGCCCCGCAGGAACTCGGTCGCCGCGGCCACGTCCAGGGGTGGCGCGATCAGGTAGCCCTGGGCCCTGTCGCAGCCCAGGTCGCGCACCATATGCAGCTGGGTCTCGGTCGAGACTGCCTCGGCGACCACGGTCAGCGAGAGGGCACGGCCGATCTGGGTGATCGCGTCGGCGATCGCCGAGGGGCCGGGATCGCCCCGGCCGAGCCCTTCGATGAAGGCCCGGTCGATCTTGATCGCGTCCAGGGGGAACTCGTTCAGGTAGCTCAGCGACGAGTAGCCGGTGCCGAAATCGTCAAGCGCGAGCTGCACCCCGAGCTCGTGGATCTCGCGCAGCACGTCGTCGATCACCGCGCTGCCGGTCAAGAGCACGTTCTCGGTGATCTCGATCGTCAGGTTTTCCGGTCGCATGTCGCTGACGACCAGCAGTTCGGTGATCTCCGCGGCCAGGTCCGGTTTGCGGATCTGGCGTGAGGAGGCGTTGACCGAGATCATGATCCGATCCTCCGGGTCGAGGCCGTCGTTCCAGATGCCGGCCTGCTTGACCGCCTCGGCCATGATCCAGCTGTCGATCTGGCTGATCAGGTCGCTTTCCTCGGCGATCGGGATGAAGAGATCCGGCTCGAGGGTGCCTTCCTCCGGGTGCACCCAGCGGGCCAGAGCCTCGAAAGCCGAGAGTTTCCCGTTCTTCAGATCGATGATCGGCTGGTAGACCGCCGCTATCTCGCCGTTCTCGATCGCGCCATGCAGCTGCCGTTCGACATCGAGCCGTCGCAGTACCCGGTCGCGGATCGGCTTGCCGAAAGACTCGACCCGGGACCGTCCCGATTCCTTGGCCAGGTACATGGCGGCGTCGGCATCGCGGATCAGGTCCTCGGCCGATTTCGGCTCGTCGCGGCCGGGCTGATAGGTGGCGACCCCGATGCTGGCGGTGACGAAGCGCTCGGTCCCGGCCACCGGCAGCGGGGTCGAGATGTTCGCGAGCATCCGGCTCGCGACGTCCTTCGCCTCGTCAATCGACTTGATCGAGGCGAGCACGATGCCGAACTCGTCGCCGCCGAAACGGGCCACGGTGTCGCCCCGGCGGACGCTGGCCGAGAGCCTCGGCGCGATCTCTCGCAGCAGCTCGTCACCGGCATGGTGGCCGATGCCGTCGTTGACCAGCTTGAAGTGGTCGATATCGAGGAAGAGCAGGCCGACGATGCCCTCTCTCGAGCCGGCCTCGTCGATCGCCTCGGCCAGCCGGCGGGTGAAGAGATGGCGATTCGGCAGGTCGGTCAGCTGGTCGTGGTTGAGGCGATGCTGCAGGGAGAGGTCGGTACGGCTGCGCTCGATCGAGTTGCCGAGCACATTGGCCGCGGCCCGCAGGAAGTTGCCGTCCTGCTCGGAGAAAGCGCTGATCTCGCCCGAGTGGACGATGATGATCCCGAACTGCTCGACCGCGCCCATGATCGGCGCGATCATCGAGCTGCGGACCTCCCCGGGGAGGAAGGAGGAAAAACGGCGCAGGCGGGGGTCGTCCTTCCAAGAGGGGATCAGGACGACGTCGCCGGCAGTGAGGTGGCTGTCGGGGTACCGATCCGGGTCGTAGGGCAGCGAGCTGGACCAGCCGAGGTTGGCGGAGCGATGGCAGAGGTGGAGCTTCTTGTAGTCCTCCTGCTCCCAGATCGACGCCTCCAGCACATTCTCGAACTGGCCGATCCAGTCCACCGCGTACCGCAGCAGCGAGTCGGGATCCTCGCCGCGGATCGCCATCTCGCCGAGCCGGGCGACCAGGACCTGCTGCTCGGCCTTGAGCTCGATCGACGCCTCGGCGGCCTTCAGGGCGGAGATGTCCTGCATCACGCCATGCCAGACCGGGACGCCTCCCTCGGTCCGCACCAGGCGAGCCCGCTCGTAGATCCAGACATACCGGCCGTCGCGGGCCCGTAGGCGGTACTCGGCGGGGGGATGGATGTCGAGCCCGATCAGGCGCTCGTCTTCGAAGGCGAGGGCATGCTCGCGGTCATCGGGATGGATCGAGCGGTACCAGAGGGTGGGGTCCGAAGTCCACTCCTCCGGCGTGTAGCCCAGGATGCGTTCGATCTGCGGGCTGACGTACAGCCAGCGGCCCGACTCGCCCATCTCCGCTGTGTAGAGGATGGCCGGCACGGTGTCGATCAGGTGTTCGAAATCCTTCGAGTTCAGCGTCTCCCGGCTACGGTCGATCGTGCTCACGGTCGGTCCCGGTCCGGTGAAGGAGCGGTTGGTCGGCTCGTCGGTCGGGTCCGAGAACTGGCGCATCCAGACCCCCAGCGCGCTGGCCGCCTTCTCCAGATCGTTGATCTGGGCCGAGCTCTCGGCCGCCCAGGCAGCGGCCAGCCTCAGGCCGTCAGGTTCGTTCCGGGAGAAACAAGCGGTGGTCATGCCGTCCAGGGTCGTGCCGCCGGGGCCGACTCCGACTCCGGGCGGGATCGCGGAAAGCTCCGCGATGGTCGCCGGATCGAGGCGGGTCGGGCGGGCCGCGATCGGTCCCTTGCCGTCGCTGACCACGGCCCCGATCGCACCGAACTGCTCGACCGCTGCCCGGGCGGTGACCTCGGCGGCTCCGCTGATCGACCGTGATCGGCGCAGGTCGTTCAGCAAGGCTTCCTGCCCGAGCGTGGGCTTGCCTTGGGATTGGCGATTTTCGGAACTCAAGTGACCTCCGACACTGACCTTACGGCAGCTTCGACAAACGTGGGCGTGGTACCGATGTTCAGGCGAAAATATCCGGTCCCGCCGCTCCCGAACCCGGGCCCGCCAGAGACCGCGAGGCGCGCTTCGTCGAGGATCGGGATGGACGGGTCGGGCCCGAGGCCCAGGCCGCGGGCATCGATCCAGGCGAGATAGCCGGCCTCCGGAGGCCGGTACCGGGCGGCCGGGAGGTACCGGGCGAGGAGGTCGGCCAGGAGCTTCCTGTTGCCGTCGAGCCGCGCGATCACCTGGTCGAGCCAATCCTCGCCCCGCTCGAAGGCGGCGATCGCGGCGATGACCCCGAGGTGCCCGGGATGGGTGTCGCCGACCGACAGCCGCGAGACGATTTGGGCGGTCCGGGCGCCGGCGGTGACGATCAGGGCACAGCCCAGTCCGGCGACGTTGAACGTCTTCGAAGCGGAAGTGAGGCAGATCCCGCACTCACGGGCGGCGTCGGACACGTCGAGAAACGGTGAGTGGGACGCTCCGGGCAGGGTCAGCGGGGCATGGATCTCGTCGGAAAGCACCCAGCCGCCGGCCGCGACGGCGATCTCCGCCAGTCGCTCCAGCTGCCGCCGGGTCGGCACCGTTCCGGTCGGGTTGTGGGGGCTGCAGAGGATCATCGCCCGGGCTCCGTCCGCGAAGGCCCGTTCGATCCCGTCGAGGTCGAGCTGCCCTTGATCATCCAGCGGCACCTCGATCACCTCACTGCCGACCTCGGGGACGATCGAGAAGAAGGGGAAGTAGACCGGTGGGTTGAGGATCACTCCTTCGTCCGGTCCGGCGATCAGTTCGAGCAGCGCCCGCAGCCCTCCGACCACATCCGTCGTCGCGGTGACCTGGGAGGGGTCGACCGGCCAGCTCCAGCGACGCTGGGCAAAACCGGCAAAGGCTTCGGCCAGACCGGAGCTCGGGGCATTCGAGTATCCGGCGTCATCGAGCCCGATTGCCTCGATCAGCGCGTCTTTCACCGGCTGAGCGAGCGGGAAGTCCATCTCCGCCACGAAGGCGGGCAGCACGTCGTCCGGGTAATGGGTCCACTTTGCCGAGCGCCGCCGGCGCAGCCGCTCGAGGGGTATGTCGGTCAGGTTGTATTCGATGGTGGTCAAGCTCAGGCTGGATCTTTCGCTGCCCGCGGGACTTCATTCTCGCGGGGCAGCAGCAGGCTGATCAGAAACCCAGGCAGCGGCAAGAAGGCGATCACCGCGAGCACGGTGGTCAGGCTGGTCTGGTCCGCCAGCAGCCCGAGCAGCCAGGCGACCAGCCCGCCGAACCCGATCGCGGCTCCAAGGGTGACTCCGGATGCGACGCCGATCCGGTTCGGGAGGTACTCCTGCCCGAGCACGACCGAGATCGAGAAAGTCCCGACCAGGAAGAAGCCGATCGCCGCCAGCAAGGGAAAGGCCGCCGCTTCGCTCGCTTCGAGCAGCGCCAGGATCAGCGGGACGACCACTCCCAGGGATACGACCAGGACGGGTCGGGTGCCGACCCGGTCGGCCAGCCTGCCGCCGGCCAGGGTGCCGATCGCTCCGGCCACGAGCAGCACCGTCAACGCGGCGTTGCCGACCGCGTCGGTCGTGCCCATCTGGGTGATCAGGAACACCGGCACGAAAGCCTGAAGGCCGAAATAGGCGGCCGACCTGAATCCGGCGACGGTCGCGATCCCGGTGAAAGGCAGCCAGCGATCGGTTCCCCGACTCTCGCCGCGGCCGGCGAGGCTGGCGATCTTCTCCAGCCTCAGGGCATCGATCCGTGGCAGCTCCAGAGCCAGCAGCAGCGCCCCGACGGCCATCGGCAACGCGAACCAGACCATCCCGCCCAGGCCGAGAGGGACGACCAGGGCTGTGACGATCACCGGGCCGAGGGCGAACCCGGCGTTGCCGCCGACCGCGTAGAGGCTCATCGCCGTGGCCCGGCGTCTGGTCCCGGCCACATAGTTCGCGTTGCGGGCGCCCTCCGGGTGGTAGGCCCCGACGCCGAGACCGGCGATCGCGACCGCCGCAAGGGTCAGGGGAAAGGTGCTGACCAGCCCCACCGCGGCGATGCCGAGCCCGCCGGTCAGGATGCCCGCCGGCAGGAGCCAGGAGATCGAGCGGCGGTCGGTGATCAGCCCGAAGACCGGCTGCAGCAGAGACGAGGAGAAGGTCATGACCAGCACCAGAGCGGTCGCCTCCGAGTAGCTGTAGCCACGTCGGGCGACCAGGAACGGGATCAGGGCGGGCACCGATCCTTGACAGACGTCGACCAGGGCGTGCCCCGAGGAGAGCACACCGATCGATCGGCGATCCATGTCATCGGGGTCTTTGCCGGTCGGGGTCACGGAAGAAGACTGCCAGAAGAGGATTTCCGGACTTCGACAACCGTCTAACAAAGGGGGCGCAAGGTGTGACGTTCGCCCGTGGCTGGGCCCCAGTTTACGGGCCTACTCTTGCCGCATCATGTCGACGTCGGAGCAGATCGGGCAGAGCGACTGGGATGACGCGGTGTTGAACTTCGAGGTCGCGGCCTCGATGATCGGACTCGCCCCGGGCCTCCAGGAGATGCTGAGGCATCCCCGGCGGGCGATCGAGGTCGCCGTCCCGGTCCGTTGCGACGACGGGACCATCAGGACCTTCACCGGTTGGCGGGTCCAGTACAGCCTGACCCGCGGGCCCGGCAAGGGCGGCATCCGCTTCCATCCGGACGCGACCCTGGACGAGGTCAAGGCCCTGGCCATGACCATGACCTGGAAGTGCGCGTTGATGGAGGTCCCGCACGGCGGCGCAAAGGGCGCGGTGCGCTGCGACCCGAACGAGCTCTCGACCGGCGAGCTGGAGCGGCTGACCCGCCGTTACGCCAACGAGATTCTTCCCGTGATCGGGCCCGACCGCGACGTCCCCGCCCCCGACCTGGGCACGGGCGAACGGGAGATGGCCTGGATCATGGACACCTGCGCCGCCTCCTCTGGCGGTTTCGCCGGGTCGTTCGTCACCGGCAAGTCACCCTGGGTCGGCGGCGTCGAAGAGCGCCGCCAGGCGACCGGCCGCGGAGTCGCCGCGGCGGCCGGGATAGCGGCCGACAGCCTCGAGCTCTCCGACGCTCCGCGGTTCGCCGTGGTCGGCATGGGCGAGGTCGGCGGCGCGGCGGCCAGGTTCCTGGTCGACCGGGGCTGGAGACTGGTCGGGGCCGGAGACCTCTCGGGCGGCGTCGCCAATCCCGATGGCATCGATCCGATCCCGGTGATCCGCGGGGTCCGCGACGGCCGTCCGCTCCACGAGTGCGTGCCGGGCGAGGCGATGTCCAGCGCCGAGATCCTCGAGCTCGATGTCGATGTGTTGATCCCGGCGGCGGTCTCCGGCGTGATCCACGAGGCGAACGCGGACCGGATCAGGGCCGGGGTCGTGGTCGAGGGGGCAAACGAGCCCGTGACCGGTCTGGCCGACCGCATCCTCGAGGCCAACCGGGTCATCGTCGTCCCCGACCTGATCGCCAACGGCGGCGGCGTCATCGCCAGCTACGTCGAGAGCCTTCAGGACTCGCCGGTCAAGTTCGACATCGGCACCGGCACCGCCGAGCGCATCGAAGCCACCGTGACCCGGGCGCTGGAATCGGCCCGCGCGCTGGCGGTGGACCACGACACCACGCTCCGCGTCGCGGCCATCGCGAACGCGGTCCAGAGGGTCGCGGAGGTCCATCAGATGAGAGGCCTGTACCCGTGACGAACACGATCCTGGATCCGCCGGCCACGACTCCGCGGGAGTCCGAAGTGCGCGCCGCCGGCAGGCTGCTGATCACGGCGCTGGAAGACGAGAAGCCGCTTTCGGCAGCCCGTTTCAACTCGATGATGGTCGATCGGATCTCGGACCACGAGAAGCTGAAGGCAGCCCTCTTCCGGCTGGTCGACGTCACCCCGATGTGCCGTGACACGCCCGAGGTGGCCGACCACCTGGCGGCCCTGCTCGGTGAGATCGAAGATCCCGGCAGGGGAGTGCGTCTGATGCGCCGCGCCGCCGGCAGTCCGGTCCTGGCCGGGGCGACCGGCATGGTGGCCCGCGCAGGGGTCAAGGGCATGGCCTCACGTTTCATCGTCGGCGAGAGCGTGGACGACGCCCTGGGCGAGCTCGCGGGCATGTGGCGCCGGGGCGTCGCATCGACCGTCGACCTGCTCGGCGAGGCCACGGTGACCGAGCGTGAGGCCGACGCCTATGCGGCCCGCTGCGAGCAGACCCTGCTTGCCCTGGCCGCGGCCGCTCCCTCGTGGCCCTCGCGGCCTCACCTCGAGAACGACATGCACGGGCCGGTCCCGAGGGTGAACCTCTCGGTCAAGGTCTCGGCGATGACGCCGAACGCCCGGTCGGATGACCCGGGCAGGGGCGCCGCCGGCGCCGCCGACCGGCTGCTCGGGCTGCTCCGCGCCGCCCGTGATCTCGACGCTCACCTGCACGTGGACATGGAATCTCTCGATCTCCGGGACACGGTCACCGGGCTGGTCTTCGATCTTCTGTCCGAGCCGGAGTTCCGGGACGGTCCTTCGGTCGGCATGGTGATGCAGGGGTACCTGACCGACTCGCCGGAGGAGCTCGACCGCTGGCTGGATTGGCAGAACGGCTCCGGCAGGTCGACGCCGTTGACGGTCAGGCTCGTCAAAGGCGCCTACTGGGACCACGAAGTGGTCGAGGCGAGACAGTCCGGGTGGGTGCCGCCGGTCTTCACCGACCGGTCCGCCTGCGACCGAAACTTCGAGGGGCTCACCCGGACCCTGCTGTCGCGGCTGGACCTCGTCCGGCCCGCGATCGCCTCGCACAACCTGAGATCGATCAGCCACGCGATGGCGGCGGCCGAACTGGCCGGCGGAATCGACGCTATCGAGTTCCAGGTACTCCGCGGGCTCGGTGACGACATCGAGAAGGCCCTCGCCGAACTCGGTTTCCGGGTCCGCACCTACAGCCCGATCGGCGACCTCATCGCCGGCATGGCCTACCTGGTCCGCCGGCTGTTGGAGAACACCTCGAACGACTCCTTCCTCCGGGCCCGTGCTGGGGCCGAAAACCTCGACTCCCTGTTGGTGGCGCCATGAATACCTTCGTCAACGAATCCCTCCTCGAGATCCGCCGCCGGTCGGTCCGCGACTCGCTGGTCGAGTCGCTCGCCGCGCTGGACGGCGAACTGCCGATCGATGCGCGGACGGTGATCGGGGGCACCCGGTCCGGGGGGCGGGAGCTGGTCTCGAGTGACCCCGGGTCACCCGGCACGCGGGTCGCCGAAGCCGGGTTCAGCGGGGCGGAAGAGGTGGCCCATGCGGTCGAGGCGGCGAAGCGCGGCACCTTCGCCTGGGGCCGGCTCCCCGCCGACGAGCGGGTGCGGACCATGCGGCGGGCGGCCGACGGCATGCGCCGGGAGCGCAACCGCCTGACGGCTCTGATCGTCCGTGAATGCGGGAAGCCGTGGGGCGATGCCGATGCGGAGGTCTGCGAGGCGATCGACTTCATCGAGTACTACGCCCAGCAGGCATTGGCCCTCGACCGTGCCCCGGACCTCGTGCAGGTCCCCGGCGAGCGCAACCACATCACGTACCTCCCGCGGGGGATCGTGGCGGTGATCGCGCCCTGGAACTTCCCGCTCGCGATCTCTACCGGCATGACCGCTGCCGGCCTCGTCACCGGGAACTCGGTCATCTACAAGCCGGCTGAACAATCGCCTGGTGTGGGCTCCGAGATGGTGCGCATCTTCCTCGACGCCGGGATCGATCCGGACGCGATCTCGTTCCTGCCGGGCGACGACACGCCGGGCCGTCTCCTGGTCGAGCACCCGTCCATTCAGACCATCGTCTTCACCGGGTCCTGCGCGGCGGGGCTGGAGATCAACGCGCAAGCCGCCAGGCCGGCTCCGGGCCAGACTCACATCAAACGCGTGGTGGCGGAGATGGGTGGCAAGAACTGCCTCGTGGTCGACGCCGACGCCGACCTGGACGAGGTGGTTCCGGCGGCGATCGACTCCGCCTTCGGCTTCGCCGGCCAGAAGTGCTCTGCAGCGTCGCGGATCCTGGTTCATGAGGCCCTCTACGACCAGCTCTCGGAACGTCTCGCGGGGGCGGTGGATTCGGCCCTCGTCGGCCAGGCGGAGAACTTCGGGGTAGACACCGGCCCGGTGATCGACACCGAGTCGGTCGAGCGCCACCGCCGCTACGTGGAGTTGGGGAGTGCGGAGGGAACACTGCTCGCGTCGCAGGCGGAGATCCCGACGGGCGGGAACTTCTGCGCGCCGACCGTCGTCGCCGACCTGCCCCCGGGAAGCGAGCTCCTGACCAGTGAAGTCTTCGCCCCGCTGGTCACCCTGGAGCGGGTGCCGAGCCTCGAGGCGGCCGCGGCGGCGATCGACTCTTCCGCATTCGCGCTCACCGGAGGCCTCTTCACCCGTAACCCCGAGCACGCCCGGCAGTTCGAGCTCGCCTCCCCGGTCGGCAACCTCTACATCAACCGGGGAACCACCGGTGCCATGGTCGGGCGTCAGCCCTTCGGAGGGAACCGTCTGTCCGGGACAGGTTCGAAGGCGGGCGGTCCCGGGTACCTGAGCTACTTCGTCGAGCCCAGGGTCACCTGCGAGAACACGATGCGGCACGGACTGGTCGTCTGAATGGGCTTTCCGCGGGAAGACTTGACAAATGTCGGTTCCCTGCCGGCGGGCGAGATGCTTGAGTTCGGAGGGAAGTGGCCCGCATGACCGAGACAGAGATCAAGTCCGTCTACGAGTTCGAGACCTCTCGTTCCGAGGAGTTCTTCGGGCGCCTCGAACAGTCCATGCCGGGCGGAAACACACGCACTGCCACCTTCTTCGCGCCCCACCCTCTGACCATCACCCGCGGCGAGGGCGCCTACATCTGGGACCTCGACGGCAACCGGTTCATCGACTTGGTGAACAACTACACGTCACTGGTCCACGGCCACTCTCACCCCGCGATCGTCGCGGCGCTGAGCGACTCCCTGGACAGCGGCAGCGTCCATCCGGCGCCGATCGAGATGCAGGCGGAGTTGGCGGAGCGGCTGGCGTCACGAGTGCCTTCGGTCGAGCAGGTCCGCTTCACCAACTCGGGCACCGAGGCAAATATGAACGCGATCCGGCTGGCCCGGGCGGTAACCGGGCGCGACCGGGTCCTGAAATTCGATTGGGGCTATCACGGCTCCTGGGAGGGCCTGCCGTCCGTGAAGACGGAGACGTCCGGGATCCCGCGGGCGATCCTCGATCTGATCGAGTGGGTCGACTACAACGACGCCGACGGAATCGTCGCGGCGATGGGCCGCCGTCCCGGCGAGATCGCGGCGATCATCGTCGAGCCGCTGCTCGGGGCAGGCGTGATCCCGGGTGCGCCGGAATTCCTCGAGGCGGCCCGCCTGGCCGCCGACGAGCACGGTGCCCTGCTGATCTTCGACGAGGTCGTCTCGCTGCGGATCGCCTGGGGCGGGGTGCAGTCGGAGATCGGCGTGACCCCTGACCTGACGACCTTCGGAAAGGTGATCGGCGGCGGGCTGCCGGTCGGGGCGCTTGGCGGCCCGGCCTCGCTGATGAGTCGCTTCGACCCCAGGGAGGATGATCCGATCCCCCACCACGGAACCTTCAACGGCAACGTCATGACCACCACCGCCGGCGTCGCCTCGCTCGACCTGCTCACCAAGGACGAGGTGGTCAGGATCAACCGGCTCGGTGAGCGCCTGGCCGAGGGCCTGAGCTCTCTCTCCGGTGACGGTGGTCCACCCGTGGTCGTCACGCAGGCTGGTTCTCTGGTCCAGGCGCATTTCGACACGCCGGCCGAGATCCTGAGCGGCAGGGACCTGCGTCCGGGCAGCGAGTCACTCTCCCGGTTCCACCGGGCCGCGCTGAACCACGGCGTATACATGGCACCGAGAGGCGAGTTCAACGTCACCACGGCGATGGACGAAGCGATCGTCGACCAGGCGATCGAAGGCCTCCGGGCCGCCTACGCCGAGCTCTGAGCGAAGCTCCCGGTCAGCCGGCTTCGGCCAGTTCGGGCTCGGCCATCACCACGTCGGGATTCGGGTAGAGGCCGCAGATCCGGGCCATCTTCAGTCCGACGTGCAGCATCAGGCGGTCGTGGCCGGAACGCAGGTTCACGTCAGCTATCTCCTCGATCCGGTGGATCCGGTAGTACAGGCTACCCCGGGCCAGGAACAGTTCGGCCGTGGTGGCCTGCGCATCCCCGCCGTGGTCGAGATAGGTCTCAAGAGTGTGGAGGAGCATCTCCCCGCCGGGGTGTTCGAGCAATCGAGTTATGCCGGCCGGGAGACTCTCGGAGTCGATTCCGTCGCCGGGAGGGGCGAGCAGCCGGTAGATGCCCATATCTGCCCAGGAAAGGACCGGCCCGACGCCATCGAGCGTGCCGGCCACGGCCGCGGCCTGCGAGGCTTGGCCGTAGGAGCGGGAGGCGCCGGCCAGCGAACGGGTCTGGGAGCCGATGCCCACCGCGACTGACCAGCGAGGGTCTGGCGCGGCGCCGGATACATGGCGGCGGAATGACTCGCCGAGCTCCGGCAGATGGGCGTCGAGCTCCAGCGGATCCTCGGCTCCGACCACGGCTGTCGCCTGGTCGCCCCGGATCAGGGTGAGCAGGTGCTGGCCGCTGAACCCCTGGCCGAAACCGGAGAGCCCGCGGCTGAGGAGGACGGCGACGGTCTCGTCGAGCGCCTCGCCGGGAGGCGGCACGACCTTGGCGACCATGACCGCGGCGTGAGCAGAGCTGGAGAACTCCTG
>Ga0153956_1002268_pt1 | contig 14648 bp, 12 predicted proteins | sample TSFL040MetaG_FD_104704 | JGI IMG/M metagenome (GOLD analysis project Ga0153956, IMG submission 104704) | Attine ant fungus gardens microbial communities from Florida, USA - TSFL040 MetaG | ecosystem: Host-associated > Fungi > Mycelium > Unclassified | place: USA: Florida, Wekiwa Springs... | reverse complement strand
CAGCGCGACGTCACCGTCTTGGTCTTGGTGTAGAAACGCACGGAGTCGGGGCCGTACTGATTGAGATCGCCGAAGCCCGAACGCTTCCAGCCGCCGAAGGTGTAGTAAGCCACCGGCACCGGAATCGGCACGTTCACGCCGACCATGCCGACATTGACGCGCGCGGTGAACTCGCGCGCCGCATCGCCGTCGCGGGTGAAGATCGCGACGCCGTTGCCGTATTCATGGTCGGACGGCAGCGCCACCGCTTCGTCGAAATCCTTGGCGCGGACCACCGACAGCACGGGGCCAAAAATCTCTTCCTTGTAGATCCGCATGTCCTTGGTGACGTTGTCGAACAGACAGCCGCCCATGTAGAAGCCGTTCTCGTAGCCCTGCATCTTGAAGCCGCGGCCATCGACGGCGAGTTTCGCGCCTTCCTTCACGCCGATATCGACGTAGTTCTTGACGCGCTCCAGCGCCGCCTTGGTGACAAGCGGTCCGAAGTCGGCGCTTTCGTCGGTGGACGGGCCGATCTTCAGGTTTTCCACGCGTGGAATCAGCTTTTCCATCAGCCGGTCAGCGGTGGTCTTTCCGACCGGAACGGCCACCGACACGGCCATGCAGCGTTCGCCGGCCGCGCCGTAGCCCGCGCCGATCAAGGCATCCACCGACTGATCGAGATCGGCGTCCGGCATGATGATCATGTGGTTCTTGGCGCCGCCGAAGCACTGGGCGCGCTTTCCGGTTTCGGCCGCACGCGAGTAAATGTATTGCGCGATGTCGGACGATCCGACGAAGCCGACAGCCGAAATATCGCGGTCGTCGAGAAGCGCGTCCACGGCTTCCTTGTCGCCGTTGACCACGTTGAGAATGCCCGGCGGCAGGCCGGCTTCGAGCATCAATTCCGCAAGCCGCATCGGCACGCCCGGATCGCGCTCCGAAGGCTTGAGAATGAAGGCATTGCCGCAGGCGATGGCGGGCGCGAACTTCCACATCGGGATCATTGCGGGGAAATTGAACGGGGTAATGCCCGTCACGACGCCGAGCGGCTGACGCATCGAATAGCTGTCGATGCCGGGGCCCGCGCCCTCGGTGTAGCCGCCCTTCATCAGTTCGGGGATGCCGATCGCGTATTCCACGACTTCGACGCCGCGGAAGATATCGCCCTTGGCGTCCGGAATCGTTTTGCCGTGCTCACGCGCCAACAGTTCGGCCAGCGAGTCATTTTCCTTGGCCAGCAGTTCCAGAAACTTCATCAGCACGCGGACACGGCGCTGCGGATTGGTCGCGCCCCATGCCGGTTGCGCCGCCTTGGCGTTCTCGACCGCGGCACGAACCTCAGCCTTCGAGGCCAGCGCCACCTTGGCTTGCACGTCCCCGGTCATCGGCTGATAGACGTCCGCAAAGCGGCCCGACATACCCTTGACCTGCTTGCCGCCAACAAAATGACCGATCGTGCGCATGCGTATCCTCCAAAAGCTTGTGTTTAGAGGATGGTAGCACCGCTAAGGCGGACTTTGGAACGGGGTTTGGCGCACACCACCGTGGCACGCTACGCAAAGAACAATCCGGAAACGCCCTCGGCTCATGCCGGGCCGGGTGCGGATTTTGACTTCTTCGGGCGCGCCTTTGCGGTGGCTTCGGCATTCAGAACGAACTGCCGTCCGGCGGTGAGGACTTCATCGGAGAACTCGCCGGTTCCGGCCATGCGCGCCAGGATCAGCGTGCCCATCATGGTCGCCAGCGCACCCATCGCCTCGCGGCGCGCCGCCTTGGGGGTCTGTGCCGGCATGGTCTCCGCGATGGTGTCGACCATCTGCTCGATTCTGGCCGCGATGGCCTTGCGCGTCCTGGGACTTGCGCGAGACACCTCCGCGCCGAGCGCTGGCAAGGCGCAGCCGTTGCCGACGTCATCGCGATGCTGCGCGGTCAGATAGCCGGTAACGATGGCGGCCAGCGCCTTGCCCTTCGGCGCGTTGTCTGCTCGCTTGCGCCATCGCCTCACGGCAATGTCCATGGCATGCACGAAAGCCTCATCGATCAGCGCATCGCGCGAGGCGAAATGGGCATAGAACCCGCCATGCGTCAGCCCCGCCTCCTTCATCAGGTCCGCCACGCCGATACTCGCTACGCCACCTTCGCGAAGACGCACGGATGCGCTCTTCACGATCCGCTCATGGGTTTCGGCCTTATGATCCTTGGAATAACGCATTGCGGCCTCATCAGATGTCCTCGATCATATAATAACACATTTCGCCTGACGAAACGTGCCGAAAGCATCGAAAATAGCTGCCATGCACGGCATTTGACGCGCATGCATCGATCACGCAGCATGGACCCGCTTCTTCGCAACGCAAACAACCGGGCTTCAACACGATGCAAGCGATCAACGACCATTGCTCCATCACACGAAGCGGAAACGGCATTGCACAACTGACCATCACCAATGCCGGTTCGCTGAACATCATGAATTCCGCCGTCATGAACGGTGTCCGCGAGGGTCTGGAGCTACTGGCGAAAGATCGCGACATCCGGGCGCTGGTGGTGCGCGGCAGCGGCGAGAAAAGCATGATCGGTGGCGCTGACATCAAGGAGATGGCGACGCTGGATCAGGCGTCCGCGGAGAGGTTCATCACCACGCTGCGCGATCTTTGCGAAGCCGCGCGGCAATTCCCCGCCCCGGTGATCGCCCGGCTGCGCGGCTGGTGTCTCGGCGGCGGGCTGGAATTCGCGGCCGCGTGCGACCTTCGCATCGCGTCGGAGGATGCAAAGTTCGCCATGCCGGAGGTCAAGGTCGGCATCCCCTCTGTGATTCACGCGGCGCTGTTGCCGCGGTTGATCGGCTGGGGCCGCGCGCGCTGGCTGATCCTGACGGCTGCAACCATCGATGCGCCGACCGCGCTGAACTGGGGACTGGTCGATCAAGTCGTGCCTGACTCCGACCTCGATCAGGCAATCGACGCGGTCGCACGCGGAATCGCGGAGTGCGGCCCCGAAGCCATGCGCAACCAGAAAGCGCTGCTCCGCCAATGGGAGGACCTGCCGCTGACCGAATCCGTCAATCTCAGCATCGGCGTGTTCGGGCAATCTTTCCTGACCGGCGAACCGCAACGGCATATGCAGGCATTTCTCGACAGACGAAAATAAGTCATTCGCCACATCAAAATAACTCATGCAGGCCCCGATACCGACCGCGATTTGCGGCATTTAAGCCGTTTCAAACATCGCCGTGCTTGTCGGAATCCGATTCATGCTTTTATTGTCCGGGCGCGGATTGCAATTTCCGCGTCCCTTCATATGATACTCATCATCTAACATGGCTGTCCGCCATGATCGCACCGGGAGAGTTGCATGTCGTCATCCGATCCAGTCGTCATCGTATCCGCAGTCCGCACTCCCCTCGGCCGCTTCCAGGGCGAACTGTCCTCGTTCAGCGCGCACAATCTCGGCTCGCACGCGATCAGTGCGGCGCTCGAGCGCGCGCAGCTGTCGCCGGAGCGGATCGACGAAGTGATCATGGGCTGCGTCCTCCCCGCCGGGCAAGGACAGGCGCCTGCCCGCCAGGCCGCGCGCGGCGCGAAGCTGCCGGATGCAGCCGGTGCGACCACCGTCAACAAGGTGTGCGGCTCCGGGATGAAGGCCACCATGCTGGCCCATGACATCATCAACGCGGGCTCCGCCGATATCGTCGTCTCCGGCGGCATGGAGAGCATGACCAACGCGCCTTATCTGCTTCAGAAGGCACGCGGCGGTTATCGCATCGGTCATGACCGCATCATCGATCACATGCTGATGGATGGCCTGGAAGACGCCTACGAGACCGGCCGCTCGATGGGCGATTTCGGCGAGACCTGCGCCGAGACCTATCAGTTCACGCGCAAGGATCAGGACGACTATGCGGTGGAAACTCTAACCCGCGCCCGCAACGCGGTTCAGAATGGCGCGTTCAAAAAGGAAATCGCGCCGATCTCCGTGAAGGAGAAGGCGGGCGTTCGTGTGGTCGAAAACGACGAACATCCGCTGAAGGTCGATCCCGCGAAAATTCCGAATCTCAAGCCCGCGTTCCGCGCAAACGGCACCATCACGCCTGCGGCCTCCTCCGCGAACGCGGACGGCGCTGCGGCCCTCGTGCTCACCCGCCGCTCGATCGCCGAAAAGGAAGGCCTGCCGATCCTTGCCGAGATCAAGGGCCATTCGACACATAGTCAGGCGCCGGACTGGTTCACGACCGCGCCGATCCCGGCGATCCGCAAGCTGCTCGACAAAGTCGGCTGGAGCGTCGGCGATGTCGACCTGTTCGAGATCAACGAGGCTTTCGCCGTGGTGCCGATGGCGGCGGCACGCGATCTCGGCATTCCGCGAGACAAGCTCAACGTCAACGGCGGGGCCTGCGCGCTCGGTCATCCGATCGGAGCAACCGGCGCACGGCTGATCGTGACGCTGCTGCATGCGATGGAAAACAGCAACGTCAAGCGCGGCATCGCCTCTCTCTGCATCGGCGGCGGCGAAGCCACTGCCATCGCGATCGAGCGTAAGCTGAACTGACGGCGCGCTAACTGGCGAGTGCGCCGGCGGAACATCCGCCGGTGACATCAACAGCGGCTCCGACAGATGGGCTGCGTGGTTTCCTGTGCAACCTGTGGTGAGATCGTGAAGAGGAACAGTTCCATACGGCGCATTGTCGTCACTGGAATGGGCGCGGTTTCCCCGCTCGGCGTCGGCGTCGAGGCCAACTGGTCGCGGCTGCTGGCCGGACAATCGGGCATCCGCGCCCTCTCCGACAATGTCGCGGCCGACCTGCCGGTCAAAGCATGCGGCATCGTGCCCGATATCGTGGACGATCCCGAAGCCGGTTTCGATCCGGATCGTTCGATTCCGAAAAAGGATCAGAAAAAGATGGATCGCTTCATCCAGTTCGCCATGGCGGCGGCGGATGAAGCGCTTGCGCAGGCGGGATGGAAGCCGGACGACGAACGGGCGCGCGAACGCACGGCCACGATCATCGCGTCGGGCGTCGGCGGCTTCCCGGCCATCGTCGATGCGGTTCGCACCACCGACGAGCGCGGCGTGCGGCGCCTTTCGCCATTCACCGTCCCGGCGTTCCTCGTCAATCTTGCAGCAGGCCAAGTGTCGATCAAGCATGGCTTCAAGGGCGCCCTCGGCGCTCCGGTGACCGCATGCGCCGCAGGCGTGCAGGCCATCGGCGATGGCGCGCGTCTTCTTCTGTCCGGTGAAGCGGATGTGGCCGTGTGTGGCGGCGCGGAAGCCTGCATCGACCGCGTCAGCCTCGGCGGCTTCGCGGCAGCCCGCGCGCTCTCGACCGGGTTCAACGACCAGCCGCAACGCGCCTCACGGCCCTTCGACAGGGATCGCGACGGCTTCGTGATGGGTGAAGGCGCAGGAATTCTTGTGATTGAAACGCTCGATCACGCACTTAGCCGCGGCGCGACGCCGATCGCCGAACTTGTCGGCTACGGCACGACCTCCGACGCCTATCACATGACCGCAGGCCCGGAGGACGGCTCAGGTGCGCGGCGCGCCATCGAAATCGCGTTGCGTCAGGCCGGTATTTCACCGCTTGAAGTTCAGCATCTCAACGCCCATGCGACATCGACGCCTGTCGGCGACAACGGCGAACTCTCAGCGATCAAGGCGGTGTTCGGCACCGAGGGAAAAATCGCGGTATCTTCAACCAAATCCGCCACCGGACATCTGCTCGGAGCTGCAGGCGGGATCGAAGCGATCTATTCGGTGCTCGCCCTGCGCGACCAGATCGCGCCGGCAACGCTCAATCTCGATCATCCGGACGCGGCGGCTGAAGGCGTCGATCTCGTGCGCGGTGCCGCGCGTCCGATGGCCATTGAGCATGTGCTATCGAACGGGTTTGGCTTCGGCGGCGTCAACGCCAGCGTTCTGTTTCGCGCCTGGTAACACGCCGTTAGCGCGACACCATCGCGCGGACGCGTTCGGAGAACTTTGCGTTGTCGAAGGGCTTGGTGATGAGGTCCATCCCTGGTTTCAGGAACCCCTTCGCCTTGGCGGCGCTCTGGGCGTAGCCCGTAACGAACAGAATCTTGAGATCGGGCCTGATGTTCCGGGCCTGATCCGCGAACTCGCGGCCGTTCATTCCCGGCAGGCCGATATCGGTGATCAATAGATCCACCCGAGAACTCTGATTCAAAATCTGCAGCCCGGACGGCGCGTCGCCCGCCTCCATGATGCGATATCCCTCGTTCGTCAGTATTTCGGTGATAACACTCCGCACGACGGGCTCGTCTTCCACGACCAGAACCAATTCACCCGCCGCGCGATGTGAGGTAACTGGCTCCTGCACCGCAGGCTCCGCGAGAATATCGCTGTTGTAACGCGGCAGATAAATCCTGACCGATGTGCCCTCTCCCAGTTTGCTGTCGATCAGGACATGCCCATTCGACTGCCGGGCGAAGCCGTAGATCATCGACAGACCAAGACCTGTTCCCTGTCCGATCGGCTTGGTGGTGAAGAACGGATCGAATGCACGCGCCGCCACTTCGTCCGTCATTCCAGTTCCGGTATCCTTCACGTCGATGCAGACATAATCGCCAGGCGACAGCGCCGGATTGCTCGGCAGGACGCCATCCAGTTTTGTATTCAACGTTCTGATGGTCAGGCGTCCACCGTCCGGCATCGCATCGCGTGCATTGATCGCCAGATTGAGCAGCGCGCTCTCGAGCTGGTTCGGATCGCACAACGTGCCCCATACGTCGTTGGCCGCCTCGATCTTCAGGTCGATCACTTCGCCGATCGTCCTGCGGAGAAGGTCCTCGAGCGTGCCGACCAGATGATTGACGTCGATCGGCCTCGGGCTCAACGGCTGTCGCCGTGCGAATGCGAGCAGCCGGTGCGTCAGCGCCGCCGCGCGATTAGCGGACGTCGTCGCCGCCTCGATATAGCGATCGATATTTTCGGTACGCCCCTTCGCCAGACGAAGCTTCATCAGCTCGAGCGAGCCCATGATGCCCGTCAGCAGATTGTTGAAGTCGTGCGCGATGCCGCCGGTCAATTGTCCGACAGCTTCCATCTTCTGCGACTGCCGCAAGGCCTCTTCGGTGGATTTGAGAAGTGCAGCGGCCGCCTTCTCGGCGGTCATGTCGCGGGCAACCGCATAGATTTTTCCATCGTCGGGAACGGCCGTCCACGACAGCCAGCGATAAGAACCGTCCTTGTGGCGCAGGCGATTTTCAAATCTGATCGTGGGACGCCCCCGTGCGAGGCTTTCAAGTTCAACATTCGTCTTGTCGCGGTCGTCCGGATGTTCGAGCCATTGCGACGTCTTGTTGAGCATGTCCTGTCTGGACCAGCCGAGCGTCGCGGACCATGCCGGATTAAGACTTAGCCAGGTTCCGTCCATATCGGCCACGACGAGCAGATCCTGCGACACATTCCAGATGCGGTCGCGCTCACGTGTCTTTTCCCGGACGCGCGCAGCCAGTGTTTTATTCAGTTCCGCCAGTTCGGCTTCAGTGGTCTTCTGATCGTGGACGTCTGTATTCGTGCCGATCCAGCGGATGATCTTGCCGCTCTCGTCGCGTGCCGGCACGCCGCGCGTCAGAAACCACCGAAACTCCCCGTCCGCCCGCCGCAGGCGAAACTCGACTTCGTAAGGGTCTCCCGTTCTCAGCGAATGCTTCCACGCGGCGACGGCGACATGAATATCTTCCGGATGAACCATCCGATTCCAGCCATCGCGATTCAATTCCTCGATCGTCGCGCCGCTGTATTCGTAGACACGCGGGTTGAGCCAACTAAGCCGGCCATTGGGACGTGCCGTCCAGACGTGATGCGGCAAGGCGTCCGCCAGCGTCCGGAATTCCTCCTCGCTCTGACGAAGCGCCCGTTCGGCCATAATCTGTTCGGTGATGTCGGTGTGCGCCCCGACCAGCCTTATCGCTTCGCCGTCTTCGTCCCGCTCGATGACGGATTTCACGGAAATCCAGCGCACCTGCCCGTCATTGGGCCGGATGATCCGGTAACGCGCCGAATAGTCGCGGACGCCATTGTCGACAGCGTCACGAAACTGCTTCTCGGTGGCGTCGCGATCCTCGGGATGAATGCGGCGAACCCAGTCTTCATGGGTTTCGTTGGCGGCCTCGGGCGACAGGCCATGGATGGCCAGATATTCCGGCGAGCGGCGATTGCGAAAGCCTCCCCGCAAATCCACCTCGAGACCGCCGATTTTGCCAATCTGCTGAACCCGCGCAAGTTCGCTTTCCCGCTCGCGCAAGGCAACCGACGCCATGTAGTCATCCGTCACATCGCGGCAGATGACCAGAACACCTCCGATCCGGTCTCCATCGTCGATGGGACTGAAGCAGTAAGTCCAATAGACCTGCTCCAGCTTGCCGTGGCGCGTAATCGGCACGAGCTGGTTTTCATGCCAGGTCGCTCCACCACCGCTCATAACCTGATCGATCTGCGGCCCGATGATGTGCCATATCTCTTTCCAGCATTCGCGGCCACGCTGACCCAGCGCGCTCGGATGCCGTTCCGGGCCCATGGTCCGGCGATATCCGTCATTGTAAAACTGGATGAGATCCGGTCCCCACCAGATGAACATGGGATGGTTGGTATTGAGCAGAATACGGATCGACGTCCGCAGGCTTTGAGGCCACCCTTCCGGAAGACCGAGCGAAGTACCCGACCAATCGTGGGCACGCATCAAGGCGCCCATTTCGCCACCACCGGCGAGAAAGTCCGGCGCCATCGAGCGATTGGTATCGAGCATTTCTGGTCTTTTGGGCGCGGTGGGCCGGGATTCCGGCCAAGTGGGAGCCTGCCTTAACGGAATAGAACGCCGATATGATCGGCCGGTTCCGTGAGCGGGCCAAAAAAATTCAGAAATTTGAGGCTCGTCTTCAATGGGATGCTAGGCTTCCTGCGCCGCGGCCGCTCGATCCGCCGCACCGCGAATGCCGGAGGTGCCATGTCTCTTTCTGCCGTTGACGACCGCAATGCCGATCAGATCGCCTATTGGAACGGTCCCGGCGGCCATCACTGGACTGACCGCCAGCAATTGCAGGACCTCGTGCTGGGGCCCGTCTCCACGGTGCTGATCGGCCGCGCGGCGCCGAAGGCTGGGGAGACCGTTGTTGATGTCGGCTGCGGCTGCGGGGCTACGACTTTCGATCTGGCGAAACGTGTTGGCCCGGACGGGCATGTGACGGGTATCGACATCTCCGAGCCGATGCTGAACCGGGCGCGCGAGCTGGCTCCCGGCGGCGCATCCATCGACTTCATCCTGGCCGATGCAACCGTCCATCCTTTTCGACCGGCAAGCACCGACCTCCTGTTTTCGCGGTTCGGAGTCATGTTCTTCGCCACTCCCGCGATCGCCTTCGCCAATATGCGCAAGGCGCTGAGGCCGAACGGACGGCTGGTCTTTGCCTGCTGGCGAACGCCGCGCGATAATCCATGGATGATGCTCGGCCTGCAGCAGGCCTACAAGCATGTCCCGAAGCTCCCCGAAATGAAACCCGAAGACCCCGGCCCCTTCGCATTCGCCAGCGAAGAGCGCGTCCGCCGAATCCTGTCCGAGGCCGGATTTGCGCGCATCGGGATGGAGCGCGTCGATCTGGCGCTCGACATCGCAACCGGCCGTGGCCTTGATGCGGCTCTTGAGTCCGTCCTCACGATCGGTCCCACCAGTCGCGCACTTGAAGGACAGCCACCCGACAAAGTCGCCGCTGCAACGCAATCGATTCGGGACATGCTGAAGGATCATCTCAAGGGCGACACGGTCCCCCTCGGCGGCTCGATCTGGATCGTGACCGCCGCGAACGGCGGATAGCGAGCGCCACCGCGATCCACTCGCGGAACATATCGATGTTCCGAACAGTTAATCCGCATTCGATCGCGGTCAGCGGAAAGCGTCATGGCGCGAAAATATTCCAAGGGATCGGCCAAGAAGGTCAAGCGTGCAATGCACAAGCGCAAGAAAGGCACGCTGAAAAACGGACGGTCCGGCAAGAAGGTGACGAGCCGCAAACAGGCGATCGCCATTGGTCTTTCGGAAGCGCGCAAGGAAGGAAAGAAGCTCCCTCCCAAGAAAAAAAAGACAGTCAAGAAGGCCGCCAGGAAAAAGAAGGGCAAGAAGGCGAAGCGCTGAGGATCAGAGTGGACGCCTGATGTTTGCGGCAGGCGTTGCCGTGTTTTCCACGCAAACCGTATGGCGTCCGCTCGACAACCCCGAACGAGGCTCTTACTCTTCGCGCAAAAGCGAACGGGGCTTGGAATGTTTCGGAAGATTGGTTGCGCGCTGACGCTTGCAGCGGCTCTGCTTCTGCATTGTCTGCCGTCGCATGCCCAATCCGAGATCAGCGCCGAAATCACCTTCTGGAATTCGGTGAAGGATTCGCGCAATCCCGCCGAGATATCGGCCTATCTTGAGAAGTTTCCGAGCGGCACCTTCGCGCCGCTGGCGAAGATACGGCTGGACTCGCTCAAGCAGAAGATGGCCACAGCTCCCGCCGAGCAATGGGCCGCCATCGGCTTTGCAGCGCGCGGCGCGTGGGGAGCAGTCTGGCAGAAGGCGACGCGCGACGAGGCGGAAGCCCGTGCGCTTGCGCTCTGCGTGAACAACGGCGGCCGCGACTGCAAGGTCGCCTCCACCACCAAATGCGGCGCGATGTCGTTCTATACAGCGCGCATCAAGCGGACGCGCTACTGGGGCGCGTTTACCGCAGAAGGCCCAACCCTCGGACAGGCCATCGACGGAGCCTCCGCCCGCTGCCGCAACGAAGGGCGTAGTCCGTCGGATTGCAACATCCGGGCATCGTTCTGCGCCGACGGCAGCCACAAGGGCTGATTTACCTGCACGCTCTCACGGCATCAGACGGATGGCGTCGTTGAAGAAATCCGGGCCGCCGAAATTGCCGGACTTCAATGCAAGTACGGCATCCCCCTTGTCCCAGCCGACGCAGCGAAGCACCGGAACGCCTGCGGCGATTTCCGGGCCAACCAGAAATGCCGGAATACCGAGACGATCGACCACCGCGCCCGATGTCTCACCGCCCGCCACCACCAGACGGCGCACGCCCGCCGCGACAAGTCCTTCGCTGATCGCCGCCATTGTCTGCTCGATGGCGTGCCCCGCCGCGTCGCGGCCGTGCCTGGCCTGAAGCGCCGACACCTGCGCGGGCGTCGAACTGCTCGCAATCAATACGGGTCCCCTGGCAAGGTGCTCGCGCGCCCAGCCGAGGGCCCGCTCTGCTTCACCTCCGCCGGAGATAACCCTCTCCGCATCGAGATGCAGCACCGGCATGGATTTCTCCGCCTGCGCGATCTGCCCCAGCGTTGCCTGCGAGCAGCTTCCGGCGAGACAGGCGACCGGCCCGCCGATGGCGGCCTGATCGCTTCCGGTTGACGCGGCTTTCACGCGGCCTGACGCGACAAGCCCGCGGGCAAGGCCAAGCCCCATACCCGATGCGCCGACCGATAACCGTTGGTCGAGTGCAACCCGACCGATGGTTTCAAGCTCGGGATCGAACACCGAGTCGATCACGGCCGCGCCGATGCCCTGCTGCGCAAGCTCAGCAAGACGTGCACGAATTGCATCCGCGCCCTTCGCAACGGTGGCGAGATCGACCAATCCGACTTTCGCTTTGCTTTGCCGCGCCAGGACGCGAACCAGATTGGAATCGTGCATCGGATTGAGCGGATGATCCTTCAACGGGCTTTCGTTCAGCGGGACGGTGCCGACGAACAGATTGCCCTGATAAACCGTGCGGCCTGTTCCGGGGAACGCCGGCGTGACCAGCACGATGCCGTCACCCGAGTCGGCCCGCAACGCATCCATCACCGGACCGATATTGCCCGCATCGGTGGAATCGAATGTCGAGCAGATCTTGAACAGCACGTGCGATACGCCGCGTGCCCGCAGCCATTTATCCGCTTCGCGCGAGCGCGCCACAGCCTTCGAAGCTTCAATGGAGCGGCTCTTGAGCGACACCACCACGGCATCCACGTCGGGAAGTTTGAGCGCGTCAGCCGGCACGCCGATGGTCTGCACCGTGCGCAGCCCGCAGCGGGTGAGCATATTGGCGAGATCGGACGCGCCGGTGTAATCGTCCGCGATACAACCGAGCGCCAGCGTCACGCGCGTGCTCCCGCTTTTTCGGCATAGGGTGCGAACCAGCCGAGGCCATCGACCGTATTGCCTTTCGGCCGGTACTCGCAGCCGACAAAGCCGTCATAACCTAGCCGGTCCAGTTCATCGAACAGGAACGGATAGTTCAGTTCCTCGCCCGCCGGCTCGTTGCGAGACGGCACGCTGGCGATCTGGATATGGCCGATCATCGGCATCATTTTGCGCAGCGCCACGGTCACGTCGCCGTGGACGATCTGCCGGTGATAGATGTCGAACTGCAGTTTCAGGTTCGGCAATTTCAGATCGTCGATGACACTGGCCGCGAAATCGAAATCGTTGAGAAAATAGCCCGGCACATCGCGCGGATTGATCGGCTCGATGACGAGATCGAGGCCTTCCTTGCCCAGCGCCTCGGCGGTCCATGCCACGCCACGACGAAATGATTCGACAGCTTTCGGATCGCTGCGGTTGGCGATCCCCGCCATCAGGTGCAGGCGTTTGACGCCGGTCGCTTTTGCATAAGGCAGTGCCTGCGTCACGCTGGCCTGCACATCGGCAAAGCGATCCGGCAACGCGGCAAAGCCGCGTTCGCCCTTGTTCCAGTCACCGGGATACAGATTGAACAGCGCCTGTGTCAGACCGGCGCGATGAAGCCGCTCGCCGACCTCTTCCGCCGGAAAATCATACGGAAACAGAAACTCCACCGCTGTGAAGCCTGCCTTCGCTGCCGCGTCGAAGCGATCGAGGAACGGCACTTCATTGAACATCATGCTGAGATTGGCAGCAAAGCGGGGCATCGGACCTGTCCTGTTTCTTTTTGTTTCCTGAAAATTTATTGGCCCGGCAGCCTGGTGCCGGTGACCTGTGCATACATCCGGGCGACCGACGCGTCGTCGTCGCGTCCCATGCCCGCGGCCGATGTCATGAGAAACATCTGCAATGCAGCCGCGGAGACCGGCACCGGAAATTTCACGGTCCGCGCCATGTCCTGAATGATGCCGAGATCCTTCACGAAAATATCAACCGCGCTGCGCGGAGCGTAATCACCATCCAGCACATGCGGCACGCGGTTCTCGAACATCCACGAATTGCCTGCGGAAGCGGTAATCACCTCGTAGACCTTCCTGATGTCGAGGCCCTGCTTCGCCGCAAAAGCGATCGCTTCGCTGGCGGCGGCGATATGCACACCGGCCAGAAGCTGATTGATCATCTTGAATGCCGCGCCCTGCCCGGCCTCGTCGCCCAGTTCATAGAGCTTGGCCGCCATGGCATCGAGCGCGGGCCTCGCTTTGGCGAACGCCGCCTTGCTGCCGGACGCAAGCACCGTCAACTCACCCTGTGCCGCGCGCTGGGCGCCGCCGCTGATCGGCGCGTCAAGATAGTGCCGGCCGGTGGCCTCAAGCTGCTTGCACAGACGCCGGGCGATCTCGGGGTCCATGGTGGCGGATGAAATGAAAACGGAATCCTTCGGCAGGGTTTCGGCAACACCGTTCTTGCCGAACAGGATCGTCTCCGTCTGCGCCGCGTTGACCACAACGCTGACGACCGCGTCGGCATCCCTGGCCGCTTCCGCCGGGCTCGCCGCGCCCCGCCCGCCCTCTGCCACCCATCTGGCGACAGTCTCGGCGGACACGTCACAGCCCGCCACATCGAATCCCGCCCGTTTGAGCGAGAGCGCCATCCCGAATCCCATCGACCCGAGACCAATCACTCCTATACGTCCAGCAGGCATGCATTTCCCCGTTTTTGTCATGTGCCCGCGCATTGGACGGCGGACAATTGACTGTGTGTTAGCATGCCTCGCCGCCTGCCCAAAATGACGTTTGAGCCGTCGCCGAAACCATGGGAAAAGCGGTGCGAAAAGGATAACCGAATGATCGAATCCAGGCTTCGCGAGCAGATTTGCCTGTTTGGGCGCTCATTGTTCGAGCGCGGCCTGACGCCGGGCTCCTCCGGAAATATCAGCGTTCGCCTCGACAGCGGCGGCTGGCTGGTCACGCCCACCAATGCCTCGCTAGGCTTTCTCGATCCTGCGCAGATTTCGAAGCTGGATGCCTCCGGCAACCTCAAGTCGGGCGATCCACCGACCAAGGAAATCCCGCTCCACGCCGCACTTTACGAAACCAGGCGTAGCGCGCGGGCAATCGTGCATCTGCATTGCGCCCATTGCGTCGCCCTGTCGATGCTGCCGGAGATCAATCCCCGCGCCGCGCTGCCGCCACTGACGCCTTACTATGTGATGCGCTGCGGTGCGACGGCGCTCGTCCCCTATTACCGGCCCGGCGATGCCGCAGTCGCGGATGCCATTCGTGGCCTCGCGGGTCAGTATTCCTGCGTGCTGCTGTCCAATCACGGGCCGGTGGTCTCCGGCGATACGCTTGAAGCCGCCGTGTTTGCGATGGAAGAACTGGAAGAGACGGCAAAACTCTATCTGATGATGCGCGGCATGAATCCCCGCACGCTCACTCCCGAACAGGTCGCCGACCTGTCCTCCACCTTTGGCCTTGCGATTCCGGATTCCTCGGCATGACCGTCACGATCT
>Ga0153956_1002267_pt1 | contig 14655 bp, 9 predicted proteins | sample TSFL040MetaG_FD_104704 | JGI IMG/M metagenome (GOLD analysis project Ga0153956, IMG submission 104704) | Attine ant fungus gardens microbial communities from Florida, USA - TSFL040 MetaG | ecosystem: Host-associated > Fungi > Mycelium > Unclassified | place: USA: Florida, Wekiwa Springs... | reverse complement strand
GGGAACACCCTTCCCGGCCGACGCCGGTGCGGTCAATGTCCGCGACTACGGCGCCACCGGCGACGGTATCCATGATGACACCCAGGCCTTCCTCGACGCCCTGCAGGCCAGTTCCGTGCGCGAAGAGTCGTGGCATGTGCGCATCGTGCAGGTTCCCGCGGGCACCTATCGCATCACCGACACCCTGGTGAAGCGCTATCGCGAAGGCGGCTACAACGCCGGGTTCGTCCTGGTGGGAGCCGGCCAGTCCCGCACCGTGCTGAAACTCGACGACCACGCCGCCGCCTTCCAGGACCCCGGACGGCCCAAGGCGCTGATCTATACCACCGGCAAGGGCGTGGCGCAGGCACCGAAGGGTGGCTACGCCGCGCGCGGCGAAGGCAACGATGCATTCTCAAACTTCATCGAGGACCTCACCGTGGACACCGGTGCCAACAACCCCGGGGCCATCGGCGTCGACTACCTGGCGAGCAACCAGGGCGCAATGCGCAGGGTGACAGTCACGGGCAGCGGCCGCACCGGCATCGACCTCACCCGTCCGTGGTTCGGACCCGGGCTGCTGCAGGATGTCGCCGTCAAGGGTTTCGACGTCGGTATCGACGTTGGCAGCCTCAATGCCAGCGTTACCATGGATGGCATCACCTTGAGCGGCCAGGGTCGCGCGGGGCTGCGCAACACGGACAACCTCGTCTCGGTCCACAACCTCACCGTGCGCGCCGATGGCAGCTCCGGCGTGGTGCCGGTCAGCAACACCTCGGTGCCGGGTATGCTGGTCATCGACGGCGCCAGGATCGAAGGCGGCGGCACAGCGTTCTCGAATGCAGGCCTGGCCTACCTGCGCGACGTGAAGTTCACCGGCGCGACCAATGCGCTGGGGCAGCGGCTGGCCGCGGACACCACGATCGAGGGCATCTACCAGGGTAACTCGCGCCTGGCGGACGCCAATCCGCCCTGGGCGTTGCGCGCGGCCGCGGAACCACTGCCGCCCCCGGACCCGCCTGCGGACTGGGTCAACATCGCCTCCTTCCTGCATGGCACCGTCACCGGCAATGCCGCGGTGGACATCACGGCAGCCATGAAGGCCGCCTTCGCCAGCGGCGCGCGCACGCTCTACCTGCCATTCGGGGTGTACGTGCTGATGGCCAACCTCGACATACCACCCGGCGTGCAGCGCATCGTCGGCATGAACTCCACCATCGTCTGGCGCCCCGGGGGCGACCACGCCGCCGATGCCGCCCCGCTCGGCCTGCTGCGCACTCATAACACCGGACCGCTGCTGATCGAGAAACTGGTGTTCTCCTTTCCCGCCTCACACCACATCGCCGTGCAGGTTTCGGGCCCCGGCCCCGTGGTACTGCGGGACATCGTCGGCCTTGGTGCGCTGTTCACCCGCGACGCCACCGGCGGCCCGCTGTGGCTGAACGACATCAGCGGCGGCTTCCTGCTCCAGGTCAGCGGACGCTCACCGGTGTGGGGCCTGCAGGTCGACTCCGAGGGCGGCGGCATGCGGGGCGGCCTGCCCTCGGTGCGCATCACCAACAACGGCGCCCCCATGTGGCTGCTGGGGCTCAAGTCCGAGGGCAACAACACCCTGGTGGCCGACTCCGACGGCGCCGTGACCGACATCCTGGGGGTGCTGTGTTCACCACTCTCCGGCGCCACCATGCCGCTGTTCCACGCCAGTAATGCCCGGCTGAACGCCACCGGGCTGGAGCTGGCCTGGAGCCCCGCGGCCACGTATCGCGGCATCCTGCTGCAGTCGCATGACACCAGCGATTCCACCGTCGACGCGGACCAGTTCCCGCCACGTCCGCAGACGCATGGAGTCTTTCTACCTCGTGTCATCACCGACCACTGAGCGCCGGCCGGAACTCCCGCAGCCTCGGGGCGACAGGCTGGCGGGTATCCAGGTGATGCGCGGCATCGCCGCCTTCATGGTGGTGCTGCATCATGCCTGGCTGACCGTCGAGCAGGCCGCATCGCAGCCGTCCACGCTGCTGCAACGGCATCTGATCGGCCTGGGCGCCTCGGGCGTGGACATCTTCTTCGCCATCAGCGGCCTGATCATGATCTATACCGGGCACCGCAGCCTGGGCCGGCCCGGCGCGGCCGGGCATTTCCTGGCAAGGCGCGCGATCCGCATCGTGCCGATGTACTGGTTGCTGTCCGGCGCGCTGCTGGCCGCCTGGATGACGGGACTGATGCTGCGCCACACCGTCCTGACCGGCGGCGACCTGGCGTGCTCCTTCCTGTTCATGCCCTGTGTCCAGCCGCACGGTGTCCAGCACACCACCCACCCGTTGCTGGATCCGGGCTGGACTTTGAGCTACGAGTGGTACTTCTACCTGGTGTTCTGCTGCTGGCTGGCGACAGGTTCGCTGCGCAAGCTGGTGTGGGGCACGCCGCTGCTGTTCTGCGTGATCATCGCCTGCGCTTCCCGCTGGCCCAACCCGGGTACCGTCGCCGACTTCTTCGCCGATCCCCTGGTGTTCGAGTTCTGCTTCGGGCTTACGATCGGCTGGCTGGTGGTCACGGGTTACCTCCCGTCCCGCGCCACCGGTTCCACCTGCATCATCGCCGGGACCTGCCTGCTGCTGACGTCCTGCCTGCAACCAGCGACTCCCCCGCCACCCCGCTGGCTGGCGTGGGGCGCGCCGGCCGCCCTCATCGTCCTGGGTGCGCTGTCTCTGCAACCGCTGCGGTCGCGCCCAGGCCGGGCCCTGGTGGCACTGGGCGACAGCTCCTACTCCTTATATCTGAGCCACGGCCTGGTCATCATGGTGTTCGCCTGGTGGTTGCGGCGCCATCCTCCGGCTGGCATCAGGCAAACGCAGTGGTTTGCGGTCATGGCGGTCTGCGCCGCAGCCGTCATCCTGGGCCTGCTGATCCACCGCCTGCTGGAGGTTCCGGTCACCGAGTCCCTCAGGCACTGGTACGAGCATCGTCGGCGCAGGCCGGGCACCCTGGCCGTATCCTCCCGGCGCCTTGGCCGCGATTAACCCCGAAGCCCCCCCGGCCACTCCGGCCCCCTCCCGGCCGCCCCCCATGGCTCCACCGCCCGTCAGGCCCTAACATCCCTGCAACTTTTCGCCTGCCCGCTGTGTTCTGTGCTCACCAGATGATGCTCAACCAGTGCCACCTACACCCAGACAGGCTCCGGACGCCCAGGAATTCACGACTTTCATGCGTGACTATCAGCACATGGTATTCGCCAGCGCCACCCGCTTGACGGGCAGCGAAGCCACCGGCGCCGACATTGCTCAGGAAGTCTTCATCCGCGCCTGGGAACATTTTGACGAATTGCGCGACCGCACCGGCGCTGGCGCCGGAGCCGGCGGCTGGCTCAAGACCGTCACCCTGCGCCTGGCGCTGAACCATACTCAGCGCCACGGCCGCCGCTGGCGGCCCTTTTCAGACCTGCTGCGGCGCACACACGATGCCGACGAGGACGGCGACGACCTCGAAGTCACCGTCGCGGCGCTCGACGACCTGTTCGCCACCACCGAAGCCGGGCAACGCGCGACCCTGGTACAGGCGGCACTGGCCCGGCTGCCGGACGCGCAGCGTATCCCGCTGGTGCTGTTCCACTACGAGGAACAGTCGTATCAGCAGATCGCCGCGAGCCTCGAAATCTCCGTGGCCAAGGTAAAGACCGATATCCTGAGGGGACGCCAGGCACTGGCGCGACGCCTCGAAGGCACCGACCTCGCCACCCCCGCCAGCGGAGTCGCAGCATGAACCGCCTCACCGATGCCGACGTACGCCTCGCGGCCCAGGTCGAACGGCTTCTGGCGGAACAGGCGGCACCTCAGCCGCCAGCGGATCTCGAGGCCCGGGTGTTCGCCGCCATCGCGCAGCGCAAGTCGCGGCCCTGGTGGCGGCGCAGCGTACGTGAGTGGCCGTTGCCGGCGCGCACCGCCTTTGCCGCCGCCGGCTGCGCGCTGGTGATACTGCTCGCCGCCCCCTGGGGCTCCGGCACGACCGATGCAACCCTGGGGATCAACCTGGCCCATCACGCCCCCCTGTACCACCCGCTCGCCAGCACCACCGCAACCCTCGGCCGCGCCGCGACGGCACTGGCCGACGCGATTCCCACGCCGCTGCTGCGCGGCGGCCTGGCCCTGGGTGCACTGGCCTACATTGTCCTGTTCGGACTGCTGGCGACCCTTTTCAGGCTGCCGCAGGCCTTTTCAAAGGATCATTCATGAATCCACGCATCAAGAACCTCGCCGGCGCCCTCGCCATCACCTGCGTCTGGCTGCTGCTGCCAGGCATCACACAGGCACACCGGCACACGCACGACAGCTCCCCGGTGGCGGCAACCCCGGCGCCACAGGCATCGCAACCGGCGGCGGCAACCTCCGCACCCGGCCAACAGGCCGCCGAGGCATCACAACCCGCAACCGACGATGAGCAGGACGATGCCGCGGACGATACACACGGACGGCAACTGGTTTCGATCGGCCACGATGCCCTCCTGCCGGCCGGCGAACAGGCCGAGGAGGTCGTGTCGGTGTTCGGCTCCTCCACCAGTCACGGCCAGGTCTCCGCAGACGTGGTCTCGGTGCTCGGTGACACCACTGTCACCGGCCAGGTGGGGGGTGATGCCGTGGCCGTGCTGGGCGACAACCTGGTCGATGGCGAGGTCAATGGCGATGTGGTCACCGTCCTGGGTCGCGTCACCCTGGGACCCCATGCCCATGTGCATGGCCAGCTGGTCGATGTCCTCGGTACCGTGACCCGTGATCCCGCCGCGGTGGTGGACGGTGGCGTGCAAAGCGTCCTGCCCGGCATGCTGCCCTCCGTGCCAGGCACCCAGGCCTGGTTCCGGCATGGCCTGTTCTTCGGCCGGCCGCTGTTCATCGAGCCCGCCGTCGGTCTGATCTGGGGCATCGCGGCAGTGCTGCTGGTGCTGTACGTGATCATCGCACTGCTGTTCCATGACGCGGTGGAGCATTGCGTTGGCGTGTTGCGCCGGTATCCGGGCCGCAGCCTGCTGACTGCCGTGCTCGCCTGCATCATCACCCCGCTGCTGCTGTTCCTGCTGCTATGCACGGTGATCGGCATCCCTGCGATTCCGGTGGTCGGCCTGGGACTGTTGTGCGCCACGCTGTTCGGCAAGTCCGTGGTGCTGTCGTGGCTGGGCCAGCGAGGGCTGGCGCTCGCCCGGCCTCAGGGCGCGGAACCGGCGGCGGCGAACGCCATCCATAGCGCCGCGGCAGTGCTGATCGGCGGCATCCTGGTGACTCTGGTCTACCTGGTGCCCGTGCTGGGCATGCTGGTGTTCCTGGTGCTGAGCATGCTGGGCTATGGCGCGGTGTTGTACTCGCTGCTGGAACGCATGCGCGCGTCACACGCGCCGGCGATTGCTGCCACCGCCCCCGCTGCAACCAGCGCGGCGGATGCCGGCAGCAGCCCCGCGGCCACCGGGACCCAGGCTCCCGAGACCACTCCCGCAACGCCGCTGCACGCCCTGCCGCGGGCGGGCTTCTGGATCCGCATCGGTGCCCTGCTCATCGACCTCGTGCTGGTGAGCGTGGTACTGAGCCTGCTGGGCGGCTGGCACGAAGACGGCCGCCTGCACGTGGTCGCGCTGGCGGTCTACGGCGGCCTGATGTGGAAGCTCAAGGGCACCACCGTGGGCGGCATCGTCTGCGACCTGCACGTGATTCGCGAGGACGGGCGCGAGTTCGACTGGTCCACCGCCATCGTCCGGGCGCTGGGCTGCCTGCTGTCGATGGCCGCGCTGGGACTCGGGTTCATCTGGATCGCCGTCGATCCCGGCCGCCAGGCCTGGCACGACAAGCTGGCGGGCACCATCGTGGTACGCAAGCCCCGCGGCACCCCCGCGCCTTAGTCAACCCGGATCAGCAGCTGCCGCCCGCGGGGCGGCAGCTGCTGATCCGGGGCCTCACTCGGCGCGCGCCACCTGTTCCTTCTGCGGTGGCACCAGGACATCCAGCTTGAAGTTCACGCCGCCCGCGGTTGCGGTGTAGGGAATGCAGACCGAGTGGTACGTCAGGTTGCGGCTGCTCACCAGCGGCAGGACTTCCTTTTTCACCTGCTCCAGCAGCTCGCAGTTGCCGGTCAGGTCAAACTGGTAACGCAGGTTGCGCACCAGGTCCACGCTGTGCCACCGGGCCGGCACCGGATCACCCGTCGCCTGGCTGCCCGCGGGGGCTTTCGGCGGTGGCGGCGCCAGCACGTCCTTGGGCGTCAGCTCACTGACCGGCACCAGCACTGCAAAACTGCCCTCCACCCGTGGCATGGGTGTCGGACCATCGAGCCGGACACAACCCACTTCACGCAGCTTCAGGTCCTCCTTGCGCGCACCCAGCTGCAGCAGGATATCGCGCAGATTGTCCCGCAGTCCGTCGCAGCTGTAGTGGGCGGTGAAACCCATGAAGGTCAGGCCGAACTTGCGGGTGACCCAGCGGGCGGGTACCGGGGGACCGGCAGACACCGTGGCCGACGCGTCCGCGGCCTGCGCCGGCTGGAGGACACCAGCCGCGGCACACAGCAGCACCGGAATCAAATACCCGTTACGTACCGATCTGTTCATAAAAGCCTCCTGCCTTGCTTAGCGCACGAGTCGCCAAAGGGCTGACGCAGCTTGGACTTTACTGGCGACTTTCCCCCAGGGAAAAAGACCCGATCCATGGCCGCCAGTGTAACCCGGGCCGCCAGAATTAACTTGACCCCCGCCTGGGGCTGACTTCTAGTTGATTGCAACGGCACACAGACGCCGTGCGGAAAATTCGGGGTATCCATGAACGTCGCCCAGGTCACCGCCGAGATTCTCAAGCGCGAAGGCACGGAGAACCTGTTTGCTTATCCGTTGAATCCACTGACGGAATCCGCCGCCGCCGCCGGCATCCGGCCCATCATCGTGCGCCAGGAGCGCATCGGCCTGCACATGGCCGATGCCGTCAGCCGCATGAGTTCCGGCGAGAAGGTCGGCGTGTTCTGCCAGCAGTCGGGCCCGGGCACCGAGAACTCCTTCGGCGGCGTGGCCCAGGCATGGTCCGAGGGCGTGCCCCTGATCGTCATGCCCGGGGGTTACCCCAGGTCCACCGCCTGGGTGAAACCGGGTTTCAGCGCGCTGCTGAACTTCCAGCACGTCACCAAGTCCGCCGAGATGATCACCACCCCGGAACAGATCGTGCCGGCCCTGCGACGCGCCTACACCCAGGCGCGCAACGGCCGTCCCGGCCCCTGCCTCATCGAAGTCCCCGCCGACATGTGGAACGTGGACGTGCCGGGCACGCTGGACTACGTGCCCACGCAGCGCTTCCGCAGCGCGCCCGATCCGGCCCTGGTCGACAAGGCGGCGGCCGCGCTGATTGCCGCGCAGCGGCCCCTGATCTATGTCGGTCAGGGCGTGCATTACGCCAAGGCCTGGCCCGAATTGCTCAAGATGGTGGAGCTGCTGGAAGCACCGGTGACCACCAGCCTCGAGGGCAAGAGCGCCTTCCCTGAAAACCATCCACTGTCGCTGGGCTCGGGCGGCGTGTCCATGCCCCGCGCGGTGTTCCAGCACGTCCAGGATGCCGACGTGGTGTTCGGCGTCGGCGCCAGTTTCACCGCCACCGGCTTCGGCATCCAGTTTCCCACCCGCAACAAGGTGTTCATCCACAACACCATCGAGGCCGGGGACATCAACAAGAACATCCCCACCGCGCACCCGCTGGTCGGCGACTCGAAGCTCACACTCGCGATGCTGTATGACGCCCTGCACGAGCGCCTGAAAGGCAGGCCGCGCGGTCTGACGCCCGCGGTCGTCGCGCGCATCCGCGAACAGAATGCCCCCTGGTACCAGCAGTGGCGTCCTTATCTCACCAGCGATGACGCCCCGCTGTCCCCGTACCGGGTGATCGCCGATCTCATGCAGGCGGCGGACGTCGCCAACACCATCATCACCCACGATGCCGGCAGTCCACGCGACGAGCTGTCGCCGTTCTGGAAGCCGGTCACGCCGCTGTCCTACATCGGCTGGGGCAAGACCACGCAACTGGGCTACGGCCTGGGACTGGCCATGGGCGCCAAGATCGCCCATCCGGACCGGCTGTGCGTCAACGTCTGGGGCGATGCCGCCATCGGCATGACGGGCATGGACTTCGAGACCTGCGTCCGCGACCGCATCCCGATCCTATCCATCCTGTTCAACAACCACGCCATGGCCATGGAGATCAGGAACATGCCGGTCTCCACCGAGCGCTATCACTCCACCGACATCTCCGGCAACTACGCGGACTGGGCCCGCGCCCTCGGCGGCTACAGCGAGCGCGTCACCCGCGCCGACCAGATACTGCACGCGCTGCGCAACGGCATCGAAGCCACGAAGAACGGCCAGCCGGCGCTGCTGGAATTCATCACCACCAGAACCAAGATATATTCCACCTTCCAGGCGGGATACCAGGGCAAGGCAAGCTGAACATGTCTGAAAAATTCATCATCCAGCCGCATTTCCGGCTGCAGGAATGGGTCGCGGAGGAAAAGGGCTACTTCACACAGGAAGGCCTGGACTATGAGTTCCGCGAGGAGGTCCAGAGTACCGACGGCAGGGTTCACGACCAGGGCGGGAAGGTCGGCGCCTACCAGTCCTTTGAGGCCGGGCGCAAATCCGACGTCAGCTGCGCCTGCCACTGGACGGTGAACATCGCCGCCGCCAGCGGCCACGGCAAGCTCTACCCCGGGGCGTACTCGGTCTCCCCCGCCGCTATTTTCGTCCCCCCGGATTCCACGGTACGCGGCCCGGATGACCTGGCGGGCGTGCCCGTTTCGGTAGGCTACCAGTCCGGCAGCCACTATTCGACCATCCAGGCCCTGGAGCAGTACCTGCCGCGGGAGCAGATCAACCTGTCGTTCAACGACGGCATGCTGTTCAAGCGCATGGAACTGCTGCTGGCGGGCAGGCTGCCCGCGGTCTCGCTGTTCAGCGGTCCGTACTACTTCGCGGAACAGCTCGGTTTCCGCAAGATCATCGACACCACGTTCATGATCTCCACGATGATCACGGGGTCCCCCGACCCCGGGGACATCGAGAAATACATCCGCGCTCTGCGCCGCGCGCAGCGGGACATCGACCTGCGGCCGGACCTCTACACCCATTACTACAAGCGTGAGTTCCCCGTGCGTTATCACGACCGCATGGACACGCGCCGCTGGGGACCGGGTGAGCGCCTGGTGTTCGAACCCTACACCCAGGAGGCCTTTGACCGCTCGCGCGACTGGGTGGCCGAACATGAGATCTTCGCCCCCGCGACGCTCGCCGCCGCGGTGTACGACCAGGCAGTGATCCACCCCGACTGAGGCGGATTCTGCACGGGCCGCGCCCGATGCCATAATGGCTGGATGAACCAGCCACGCAACACAACCGGGCGGGTGCTGATCGCCAGCCTCGCCGGTACCACCATCGAATTCTTCGACTTCTACATCTACGCCACCGCCGCGGTGCTGGTGTTTCCGAGGCTGTTCTTCCCGGCGGCCGACCCGGCTTCCGCCAGGCTGCAGTCCCTGGCGACCTTCGCGCTGGCGTTCTTCGCCCGCCCGGTGGGCTCGGTGGTGTTCGGACACTTCGGTGATCGCATCGGCCGCAAGGCAACGCTGGTGGCGGCACTGCTGACCATGGGTGTTTCCACCGTGGGCATCGGCCTGCTGCCGCCTTATGCCGCCATCGGCCTGTGGGCTCCAGCCCTGCTGTCGTTGTTGCGCTTCGGCCAGGGATTCGGCCTCGGCGGTGAATGGGGCGGCGCAGTCCTGCTGGCCACCGAAAACGCCCCGCCCGGCCGGCGCGCGCTTTATGGCATGTTCCCCCAGCTCGGGGCGCCGATCGGCTTCCTGTTTTCAAGCGGCATATTCCTGGGACTGGACCGCCTGCTCAACGAGCAGCAGTTCCTGGCCTGGGGCTGGCGCCTGCCCTTCATCGCCAGCAGCCTGCTGGTCATCGTCGGCCTGTACGTGCGGCTGTCCCTGCACGAGACGCCGGACTTCGCCCGCACCGTGCGGGAAAACCACCGGGTGAATGTACCGGTACTGTCGGTGTGCACGCAGCATGCCTACCCGCTGCTGCTCGGCACGCTGGCCACCATCAGCACCTTCGTCGTGTTCTACCTGATGACGACGTTCGCGCTCAGCTGGGGCACGTCCGCGCTGGGCTACACCCGCACGCAGTTCCTGCTCGTACAGATGGTGGGCGTGGTGTTCTTCGGCCTCACCATCCCGGTGTCCGCCTGGCTCGCCGAAAGGCGTAGCAGCTTTTTCATGCTGGCGCTGGCCACGGTGGGCATCGGCGTGTTCGGACTGTGGATGGCACCGCTGTTCAGCAACGGTCACACGGGTGCCCTCGCCTTCATGTGCCTGGGGATGGCCTTGACGGGACTGACCTATGGCCCGCTGGGCACGGCGCTGGCGCAGCTCTTCCCCACCCCGGTGCGCTATACCGGCTCCTCCATGGCATTCAATCTCGCAGGCATTCTGGGCGCCTCGCTGGCACCCTATCTCGCCACCTGGCTGGCGCAGCACTACGGCCTGGCATGGGTGGGCTACTACCTGACCCTGGCCGCCGCCATCTCGCTGCTGGCACTGCTGGGTATCCGCGGCAGACTGCGCTCGGGAGCCTGGGGCGGCGCGCTGCTCCTGGGACTGCTCACGAGCTTCGCGACGCCACACGCCGCGCAGGCCGCCTCCCTGCCCGCGGTCGAAGCCAGCCGCGGCATGGTGGTGAGCGCGCAGCACCTGGCCTCCGACGTGGGCGTTGAAATCCTCAAGGCCGGTGGCAATGCCGTCGACGCCGCCGTCGCCGTGGGATACGCGCAAGCCGTCACCAACCCCTGCTGCGGCAATATCGGCGGTGGCGGCTTCATGCTGATCCACCTGGCCCAGGGCGGCCGCGACATCTTCCTGAACTTCAGGGAGACGGCCCCCGCTGCCGCCACGCCGGACATGTACCTGGACGCCGGCGGCAGGCCCGTGCCTGGTGCGAGCCTGCACGGCTGGCGCGCCGTGGCGGTTCCCGGCACGGTGCTGGGCCTGGATACGGCGCTGCGCCGCTATGGCTCACTGCCGCGTGCGACGGTCATGGCGCCCGCCATCCGCCTGGCGCGCGAGGGTTTCATCCTCGGGCGTGGCGACACCGACATCATCGACGTCATGGCCGCGCGCCTGAAGCAGGATCCGGAGGCTGCCCGCAACTTCTTCCGGCCCGATGGCTCGCCATTGCGTCCCGGTGACCGCCTGGTGCAACCGCAACTGGCACGTACTCTGGAAGCCATCGCCCGCGGCGGCAGCGACGCCTTCTACAAATCCGACAGTAAGGCCGGTATTGCCGCCCGCATCGATGCCGCGATGCGCGCCAATGGCGGCCTGATCACCGCCCGCGACCTCGCCAGCTACACGGTGACGGAAAGCGCGCCGCTGTACTGCGACTACCGAGGCTATCGCATCGCCTCCGCGCCGCCCCCATCCTCCGGCGGCATCACCCTGTGCGAAATCCTCAACATCCTCTCCGGCTATGACCTCTCCGCCCTGGGGTTTCACTCCGCCGCCTCGGTGCACTACCTGGTGGAGGCCATGCGCCACGCCTACGTGGACCGCAACAGCGAACTGGGTGACCCGGCCTTCGTCCACAACCCGGTCGCGCGCCTGCTCGACCCGGGGTACGCCGCCGGGATCCGCAACCAGATCGATCCCGAGCGCGCCTCGTCCTCGCAACTGGTGAAACCCGGCGCCTGGCCCCATGAGAAGCCGGAAACCACCCACTATTCCATCGCTGACGCCGCCGGCAACGCCGTCTCGGTCACTTACACCATCAATGGCTTCTTCGGCGCCGGCGTCAGCGTGCCCGGCACGGGCTTTTTCCTCAACAACGAGATGGACGACTTCACGGTGAAGGCCGGTGTGCCGAACATGTCGGCCCTGGTGCAGGGTGACGCCAACGCCATCGCGCCCGGCAAGCGGCCGCTGTCATCCATGGCGCCCACGCTGGTGATGAAGGACGGCCGTGTATTCATGGTGCTGGGCAGCCCCGGCGCCTCGCGCATCATCACCATCACGCTGCAGGTGTTGTTGAATGTGATCGACTATGGCATGGAACCCCAGGAGGCCGTCGACGCTCCGCGCATCCATCACCAGTGGCTGCCCGATGTGATCTTCACCGAGCCTCGCGCACTGTCGCCCGATACCGTGCAGCTGTTGCAGGCCCGCGGTTACCAGCTGCGTGAACAGCCCCCCTGGGGCGCCGCGGAACTGATCCTGATTCCCCAGGCGGCTTCGGTAAACGACGCCCGCGGTACCGCCCCGCAGGATGCCAGGGTGGGGGGCCGCCTGCGGCCCGGCCTGATCTACGGCGCCAATGACGCGCGTCGCCAGGCCGGTTCCGCCGCAGGTTACTGAATCAGGACTTCCGCGCGGCCGGCTGCGACCAGGCCACCACGGGCGTCAACGCCTGCCTGGTATGCTCTGCATGGACGGCAGCCAGCGTGGGGCTGTCGACGGCGGCGACGGTCCTGGCGACCGTCTCGCGCCGGCACTGCAGCTCGCGCGGATAGCGGGCCAGGTCCGCGATGTCATAGCTCGGGCAGACCGCATGTGAAGCCAGCACGATGCGCTGGTACAGCGTTTCCGCCCCTGCCCGGGTTGCGAGATCGAGGTCTCCGTACTTCACCGTCACCGACGCGGCCTGCGCGCCGGGAACCAGGGACTGCGTGGTGTTCGCCAGCGCCAGCGCCGGCAGGGTCAATGCGGCGCCAAGCGCCAGCGCGCGAAAATACTTGATGCTCATGATGCCTCTCCCTATTGATGAAGTTCAGGTTTGGCGGTATCAATACCGTTGTCCTGGGGAGAGAACACGGCGGCTCTGCAGAAAGTTGCAGGAGATTCACGACAGCGTCCGGCCCCCGGAATCCGTCCCGCACCCAAAACTGTGGGGCGGATCACGGCGGCCCGGCGCAGCGGAGCCAATCATCGGTCAGCCGCGACCCAAAGGCTTTCACCGCGATGACAGCCCCTCAGCCTTCCGCCCGCTCCAGCCTCTGGTGGCTGGCATGGCTGTTCGCGGCACTGATCCTGTTGCAGGCCTGCCTGGCGGTCTTCAGTTCCTACACGCTTTCGGTGGTCCGTGCCTACGTCCGGGGGGAAAGCCTGTGGTCACGGGGCGCCAAGGACGCCGTGTACTACCTCAGCCGTTACATCAACACGGGCTCCCCGCAGGACTACCTGCGCTATCAGCAGGCAATAGACCTTCCGCTGGGTGACCTCGACGCGAGGCTGGCGCTCGAACGCAACGCGCCCGACCGGGTGGCATACGCAGCTTTCATCCGCGGCGGCAGCGATCCCGAGGACATTCCCGGCATCATCTGGCTGTTCCGCAACTTCCGCGGCCTGCCGGACCTTTCGCGTTCCATCCAGTCCTGGCGGGACACGGACCGGCCGCTGCAGGAACTCGTCGACATCGCGGCCACGATCCACCGCGGCGTCTCCAGCAACGCCCGGATCCCCGCTGACGCACGCGGGTTGCTCGAGGACCGGCTGCAGGACATCCAGCTGCGCCTGTCGCCGCGGTCAGCCGCTTTTTCCGCCAGCCTCAGCAAGGCCTCGCGTGCGCTCAAGACGCAATTGATCACGCTGAACATCGTCACCGCGGCCCTGCTCACCCTGCTGATGCTGTTGCTCAGCCGCAGGCTGGTACGGCAGCGCCATGCGTTCGAAACCGAATTGTCGTGGCAGGCCACCCACGATGCGCTGACAGGACTCCCCAACCGCCGCGATTTTGAACACCACCTCGGGGCCGCAATCGGCACCCTCGCAGACAGCAGGACGGCGCGCGGACTGATACTCCTCGACCTCGACCAGCTCAAGGTCGTCAACGACACCTGCGGCCATGCCGCGGGAGACCAGTTGCTGCGACAGACCTCGGAGGTGTTCCGGCGGGAGCTGCGGGAGGGGGATCTGCTGGCCCGTATCGGCGGTGACGAATTCGCGATCCTGACCGGGGAGTGCGACCTCGACAACGCCGCCGGGCTGGCGGAGCGGCTGCGGCTGGCCACGCAGTCCACACCGTTCCAGTGGGAGGGCCGCACCTTCAGCATCACCGTCAGCATCGGTGTCACCCCGGTCATTGATGCCGGGGCCACGCTGGAGGAGGCCCTGCGGGTCGCCGACGTCGCCTGCTACATGGCCAAGGAAAACGGCCGCAACCGGGTGGAAGTGCATCGCGCCGGCGACAGTGAACTGCAGCAGCGCTTTGGCGAGATGGGCTGGCTGCAGGTCATCCGCCAAGGGCTTGAACGGGGCTGTTTCAGCCTGCATGCGCAGGAGGTACGCGCCCTGTCGCGCCAGGAGCCGGGGCTGCACCTGGAGTTGCTGCTGCGCCTGCAGGGTGAAGACGGCGAGCTCGTGCCTCCCGGCCGCTTCATTCCCGCCGCCGAGCGTTATGGCCTGATGCCGATGATCGACCGTTGGGTGGTGCACGCGGCTTTCCGGATCATTGCGGCGCACCTGGCCGCTCCGGCGGCGCGGCCGCTTGCCACCTGTGCCATCAATCTGTCGGGTGCGTCATTCGGCGATGCCACCTGCGCCGGCTACATCCGTAAGCAGTTCGCTGCCCACGCCATCCCGCCCTCCATGATCTGCTTCGAGCTCACCGAAACCAGCGTG
>Ga0153956_1002266_pt1 | contig 14657 bp, 12 predicted proteins | sample TSFL040MetaG_FD_104704 | JGI IMG/M metagenome (GOLD analysis project Ga0153956, IMG submission 104704) | Attine ant fungus gardens microbial communities from Florida, USA - TSFL040 MetaG | ecosystem: Host-associated > Fungi > Mycelium > Unclassified | place: USA: Florida, Wekiwa Springs... | reverse complement strand
CTTCTTTCAGATCATGCTTTCGTTGATCATTCTGGCATTCATCTGGCATGAAGGGAAAAAGCAGGTTCAACTCCAGAGGCCCGGGGGAATCGTATTTGGCGAGGCCTGTGTACTTGGGGGAATCTTCCTTGCCTGTTCTCCATTTCCGGGAACTCTAACTGGCCGCGTTTTACCGGCACTCGCAGGTACGGCTCTGCTTGGTTACATTGTTCCGGTTTTTCTGCGAGGACGGGAAGAACATCGCATCCTCGACCAGCTTTCAACGAAGGGTGAGTTCGTGCAACAGGAATGGGTGAGCCCCACGTTAGAGTGCCCCTTCCCGGGCCGATGGAAGATGTTCGATGCCCAGAGCGCTGAGCTTGAAGTGTTGGACTTCCTAAAAGCGTTGGTCACCACCGTGAAGCCGGACCTGATTGTCGAGACCGGGACTTTCGTTGGCCACAGCACGGTCAGTATGGCTCAGGGCCTCAGTCAAAACGGATTTGGACGCATCATTACGGCGGAATTTGATCCAGCAGTCTTCGCAAAGGCGGATCAGAACATTCAGGAGTCCGGACTCGCATCCTGGATCGATAATCGCTGCACCTCAAGCCTTCAACTCAACGTTGAGGGAACCATCGATCTTTTCTACAGCGACAGTGACGTAACGATTCGGGAGGCAGAAGTCCGGCGCTTTCTTCCCCAGATCAAAGAGGGCGGGCTCATCCTCATTCATGATGCAAGTTCCTCATTCCGGGTCGTGCGGGAGGCCGCGCTCAAGCTGGAGAAGGAGGGGCTGCTTTCCGTGCTTCTTCTCCCTACACCCCGCGGCCTTGTCGTCGCACAGAAACGCGATGGGAGGAGGTAGGAGCCATGCCTTTTCGATCAAACGTTTTTAGACGCTTCGCCTCACTTGGGATCCTTGCCGTGATGTCCAGCATTTCGTTTTCAGCTGCCATCGCGCAATCGGTTACGACGATCCATACGATGACCGGTACAGACGGCTCGGATGCGCTGGCGGGATTGGTGCAGGCCTCAGACGGGTATTTTTACGGAGTCACGGCAGTAGGTGGAGCTCACAACCTCGGAGTGGTCTTTCGCGTGTCAGCCAGTGGGCAATATTTCGTTGTCTATTCCTTCACTGGAGGGAGCGATGGGAGTAATCCGGTCGGCCCACTCACGATTGGAAACGACGGGAACTTCTATGGAACAACTGAGTTCGGAGGCGACCCGTCACTGTGCTCAGCCACAGCAGGGTGTGGCACGATTTTCCAGCTCAGTCCCTCCGGAACTCTGAAGACGATCCATAATTTTGCTGGCCCTAACGAAGGAGCCCACCCGCAGTCGGGTCTCGTGGAAGATGCACAAGGCATCCTCTATGGCACGGCGGCTTATGGTGGCGATGCCAACAGTGATGGCACGGTTTTCAAAGTCACTCATGACGGTACCTTTACGACGTTGCATGTCTTTAATGGAGGACGGGACGGAGCACAGCCCGTCTCCAACCTGGTACAGGCTTCGGATGGAAGATGGTACGGGGCTGCTCAGGCGGGAGGCGCTAACAACGATGGCACCGTGTTTAGCGTCTCGTCAGATGGTGAATTCGAATTACTCCATACCTTTGCAGGAGCCGATGGTGCAACGCCAGTTGGAAATCTACTGGAAGGTTCAGACGGGAACATCTACGGCACGACTGCGCGCGGAGGTGACCTCAGTAAATGCACCTCTGCTGGCTGCGGTACAGCGTTTCAGATATCAATCGCAGGGAACTTCCACACGCTCCATCTCTTCCTCGATGAGGTCGACGGGGCACATCCGGATGGTGGGTTGTTTCAAGCGGATGATCTTTATCTTTATGGGACAACGACTGGGTCGGGGAGTTGCATCAGCAATGCGGCTGCATCGGGTTGTGGGACGATCTTTCGATTAGCTCAATCCGGGACACTAGATACAATTTTCCAATCTTCCACAGCATTTGATCGTGTGGCCTCAAACGGTACTCTGCTTGAGGGAGCAGACGGAGATTTATACGGAACGACTCCGGGCAGTCCTTCAATCGATCAAGGGAACATCTCCGCAACGGTCTACCGGTTTAGCAGCGGCGATAAGAGTAAAGGAGCTGTTCAACTTTCCTTTGATCGTTCACTTGTCGCGTCCAATACGACTGTTACGCTGCATTGGCAGGTTCTTAATGCCAGGTCTCTATCGTCGCAGCAGTGCTACGCGAATATCCAGAGCTCTGCTGTCGATGCAGGAACCTGGACAGGCCGGCAGTCAGGCTCTTTCAGCGCAGGTGTCTATTCAGGCGCGGCGAGTATCACGCCTACACAGGATGGAACTTACACCTATGCGTTGACATGTGGAGGCGTCGAAACAGGTTTTGCGACGCTTACGGTGGGAACTCCTCCTACTCTCAGAATCACGACCGACACCTTGCCGGTAGGAACTCTTGGAAGCTCCTACATCGCTTCACTCAGCGCTACTGGGGGCTATGGCAACAAGACATGGACGATCAATTCGGGGCTGCTTCCCGTCGGAATAACACTGGCGTCACAGGATGGAACGATCTCCGGACTTCCCTCGACTGCTGGGACCTTCAACTTTGTCGCAAAGGTCACAGATGAGCAACAACCGCCTGCGGAAGCGACTCACTCCCTGTCGTTGGTTGTCTCACTCGGAAAGGCGACACTCCAAGCAAGTGCTAATCCGACGTCGATTACAACGAACCAGACAACAAATCTCGTGGCTCTCGTCCAAGGTGTTGCAAATGGTCCATCCCCCACAGGAACAATCCAGTTTCAGATCGATGGCAACAGCGCCGGGCCTGCGATCACAGTTGTGAATGGAGTTGTAGCCGCCTCCAGCCCCCTCTTTACGGCACGCGGTTCCTATAGAATCACCGCGCTCTACTCCGGAGATGCCAACTACGCTTCTAGTATCTCCGCCCCCGTGACATTGCAGGTGACTGCGCCAAAGCCCACAGTAGCGATGAGCCTCTCTACAAGCGAGATCGTTGCGGGGAGCGTCACATCCCTCCATGCCAATGTGGCAGCCGCTTCCGGATTCGCAATCCCAAGCGGGACAATTCAATTTCAAGCCAACGGTAAGAATATCGGCCCGGCGGTCACCATAAATGCGGGAAATGCCACCTTACTGGGCCAGGTCTTTACGGTTCCGGGGAGTTACGCGATCCACGCGATCTATTCCGGTGACACGAACTACGACACCTCGGTTTCGTCCGATGTGACACTGGTGGTTGATCCTGCAACCGCTGCGCTGACTATTACCCCAGACAGTCTCACCCTAAGTCCGCAGGGAGCGTCGGGTGATCTCTCTTTGCAAGTCGCCCGTTTCAGCACGGACAAGATCTCGTTCTCTGTGAGTGGTCTTCCTGTAAATACCACCTATACCGTGGGAGCGCTCAGCGGCGGTGGGTATGACGGAACGGCGATGCTCCATATCCAATCGAGCGCCCCTTATCACTCTCAGCTTGCCCCTATTGATGCGACCGGAAAGCGGACACCGCTTTACGCTGTCGTGTTTCCTGGGCTGATTGGCCTATGGGGACTAAGACGGACAGTGAAGGCGAGGCCCATGGTCTGTTTGGCAATTTTGACATTGCCTGTCTTGCTCAATGGGTGTGGTGTGCAATTCAACGGAACTCCCGTCGGCAGTTACACGGTGACGGTGCATGCGACCGATGGAAGCCAGGTCGCGACGGCCGCCTTCCATCTTGTCGTCAGCAAATAGCTCAACAACGCTTTCCATGCTGTTACGAGCCTTCAGAGCTTCGAGCAGCGATCGCAATGTTCTCCCACGTGTCGGTCAGTTTAATTTACGGAGTCCCCATATGTCGTTTTGCCTGCTTACTGCCTCAGTCAAGGTCCCGATGGATCGTTCGAAAGAGGTGGAAGAGTCGTTTCTTCGCATCATTGATGCCTTCATTGTTGCGGGAATTCCCGTTGTCGATAGCGATGTCTCCATCAAGGCCGAAGGAGGATCGTCTCTGTGTATTTGGGCCAGTCGCTCCGTTCGAGGAGTTTGGGAACTCCGCTCCACTTTAGGAACGTGGCGATAGTGATGAGTTTGTCGCTGACCGAGCAGGCTTCGAGGCCGCGGTCGAACAGGTAATTGGAGTAGGAGAGCAGATCCTCGCGGACAACTTCGTCAAGGTAGGTCTTCTTGTAGAAGTTGACGAAATAGTTCTTGAGGGCGACTCGGTAGGTTCGGAAGGTGCGCAGACTGCGCTGCCTCTGGACGAAGTCCATGTAGCGATCGACGGCTGCGGCCATCGTTATACGGCTCTCTTCGGCGCTAGCAACGCCCGGAGGCAGGACCTCGATCACCGGCTGCGGCGGAGGGGCGGCCGGGGCGGGAAGCGCGACGAGGATGCCTGCCTTCCTGGCTTGGAGTTCCAGTGCCTTCGTCCGTGCAGACGAGACCACCTCGTCGAAGATCGCGACGGGCTGTCGTCGGCGGATGCCATTTTCGTACCACTCGAGGTAGTAGGAACCCTCGGTGTGATGTTGGTCGACGCCTTTGACCCAGACGTGGTCCCGGACTATTCTGCCGTTGCGTTCGACGACAGAGGCGAAACGCCATTTGTCGTCGAGCTTGATCATCTTGATGATGTTGACGCGGTCTGCATACTGTCGTGTTCTTGCCATCGGTGAGCTCTCCTTTGGGAGCGCTCAAGACAATGACGTTGAATGCGGATTCGATCAAATTCGGAGCGATGCCGAGTGATCAAATTCAGGATATGGACAGTAAGGAATGTAAGTGATTGAAAACTCAGGGAAGCACTGTCAAGGTAGCGCTCTAACCAACTGAGCTACGCGCCTGCGTGGTGGGAGTCTGCAAGGTGCCAGGACACCGCGGACTCCAGTTAGTGTACCGCTTTGCTTCCGGCGAAAGCAAACCGTGTGGTGGCATTGTCGTGTGTGCGCTTGTTCTCCCGGCACCTCTTCCCGATCATCTACTTTTTCGATAAACCACAAAGCTAAAACCATGAAGCTATCCCGCAAACGAGGCTCTGGTTCTGCCTGTTCAGGAAATCGTGCGGTGCTTTCTGATGTTCTCCTTTTTGCTTCCTGTCTGTGCGGGTTTCCTGCATCTGGCCGATTGTTTTACGACATTTTTCTAGTGTGCGCGCAATCGTTTTGTGCTGCTTCCCCGGAATTTTCGTGACATTTTTGAGTAGAAAGGTATCTGAATGGGCACCTTTCCACAGAAAAACCGCTAAAACCCGAAAAAAACCTTAAAAAACAGAAAATTCCGCATTGACAACCTGCTTGTGAAAGTCCATCGTGATATGCGGGACGGTTGCGGGAAACCCGCATGAATACTGGCGATTCCGTAGCTTGAGGACTTCGCCCGCACCCGCAAACCAGAGATTTTTCTTTTTACAAGGAGCAACACAATGGCAAAGGGACTCACCAAAACCGCACTGATCCGCACCATCGCCGAACAGATGGAAGTTCCCAACAAGCAGGTTGCGCAGTTCTTCGACGTAGTCGCTGCCACCGCTGTTAAGGAAACCAAGAAGAATGGCGAGTTCACCATCCCCGGCATCGGCAAGCTGGTAAAGGCTGAGCGCAAGGCACGCACCGGCCGCAACCCCCAGACCGGCGAAACCATCAAGATCAAGGCAAAGACCGTTGTGAAGTTCCGCGTGGCCAAGGCCGCCAAGGACGCAATCGCACCGGTAAAGGCTGCCGCCAAGAAGTAGTCTCACGAGGCTCGCAGGAGCCTCACAAACAAGCCCGCGCCTGTACAAAACAAGCGCCACAACAAAGCCGCAGAGGAGAACCAACCTCTGCGGCTTTGTTGCTCTTTCAACCGCTCGCGGGCACTGCATCGGTTGTATAGGATTCAGGTATTGGTAATGATGAGTTGCATAGAAAAATGCAACAATGGCCGCGTGAATTACACGCGGCCATTGTTGTTTGAGTGGCACGGATCACGTCGCGGGAGCGACGTCGATGACGGCACGAAGTGCTCGAGAACCGCACGAAGTGCCGAAGTGTTTAGTTCAGGGTTTCCATCAGTTTGTTGATGGTGGAGTTCAGGGCTTTGTCGCTGCGGCGTTGCTCGTCGATCTTGGCGATGGAGTGCATGACCGTGGTGTGGTGTTTGCCGCCGAACTGGCGACCGATCTCCGGCAGCGACGCTTCCGTCATCTGCTTGGCCAGGTACATGGCAATCTGCCGAGGCACAACGATCTGGCGCGAGTTGTTCTTCTGCTTCAGCTCGCTGATCTTCATGCCGAACTGTTCGGCCGTTGCCTTCTGAATCGCTTCAATGGTGACCTTGCGCGACTGCGTGTCGATGAACTGCTTCAGGCACTGCTGCGCCGTGGCCAGCGTAATCTCCACGCCGTGCAGAGATGACCACGCGATCAGGCGAATCAGAGCGCCTTCCAGTTCACGCACATTCGTGCGCACGTTGCTGGCAACAAACATGGCAACGTCGGTCGGCAGCGGCACACGTTCGCTCTCTGCCTTCTTCTGCAGAATGGCCACCTTGGTTTCAAGGTCGGGTGGCTGAATGTCGGCGATCAACCCCCACTCAAAGCGCGAGCGCAAACGATCTTCAAAGTCGGCAAGCTCCTTCGGCGGACGATCGCTGGCAATCACAATCTGCTTCATGCTTTCGTGCAGCGCGTTGAAGGTGTGGAAGAACTCTTCCTGCGTACGTTCCTTGCCGGCGAGGAACTGAATGTCGTCGATCAACAGAACGTCCACCGTGCGGAAGCGATCACGGAAGCCGGTCATCTTGTCGTAGCGCACGGAATTGATCATCTCGTTGGTGAACTTTTCACCCGAGACGTACATGATGCTGGCGTGCGGATTGCGGCGCTTCACCTCGTGGCCGATGGCATGCATCAGATGCGTCTTGCCCATACCCACACCGCCGTAGAGGAACAGCGGATTATAGGCCTTGGAAGGACGCTCGGCCACAGCCTGCGCTGCGGCGTGGGCAAACTGGTTGCCGCTGCCGATCACGAAGTTTTCGAACAGGTAGCGCTGGTTCAGTTGTGCGGCTGTGTTCCAGTCGAAACGGCCCTGCTCCACAGCGGGGGCATTGGGAGCGGCGTTGCGTCCGGGAGCCAGCGACGACTGCGACTGCGGTGCGTTGGGCGAGTGTGATGGCAACGGTGCAAAGCCGCCATCCTCGCGTGTCTTGGGTGCAGCCGGGTCGTCTTCCGCGGTTACAAAACGCACGTCGTCCACTTCGAGGCCGATGTTTTCAATGGCCTCCTGGATCAGGTCGGCGTAACGATCACCAATGTGCTGGAACTGTGCGGAGGGGATGCGCACGTAGAGGATGCGGCCGTTGCTGTGAGAGAAGCGCGTCGGCTTGAGCCACGTGTGAAACGACTGCCGGTTTACCTTCATCTCAAGCGCGCCAAGGATTCGCATCCAGGCGTTCTGCGGAGCGGGTACGGTCGATGCCGTGGGAGCAAATGACATCCGGTTCTTTCCTTGCTTTGCCGGGTCGCTGTGCCCGGCCGTTCACTGTCCTGCGGCTGCGCGAATCTGCGGCAAACCTACAGGTAAAAATCTTTAAGACAACACTGTTTCCACTCCGCTCAGAACACTGCAAGTGAGCAGACGCGAACTGTGTGGTCTCTGTTGTGAAACTCTGCCACAAAACTTCTGAGACAGGCGACGAAATGTGCTGCAAGCCTCGGAGTCTGAGTGGGACGAGCCGGTTTCTCAGCTTGAGGAACGAACCTGATAGTAGCACGTTGCCGAGGGCGAACTGGAAGGGGTTTGCAACAAAAAAATACGAAAAATATAAGTGCACCAAACGTGGTGAAGACTTGCGTCAATGAGCAACAGGAACCCAGAACGAACGATTACGAAAGAACCAGAACGGCTTGCAACCTGTGGCGTATCGGTGTAAATAAATGTCCGCTGTTCTGTTGCGCAGCAGCACTCACACCGGTTCGTTTTTATGCAGGGAGATGCGTGACTGCGCATCCAGCCAGTCCTGTAGAAGGATCGCAGCGGCCACGCGATCGAGCAGCGGCTTGCGCTCCGGTCCGCGTGGATAGCCACGTGTATCCAGCCAGGCATCGGCCGCGTCAGAGGTTAGGCGTTCGTCCTGTAGATATACAGGCATAGCGAAATGTGCGTGCAGCGCAGCGGCATAGGCTTCGCACTTTTCGGTCTGTGCGCTGCGTGTGCCGTCCATGTTGAGCGCGTGGCCTACCACCATTGCGTTGACGTTGTGCTTGCGCACAAGCCGTGCGATATTACGCAACTCTTCTTTATGCGATGAACGTCCCATGGTAATCAGCGGCTGCGCAATGCCCAGCGCATCGCTCACGGCAATGCCCACGCGACGTTCACCCACATCAAACCCAAGCACGCGTGTCGCAGATGGCAGAGTGTCGTTCATCTCTTCAGCATAGACGGCGATCAGTTGGCGTCGGGTTGTTGGATGTGGTCTACCACCACGGTGGGTGTTTCGGCCTTGTCTGCGGTTAGCTTCAAGCCGAGTTGCTCTTTCAATGCTTCGAAGATGGAGGGCGCAGTATCGCCGTTGGCGCCGTTGTCTGTGGTGGCAGTGGCGCGGTCTTCCGGTGTCCACTTCAGGTTCAGGTCATATTCACCAGTAAGGTTGGTCTTGTCGATGATTGTTCGTTCCACGAAGTAAGAAAGCGTTTCTGCAATTCTGGACATGCTTGTGTACTTCGCTTCCATCACCCCGTTGTTCGTCAGGATAGAGGCTCGCCCAAACCCGGATATTACTTCTCCCGTAGCTGGTGGCGGGCTTTGTTTGAACTTCATCCCGTCCGGCAGCACTGTCATCAAGAACACAGGCTGCACCTTGTCAGGTGTATGCGCTACAAGCCCAAATCGTTCTTTTAATGCGCTACGCAGCAGGGCACGCCGTTCGTCCATGCTTAACTTGTCCATTGGCTTCATCTCTGGATCAACTACTTTCGCCTGAATATCCCAGCGTGATGATTCAGCCCACGATGGCAGGCCGAAGACCAGCCATCGTTTTACATCGTAAGCATTGGCGATCATGTCCTGTAAGGAGTTGTTCGTCATCTCCATTCCAGTTTTGTCCCATCTGGTGCCGCTGTTGTACTCGCCTGCCTTGTGTGGCTTCACTGTAATCACATCGAACTGTGTGGGAGCCTGCTGTTGCGATACAGCCAGTGCCGGTAGCACCATCGTGCATGCAAGGATTGCCTTTGCAACCTTCATTGGTATTCACTCCAATGTATTTCGTCTGAGATCTTCAAACTAAAAGCTTCGGACTGATCGCACGCGTCCATCAATATGCAGACGTGGCAAAAATAAATTGGTTTGTGCGCAAAAGAAAAGAGTCTGCCTGTGCAGACCCTTTTCCTGATTGAGTTCTTTGTGATCTAAGAATTTTTCTTTTTCAGGACTTCGAGCTTTACGTGTGCCAGGCCCTGTTCGATGATGCCGAGCTCTTTGGCTGCGGCGGAGGACAGGTCGATCACGCGGTTGGGAGCGAGTGTGCCGCGGTCGTTGATCTTCACGACTACCGAGCGGCTGTTCTCGGTGTCGGTAACGCGCACCAGCGTACCCAGCGGCAGCGATTTGTGCGCTGCTGTGAGCTTGGTTTCGTCGAAGATTTCGCCGCTGGCGGTCGGGCGGCCGTTCCACACATCCCCGTACCAGGAGGCGAGTCCGCGCAAAGGATTGGTGCGCAGGCGGCTCAGCAGGGGGTGGCGCTGGCGTGTGAGAGCCATGGGAGCTGCGGGGGGCATGGGAGCCGGTGCCAGGGGCTCCACCTTGCTGTGGGTCTGCACCTGGTGCCACACAAGAGGAGCGGTAAGACTGGCTGCGGAGAGAACAAATCCTGTAGCGAGTGCCAGTGCCATCAGTGACGGACGGCGGCGGCGTGTCAGGCGGAGGATCGCGCGCAGGCGAAGGGTGAAGCGGGAGCCGCGGGAGAGATTTCCTGCGGAACTGGTCAGAGAGAGATCCGAACCGATTTCGGCGGCGTGAAACAAATCAGATACCTGCAAGTACAGGAGCAATGGGGCGGGCGTCAAACGAGCGAGCGTGTTTCTGCTGATGCTGGTCACAGGGGTGAATCTTTTTCCATGCAGACGGCCGTATCGGCAACGCATGGGGAGGTCCCTGAGCTCCGCTGTCTTCCTGTCTTCTTTCTTTTTTGGATTTGGCGATCTTGCCGTCGCCTTGGCATTGCTGTTTGCGAGATTGCGACATGGAGTGCCGGTGTTCTCGCTGGATTGAGCCGACCGGAGCCAAGTCTCCTGGGTCAGCCATGAACCAAGGTTCGCAGGGCCAAACGTTATCTACCAGCCGCGAAACCTCAGCCAGTGTACCAGAAAGTACATGTGAATCTTGAGGTTTCTTTGGATTTCCTCTGGATAAAGTCAGTATCATACTCATTTTCTGTTACTTACAAAATCTATTCAGCGGGCTCTGGTGGGCTTCGGGTACCATGCAAAGTGAGGAACCATCGAATGGAAAACACCATCCCCGGCGTAGCACGCCGCACCGAAGATATTGCCCTGGACCTGATGAAATTTATTGCTTCAACGACCAACGTGGTGAAGTCGACTGGCGGTGGAACGCCGGGTTTTGCCGGATCGTCCACACCCAAGAGCGAAGATCAGGTAACCGCCCTGCTTGAGCTGTACAGCCGCTGCCGCCAGGCCGTGGAAGCCGGTAAATAGCGCAAAACATGGCAGAGCAGAACCATAGCGGCACCGTACAGATTGCGGTGGTGGGCGCGGGCTCTTTCGGGCGCAACCATCTGCGTGTGTATCGCGCGCTGGAGCAGGAGGGCGTGGACGTTCGCCTGGCAGCCTGCGTGGACGCGTCGCCGGAGACACAGGCGCGGGTCGCGGCAGAGTACGGCATTCCCGTCTTCGCCACGGTGGATGAACTGTTGCAGTCGGGTTTGAAGATTCGGGCCGCCAGCGTGTGTACGCCCACGGTGCATCATGCGGCTGTGGCCGTGGCGCTGCTGAGTCATGGCATCGACGTGCTGGTGGAGAAACCCATTGCCGCGTCGCTCGCCGAGGCAGACGAGATTCTGTCGGTAGCCGCTCAACATCAACGCATTGTGCAGGTGGGACATCTGGAGCGGTTTAATCCCGCAGTGACGGCGGCGATGTCGCTGGTCAACCGGCCCATGTTCTTTGAGTCGCATCGGCTGAGCATCTTTACGCCGCGCTCGCTGGATGTGGACGTGGTGCTCGACCTGATGATTCACGACCTGGACATTGTGCTGGCTCTGGCTAATTCGCCGGTGCGCGAGGTGCGTGCCGTGGGGTTGCCGGTGCTGTCGCACAAGACCGATATTGCCAATGTACGGGTGGAGTTTGCATCGGGTGCCGTGGCCAACTTTACAGCATCGCGCATCTCCACGGAGCGCGTGCGCAAGCTGCGCTTCTTTCAGCCGCACCAGTACCTTTCGCTCGACTTTGCGCGGCAGGATCTGTTGATGATCGATGTGACCGCGGCATCGTCGCTGACACCGGCACAGTTGCAGGCGCTCTTCGCGGCTTCGAACGGCGATGAGTCGCACTCGTCGGCAGAGGTTGCGGAACACCTCGCCGGTCTGCGTGCATCGCAGGGACAGCAGAACGTTGTTGCACAAGAGCCATCGGTTTTAGCGCAGCCGGCTCCAACAGCGTTGCTTCCTGCACAGTCGGTGGATGCACAGGCAGTTGCCGCACAGCAGGCTGCGGCGGCGCAGGCACATCCTTCTGCCGGGCTTTCGATGCGCAAGATTCCCACCGAACCAGGCGAACCGCTACGGCTGGAGATCGAGGATTTCCTGAACGCCGTGCGCACACGTCAGCAACCGCGTGTCTCCGGCAGCGCAGGCCGCAACGCACTTGCACTGGCGCTGGAGATTCACCACGCGATTGAAGAGCACCAGCAACGCGCCGGTCTGGTGTAACTTTTCGTTCCTGTCCGCAGGTTGGAGAAACGAATGCCGATTGAATTGAAGCGTGAGCAGCGAGCGGGCGCGATTGCCTCCATTCAGCGCTACTTTGATGAGAATTTGCCGGAGCCAATCGGCGCCCTGCCCGCAGGCATACTGCTCGATTACTTCGTGCAGGAGATCGGCCCCATCATCTACAACCAGGCCATCAGCGACGCGCAATCGCGCATGAGCGGCGTAGTCGCCGACCTGACAGGCGACCTCTACGAAAAGCCGCTCGGCTACTGGCCCACCGTAGACAAAAAACGCCGTGGCCGTTGATTCGCTTTTAGCCGTTAGCTTTTAGCTCTTGGCTAAGTTGTTGGAGGGCTTGAAAGAATTGGTTCCAACTGAAGCCGTGTCATCGCGCGTTTTGTGAGAACACGGCTAAAGCGTTTTCCGTAATGGTGTATGCCAAGCTTTTACTGTTTGCGCCGTTTTTCCTCAAGAAAAACGGCATTCGGAGAGGTTTATCGAGACCACAGTCATTGCGGGAAATGCTCTAAAGCGATGCCGGTACGATTCGTAGCCCATGGTCCTTTTGCGTTGGGAGAAAGTGGTTCGTGCTGCGTGCGATATCCCACATCTCAAAAAGCGAGATGTGGGGCGCCCGTGTTCCTCAAGGTGTTCGACGATGCGGCTAAAAGCTAAAGCCTACTTCGGCAGAGGTGCAGCGGCGGGGCTGCAATGGCCTTTGCTGTCGCAGCTGCGAATGGCGAGGATCACGTTGTCCTTGGATACGGGCAGCGTCAGCGTATGCGCGTTGCCTTCGTTGTGCAGCGTGAACGACGTAGCGGGAGCGCTGTACTGCCAGTCCGGCGCGCTGGTCTCGCGCCACAACACTTCGTCGTGCGCGTCGGCGAAGGCGTTGTTCGGTGTGGTCCACGTGATAGTGGTGTCGTTGTTCAGGCCGCCCGCCTTGAACTGCACATTCGCTGGCATTGGTGGAGCAGAGGCGAGCGTGGCCAGAGTGGCAGCATTCAAACGCGCCACACGCGCCATGTAGTTGAAGTCGTCAAACTGGATCAGGTCGCCGTATTGTGTGCCGTTCTCCATGCGCACGCGCTGGTGCTGATGGTCGAAGTTTTCGCGCCACTCCGTAAAACGCACGCCCGCAAATCCCTCGCGATTGAACGAAGAGTGATCGCCTCCGCGGCCATAGCGATCGAGCCGAAAGACGAGCGTGGGAGCCAGTGCATTCGCCTGTGATAAAGCTACGCCTTTTGCCTGTGTTGGTCGCGACGCAGCGTGTTCTGTATAGGTACGAGCGACATCGGCTACGGCGCGAGCCACCTGGCGCGATGCGGAATCGCTCTCGTAGCCGGCGGCAAGAATCTTTTGCGTCTGTTCCGGCGTGGCGGCCAGCGAGATACCTTCAGAGAAAACGCGCACGCGATGTTTGTCTTCATTCGCGAGGTCGGCCGGTGTGGTGTCACCGCCCACAATGTCGTTGTTCAGCACGGCTTCCAACTGCCAGCCTTGCTGTCTGGCTGTCTGTGCCAGATGGCGGCTGCCGAATAGTCCCTGTTCTTCGCCTGTGACAGCGGCAAAAACAATGGTTGCCGGAAAGCGATGCTTAGACAGCACACGCGCGCATTCCAGCGAGACAGCCGTGCCGCTGGCGTCGTCGTTCGCGCCCGGAGCCTCATCGCGCAGATTCTGCATGTCGGCTATGAAGAAGCTGTCGTAGTGCCCGGTGACAAGCACACGGCGATCCGGATCGGAGGTTCCCTTCAGCACCGCGTAGACGCTGGTGAGCCGTGTCGGCTTCAGAATGCGTGCCCGTGGGCCGGGCTGTGCCGGCAGTGTGTAGGTGTCCTCGTGAATTTCCAGACAATTTCCGCACGCTTGGCCGATCTGTTCAAAGCGTGAACGGATCCATTCGGCGGCTGCGTCCACTCCCGTGTGCGGCGGCAGAGTGGTGTCTCCACCGCCTGCGGTGTTGCGGTTGTGAAAGCTGACCAGCGCCTCCACGGTCTTGCGCATCTCCGCCGGAGATACTTCGCGCAGGGCTGTGGCGATCTGCGGGTCGGGTTGCAGAATCGGAATCGCCTTGCCGTGTTGCTGGAAGTCCACGACGCGATTTGCCGTTGTGTGAGCTGTGCTCTGTTGGGGCTGGCAAAAAATTACAGGCGTCATACAGAGAGCCGCGCTCGCGACCCAGAGTGCGAAACAGTTCCGTTTTTGTGTATGCATAAAAATTTTTCCACTGGGATTATGTGTTGCAACATAACGTGCGCAGAGCGACAAAACAAGCGTAAATCATGGCCAGAACGACACACGGAGCGAAAGCGGCTGCACTGATTTCGCAGCAGTCATCAACACTTCATTTGCATGTTTTTATTTCAGCGGGTTAATATCCAGTTCTCGTTAACAGACCGCATGCATGCCTGAGAAGTTTTGCGCTGCGGTGCCTGTCCGAGAAAGTTTTTTGCCGGTGGGAACAAACAGGAACCATGCGGTGTCTACAGTCGCAGCTTTACCTCTCGCAGATCGGGGTTGCATATGTTTGAAGATTCGATGGTGGAATCGTCGGGCAAGCTGAAGTCGAAATCTGGCCGTTGGATGTGGGTGACGGCAGGTTTCAACCTGGCTATTGTCGGCGTGATGATTCTGATTCCGCTCCTCTACCCTGAAGCGCTGCCGAAGACCGCCATGACGGCGATGCTGACGGCACCGCCTCCTCCACCGCCACCGCCTCCTCCTCCGCCACCGGCGGCGGT